>Ga0105242_10003272_pt1 | contig 12627 bp, 18 predicted proteins | sample KBSM24metaG_FD_81521 | JGI IMG/M metagenome (GOLD analysis project Ga0105242, IMG submission 81521) | Miscanthus rhizosphere microbial communities from Kellogg Biological Station, Michigan, USA - KBS M2-4 metaG | ecosystem: Host-associated > Plants > Roots > Rhizosphere > Soil | place...
TACCGCAGTATAAAATTACAAATGCAAATCGCATCATGTCAAGTTTTACGTTTTGCCCTCGTAATATTACTCATGCGCTATGTCAATATGGATCAGAAAGAAGATTTATTAGTTTATTTGCTCCATTTATTACGGCTATAATCATACACGAACTTACAGACAATACGCTTGAAGAAAAGTATAACGAAATCAAAAATCGTACATAATATTCATTTTTCCATGTCCAGGCAAGAAACCAAACAACTGGCAAAAGAATCTACAAAATTACGTGAACTCAAGTATGATTTTACTAACTTACATACGCTATGCCAATCTCTTAAGAGTAACTACCATCACTACAGTGCAGCAGATATTCGTGCTGTAGAGCGGCTACTGAAAAGATTGGATCTAAAAATCGAAGATTTGCGTGTCAGGATAAAGGATCAAGAAACAAGAGTTTACGGTTTACAAGTGAGTCTAGATAGTGATTAAAGCACTAAACTAAAAGCTCTTTCTCTCATCACGCCAATACTAAACATGAGCAATCGTTCTAAACTGTCATTGTTGTGCATAGCTCGATTGAATCTGTCGGTAATATCACGTAGCTTATTGAATTCGTATTTACTCGGTCCCACGCCTTCTGGATGAGTAAAATTTGTCAAGTCCAGTATCCATGTTCGATTAAACACTTCATCGGTATAAAAAGCTAATCTCTTCTTATGTTCTTTTTGAAACGAAAGAACGTCTTTTTCACTTAGGAATACACACATTTTTGCTTTCTCCAAAATATCACAGACCTTATTTGGATACATTTCGTGAATAAAATGCAAAAGATTAGTCTGGATCACGTGGCCGGTTTGCTTAAGCAAAAATCGGAATATGTATTAATTACCGTACAGGACGATGTTTCGGAGTTCTATTCTGTTAATGATAAAAAGACGCTAATTAGTCTGCTTAAAGAAACGGTACAGCCATATCGTGGTTATTGTGCAACAGAATTCCACTGCGTAGAGAATGCCGAAAATTATGTTATGTGGGTAACTTGTGAACAAAGACAAACAAATGTATTTGTATATGGGTCCGACTTCTCTGGTATTAAAGAAGAGATACAGAAGTATTTAGAAGTGTAAAAATTCTAAAAATGGAAGGTCTGGAAGTACTCAGTTCACAAAACGTAGCTGAATTTTTGCATCAAAAATATAACTCTAAATATGTGATGATTACAAGCACAAATATATGTACTTATTACTGTACTAATGAAGCAAAACTAATTTCGTCAACCATCGCAAACTTATTAGATGAAGCTAACAAGGCTGGTAAAGCTGTTTTTACTGTGAAACAAGAAGGCAAACAATTCTCAGAGTATGCAGTTGCCTGTATCTCCAGAACATCGCATCCGTATACGAATGTACGTATCTACTCATATGGAGTAGACTTGCCTTGTTTAAGTGAGCACTTAAGCCTGTACTATCCTACGGAATAAAATCTGACAGTTAAAATCTGCTATCTTTTTTGTTAATTTAGCCTCTGCAATCTTTTTAAGCTTGTACTATACTACGGAATAAAATCTGCCAATGTTGACTATCTTTCTGTTCTTGAGTTAACATGCTTTGGAAGTCATTAATCAAACCAACGAACAGAGATTCGTTGGACTCCATGCACGTTTCAATAGCGTCAATAATAGATGAACGCACTTTTTTGGTAAATAAATACTCAAACCACTTCAAACCAGCTTCTGTTGGTATTTTCTCACGCGCTTCTTCGAAATCCACACAATATACAATCCCAGTCTTCTGTTGAAATAACGTATTCCAAGGACCTGTATCCCCAATCGGTGGATTGGCCATCCATCTACCCATCATAGTACGTATAAACTGAGCCACCACGCGTTCATTCTTCCAAATGGACTCGGAAAGTTTAGACATCGCCGTGCAATCCAACGAACTAGCATCCACCAGCGTGGCAATCATAGTACTTTTGTCATTTTTAGTAAAATCTGTAACTTTCTCCGTCTTGGTACGCCAATTGGTAGAAGCAAGTTGTTGGAATTTAACCCACACATGTTTTTCATTCTGATAGAGTTCCATTTCCGGAACAGAGATTTTCCAATTCACGAGCACATTACGGTGAGAGATCATCAGTCGTAACTTGCGTACATCACCCGAAGACGTCACATCATAAGGTCCTTTGTACACACCGTTTGGTAACATATATGTAATCTTTTTTGCACGCCCACATGGTTTCTGTGTCCAGGGCGCCACAGCAATCTCCGCAAGAGTTTCGGCTGATAAAGATGGCAACTTGACAGGAAGATTTGATAAATGCTTTTCGTTCGGTCGTTCGTATAATTTCTTGGTTGCACGTTCAGAGGTGGTGCCGGTTGCTTTACGCTTGATTTTCGGCTTAATAGCATACCAAGACGGATGCAATACTTTAAAAATACGCCCCAAATCACCACTCCAAATATTTTTAGCGACCGTTGCAGAGTTAGCAGCTGTGTGTGCGGGTTTTGCTTTTTTACCATTCGCCAATGCTCGTTGTTCTGCTTCCACATAAATATTACGAGCAAGTGGCAGATATGGATCATCTTTCCATTTGTTTTTGATCAAAGCACCTTCACGGTAAAAACGTGCATAGTGACTTCTTGCGTCCTCAATAAGAAGGCAATATTCGGGCGGACTGTGCGAAACAGCTATCTGTTGTTCAGTCCAGTCTTTGACCTTTTCCAATATATTCATCGCCTTGGCCGAACGATTAAAATCAACCAGGAGTTCAGCAGATGTTCCCAGCGTTGTGTGTATGTCCTTCGCGTAGTCTGGTAAAGGTGATCGTAACGTCAATGCGTCCGTTTTGGGATTGAGCACGGCCAACACATCTTCCGGTAAACTGTCCAATTTGGGAGGCGTGTACGAATAATTTGGAGTTTGAGAATCGTCCAGTAACCATAAGGCATGCATCCAAACCAAACGTGGACTTTTTGACAATTTAAATGCTTTCAACAACGCTCCCCTTAAAGGCGACGGTAAAGGTAAACGTGACCACATGTTCTCCCAGGTCTTGGTTCGTGTTTTCGTATCAGTGATATTGTCATAAGCCGTGAAAATAGCCATTGCGACACGAAACCAAGGCCTTGGCTGGATCATATCACCTTCGAGGGAAGGTAATTTAATCAGCTCAAGCAATTGCTCAGGTAATTTTTTACACTCCTCGAGCGTACAAGGATTGCGTGACAAATCCTCAAGAGCGATACGACTTGTATTCGCATTCAAGCGCGTTTTCGGAGCCATGATCAACGCGTACATGAATTGTAAAATAGGCTCGGCGACAGTCAAGTTGGTGCCAGCAGTGCTTGACTTTCCTTGATATTCCTTATTTATGATAGCATCAAACTCGGTACAAAGTTTGGCCCACTGTATAACACCATCCGCCCATCCCAAGCCAATGTCCTCAAATAAAAGAGTCAACAACTTGTTTGAAACGATGTAGTTGGTGTATCCATTTCGAAGCATTTTTGCTGTCCAGAACAATGCCGATAACAACCCACGTCGCACATCCTTTTGAATGGTACTGATGATAACATCAAACGGTTCCAAGCTATCAGTGGCTCTGTGTGCAAATGACATGTTCGAATTATGATGTGTAATAAAAACACAATATCTTAAAAAAAGCACGAATATCTTAAAATATCCAAAATATTATTCAAATATCTTATAACATTATTTCGTCATGTTCAACGACCTGTTCCAGACGCGATGTGTTGCGGACAACGCTCTTGGTATTTTGTTTATTTTGCACGTTGTAGCAGAAGTAAGCAAATTGGCGTATTATATGACGAAGCCGAGTTTATTTGTGAATTTTCTCGGTGTATTTCCACAAACTGGTGATCGTATTATGTACGTCAACGCAGTGTACTTTCTCACGGGGTTATTTCATATGAGTTCGCTATTTATGATGGGTTTGATGGGCGTGATGGTTTTTGCACCGTGGGAACTGCAAGTAGCAAGTGCATATTTGATGAGTGTATGGTACATTATTTATGGAACTTTCCTACGATGGTACACATTTAATGGAACAACCGAAGTTACGGATGAACGATTAAGAATGTTAAATATCACATTCTCTTGCGGAATCGTCTTTTCATTCGCGTACATTTTATTCGCTAGTTTAACATTGGCTAGAATTTGTTAACGAATAAACTCTTTAACCCTTAGTCTACGACGCTATCGAGAAAATTTTACATACCAAGATATTCGTGTAATTTCAAATTATACACATTTGCAAAATAGTGTTTTGTTGGTAGTATAAGATAATCCAAAATGAGTGTAGGTTTTTTTAAAAAGGAATACTCTTGCATAACATAAGTTTTGATTCGTTCTCGCAAGACGAGACACATCCATAAAATTCGTTCATTTATATTCTGTGTATTCATACAGAGTGGAAACCGTAAAGTCAAAATCCACCATAACAATTCAAGACTCCAAGATACATGTTCAAATGCATGCCAACTAATGGGTGTAATCACTCCAATAAAATCTATATCCATCGCTTCCGGATGATACTCGAGTAATATGGTGTAGTGTTGCAACATCTCAGACATTTGTTTAAAATTTGTTTTCCAGCTTTTGCTATTCTTCACAAAATGGTCCAGTACGTATCCACTGGAGGCTGAAAACAGAGGTCGATAAGGTACATAACAGGTTGGATCTCTGTAAGCTTCCATCCATGCACGTATGATCGAAAGTACTGGAATACCTTTTTCAAAAGCAGCAACTACATTTTCAATATCACCATACACGCGACAAGTCAGTGCTAGATAGATCATGTGATCGTCATGCAGCACACAGTTTGTAGTGGTGTTTTTGACATCAGACAAAATAATTTCTACTGTTTTCTTCATGCTCATTGCATAATTCGTTTTCTCAGCTGGTGGGATTTTTGTTAATCCTACTTGATAGCGAGCCATGATATCCATCATTCGATTTAGAATTACGACCTCGTTAGGTGTACTGCGTTCTTTCAGCATGTGAATGATTTCCACAAATAGTGACATGTTGAATTTTTCAATGAGTTTCCACATGTACACACGCAAGTGTGATATATTTAGATGTCTACTTTTCCAACATGCGTATGCAAGTTTTGGTTTGTTTTCGTTTATGGAAATCGTCAAAGCATTATGTGTTGCCTCTGGAGGATACTTATGTAAATAAATTAGCACATTTTTCAGTTCAAAATCATCTTTTTTCGTAACAATACCTGAACTTAACACAGGTAACGGAAAGGGATTAAACATAATAAAAATAAAAATATCGAAATATGATATCTAAATAATAAGTAATCGATTTAGGCATAGGCATTATGCGTTCACTTTCGCTTCCGTACCCACCACTTGAGCATTATCCTTGCGCTCGCCACCTGGTGGATTTTGTACAGGTGCAGTGGGACAGGCAGACGAAGAAACCGGAGGTGGACATGAAACGGGAGGACACGGTACAGGGGGAGCAGGAGATGCAGTGACGGTTTTACGCTTCTTGTTACGTCGACGGCGTGATGAATTCGGAGCCTGCAAACGCGCTTGCTCCACCAAAAGCAATGGTAAGGCACGATCAACTATCCTACTAACAGTACGTCTCGCGGTATTCAGCATATCAAATATTGTGCTGAGCTGACACGTCTGGGTGACAGACAAACAAAAGGTGCAAAGCTGGAAAAATTGCTGCCAACGTGAAGTAGGCACAGTTTCACGTATAATTTGAGGTGGAGGTGACGGGCCTGCAACATACAGAACTGGTGCAGGTGTAGGAGGATCACATAAAATATTCTGCCAAATATAGCTTCCCATATATCCGAGAGCACCTAAGCCTAATAAGAACGCAAGAAAATGGTACAAGGACGTATTCAACTCACGTAAAGGCAACTGAACCACACATGCCAAAAAAGTAACTAAACCCAAACCCAAACAGAACCCACGTTGACTCGAACTCAAAGCCATTTTGAAATGTGAGTTTGGAACGTCAGTCTAGAAGGTTTTATTATAAGTCATGTAGTACTAGACACCGTATTTTCATTTACATAAATATCACTGGATCTGATACAATAGCTGTTAAAAATTCTTCTGAAATAGCATGAGATGGAAATAATTCACTTAGTCTCGGCAATGCGAATTTGGTCTTTGAAAGATGTTGTGTAAACGGTAAAAGAGGGATAATTTGTTTTGATTCAGTAATCACGAAATTTTTGCACATGTAACGTATGTGCTCGACTGATACAAAATATACTTCATGTTCCTTATTCCATTGCATGATCCATACGGTGTCTCCTGCTTTCATATTCAACATTGCCAAAGAATAAAGACGTTCAACATCATACAAATGTTTCACATAAGGCGGGTCGATATTGTTTAATACGGCACGCGTTGCATTTAATTCAGCAACACTTTTTGTAAATTCTGTTTTCTTGTTTACGGATAAGATTGACAGGATATCATCGTAGTTCTGAGTTAAGAGTCGATCCAATATACCAGTATTCAAGCCTGAACTAAAGAAATTTTCAATTAGCTCCTTATGTTTCTTTGAATATTGATCTTTACGTTCTTGTTGTTTTCTATAATCAAGAAGGACTTGTCGAATCACGTTCTCGCACCACTCTGTAGACATTTTTGAATTATGTCTGGATTGCTCACTTCATTATTCATGTCTGGAATATATCTATGGACACCGCTCACGAGTAAATGGACGGAAACTCATGAAAATGAACTCTATCAAGTTGCATGTATTGAGATGCAAGGTCATCGCGCAGGCATGGAAGATGCACATCAAGCTGTTTTGATGGGAAATAAGGCATACTTTGCCGTATTTGATGGACATTGTGGCAGTGAAGTAGCTGAAGCCGTTGCACCGAAAATATACGAACTACTCTCAAAATTAGAGTATCCGTACAAAGATAGCGATTTATTGAAAGCATGTGAAACGGCATCAAATGAAATTAATAAATTGAAAACTGACGCTGGGTCCACAGCAGTGATTGTACTTGTCAATTATGATGAGAAATCAAAACAGTACATGATTGATACATTGAATATCGGTGATAGTCGAGCCTTGCTTATACAGAGCACTAAATTTATAGATCTTACAGAAGATCACAAACCTGACAAAGAAGAAGCAAGAATTAAAGCCGCTGGAGGTTATGTTTGGGCAAATCGATTACAGGGAAATCTATCAGTCTCACGCTCTTTTGGGGATAAATATCTACAGCCGTTCGGTTTGATTTCAGTGCCAGACATTAAACGATCTGTTGCGGTAAAGGGTGATACACTACTACTATTCTGTGATGGAATCGTAGAAAGGATGGATAACACAGCGGTTTGTAAGTTCGCAAGATTAGAAAAAACGGCACTAGACACTTGCAAACGTCTGGTGCATGAAAGTTTTCAAGCTGGGAGTCTCGATAACATGTCGGTTATATGTGTTAAACTCGGAGATTTTAGCTGCCGAAAAAGTGATATCGAATTTATACCACGTGTAATAGAACCGACGACGTTTAACGGGATCGGTTTTGAAGAAGCAAATGATAAATTTATGAAGAGACATGAACTGGAGGCAACTAAATATCAGTTAAGGGAAGCGGAACATAAACTGGCAGTAATGAGTCGTGAATTTGAGGCTATAAAGGAGGATCTGGAGGAAGCTGAGGAGGATCTGAAAGAAGCCACAGAAGGTTACAACAAAATTGCAGATGGAATCGAGAAGCGTTTGGAAGCAAAAGCGGAAACTAAATTAAGAAAACGTCGATTAGACCGTACTATGGAGAAGAGAGAATTTAAACGTAGTAAATTAGAATAACTTATTTTAAAACGATTTATTTACTCAAAGATACTTGGTCAAAACGTAGTAAAATAGAATAAAGCACCATGATTCCTTGTGTGAAACAACAATGTCAAACTTACTTTAAAACGATCTATTTACCAAAAGATACTTGGCTATTTGAAGGATGGGGTAAAAGAGAATTTGATCCATCTACTAAGCAATATTATGTGTTTCACAAAGGGGATATAATGGGAAGAACACAAACTATTTCTTTTTATACGTCAAAATTAGATGAGAGTGTAAAAGCATATGCAAAACCCAACGGGTATGTTGCTATTTATCGTACGAAACGAAATATACAACTCATTGCACAAATCAACTTTCCACCTGATCCAGAATGTCCACTATTTTTTGTGAGTAAAGAAGATTATCAATCATCTGAAGCACAATGCTTTTGTAAGGAAGCTAATGGTTATGCAACGATAATTTTAGAAGACAAAAAAGTAACAAACATCACTGACATTGCTATCTGCAATGCAGAAGACTTACTTGAGCCTGTAGGCTATGTGTACGTTACAGAACCAACCGTGATACGAAGATGGACAGATAATCATGTTATACCTGAACATACAATACGACGCTACAGAAACTCGGTCGGATTAAACAAAGCAAGACTAGATATTTTACCGTTTAAAACGGTGCTAGGTTTGTAACAAAAGATTCGCATGTAGTTTCATTAGATTAGTCGGAGTCGAAAACTGTAGACGAACAATAACAACTATTAAGCCTGCACCACCACTAATTCGAAAATAAAGGACATTTTATTATTTAAGTTTTTTTCGTAAAGATGAGTGGTGTTTTAGCGTTTGTTGTTTTATTATTATTAGTTGTCTGTGCTTGGGTACTTGCGGTTTGTGTTTGTGTAGTCACATTCGCTGCGTTAGCTGCAGCTGCATTAGTATTCGAGCTACCACTGTTTGATGCGACTAATAATATTATAATGATGACAAGTATCAGAAGTACTAAGACGACAGCTATAACACGGGGACTAATATCAGAGAATAGAGCTGCCATTTAATTATTACTAAATTTTTTCGTATTAAGAGCCTGATTGGCAAATAACGTGATTACGCTTTCCACCCATCTGCCATCGAGCCTGTTTGACGAACAATGACACGTTGATCAATGACACGTTGCAGTAACTCAGGCAACGGACGCAAACAATACGATGCACTGTACGGTCGTTCATGTGTAAGCATAGCCGCTGCACCAAGTGACCTTCCAAACATACTTTCATTTAATCCGCTAGTTTTCCAGCCACGTGACTTTGCTTTTGATAAGAAATCTTTATGTCCCATAAAATGGGCAACATCGGCGGCGTACGGCATATGTTCATGGTAAATACCATATACCAGACACGCTTCGTATAATTCAAATGCGTCCAGATAAGCTGCAAAAGCTAAGATATACCGTGGAAAATTAACTCCAGACAAAACTTTGATATCTTCTGGGTTCTTCAAACCATTCATTTTCAATGCAACGAGACGGTTTTCAACTTCATAAATGACAGCAGTAAGCTTCATATCCATGGCCTTCTTATGCATAAGCTGCTCCTCTTTAGCACGCTTGCAAGCATCAAGTTTGGCATCACATTCTTCATAGAATAATTTACGTCGCTTCTCGCGTCGTTCAGCACGTTCGTCTCGAGCAGAATACATTTTAGCAGATGATTTATGATATTATTCAAACATGAATCTGGAAGTTATGTGCGATCACGTGGCGGCGATCGTCATTGTCGTGTCTGTATGCTATTTTCTCTTTCCCTTTTGATATAAAGCACGTGCTCTCTTTCCTTTTTATTGCGCCATGTACAGCATGACTCTACGGTGTAGTACTCGAAAAGCGTCGCGGTCGCGAAGGTTGTCACCGTAGTCAAGAAGAGCGTTCTCAATTTGGTGACGGAGCTCTTGGTCACGCACAAGCCGATTCAACTGACGTAAATGCGCCACGGTTCCATCACCCCGATTTATATCGTGCATCAAGATCTCCTTCTCCACCGAAGTATCGGGCGTTTGAAGAATCTCAATCGCCGTACGCACCAGGTGCTTGGGTGTCATGCGATACTTCGGCGCCGTCACAACACCTTGTACGATCAAAGCGCGACGTAAACGCTTCCGAGCGTGGCGAGAACGACGCCGGATGGGAAGCAACGGTGTCAGGTTACGAGACGACTGCTTCTTTTTCATCTTTTCGAAATATGAGGCAAAAATAGTTATGGAATCTAGATATCTTAAAATATCTAATAGTATTTTTTAACGATTATTACGATTACGATTACGTTAGCAATTCAGACAAAGGTCTAAGACGATACAGTGTATCGACATAAGGAAGGTGAGGCCGATCGCCAGAGATGACAGAACGCAAAAACGCTCCATCTTCGCGTTTAGAGCCAAACGCGCCAACCTCGTACCATCCACTGACATGCCATCCACGTGCCGTTGCCTTTTCCATGAAATCCTTGTGTCCCATGAAGTGTACGGTATCCATAGAAGTTGACGTATGTCGACAGAAAATGCCGTGGGCCAGACACGCTTCGTACACCTCAAACGCGTCCAAGTACGCCGCAAAGTGCAAAATGTAACGTCCCCAGTTCACTTTTTGTGGGATAGGGCAAGACAAGCCGAACTGGAAGCGATTTGTGAAGACATCACAATGCTCGGCCAAGGTCTTGATATCATCGTCTTTAAACCCATTCTTCTTGAACGACGCCAGGAGATCCTCAAGTTTGTACACCGCGTCCACCAGCTCGGCTTCAAATGCTTTGTAACGCCGATCGTCTTCCTTCTTACGAAGTTCCCGTTCTTTAGTACGTTTGTAAACACGGTGTGCGGCGACTTTGGAATCACACTCGGCATAAAACGCTTTACGTCGCACCTCTCGGCGTTCAGCACGTGCAGTTCGCTCAGCCTTGGCGTAAGACATTCTTGAAAAGTAAAGTGAATATCTGGATTCTGAATATTATTAGATTCGAAAGAATATACTACTCCACTATCGATATCGTGTCGCCAATCGATATTCGGCCACTGTGTACAACTTCTGCAATCACTCCTTGCCTACCATGACGCATGCTGGCTTGCAATCCAGGCTGTAGTACGTCCATCTGCCAACAAGGAGTACGTAGTTTATAAATGTGTAATACAGCGTCTTGACCAATGCGTACGTTTTTGTGGATTAAGTCGGCTAAAGTTACTTCACCGCTCAATATACTACCGTTCAATTCAATATTAGAGCGCACATCCCCAGGTAGTAAATCACACTTAAAACTCGCTATCTCCTCACGTGTCATAAGAGAAACATGATTCTTATTCGCTTTTCCCGAGCTCTTGTTTTTAGTGTCGAAATATCTCACATCTTGCACAATACCTTTACCTTGAACTAAATCCATATGAGGCTCAGCAATCATTTTAGTTGGCGCCTTCTTCTGATTTCGCTCGGCCGGATGCACATGTAGGGAAGCAATACATGGAGATGCATATTTCTGGGCCATTCGAAATAAAAAACGAATTTAAATAAACAATGGGTCTCGCTGACACAGGAACTATCGTGATAGCAATAATTTTTATTGTTCTCACAATTATTGTAATAGCATTAGGAGGTAGTGGTTCGTCAAACACTCAAAATCAAGCTCAAAGTGTAAATCAAGCTCAAGGTGCGACAAAAGCTCAAGGTATAGGTACACAAGCTAAGCTAAATCGATTCTAAACTTGAGCATGACGCGCTTTGTGACGCGCGAAAATTGACGCACGCTTCGGGCGAGTGAACTGGTGTGCCTTGCCGTGGCCACGCTTGACCCGGCGCTTGATAGGTATCACTTGCACGTCAGTCGGACGAACGATGTTGGTGACGGGTTGGTGCTCACGCCTGGTGAACATGCCCCTGGCCATGCCCAGAGCCGCCATCTTGGTCGCGTCGTCGATGTCCGTTCGCGCCACGATATTGTCGGCGACTCCTTGACCCACACGTGTCATCTTGACCTTGGCGACGCGCAGGATGTCCGGTACGGTCCACTTGAGAGTCATCGCATGGCCCTTGTTCTTGTGTTCTTCGGTGAGACGATCGATGATGGCGTCGGCAAGTCCACCGCTTGATGAGTCTTTTACAATGAGCGCACGGCCCGACTTCAACAGACGATCTGCCATCGACATTGCTATGCGACATAAGCACCAAAAATAGATGGAGTTCCTTACCGAAGATAGTATCTTTCGATAATATGAATTGTGAAATAAACACAATACTATCCAAAGATAGTATCCCGAGATATTATCTTGAGATAATATTTTGAGATATTATCCCTAGATATTATTTAAGATACTATCTTGATACTATAAATATCGAATAGTATCTAAAATATACTATCACAATTCGAAATGCTCGCGCCTACTGCCACCCCACTTATGGCGTCTATGCCTACGCTGGCCACTCAAGCTCGATTGGTGGAGTTAAACAAGAGCCACCCGAACGTGGCGGCTGCCATGCACGCGTCTGCTGCTACCTTGGATGACTGGCAGAGGTCTCATCCTCACATGGCGGCTGCCATAGACGCTGCTGTGCCATCTGCTCTCCCGCCAACGGCTACCATGGAGGACTGGAAGAACTGGAGCAAAGCACATCCGCCGACGGGGGCAGCTCAAGCCATGTACAACTTCAATGAAGTGATGGCGATCGTGGCTGCAGCGCAAGGCAGCAAGACATCGCCTATTCCCGTGCAAGACGAGCGCAAGCGCAAGCGCAAAGCAGCGGACGTGCTCGACGTGAAGCCCAATGTGAACTTACTTGGTGTGGCCAA
>Ga0105242_10003279_pt1 | contig 12616 bp, 10 predicted proteins | sample KBSM24metaG_FD_81521 | JGI IMG/M metagenome (GOLD analysis project Ga0105242, IMG submission 81521) | Miscanthus rhizosphere microbial communities from Kellogg Biological Station, Michigan, USA - KBS M2-4 metaG | ecosystem: Host-associated > Plants > Roots > Rhizosphere > Soil | place...
CTTTATGCTGGCAGCTTTTCTTGTCACTGCCTGCAATAACAATACATCTTCGAATTCGGCTGCATCAACCAGCGATTCCGCCTCGCAGCAACCAAAATGGAAAGAAGAAAATATCACCTATAACGGCGACAATGCCACATTGGACGGCTATGTTGTATATGATGAAGGCACCGATAAAAAACGTCCGGCTGTATTGGTAGTACCCGAATGGTGGGGACTTACGGAATATCCAAAATCCCGGGCCAGGGACCTTGCCAAATTGGGCTACGTAGCTTTTGCAGTGGATATCTACGGCAATGGAAAAACTGCCGACAATCCCGACAGCGCCACCAAATATTCGACTGAATTTTACAAAGATCCGCAGATGGCCAAGCGGCGTATTGATGCCGCTATCGCTAAAATAAAAAGCTATAGCCAGGTGGATACTTTAAATATAGCCGCGGTCGGATATTGCTTTGGCGGTGGATTGCTTTTAAATACGGTAAGATTGGGTGATGAATTGAAAGGCGTTGTAAGTTTTCACGGAATGTTGATCGGAACTCCGGCCGATAAGAACCTTTTGCGATCAAAGATTCTGGTCTGCCATGGCGGTGCCGACCCCTTCGTGCCGCAAAAAGATGTGGACCTGTTTAAAAAACAAATGGACTCTATCGGGGCAAGTTATGAATTGAAAGTGTACGAAGGTGCCAAACATGCATTCACCAATCCGGACGCTACGCGACTGGGAGAAAAATTCAAACTTCCTCTTGCCTACAATGCAGCAGCAGATACTGCATCCTGGAACGATATGAAAACATTTTTTGGAACAATTTTTAAATAGACGTTTTATTCCAAAATAGTTACATCCATATATTACTGACTGCTCAACGGATAAGCGTGGTGATACCCTTTTGAAAATAGGGGGCTCCCAAATAATCAGTGCCCGCAACAATCCAAACATAAGTTGCGGTGCCCTGCAATTGACCACCGACCCGTCCATCCCACCCTTCTTCAGAAGTCCTGGTTGAGAATACCAATTGACCCCAGCGGTTATACACATTGAAGTACTGAATATTTTTTATTCCGGCGGCGATGGGTCTCAACCGGTCATTTCGTCCATCACCATTCGGTGTGAAAGCTGTTGGTACAAAAATGGAGGGTTTTGTGTCAAATACTTTTACCGTGGTGAATGCTGAATCCAGGCAACCTGCTTCATTATATACATACAATTTGTACAAGATCCCTGACGAAGGATAATTATAAAGGCCAACAGGGTTAGCTATATCATTTGCTGAGAGATTTGTAGAAGGCGTCCACAGATACCCCGTACCGCCGGACCCATTAAACTGTAAGGGCTGCCCGGTAACGATCGCTGTATCCCTGCCGGCAAAAGGTTTAATTTCCGGGAGAACTGTGATCAATACTGTATCCTTACCGGGCCGGGGGCATCCTTTTATATCATAAGCATATAACACATAGGCCGTGGCCGTCTCGGGTTTAGCGACAGGGTTTAAAATAGAGGCATCGCTCAATGAAGAAGCGGGCGACCATTGAAATGAACTGCCATCGCTGTATGCCTGCAGTTGAACAGAGGCGTGAGCACATATCAATTTATCATCGCCTGCCGCAGCTACCGGATAAGGAACTGTTGTCACGATAACCCTGTCGGTCGCAGAGCAGCTTCCGATCGTAGCTATAACGTCGTAGGCAGTTGTTGATCGGGTAATCGCAAGAGGGGACGGTAACAATGAATTATTTAATTGCGACGCGGGAGTCCATGAATATTTTAAACCATCCGACACTAATTGCAGGCGTATTGTATCGGTGCTGCAGATCGTGGTATCGTTCATCGCCCGCAATGATACATGATCTACTACATTAACCTTAACTGAATCATCGTTTACACACCCTTCTTCATTCAGGTGTACATAATATACAGAAGAAACGGTTGGTGATACAACCGGATTCGCCGTATTGGGATTGATAATATTGTTATCTGGCGTCCAACTGAAAACACCGGGTCCTGAAGCGAGCAACGGAACCTTGTCGTTTAAACAAATCAATGTGTCGCGGAAAGCGAGCTCTATAGGGGGTTTATCTATTATGCCGATTTGCCTTGTTATGGTATCCCGGCATCCACGCGTGTCAGTTGCGATAAGTTGTACATTTTTTACCCCTTTTACATGATAGGTATAAGACGGATTTTGAACTAAATCGTTATCGCCGGAATTCTCCCCGAAATTCCATTCCCAGGAATTGACAGTACCATATACAGACGTACTTGCGTCGGTAAATACGGTGGGGTTGGTAAGACAGATACCATTGAAATTAAAATTCGGAACAAAGCCGGGATAAACTGTAGCAAGCGAAACAACAGAATCTGAACAAGGTTCGTTACGGTTTATTACAAGCTTGACGGAGTAGATACCGGTATCCGGAAAATTATATGTCACCACCGGATCGCTGGAATTGTACAGAAGGTCTCCGCTGCCGTCAAAAAAATACCAGTTATAAGTCTTGATCAGCGGGCTTACTGATTGATTGGAGATGGAGATTGTTTTTGTATCGCCACATACAGTATAATCGGCCAATAATGAAGCCGCTGCGATTTTGCAATCGGCGATATTTACCTGCAGATCTTTTCTTTGTGTAGCAATTACGACGCCGTTCCTGATTTCATCAACACAGACAGTAACAACATACGTTCCCTTTCGGGGTGCTATGCCGGTAATCAAACCAGTAGCCCCATTTATTTTTATATTATTGCCCATAGGAAATGAGCTGGAGAAGCCATCGGCGTAAGGCACTTGTGCATAGGGAGGTTTTGAAGCAGGAGCTCCTTCACCCCCATGTCCACCATTGCCACCGGTTTGATACGCACCGCAAAAATAATAATGCAATTCATCACCATCAGGGTCAACTGCAGCAAAGCTGTAAGAAAAACTACTCTGTGCACATGATATTACAAGGTCGCCACCCGTAAAATGTGCACTTGAATTTATATCTGCATTCGGCAGTGCCGAAGTTCCCGGAATTTCAGCGGTATAGGTTGCTCCGACCTGACCATAACCCGCAGCAAGATTGGTGATTTCGTCAATGCGAAAATTAATCTGAGCGGAAAGAATATATCCGTTGGTGGAAGAGAGCAGCGTAATTGTAAAATTGTAGTAACCCACGATATAGCAAACATTCGGCGGGTTAGTAATGCAGGGATTATTGCTGGAAAGCGACTGAACTTCCTGATTTGAAAGCGCAACCTGTACATCTGTAATCCGTTCAAAAGTGGACCTGTCAAAAATAGATATAAACGCAGGATTGGGAAACACACGACCGCTGTTGCAGCGCATATATAATTTTACCGTTACGTCGAATTTATCAAATCCATTGGTGGTACCTGTATATTTATAATACATCTGGCCCCCAGTAATATGATCGGCCTTGGCAAGAAAAGGTGCGCCTAAAAGAAGTAAAAAAATAAACTGCCTCCTCATAATCCAGGTGCCTTTGTGTGATAAGCTGAAAGCGGGGAAAAATGGTAGTCACTAAATATACGTAGAAAAGATAGGAATAGTTGCCTCATCACCCGTAATTGTCAATCACCAGATCAGGCACTATTCTATTATTGATTACCTTCCGGAACGTAAATCTTCTATTCATGTTTAAGCGAGTGATGTACCTATTGTTTATCAGCAGTATACCGGTCATTGCCTTTAGCCAGAACAATTTATCGCTGGCACAGCTGAGACTAGGCATTACTGATACACTTGCCGCACAAAAAGGAATTTTTGCCATTGCATTTAAGGATCTGGGGTCCAGTGACACATTGCTCATTAATGAACACGATTCATTTCATGCAGCCAGCACAATGAAAACACCGGTCATGATTGAAATATTCAGGCAGGCCGCAAAAGGAAAGTTCTCACTTTCTGATTCTCTTACTATAAAGAATGAATTCAGGAGTGTTGCTGATAGTAGCTTCTTTAGTCTGGATTCAGCCGACGATAGCGAACATGAAATTTATAAGCAAATTGGAGAGAAAAGGTCCATTAGCGATTTGATGTACCAGATGATAATTTTAAGTAGCAATTTTGCAACAAACCTCTTAATCGACCTGGTGGATGCCCGGAATGTAACTAATACGATTCGGCAACTTGGAGCAAATGATATGCGTGTGCTACGGGGAGTTGAAGATCAAAAGGCGTTCGATCGCGGATTAAATAATACGACGACGGCTTATGACCTGATGGTGTTGTTTGAACGAATCGCTCGTGGTAAAGCAGTAAGTAAAAAAGCATCAGCCGCGATGGTCAAAATATTGTTGGATCAAAAATTTAATGATATCATTCCCGCGAACTTGCCGGCGGACGTAAAAGTGGCTCATAAGACAGGCTTTATTACCGGCCTTCATCATGACTCCGGTCTTATATTCCTACCGGATGGCAGAAAATATGTCCTTGTAATATTGTCCAGGAACCTTATTGACGAAAAAACTGCCGTTAATGCCATGGCTTCAGTATCGGCCATGATTTACAAATGGGTCCAGGGAAAGAAATAATTCTTATACCGGTTTCCTGCATTTTATCAAGGATTACTTCCTTCATATCATAGAGATTTTTTCTGCGCTTTCAGGCATTTTTACTTTGTAGTGCAATTGCTGCTGCGATACAGCAGCGTATCTAAAACACTAAAAAAAAAATCATGACAAGTTCAATTTTAAAACCCCTGGCGGGAAAAGTGATGATGTTGATTATATCTTTTATCACTTTGACTAGTCTCAGCGGCAATGCAGGGGGCATTGTATTCGAAATTTACCTGAACAATAAGCTGCTGCTGAAACAGCAATATAATAAAGTAGTATCAGGCTCGCCCGATCTGCAGCTAGGTGAAGCAAACAGCAATGATAATCTGCGGATTTATTTTACCAGTTGCGGCCAATCCGGAAAAACCAGGAGCGTCGGAATAAGGGATGAGAATAACAAACTATTGAAGGAATGGACCTTTGTGAATTCCAACTCATCCGATTTGTCCATGACTATACCGGTAAAAGAAATACTCGCCTTGCAAAAAGGCAAGCCGGCCGGTTCTTTAAAGCTGTATTTTTTTTCACCCGAGCAATTTCCAAACGGACAGATACTGGCTTCGGTACAGGCAACGAAGAAAGCAAATGTAACAATCTAAGCAAATGTGGTAATTTGAAAATTTGAAAATTTGAAAATGAAATAATCAATGTGTAAATATGAAAGTGTGAAAATGAAATACAGAAATACATCTGTATTCGAGTCAGTACATTTCCATAATGTCACATTTCCCACATTTTCAAATTTTCAAATTCTCAAATTTTCAAATTATTTTCTTTTTTCCTCATGCGGTTTTAAGCGCAACAGCATACCATCATTGTCGACACCCAGGTATAATAAGCCATCCGGTCCTTGTTTTACAACCCGAACCCGCCATTTCGCTGAAGTCAGAAGACGTTCTTCTCTAATGATTGTATCACTTTTCACTACCAAATGATTCAAATGCTGGTAAGCCAGGGAACCAAGAAATAAACTGCCTTTCCAGCCCGGAAAGGCATCACCGGTATAGAATGTCATACCGCTGGGTGCAATAGATGGTCTGTAAAAATAGGCGGGCTGCTCCATGCCTTGTTTCATCGTAATCCCATCGCCCCACTTGCCGCCGCCATACTTTTCTCCAAAAGTAACAACAGGCCAGCCATAATTTTTGCCGGGTTTGATAATGTTTACTTCATCGCCTCCCTGGGGACCGTGTTCACTTTCCCAAAGGGCGCCCGTGGAGGGTTGAAATGCCAGCCCCTGAAGATTGCGGTGGCCATAGCTCCAGATCTCCGGTCTTGCACCTTTGGTCTTTACAAACGGATTATCGGTTGGTATGGTGCCATCGTCGTGAAGACGAATAACTTTTCCGAGATCGGCACTTAGCGATTGGGCTGAGTCGGGTGCATTCGCCCTTTCACCCATCGTCAGATAAAGATAACCGTCCCTGATCAGCATCCGGCTCCCGTAATGGTTGCTGGAGTTGTGGTAAGGAAATCCTTCGAATATGCGTTGCACGCCGGTCAGGCAATTATTTTCAATTTTCGCGCGTTCAACAATTAACGTTGTCAACGTATCTTCCTTTCTATGCGCGTAGGAAAAATAGACCCAGCCGTTATTCTTATAATCCGGATGAACCAATATATCAAGCATGCCACCCTGACCGTCGATGTCAACTGTCGGGACTTTGCAAAGTGGCGTAATCTTGCCGGTGGAATCCATTAAACTGATGCTCGAATCCTTTTTTCCTCTTTCGGTAAATATCATTCTGCCATCCGGCAGCCAGTCAATGCCAAACGGAATTTTTAATCCCGTTGCTAATGTGTCTACGGTAAACTGGCCATCCATACTTAAATAAATCTCTTTGGCTCCCATTGCCGGAGAAGTGGAATCCGGTTTACAGGAAATCAGGCACGCTGATATTATTGCAATAAGAAAACAACTTTTAGATAATTTTTTAGTCATGCGATAAATATAGTTAAATATTGTTCACGTATAATTTCAAGCTCAACAGAAATATAATGAGCGAATCTTTTTAAACCCATTTGAATGGGTTCCCGGAGGGAAGATGGCTGACTTTCAATTCGGGAATTTTCGGTTGCAGCCATTCCACGAGCCACTCCATGCCGGGTTCCTCGCTAACAGCATGTCCAAGCACAATCAATGCGGTTTTAGAACCGAGTGCTCTTGTGTCCCGGATATATTCCGCCGTTTCCCACTCTTGCAATTCGCCGACTATAAGCAGATCGGGTTTTTCATTTTCAACAACACTAACCTGGCGCTGACCACCCCACGCTCCGGGTAGCAATGCGATTTTTTCGCAACGTTGATCAGGCTCGCCGATAAACCGGACATAGTTGATACCCAAAGAGGATTTAAGATGTTCTATAATTTTTTTCAGCGAAGTGACCGGTATCTTCAAACCACCCTCCTGCGGCCTGTAGTAATTTATCCAACCGGTTTTATTCAAGACTCCGTGAAGGATGCCATCCGGCCGATAGGCATGCCAGTAATCATGAAAACGCCACACTACGATTCCGTGCTGATTTAACAGGTCCTGTTTTTGTTTTACGACAGAATTATTGGCGACCCAGTCCGGGTCATCACGATGATTATAAAAAGTCGGTTCGTGTGCTATGATAAAGTTTGCGTTCATTTTAGCAGCCTGCCTTATCATTTCAACGGTGGCAAACATCGTGGTTGCGATACCCGTTACTTTTTGGCCGGCAGTTCCGCTTTTAATCGTGTCGACCGTATCATTAAATGGAGCGCCCGGGATTTCCTTCAGGATAATATCGATAACATCCTGTACCGTATATTCCTTTCCTTGTTCTGCCGGTAAAGCCGAATGACCATACTCCGGAATGGAAAGAAAAGTGGCGGCGCCTGCCGCTTTCACAACATTAGAAATAAAAGTTCGCCTTTTATAAAATGTCGCCTTGTCTGAAAACTTGCGCATGAAGTTGCTATTTGAATAAAATTAAAAATAACCAATTTCCGGAAGTTCAATCACCCATTTCAAAATCGAAATACCACGACTTTTAACAATTGGATCTTTATACCTTAAAAAACTTTGATTATTTTTAACGACAATAATAGAATATGAAACTTCTCCTGTCCCTTATCATCATTTTTCCTTTTGCCATTAAGGCACAGGATTGCCAGATCAAAAAAGAAACCGACCAGTTTACCCGCGAACCCAAGTTATCTACCGGTTTTATACCGCTGCAACTTTGCTCACTTTCCATTGATGCGGACAGGAAGGCGTTTGATTTCTTTTTTACATTGGAAGGAGCTGACAGATGCTTTGACGATAATTCAACCGTAGTGGTCGTTTTTGATGGCAACAAACAGAAAACTACATTCCGGAACAGCGGTTCGATGAATTGCGAAGGTTTATTTCATTTTACAGTGCGGAATGTACCTGAAACGCCGTTCGCCGTCAAAAGATTTTCGTCACAAAAAATATCACAGCTCATATTTACTGGAAACAACAATAAAAAACCCGCGGTTATTACACTGACGCCGGCCCAGCAGCAAACGTTCATGCAGATATCAGGTTGCATTGCTGCGGATGCAAAAACGCTCGTAAACTAAGATAGGTATAGAATCTAACTGTGAAGGATAAACGCCGTAATAAATGCCAAAATTGATATCACCAATCCTATTACAAAAATCGTATAGGCCCAGGCGATATAAGTATATTTTTTCGAAAGGATCAGACCCTGGTAGTAAATATCCCTCGACATGGTATCATAAATATCATCCTTCTTCATAATCGTTTTGCGAATGGTCTCTTTATAACTGTCCAGCGACATCCTGCTGAAATGTCCGAAGAAAAGAATATTGAACTCCGCGCTTTCTTTGCCCGGTATATGATCTGACACGCGGATGATCTTTGGCCGTGTGGCCAGAATCGCTATTACGATCGTCGTTGCATTTGTCAGTATAATGAGAATGGATGGTATTAGGAGATGACTGGCGCCACTGAGCCTCGTACCAATAACGGAAATGACGATGGAAATTATAATGGTATTGACGCCGATTATCAAATTCGCCTTACTATCAGCCATGGTCGTCAGATCAAGCTGCTTGCGCGCTGTAACCCGGAACAAAGTCTCAACGCCTCTTTCCGGCTTCAAATCTCTGTCGCCATCGTCGACGCCGGGATTTTCCGGAACAATGACAACTTCCGACTCATTTACAGTTTGAATTCTGTTCAGCTGATTTTGCAATAGCAGGATGTTATTCCTTTTTCTTTTCTTAAATAGCTTCCTGGCCTCCGCCGTAAAATAGGTATGATTTTCCAACACCTGCAGTTGACGTTTAATCCAATCCAGATCGCTGAAGTTCACCTTATCCACCAGGCTGATTTCTTTCCGCAACAACTCGGTATCCAACGGATAACTATTGCTTCCCAGGTAATACATGTCGGCGTCACATAAATACTGGGCAACCAGCGATACCGGTTGCTGCGGATAGCCGATCGCTTCGATACTTTCTGTAATAATTTTTATCGTACCCACGTCCAGGCCTTTTTGCATAAAATAATTACGCGCATGCCTGGCGCTTGCAGCAGCACTTTTTTTAGGATCATCGCAAAAGCCGATATCAATAAAGAGTGCGGCAAGATGCAGCAATATTTTTTCGTTGCCGTTGAGATCAGATTGGATACTCAGCGTGTCACATATACGGGCAATCTTGGAAGTCCTGTTGTAATTGTGAAAGACAATATTTTCAGGAAGATGGACCTTCATATATTCTTCTACGTATAAGGCCGTCTCCCGCAAAAATCCGGGGCTGACAATTTTACTCATGGAATTGTTTATCCTGTTTGGTTAGTTCCTGGCTTTGTCAATAAACTCACTTTGACTTTGTTTTTGACTCTTCGCTACCCGGTAAAATTCGTCAATATATTCCAAAGCTTCCTTCTTTACTTTGCCTTCAAGAAGTTTACAGTCGGTTATTACGGATCTGACTGCTGCCTCCTTTGACAAGAAAAAATTTCTCATGGCTTCTACTTCTTCCGGGCTCCTTGCAAATCCGCGATATACTCTTTCTGTTATGGCTGTGGTATTAAACATCTCGGGCGGAAGTGCATAGGACGCATTTACAAATCCGGTATAGTCAAAATCAAAAGGAATAACAAAGGGAACGGCCAGCGAATCTTTCTTTGATTTTATCAATTTAATGTTGTGTAAAGTGGGTACCGACCAGTCTGTATTTCCAATCATGTACTGAAAAAAAGACACCAGCGTCATTTGCTTCCTGTCCGTCTGCTCATTCTGGAGACCTGTTTCTCGTTTGACACATTGGTTTCTTTTTGCCATTTCATCAAAATCTTCAATCATAAAAGCATATTGTGTATAGGGCTTTGCCTTCTCCCGGGAATCCTTATACGTAACATTCAATAACCGTACTCTAAAACTCATGTCCGTAAAAAGGTTATAAATTTTATAGGTAAGGTATTCCTTCAGCAACAATTGCTCATCACTACTGCTTTTGCTGCATCCACCGATAAGCTTGATCTTTTTTAGTGAAGTCAACGGCGCTCCCTGCTTTTTAAAATCAAGTTGTAAGGAAGCGATATAGCAATTTTTTCTGCGGAATTCACCCTTCGGTTTCATCTTGATGTCTTCTGTAATTACGGTGCTATCCGGGAAAGCCATTGTCACAGTGGCCGGTACATTATTCGTATCCCGTTTAGCCGTCACCAGGTTTTTCATGTCCACTGTCAATGTCATGTTGATGACCCGGTCATCTTTAAAAAACTCGACGGCGTCAATAGGTTTTGCCTGTGATTTTGCAGTTATTGCAGAGAAAAGAATTAACCCGGTTATAGCAACTTTAGATTTTCTCATAATGGTGAGTTGTGTGGTAAAATAAATGGCAGTCAATAGAAAAATACGAAATTTATTTTAATCAGCGGATTCCGGTTTTCAGGCTGCCTCCGGGAATCCATAAAATAGTTACAATTCCTTCGGAACTGGTAAGTAATTTTGCGCTCCCCTGGCGCTGCCAGGCGACAAAATATATGAGTGACAGTTCAGAAATTATAAAAAAAGCGTGGGAAGGATATGATCCTACCAAGATCATCAGCAAAATAAAGGACATCAGTGTCAGGGTCTCCACCAACTATGTTTTCCATATTCTGTTTGAAGATGGTGACATAATCATTGCCAAGTTGTCCTATTTCGGGAAGTACGAACATTTTAAAGAGGACCACCGCATTATTCATTCGTTGTCCAACAATTTGTTATACCCATTTGACAATTCACTGGCCAAATCACTGCTGAAAAACAACCGGGTATATACCTACCGCTATAAGCATAAAAAAACCGACGCCTGGGTTGTTTTCTATAACCCGGTCCGGGTAATGGATCGTATGCCCCGACGGCTGGACGAAAAACGGATCCGCAAATTCGGACAGCAAATTGGAAGGTTCCATAAAGCCTGCTCCAAATTGAGGAATGTGCTGCCAAAATCCTCCAAAACTCTCCGGACGGATATTCACACACTGATGGAAAGGCTTGACGCCGATGAAAAAATGTTTGGAGGCCATTCCAAGGCCGAAATACTGAAGCATCATTGCGAGCTATTCCTTAAAAACCGGCTGAAGTACAATGCCAGCTCTTTTGAAACGATCCCTGTTTTTATTGACTGGAATATCGGCAACTTTTCCATTACCCCGCAATTTGAACTTTTTTCAAGGTGGGACTATGATTGGTTCCGGATGAGTTCCCGCATGATGGATTTTTATTTTTTCAGCCGCGTGGTATCCGATGCGGGCGACCGTACTGCTTTTAGTTACATGATAGATCCTATGATGGAGGACCGCTTCGTTCTGTTTCTGCAGGAATACCACAAAGTAAATCCATTGACGGCGGATGAATTGCGTTTCCTGAAAGAAGGATACCGTTTCTTTATTTTAAATTATGTAATCAAGGACGGGAATTATTTCTTCAGCGAACAATATGCCCGGAAATTACAGGCAGAAGCCTTTGATATATACCTGCCGTCAGTCGATACAGCCTTCGACGCTGATAAACTGATACACGCATTAAAAATAAAGGAGGCGGAAAAATAAAAGCTATCTTGTAATGCTATCAATATCCCTCAAAACTAACCGATATTCAAAGCAATGTTACAGACCGTTAATTTCAAATCTGTTATTGACCGTTACAAATTCATTTTCTTTGATGCCTTCGGCGTTCTGAAGAATTATAATGGGTTGGTGCCGGGTGTGGACCAAACATTTGATTATATCGAATCGCAGGGCAAGGAATATTATATTGTTACCAATGATGCCTCCCGCAGCCCGATGGCGCTGGCTGAATCATTCCATCGTATCGGCCTGAACGCTATCAGTGCTGATCGTATTATTTCTTCGGGCATGCTGGCTAAAGAATATATTGATCTCAAAGTATTTGATGGTATTGTTGCTTACCTCGGCACGCTGAATTCTGCGCATTATATAGACAGCTCGGGCTTACATACCTTACCCGTAAGCGCTATTAACAACTCCAATATCGATCTGGTCAATGCATTGGTCTTGCTGGACGATGAAGGTTTCAATTGGTTTGACGACCTGAACAAAGCCGTCAACATCCTTCGCAAGAGGACTATTCCGGCGATCGTAGCCAACACCGATCACACGTATCCGCTCACGGGTAATAATGAGGTATCCATCGCTATTGGTGGTATTGCCAGTATGATAGAAAGCATTGTGGGTAAACGATTCATCCGCTTTGGCAAACCTGATTCGCAAATGTTCATGTTTGCGTATGACCTTATACGCGAAAGGATGACCGTCAGCAAAAAAGAAATTCTGATGATCGGGGATACGCTTCATACAGACATCATGGGGGGAAATAAATTTGGACTCGATACCATGTTGGTACTTTCAGGTAATACCTTACCCGATGATGCAGAAATGAGGATTAATTCAACCGGTATAGTGCCTACCTATATCTGCGAAACCGCGGTAATCGATTAAAGTCAGCCGGCAAACTATTTTATATCGGCAAAAGGAATATTGGTGATTCGATACGACGGCCAGTCACGATAATCAAAATGCCACC
>Ga0105242_10003280_pt1 | contig 12614 bp, 9 predicted proteins | sample KBSM24metaG_FD_81521 | JGI IMG/M metagenome (GOLD analysis project Ga0105242, IMG submission 81521) | Miscanthus rhizosphere microbial communities from Kellogg Biological Station, Michigan, USA - KBS M2-4 metaG | ecosystem: Host-associated > Plants > Roots > Rhizosphere > Soil | place: Michigan...
CTCTAGGTAATCGGCGAACCCCTTTCCGGCGAAGTTGTCGGCGTCAAGATTAACCAGGACGTCGCCGCCCTCGGCGATGCCCAGCCGGTGCGCCATGTTCTTCGCGTGCGCCATTGCGAACCGTTCCGGCTCGAATGTCGAATACAGTGCCAGCCGTCCGGATGCCAGATCCGCAGCGTGATGTTCCATGACATACTTGACCAGATCGTCGCCGGAGTTGTAATTCAGAAGAACGAATTTCGCGTTTGGATTGTCTGCAAGGTTTTGCGGCAGAGTCTGTTTGACGTGGTGCGCCCGACCTTTACAGGTTGTGCAAAATACTATATTCAAGGAACCTCCCAAAGTTTTATTACCGTCGACGGGAACGGCTAAACCGCCCGCTGGAAACTTTGGGAGGAACCAGACGAGCGGCGGCCATCTCCCCGCCGACGGAGCGGCGAACCGCAGAAGCCAGTGTATCAGAACTTACTCTAGATTTTCGCTCTCGACTTCCTGCGCTTTTGCCTCATCTTCGACCGTTTTTCCCAATGAATCCGCCATGATACGACGCGTGCCGGATGCCGTTTCCGCGTATTGTTTAAGCAGCGCCGCTAATTCCAACAGCTTCGAAGTTCGCATTTGGTGCTATTTTACACTGAATCAACGTGATACGCTGAATCATGTTTGAGTTCCACGCGCTGCGGGCCACACTCGGCCTCATGCAGATAGGGATCATCTGGGTACTTTTGCGGCGGGACATCGGGTATCTGTGGCGATTCGGCGTCGTGATGTTCGCGTCCGCGGCAATGAACATCGCGCCATCCTTCCCGCACGACGCATCCTGGCAAATGTTCGTTCAGATCCCGGCATACCTGATAATCTTCATCCTGACAGCGGAAGCGACGCTCGAGCTATTCGCCTTTCTGCGGCGTCGCACGTTCATCGAGGAACGCGCCGCGCTGATCGCCTGGGCTGCGATGGTAGGACTGATTCCGGTCTGGATCTGCTGGTGGTGGCCTGGCGACAACTGGTATCAGAATGTCCTACTGATCCGGCAATATGCGCTGATGTGGCTGACCGGTGGGTATTGGGCGGCGTGGTTCTGGCTGCGCGCTGCGCGCCCGATACATATGGAATTACAAATCGCGGATCATGGGGAGTTCTGGGGCTTTTGGCTATTGATCGCGACCACGCACGCGTCCACCACAAAGTGGGGAGTCTTCTGGCGGTTTTTGGAATGGCAAGGAAGCGCCGATCTTTGGAGGATTGCCGGCGACTTCCTCACGCTGACTCAGATCTGCATCTGCTGCGGATTTTTGGTTAATCTGTGGCGTTGGAAGCAGGACGATGACGCGGCCGCTGTTCCAATCTCATTACCCGATCTTCCAAACCTTGAACAGTCCCGGCCACGCCGTCTACTGCATCTCTGATCTGTCGCACTTCTGACAGCAGGAATGCAGAGGAGTGCTCCGTCCGGGCGGGACGCGCGGTCTTAACAAGACGGTCCCATAGCCACTTTGCCGCCGCTGCAATCACGGCGCCCACGAACACATGAACAAGCCCGCCCGGGTCTGGACTATTGGTCTCCATCATCGCCGGTCGGACCGGGCGGCGGGTCCGTCGGAGCGCTCGAGGTTTGCTCGTCCGGGTCGCCGGTGGGCCCGGGAGGAGGATCGGCCGGAGCATCGGTATGGGGCTTGTGCTTTTTCTCGTGATCGTTCGGCATGTTCAACCTCTGGACTAAACAATACCAAATTGCAATAGTACCCACAACAACGCCTAGTACTGTTTTGAAAATCAATGCCCGGAGTTCGAGAACACCGAAGATCCGCCGATACCGCCCGGCGCCGCGATGCATAGCGGGCTTTGTCCTCCAGTTTCGACCACATCCGGATCTGTTGCTACATAAGTCAATCCAGATCCTATAGTTAGGGCTGTGGTCAGAGTGATGTGCGTATCGTCGGTGAAGCTCTTTACGATGTACGACGTTCCGCCTATCGTGATCGGCGCGCCGACCATATCGGCTGTAAATTTCTGGCCGGACACCCACGTCACGCCATCCCCGAACAGGTTTACCGTTCCCGTGCGCGTCGTTCCCTCTGGCGCGCCTGCCGCCATCAGGACCGTACAGACCGTATAGCCCGGAGTCGTGCCATCGCTGCCGCCCATTGCGAGGAAGGAACGCCCGTCGATTACCGCGGATTCGCCGATGTAGTCCGTCGTCAGGCAGACGTCCCAGAGCTTCCCGACAACCCATGCCGGCGACGTGTTTCCGGTCTGTTGCCCAAATTGAACGTATGCCCCGTAATGGAACATGACCGCCTGTGGAGTGAATAGCGCGATGTCGGGCGATCTGTAGGCGAGCAGACGCGCGCTCGGGTTAAATCCGTTAGTGACGAATGGCGCGGCGTCGAGACACATCACGTCCGGTGCCATAAAGAAATTGTTCCAGGAAGGCGCGCCGCCGATCTGGTTGGGCGCGACGACGAACACGGCATAAGCCGGAACGAAGTTCTCGGACGGCGGAACAGTCTCAATCGTCGGGAAATATGGTGCCATCGCAAACACGCTGATCGTGCGGAGGTTATGTGTCGTGACGTCCCAAGGATCATCGAAGACGGCGAAGCCATACGGGTTGGCAATGATGGTATAAAAGGGAACTGCGCCGACGCCGATTCCGCCCATGAAGCCTAACGTCCCTTGCGTCGCGTCGAGGATATTCGTCGACACATTAGTCCCGTTTATGGTGAACGTAAAGACGATATTACCCGACAGATAATTGTCGTTCGCACCGTGCGTATCGGCGTTATAACAGGCGCAATCATAAACCGCGCTGTTTGATCCGCCAGAGGATCGCAACACGTATCCGCCGCCACTGCTTCGGCTGGTTCCGGTGGTCAGACCGTTTGACATGACATAAACGAAATTGAATTCCGCGCCGCCTGCAATCGCGGTCATGTCGATTGTGAAATTGACGGAAGTATTCTGTACCAGCGTGGCAACCCACGGTGTATTCGCATTGATGGCGCTAACGAGATTCCCCAGACTTTCAGCATATGTCAGCCCTTCCGGAACGAAGATACATCCACCGACCCCGGGCTGCTGGAGGAACGGATCGTAGAAGCTGAACCATTGCGAGCCGATGGAGAGCGAGCCGGGGAATGGGCTGCAATTGACCGTGATTAACGGCAGCGTGAGCACGCCCGCCGTGATCGGCGCGCCCAATGGAAAGTTTGCCGAAACCGTGGCATGCAGCGCCTCAATCTGCGTCCATCCATGGTTCAAAAGCAGTTGCGACCACGTGTTGATAAACCGTTCCTGTGACGGGTTACCCAGCCGAGTGCTTCCGACGTTCCCCGAATATTGGATGGATAGCGTATCGATCAGCATTAGTAGGCCACGTTTCCGAATCCGCCGCCCTCGATTTCGTAAATCAATTGCAGGCTCGAGTAAAATTGCGAATGCCACGTAATCGAGCGCACGATAAACGGCAGCCCGTTTGATCCGGTATCCTCCGCGTTTACGATGGCATCCAGAGTTCCGGCCGCCGTCTGAAGGTATGCGTCCCAGAGTTGCCCACGGATTGACCATTCCCACCCCACGAAAGCATCGATGGCAAGCGGCCGATGGCTCGAGTATGTAATCGTCGGCCACGGGATCTGATCCGAAGAGTAGGTATTGACCGCCGTCAGCGGGAACAGGCACAGCAGCCCATCGAATGGCCGCGTGTTGTTATTGTCTGCCGCGATCACGGCAACGCCATTCCGGTAATAGGTCATGCATGCGTAGCAATTCGCTTGTTCCCTGAACCCGTAAGGGAACTGGGAGCCACCGCACGCCCACCAGATGTCCGTGATCGTCACTGGCGCATCCACGGCACAGAAGCCAGCCGCGGGCGGAACAAACGGGATGCCACCGGCCACAGATGCCCATGCGCCATTCGCCACCGCCGGGACGCTGATAAACAGTTGGCAGACTCCTGCGACAACCTGGAATAGCCCAAACGTTCCGTTTGCTTTCACCTGGTAATCAAAACTCTTTACCGTTTCCGCCACGTTGTAGAAAACAATAACCATACTGCGGAAATTGTAAAGATCTGCCGCCGGGTTGTCGATTTTATAGTTTATGTCGTCCTGGATTAGAACGTGCGCCTCATAGCCTTGCGGAGAGCGGATCATATACTTAAACCCGCCGGTCGGGCCGGGCAGCGGATTCCATCCGGATGCAACCGCTACCGTGTTGAGATCGCTAATCATTGCGGCCGCAGATGTGCCGTCAAGCGTGCTCCGGACGATCTCGCTATCGCTATAGGCAACGGCCATTCTATGCTGGCCTCTTTGGGCAATCCACAAAGTGCTTGCGCATCTGCCGCGCCGTTTGGGGCTGGCCGCACCATTCACAGCGCATCGTGGGGCCTGCGGGTCGGCCCCCGGGGTGTTTGGCGGGCCGCTTCATAGCCCAAACTCTCGACGGATTGCGGCAGCGATCAACCGGCCGTCAATCTGAACGTGTGTCTCCGCAATCTCCGCACACCTACAAGCAGTGCTTCTCACCTTACATTTCTGCTGGTGCATGTGAAGCCTAATCGGACCAACAAATCTTTCCTTGCACCACTGGCACTCATTCATTACGCCATCTCCACCGCATAAACAGCGTCATACTCCGCCATCGCTGCGGCGTAAACAGCCTTTGCCGCCAGGAATTCAGCATCACCGATGGTGCGGGTACGGTAGGCGATCTGAACCGCGCGGAACGCCTTGATTGCCTCGCCGCTCTTTTCGTAGGCTGCTTCGTAGGTCGCTGTGTTCTTCATACTTCACAGTATGTGGCACAAACTAGCAGAATGCAAGAATTATTTTTAAGGAACCATGATTACCGTGATTAGCCGGTCCTGCGCGCCTGTCGCCGTGAATCGAAGAATGATCGTTGAGCCGTTCAGGTCAGCCGCGCTCAGGTCGATCTTATAGGCACCGTTCGAAATTTCACTTACGGCGTTGGTGCATGCCCCGAACGCGCCGCCGTCAATGCTCCGTTGCGGCACAACGGAAAGGCCGGTCCGCGGAACACCTGCGCTGTCCACCATGACGAAGGGGAAATCCGAAAGCCCGATGTTGGTCACCGTGTTGCTCTGAATCGCGATGCGGTTACCCAGGATGTATCCCGCCTGCCCTGGAGTGTAGGAGCCGGGAAGCGCGGTCGCCCACGGATCGCCCGAGCCGGACAGATTGCCCAGGATGTAGCCGCCGCTGCCGGAAGCATAAGCGCCTGGCAGCGCCACGTCCCAAGGATCAGACTTTACGCGCCCGCTGGTGATGCTGACTTGCCCTGTGCCGGTGCCGCTGGAGAGCAGAACGTTTGCGCCAATGTCTCGCGCGGTCTGCGCCGTGCCGCTGCCAGACGGGCCCAGCTTTACCGTGTTGGCATCGCCCAGCCCGGAAGCATCGACCACCAGAGTACGCCCGGCCGTCGCCGGCTTGAGGCTGGAGTTCTTGCGGATCGTGAATGCTGCGACCGCGGCGCCCGCTACGCTGATAGCATTCACCGTTCCGGACGACAAGACGACATCGAAGAACGATCCCGCCGAATAGAACGTCCCATCCGAGCTAGTATCCACTGCGAAGTGGTTCAGTCCCGTCACGCTGTCGAAATTGGCCGTTATGCTGGTTCCCGACGTGCTTTCCGTCGTGCTGTTGTCCTTGTAGACCGCAATCGCCGGGCTGCCAGCAAGAGTAAACGTAGCCCCAGTCGAGGGGTTGAACGTCGAGAACTTGCCATACACCACCGTCGAAGCGTCGAAATCCCCTAAATGTTTCATCCTAAAAATCCTCCCAATGGGCCGCCCAGCGGCCCGTATAGCGGATTGATAACTACCGTGCTTAGTGAATTCTCTGCGCCGACGGTTATGAACGTGTCTGGCGAACTCTGATTATTAAAGTCGGACGTGATCCAAGATGTGGATTGCGATACTGATGATTGCCTGATTTCCTGCAATACGGCGGTCGCGAACACAGGAGATACATCGGCACTTTCTCCGACTCGCACCGTTCCGCCGCTGTACGTCCCGCATCCTCCGGTAGAAGCAACGGATGCCCCGTCAACATAAAGACCCATAGCGGAACCGACAGTATACGTAGCTACCATATAATGCCAATTGCCGTCGCAGATACCAGACGATCCGACGATTGGCCCTATATTGTTGGTATAGAAACTAGGAACGTTATTATTGGCGTACAGCACCCCGCCGAACATGCCACCATTTACTCTTGCGTCTATCACAACGCTGATGTTATTAGTGGTAGACGACTTAAACCATCCGCTGTAAGTTCCGGCCACATTTCCAGGGCTAGCCGGTTGAGTCATGCCGGTGATCCCCTGGGAACTCCCGCCAACGAAGGATTGAGCAAGGTTGAACTGCCCCGCAACCTGCGTCGGATCGTTGGTTGAGGAACTGCTATACCCGTTTGTCGTGCTGTCCAGATACGGATGCGCCGCTTCGTTCAAGTGCATGACGCGTATATAGTTAGCTGACCATACTGTAGACGCAGTGCTCTGGAATGTCGAGATTGCGGGATTTCCGTAGAAGGTGTAAATCACTACGTCGGTAACGTTGGACAGCGTCGGGATTCGGACGAATGCCCAGACCACTCCTGCTGCGCCATCGTAGGAAAGCATTTCCCAGAATAGCGGCGTCAGCCCTCCCGAATCGGAATAGAATGTGATGTCGTAGCCGTTCGAATTCTGGACGTGGCCGCCGTTGCCGACGGTCTTCAATGTTGCATCGCTGATGTGGATCAGCGCGGGGAAATTGGTAGACGTCGCCGTTCCGCACTTCGTATGGTCGATCGTGATCGAGCGATAATAGGAAAACGCCATCTATCCAACTCCCCAACCAATCATGTCCCATGCCGGGACAGATCCGCCAGATGGACTAATATTAGCAGAAACGGTGATGTTTACGCGGGAATTTCCCGGATCGTCGACAACGGTAATCGTCACGCCAGATCCGGAAATGAAGTTAAATATTGGCCTAACGCCGATCGTCGCCCCGGCCAGTTGCGCTTCGATCTGCGCCAGCCGCCACAGCAACCCATCCGTTTGCGTGCTGTCTGCCGTCAGGACCTTTCCGTTCGTGCCGACAGGGAATCTTACCGCCTGATTGACAGCGGGCGAGCCAGCGGGCCCGTACGTTACCAGATCGCCCTTTGTGGTCAGCGGTAGCGCGTCGGTAGCGTCAATCCACTCGTCATCGTAATCGGCGTTGGATGCCTTGGCGAGAATCTGCCCAGTCGTTCCGCCCGCGGGTACGCCGATTCCGGGCGAGCCATGCAGCGCGACGAGATCCCAGAATAGCGGCGATGTTTCGGGCAGGTGGTTGGTATTGCCGTCCTGCAGACTGATCCAGCTTGATCCGTCCGACGATACGGTATCTCCCAGAATGTACGTCGCGCCGGAATCCCAAGGGCCTTTCCATTGGCCCATGATCGTGATCTGGGTAACGCTGCCCCATTCGACCGTAATCGACGCTATACTGTTGATATCCTTGGAACTATCAGACGCGGTAATGTCCCACGTCATGATCGTGCCTTCTACCAATTGCTTCGTCGGTATCGGCGTTTCGACCTTCGTCTTTACTGGCGTCGCCGCCGGGATTGTCAGCGTGCCGAGCTCGACGCCAGCCACATTGACGCGTACCACCAGATCGGCGCTGATCGCAGTTCGCAGCACGCCCGCAATCTTGATTCCGCGGCCGGTGCCCTGAACCGTAAGGTTAGGCGCGATGTTGACACCCGGCGTGCTGTCATTTATGTCGATGGTGCGCCAAAACATCTGAGGCATCGGGCGCGAACCAGCGCCACTCCCACCACCACCGCCGCCCGGCCGCAACGTTGCCAGCGTCGACCGATAGTCCCAGTTGATAAGCGGCGATCCGACCAGCGTCACCGTCCACAGCAGGACGTTATCGTCAGTCGATATTTCGACATCGGAGATGCAGAACGGAGCATTGTCGATGCCGAACTTCGCCAGCGTGACGGTAACGTTCTGCCCGATCTTCAGCCCGGGACGGTAGGTCCTGATCTGCAGCCGCTCCGGAATGATGCCGTACTGGTCGGCGATGGCCTGCGCGAGCGTCTCGCCCTCGGTCTCCGTCGCCGGGTTGTCCTGCTGGATGACAGATTCGTAAAGGCCGGTGCCGCTCTCTACCTGCTGCCGTTCCTCCTGCGCCGCGTTATTGCCTGCCGCCACGATCCCCTGAACGAATAGCGGCGCCGTAACGTGCAGCGTGACGCCCGGGCCCAGTGGCGAGCCGGAAGGGTCCTGGGTGATTGCCGTCGATCCGAGCGACCAATACCAGGCACTTCCCGTGTTGATCCCCTGGATGCCGACCGATACCGGCGTTGCGTTCTCCAGAATCGTCGGCGTGCCCGCGACCGGGTTGGACATCTGGAACGCCTTGGCCGAACTGTCGCCGGTAAACGATTCCGTGGTCGGATCGCTAATCTCGTTGCTTAACCGAACGATGGCGCGGTCGATGAACTCGCTTCGGTCCCACGTGCATTGAACCGCGGCCAGGATGCTTTCCGGTTCCGCGTCGGTGATATTCCACGGGGCGGTAAATGTAGATTGATCGGCAAGCCAGATCTTTTTCGTCGGGTCGGTATACCAGTGCAGGAACGTCGTGGTATCGCTGCCAGCCTTAATCAACTGGTCGAACGCATCGCCGCATTGCGCATAGGATGCCGTGAACGTCGGGATTACAGGACCGTCTACCGCCGGTACGAAGTCCAGGCCTTCGGAGCCGAGCGCGTGGACAATCAAAAACTTCATGATGTCCGCAACGTTCATATCCTGGAATACGCCGTTCTCAGGATTGTTTACCGCCGGGCTACCATGCGGGAAGGTTGGCTCGCCCGTCGTCCGCTTGTAGGATAGCTTGTCCCAGGAAATGCAGTCGATCGCCCATTTTCCGAGATTGGAGCCGGGCACATTCTGCCCTTCGATATTGTCGATCGTGCCGCCGAAAATGTCGTCTTCTCCAGTGATGCGGAACAATACCGGCTGTCCAATCTCCGGCTTCGGTAATTCATCGAGGAAGGTAAACGATGCGACGTCGTGCGATGTCAGGCTGAATTGCAGATTTCCCGATGCGATCAGCGGCCAGCCGCGCATGCGAAACAGCGTCGCGTTGCTCGCCGCTCCATCCGTGTCGGCCGTCGCCGGGTTTACCGTGGTCGCGTGCGTCGCATCGATCACCGTCGCAATCTGCGTCCGCAACATGCCGTGATCTGTGGACTCCGCATCGATTGGCGGCGTCGCACCGATTACCCATATCGGCTGCCCGACATCATCCTGTGTGAAGTTGAACCGCCCCGAATCGTCAAATATGGCATTGCTGCCGTTCGTCATCGTGCAGGTAGCGACATCGCCCAGGCGAAGGACGGCGTTACATGTTGAAATGGGATCGTACGTCACTGCGGGAACCGCCCGGGCGGGAATGCGCCGGCGAGTTTAGACATTCGAATCGCGCGGTTGAATGTGTTCCGTACCTTTAGGTCCGTCACGTCTGATTCAACGGTGTCGATATTAACGTTAATCGTCGGTCCAAGTTCTGCCGCCGCTGCTGACCGCTCTGCGGAAAACGTGCTGACCGTGCGCGCGGTTGCCGTCGTATGGATTCCGCCCATCCCGATTATCGTGTCCAGCTTCTCGGAGATTCCCTGGAAGTAGGTAGCCTGAACGTTCCAGTTATACGCCATAAAATCCGTAAGCGTATTTCGGATTACGTGCTGATCGTTCAATAGCGAATCGCCCTGTTCGACAAGCCCGATCTTCAGATAACGGGTGTAATTCTCGATCAGGTCCAAGGTTTTATTCATCCCTGCCATCTGGAAATTGCCGATGACAGAAGAAATTGCGCTAACCGCTCCGGCGACAGCGGTCACAATACCCGTAACCCCAGAGCTGGCAGCGCCAGCCGCCCCACCAGCACCGCCGCCGACTCCCGGAACCGAAGGTACTCCAGCACCAGCTGACGCAGCGCCGCCGCCAAGCCCGGGTATCTTGATCTGTCCCAGCACCTTTCCGAACGCATCCTCAAGAGGCTTGAACAATTGCTTGAGCATGATCTGGAGTAAATCTTCGGCCAGTTTATGCCAGAGGGTTTTCCAGATATCCCCGAAGCCTTTAAGCGCTACGATGGAACGCGCGAGATCCCGCTCCATCGAATCGAACGTTTTGCGGTTAATGTCGCGGATCTCTTCGCCCAGCGTCTTTTCGTGGCGGCCGCGCGTCTTTGTCGACTTGTCCGAACTGGCATCGAGCGCGTCATAATCGTCTTTGATCTGCTTCAGCGTCTTATCGGCTTCCTCGCGCGAGATCTGCCCCTTGTACTGGGCTAGCCTAACCTCTGCCTCGGCCGCTTTCAACGCCGCAAGCGCCTGTTCCGTATAACTAGCGTCAGCCGATTCCGCCACAATTTTGTAGTTCTTATCGGCTTCGGACGCAAGCCTGCTGTAATAGAATTCCCCCTTGATCCCTAATTTGTCTAATGCTTCTTCGAGCTTCACCCAAGGATCAGTGTCCAGCGCCTTCGCCTTCGCCGCATCAATAGACTTTCCGATTTCGTCCATCAGTGGCGCGATCTTTTCAGCGTGGCCGGTAAACTTGGCGTTCTCGTCGCCCAGGGCTTGGAATGCCCTTTGCAGATCGAACGTAGCAGCCGCCGCTTTGATCGCCGCCACTTCCGCGACGGTATACGCGCGCCCGAATGTGTTACTGAATTCTGCCGCGTCCGCGATCAGCTTCTGATGCGCCGACTTCATCAGTTCCAATTGCTTAACGAATATGGCGACGTTGTCCGCGGCCGGTCGCAACGCTTTGGAGAAATTCTCGACCTGCTTGGTATGCTCGACTTTCGTTAGAGAAGCCGCAGCTTCTGCCGCCCGGAGATTCGCGAGCGCGCGGGAGACGTCCTCGAGCGTTACCTTCCCGTGTCCTAGGACAATAGCGCCAGATTTGTACTGATCGTTCAGTTGCTCATAGGCCGCACGCGCGTTCTTGACGTTCGCGGTAAGCCTGTCCTGCGCCGCTAAAACATCCTCGATGGATTTCTGTACGCCCGTCGATCCCGTCTTGAATACGTCGTGGAATTCTTTCGTCGCCGTGGTCGATGCGTGAGTCTTCGCGAGATTATCGGCCAGCGCCTTATTGATATTGTCGAATCCGACCGTCTTCCCTGTGATGGTAGAAACGACAAGGTTGAATTCGTTTATTCCCGCGACCATCAGCCGAATGCCCGACAGGAACGGATTCACGAGCGCGTTGATCTTTACGAGCCATCCGGCGAAGCCTGCGAGGTTTGACAGAAGTTCCGCCGGGATCAATTCGACGAGTGCCTTCGCACTATTAACCGTTTCGATTGCAAGCTGTGAAGTCTGAACGATCAGGTTTCGCAGCGCATCGGCAACCGCCGTAACCGCTGGCGCAACGCGCGCCGCCAGTTCTTCCTCGAAGTTCTTTACGGCTAGGGACAGCTTGTCGAGCGCGTCATCGGATGCTGTAAGGTTCTTCGCGAGTTCGCTGTCAATCGCTGGCCCAAGTTCATGGACTGCCTTTTTCAGTTCGTCCAGGTTCTTGATGAGCGGCAGCATCTCCTGGGCGCCGCGTCCCATGACCTTAAACGCCAGTTCGATCCGCTGTGTATCGTCTGGGATCTGTGACAGACGCTGCAGGAAGCTCTTCAGCAGTTCGCCGGAATCGTTGCCGGATACGCCGATCTGGCGCAGAACCGCCGCTGTCTTTTGCCCCGCTTCGCTGGTCTCGTCCAAAGATTCAGCCATGCGGACGGATGCGCGCTGGAGTCCAGAGATTGAGACCCCTGCGATAGTCGCCATCTGCTCAAGGTCGCGAGTCTCGCGCCATGTCAGATTCAGCCGATCCGCCATGTTTTGGGTGGCTTCGGCTGCTTTTCCGAATTCCTCGACCAGGCTGAATAGTTCCTTGCCAATCGCCGCCATTGCAGCGGCTGTGCCGAGTGCTACCAACCCCAGCGGGCCAACCGCCAGCATGAAATCTTTAACCGCGACTCCAGCCGCTTGCAGGGGATGCGTGATGAAGTTCTGTACGCTGGTCGCAAACTTCTCGAATTCCGCTTTCGCTCGCGCGTTATTTTCCTTGATAGCTTCGTCCCAGGCGTGCGCGAAGTCTGCGGCGTCTTTCTTGGCGGCGTCGGCGAGCTTCTTATCTTCAGCAATCGCCTTTTCCCATGCTGCCTCGAGCGCTTCGGCGTCGTTGCGTACGCGCTTAAAGGAATCCCCAAGCGCGTCATTCGCTCCTACCCCTTCACCTGCCGCGGCCGCTTCCTGCTGAAGTCCCTGCGCCGCTGCCGCGACCGCCGTTCCCAACGTGGTGGACGACGCCGCCATGTCTTGCAGCGCCGCATTGACGGGCACGCCCGCCTCAAGCGAACCCTGCAGCGCCGCGCGGAATAGGTTAAGCTCGCCGCCTGCCAGACCTGACTTCGCCGCCAGATCTTCAACCGTGCTTGCGACTGTTGCAACCGCGGTTGTAAGCGCCGCCGCGCCCGCGGCCGAAGTATCGAACGCTGCCGCGATCTTCTGTCCGGCCTGCTGCGCCAG
>Ga0105242_10003281_pt1 | contig 12613 bp, 14 predicted proteins | sample KBSM24metaG_FD_81521 | JGI IMG/M metagenome (GOLD analysis project Ga0105242, IMG submission 81521) | Miscanthus rhizosphere microbial communities from Kellogg Biological Station, Michigan, USA - KBS M2-4 metaG | ecosystem: Host-associated > Plants > Roots > Rhizosphere > Soil | place...
CGGGGAAATGATCCTGCCGCGCCGTCCGCTCTATACGACATGGGCGTCCTACACCGTGGGGGCACGGGCACGAATCCCGCCATCGGATATCTCGGTATCCGAGGGCACCATCATTCAATCGTCCAACGGCTCGTTTCAAGTCGCCACCCAGAGTGGCACGATGACCCCATCAGAACCCGGCTTCAGTGGCTCATGGGGCGCAACAACGGCGTCTGGAAGCGTGGTATGGAAATCTCTCGGTATGCGACTGCCAAGCGGCACCACGTTCTTCATCGCCACCCAAGGCGGCACCACCGGGGCAGCACACGTCATCCCCCCGTTCAACGAGACTTTGCACACGACCACGGGCGATGGCAGCGTAGTCTGGACCGCAGCGGGAACGGGGGACATTCCCATTGGCGGCACCCCCGGCAATGTCACCAGCAGCACGTATTTCTGCACCGACCGGGGGCAGCGAAGTATCCAGCATCTGATCTGTCGCGCGCGGGCGCGGTTGCGCTATGCAAGCAGGGCCGTGACCACCTCGTTTGACTGTTCCTACGCACGTGGCATTGGCTTGCGGCTACGCCACAGTGCAACATTGCATGATCATCGTCTGCCGGGTGGATTGATACTGGGCAAGATCACTAACACTGAATTGATCGCTGACGGCGGTGCGTTCACTACGCGAGTGACGATCCAGAGTGCCTTGGGCAAGGCGACCGAGATAGTGGAGGTGCCGGGGATACCGACCTATGTCGTGGATGGCTACGTCACCAACGGCTATCAGCAGCGTGAAAGCCATGTAGCGTTGTTGCCGGTGGTGAGTGACGTGGGCTATTCGCCATTGGTGGCGATACCGGACGAGGATGGTATTCGCTTTCCGCTCACCAAGCAGATGTTGGTGGTCAATGAATTCTTTCATGCGGGGGGAGCAGATGTTGGTGGTGTGCTTACCAGCATGGCGGCGGCAGCACAGATTTCACAACAACCCCCCGCGCAAAGTTTCAATGAAAGTATTCAACGACAAACTCAAATACGCATGGCCAACTCCAATTCATTGTCGTCAGTATTGCAGAAGAATCCGGATTGGTACGAGCTTGAACTGAAGCCATTGAACGGCAGGGGCGCGTTCAATCATGTGTATCATTTGAAATGTACGACTTTGGCATTGCCGAAAATGATCGATCTGGAAGCAGGAAGCACGCCATGAGCAACGAGCTTGAAAGCATTGTACGTCCATCACAGTCGCTGGATTACGCCCCTGCCAAGGTTTACTATCAACCGGGACAAGTTGGCACCGCCAATACCAAGGCGCAGTGGGGCCGTGGCGGAAGCGGCAAGATTTTCAATGGTTCTGCGAGCTACAGCGCCACGTTCTACATGACCAAGTATGTTACTGAACGCAGCCATTTCGGGGCCAATCCGGTGCAACAGAAGTTCTATAATTTCACCGGCCAGTTCGGTGAAGGCCAGATTGGCAGCGTGTTCGGCAGCTAATGACTTCGCCTTCACGATTCACCCACGTCATCCGCATCTGCGGACAGGACAGGGACGGCAACCAGATTCCAGATATCTGGGTCGATATCGAACGTCAGGATGTCGTGTGGGTAAACTACAAGGAGAAAGAAACCGGGCACTGGCAAAGCCAGTTCATGCGGCTGTACTGGATGGATGATCCCGACAGCAGTGATGGTTCATGGAATAAGAATAACCGCGTTATCGGCACCCGGTATATCTGTTCTCCGGAACAGAATTCCTATGATCCTGATGAATTCATTGCGGTCAATTGCATCGTCGCTATGGCATTCGGCCAAAACGGGGGTGACTTTGGGCAAGGCGAGGGTGGCACCCTCGCGATGGCGTTTCGCAGCGACAGGTCAAATCAAACACGGCGCTTGAGTGCGCGGCGCATCTACAATCGGAAAGTCGATGGCAATTTTGATGACGATGCACGACAGGCATTCGAGAATGATACATCGCGTTTCGCCTATGTAGTCGCCGGTCCTGATTACGTGCTCAAAATGGACGACGAGGACAAGGACGACGGGCAATGGCTCGATGTTTGCGTGTTCGCGCAGTCTGAATTCAGCGAGAATGATGGTCTCAGCATGGGTTCGCTGAGCGGTCATTGGAGTACGTATCTGTTGGATATTTCCGACAAGTCCAGCGACTTCTTGCCAGATGATAATTATCCAAATGCCATTGGTGATCTCGGCTTCAACCCGCCGTGGGTACTGGATCAGTTTCAAAACATCGTCAATTGTCAATTGGGAGCCGCAATCGAGTTTGAGTGGGAGCCCAAGCAACTCGTATTTGATCATGATTATAGTGATGACGGCACGGTACAAGCCTTCAGTGAAATTGAAGATTCTTATTTCTTCACCTATTCCGGCTTCATAAAGATCAATCATTCCGGGGTGTTTGAAAACCAATTCGCAGATGACAGCGCAAAATGGAATCTATTCCACTCAATATCCGACAAAGATTTCTGGGCCGCCAATAAGCGCGCGGCGGAAGCCGCCAATGCCGGGAAGTCTGATCCTTTCGTACTGCAAATTTATGAGGGGATCAGACTGGAAATCACCCTTAACGGTGAAGATGACACAGTCATTTTCAACGTATGGCAGGAAAGCGAGCCGATTGATCTGAATCCTCTTCTGATCGATATCGGTGAACCGTTTTATCACGAGAGCACTGTTGGTGGTGATCCGTTTCCGGTCATCGTGCCATATGATGGTTCTGCTGGTTTCAATAAGTGCAAGGTATATTCTTATTACGGTACGATGTCTGCCCCGGCTGAAGAATTCATCAACAAGCCGTTTCATCTTTTTGTCACGCTCGATACGACGGAAGATGCTGAATATACCCAGCTAAAAGTTGAATATATTGATGAACCCGATGGCGGTATCGATTGGGATTCCAATTCAGATTACATCGGCGGTGCGATGGTCAACGTATGGGTGAATGGACGATCCATCTACATGACGGACAATTCGACAACACATATTGAAGATGGTGATGAAACACGTGTCGAAATTAACGACGTAGACGATACCGCCGTGGATATGCAGTTGCAAGGGACAGCACTCGGGGGCGGGGGTAGTGATGTTTCAGCCTTTATAGGCAGCATGCGTGGTCCCGGTTTCATAGAAAAGACTATTGAACACGTTCTGATTAGCCCCGGAGATGATGATCACCCACCGACTTACACCGATGTAACCGCAACTATGGCTGTCCAAGTGCCGAAAATACCGGGGCAGAAAATACCGTGGAGTAACATGTATGTCGGGGTGCCGTTCGCCTACAAACCGGGATCATATGTTCAACCTGATCCCGGTGAAAAATACGACGATTCGATCATCATGCAGGACGTGATGGTGTGGACCAACCAGATCATTAATCCCGATGATATTGAGAGATTTTTCATTAACCCGGATACCGGCAATTCACGCGGCACCAGTCTTGCGATCAAGGAGTTTGGCAACCCCGCCTTTGTGCTCAACGGTGGACCAAAATCCTTCATCAACAACAAAGGCACTGGTCCCGAACAATTCGGACCATTTGGCCATTTGAAATCTCATGGCCGGTTAACAATGCCGAAAGAATGACATGACACAGACCTATCGCACCAATGACGGCACACGCTGGGGCACCGGTAAGGGCAGTGATCTCGCGCCGCAGGAAGTGGACATCAATTTCTGGGACTTGATCACGCGCATGCAGACCCAAGAAGCGCGGCCCGATCCCGGTCCTGTCATCACAAGTTTCTCGACCAGCGGCGCATTGTTCTACGTCCACATGAGCGATGGCTCGACGCTTGGCCCCTATGAACTGCCGGTGGCCGTGTTCAAGGATCGTGGCGAATGGCTCCCGGCTGTGTTTTATACCAAGCTCGACACCTTCACCATCAATGGCGGGCTCTACGTCGTGCTGTTTGATCATACATCAGCCAGCAGTTTTGACCCCGGTGCTAACGACGGTGCGGGCCATGACTACTACTCGCTAATGATCCAAACCCCCGGTTCGTCAATCCCGACCGGGGGTGCGGTCGGACAGGTGATCCAGAAAGCCAGCACTGCCGAGTATTCGGTGACGTGGGGATTTAAAACCGCAGGCGGTGGTGCGGTGGGGCAAGTGCTGGTCAAGAATTCCGGCACGCAAGATGATACGGTTTGGGGCTGGCTCGACGCCAGCGAAATCGAATTCACCCCGGTCACTGGTAGTATATACATTTCCAATAATGTCGCGGATGCATTGGAAGAAGCATTGCACCGTGTCGATGCCAACGATGTTTCCTTTACTGCGGTTTCTGGCAGCACGATCATATCTGATAACGTGGCCGATGTGCTGGAAGAACTGGCAGCGGGTGGAGGTGGTGGAGGTGGCGGCGCGCTGGTCGATTTGACAGACGTAAACGTCACCACAGGTTCGGGCATTGATGGTTATTCGCTGACATGGAGCAATTCCACCAGCAAATGGATTGCATCAAGTGTGAGCGGGGGCGGTGGAGGTTCTTCGACACTCGATGGATTGAGTGACGTGAATGTCACCCCCGGTCCCAGCATCCAGAACTTTGCACTGACTTGGGATGACACCTCCAGTAAATGGATCGCAACGGCCAAAAGCCGTTTAACCACTATCACTGCCCTTGGTAACAGTGGCACGGTGACGCTTAACGGAGCATTGGGTGATGTCTTCACAACCAGCCCTACGTCAAACGTCTTGATAAACGCCACTACGACTCCGGCTGGTGCCCACATCGTAGTCCAGATCACCAGCGCGAACACCGGGGGATTTGCTGTCAGATTTGGCAGCGGGTTCAATGACTATAATGGTGATTTCATTATACCAAAGAACACCGGTGATGTTTATGCAATTTCATTTATCGGTACTGGCAGCGGTTTAACCGAGGTTGCCAGATCAGCCGGACGCGAGGGTAAGACGCTTGCGACATCTGGCACAGTCACTTTGAATCCAAGATATAATGATCTTTTCACATGCATACCGGCAGGCAACATCACGCTGAACGCGATGAATGCCCCGGTTGGTCAGCGCATTGCGCTAGTGGTCACTACCGCAGGCACCACGAGTTATACCATCACGTTCGGTACTAATTTCAAGACCACCGGTACGCTGGCAACCGGCACGGTAACGGCGAAGGTATTCGTTGTGAACTTCGTTGGTGATGGCACCAACTTCAACGAAATAAGTCGCACCACGGCGATGTGATGGTCGAACCCATCAAATCATGGATAAAAGAGAACAGCACCTTAGTCTATTTCCTGATCGCACAACTGATCGCGGCGGGTGCCATCGCCATCAGCTTCGTCACCTACATGACAAATTTGGAAGCCCGCGTCTCGACGCTGGAGACTCGCGGCAGCCCGCATCTTGCCGAAATAAACAACAGACTCACCGTCACGGAAAAAGAAACTCAATCCAATCACGACCGGATTGAACGCATCGTTACCATCATGACCAAGGAATTGCACATCTCACCCTCACCATCCAAATGACGGAGCACTGACATGGCTGTAGGCGAGGGAGCTACCAAGGTCGCGACCGGCGTCTTGGACGTGATGAAGGCGCAGCCGTTAATTCTTGGATTGCTGCTGGTGATCTTTGCACTGATTGGATTTTTGTACATGCAAGAGGGTCAGTTCAATTCGATGCGTTCCGAGAACGTCAAATTGTTCATCGACGTGCAGAAGGAAACGCAGAATATTCTGGCCCGATGCATCGTGCCCCCGCCCCCGCAGAAATAAAGGAGCGGCCCGAAGGCCGCCCCGTATAATTACTTCTGCTGCTGACCAGCCTGTTGCACAAGCTGATCGACCTTGGCCTTGGCATCATTGACCGCTTGCTGAATCTGCTGCGGGTTGTCCTTGGCTTGCGCAATCTTGTCGAGGGCGGCTTTCACCTGATTGGCAGCATCTTGAATATTCTGCATTGTCGTTTCCTCATGAGGCTCCACGGCAACATAACGCCGCAGCAAACAAAAGGTTGCTAGCCATGTATGATCGTATCGTAATCTCGAGCGGCCACGGCAAGAAGATTCGTGGCGCGTCATGCTCTCCCATCCCCCCGTATCTCGATGAAGTGGATGAAGCCCGCAAGGTCGTCGATCAAGTGGCTATAGATCTGCGTAACCGGGGGGTGGATGTTACCACCTACCATGACGATGTCAGCACGACCCAGAACGAAAATCTGAACCGTATTGTGGACTTTCATAACTCCAAGTCTCGCGACCTTGACATCAGTGTTCACTTTAATGCGCATCAAAAAACGACTAAGGCAATGGGCACTGAAGTGTTGTACGTGAGTCAGCAGCCGTTGGCGACGCAGCTTTCTGCCGCTATCGCTAGTTGCGGGTTCATCAACCGTGGTCCTAAGAAGAGGACTGATCTGTTCTTTCTCAACCACACTGAAATGCCTGCGGTGCTTCTCGAAGTCTGTTTCGTAGATAGTGAAGCTGACAGTAAGCTCTATACCAAGAAATTCGATGAAATCTGTGACATCATTGCGACCGTGCTGGGTGGTGATGAAGAAGGTGAAGATAATGAAATTGAACCGCCTGAGCCAGAGGAAATTGAACCGCCTTCTCAAAACGAAATATTTGTGACCGGCAAGGCGTCATGGTTCGGTGGTCCAGATGACAATGGGGTAAGTCCCAGCGAGGGACTCGCTTTCATCTACTCGATCGACATGAAACCGGAACTGTTTTTGCCGTATCAGCCGGAGGGTACGACTGGGTTGGCGCGCAGGTTGAATCCTTTCGTATGTTATATCGCTTGCAGATGGGACTATGAAATGACTCCCAAGACCCAGATGTTGGCCGAGATCGCGGTGGTGCGTGCTCATAAAACCGGGATCGCCATCAAGGCTATCCCCGCGGACTGGGGACCGCATGCCACGAACACTGATAAGGTGGCGGATCTTTCGCCGTTTCTCATGGATGCGTTGGGCATTACCACCGGGGATATTGTTGATGTAATATTCCCCTATCGCGGTGAGGAGGCTTAGATGGGATTTACAGTTTTACAGGGACCCATTATCCGCGCAGGTGAATCATTGTCGGAAGGACTTGACTGCACCTCTGGTGATCTGCTTCGCATCACGATGCCGTTGGATTGGGACGATGCGCCATTGTCATTCCAGATCAGCAGCACCAATGCTAACTATAATGATATGTTTTTTCTCGATGGGTTCGAGGTAATCGTGCCGGTGGTGGTGCCTAATTCTGGAATCGTAGTTCCTACGCATATCTCACGCGCCATCGGTTGGATAAAATTCAGGAGCGGGACTCGTACAGACCCTGTTCCTCAAAGTGCTGAACGTTTGTTCAGAATAGCACTCAACACCTATACGGGCGGTCCGGGTTAGTGTATACCCGCACCGCGCGGCAAACCCCCAAAGGAGAATAAGATGAATCAACCCTTCCTTGCGATGATCATTCCAGTAGGTAGCGGAGGCGGTGGCGGTCCCGTTGATCCCGGTTACTCGCCACCGTGGGCGCGTCCGCGCCCGCCTTATCCCGATCAGGGACTTCCCCCCGGACAAGGAGGATATCCTTCGCATCCGATCTACTATCCACCCTATCCCGATCAGGGACTGCCGGGGAGCCAGCCGCGCCCCGACAATACATTGCCGGGTAATCAGCCTTATCCAGATCAGGGTCTTCCGGGGCAGCAGCCGCGCCCCTCGCATCCGATTTACTATCCGCCATATCCAGATCAAGGTCTTCCGGGGCAGCAGCCGCGTCCTGATCAGGGATTACCGGGACAGCAGCCGCGTCCCGATCAAGGACTTCCGCCGTTCCCGTCACATCCCATTTACATCCCGCCGGAAGGTTCTCCGCCCCCGCTGGGCATCTGGGGACCGACTGATCCTCGCCCCGGCTATGGTCTGCCCGGTGAGCAGCCGAAGCCGACGCATCCCATCGTGCTGCCGCCGGATCTGCCTCCGGTGATTCCTCCGGAAGGAGAACAGCCCGAGCGCAAGATTGACTGGAAAACGGCGTGGACCCCTACTACTGGCTGGATTGTTGTCGGGATTCCTGCTGAAGGCACTCTGGTCCCGACTCCGTCGAAATAAGTAGGCCCTGAAAACCAACTTGAACCCGGAGCAGAGGGCAGTCTGCTTCGGGTTTTCTTTGTCTTAGAACAATGCTCCTGAAAGAAATGCTGTTGTCAGGATAATTGCAATAAACGCCGCAGCAAATGTCATAAGCACATAGTCACCTAATCCATCTTTCATATCAGCCATTCTCGCATTCCTTCTCCATTTATCATCGTAGATAAATCTATTTTCTTGCGCAGATTCTTTACGATCTTTTCATCATTCGTGCCGGGGGCTATCAAGTCCACATAGGTCACGCGCTCGGTTTGGCCCTTACGGTGCGCGCGGTCCTCGCTCTGGTCGCGTTGTTCTAAATCGTAGTTGTTAGCATAATAAACTACGAGATTAGCGACCACCCAATTATTCCCGCGCATCCCTGCGCCCTGTGTCGCCACCATGAAGCGACAGTCCGGGTCCATCAGGAATCTTTTTTCTTCCTCGCTGCGTTCGGCACGGTTTCCACCGTGGAATTGTGCAACGCTTTGCGGACCGAACGAGGTCCGTATAGCGTTGACCACCTTGGCATGCGCGTGCCGCCACGGCACCCAGATTATCGCCTTGTCACGGTGGTTCATCAACACTCCCAGCAATGTCTCTGTCCGATTTTCCGGTATCTCATGGATGACGTGTTCCTCGTCATCTGTCACATAGCCACAGGCAATCTGTGATATGCGTGCAATCTGTTTGATGATCATGTCGGTGGTCACGTAGCGTCCAGTGTCTCCGATGCTGGCGTTGCCAAAGAGTTTAATGTCCTGAATCATTTTCTTCTGTTCTTTGGTCAGGTCCACTTCCACATGGGTATAGTTCTTCGGTTCTAGTTCGAGACAGTCTGATTTCAGCACACGGAAACTGTAAGGAGCCACGCGCTTCTGCAGATCCTCCAAATTCTGATAACCAACGACCTGCCAGAATTTATGACCACCGAAATCCTGCTTCACCATCTGGGCATACTTGCGCTGGAACGCGAAGAAATTGCTCTGGCCCAATATGCGGGGGTCCAGAAAATAGCATTGAGAATATAAATCCAGCGGTCCCTTTGGTGTCCATAACCCGGACAGTATGCGCTTACTATGCGCCACATTACCCAATCCCCAACATATTCTAGTACGACTAGCCTTGGGAGATTTAATGGTGGTGCTTTCATCCACGACTAGATGACAACCGCGCTGGGTGATGAACTCGAGACACAGTTCTTGAGCTTCTTCTACGACGCTTAGAGCTTCTACATTTATAAAAAGGGCTCTCGGCCTTTTTATATCTTGTGTTTGCAGCATATACTTGAGCTGCTCCTTCATCGCCTTGGTGCCACCGCTCTTCCAACCGGCGAACATCATGCGCTTGTACAGGTCCGGATCCAGATGCTTGCGTAACTCTGACCATAGATTGGGATCCTTGACAGATTTATCGACATACCAGTTGCGATAAGACCCGGCAGGCGCTATCACCAGCATATCCTGCGGCCCCCCGTTCATCGTCATCTCGCCCCACTCGGCAAGCACCATCGCCGATTTTCCAGTTCCCATATCCGCCAGCAGTGCATACACGTCAGCAGGACACGGAACCTTCGGCTTGTTGGCAACGGCCTTTAGATATTCCTTCTGGTGCGACATCAACGGTAAACGGGGGGTGTAGGTCATTTATTGCCTTTGATCATCTGTTTCATCTCAACAACATTCTTGGGAGTATTACGCATCGGAGAAGTGCAAGGGAATATGTAATCCTTGTCTTCAGCGCCTTTGGCTCTTTGATATAGACGAAAATAATTCTCAGCCATCATGATGACGCGTTGCTCATCGTCAGGCAGGTCATCATAATTCCGTTCCTCATTGGCGTATCTTTCAATGATACCATAAATGACTTCTTTACCGATCTTCACCTTGTAAGCTGGCCAATTAGCTTCGACTATTTCGGCATACAGCAATGCGAATTTATTCTGGCCTTCATCAGACTTTGCCGATTCATCCCGCCATATGTAATCCGACAATTTTACAAACCCGGCAGCGCGGGCACGCTTCATCAACACATTGCGGCAAGGGGCACCCTCGCGCTTTTCAGCCCATCCATCCAGCAATTGTGCGTCAGTCCAACTGTTTAAATCTTCATCCATAATCAGCTCCAAGTGTTTGCAACTATTATATTTTAGCACGTATGGTCAACATCGGCATTGTATCACCTGTAGCGGGGGGTTGGGATAGAAGTGCTACGTACTAACTTTTTGTAATTGCTGGGGTAATACGCACACGTAGCATTACAGCAGTCCTCACGCGCGCTCGCGCGCGCTTATTATGCATGTGTGCGTTCAGGCTTGCGCAGGCGATAGGCTATGTTCTGTAGCCGTCATTACTAGCCTATTGCGGATGGCGACGCCCCCGGTTAAAATTCCCCTCTGTTGGGGGAGAGGGATACATCAGCTTTCGTGCTGTTGGCTGTGTGACCTTCCCAACATTTTGTGGCCACCTACGGTCTGCCCCCCGTAGGTGGTCACTACTTTTTTAACACATAAAATTTTCTTGGTACGGGTGTACGCCCCCCGTGTTATAATGATTGTTCGGTGGCAACAGCACAGGATACTCCCCAATGAAGACCACGCTAGTAGACAGCATATTGGATGCTGTGGACACGACACCGGCTGCGGATCGTTTGGATGCGATTCATGGCAAGGTGGCGGAGTTACGTGAAAGTGAACTGGAGAAAAGCCGCCTTGAGGAAGAACTCAAGACGGTGAACATTAGAATACAGGAAATATGCTGGAAAGAATTACCTGAAATGATGGACGAGGCGATGGTGCCTGCCGTGACTATTGCGGCACAAGGCAACAAGCCTGCATATAGTGTGAAAGTAGACGATCATTATAAGGCGGTGCTTCCGGAGGAAAATCGCGAACATGCCTTGCAAGTGTTGCGTGATCTTGGCGGTGAAGACTTGATCAAGGCTACATTCATCGTCAGCTTTGGAATGGGTGAATCGAAAGCAATCAAAAAATTTGAATCGCTTTTAACTCAAGCTGGTATTGTTAACTTTGATTCTAAACTCAGCGTTCCGTGGAATAGCCTCACGGCATGGTTTCGTGAGGAATATAGGCGTAAGCCAATGTCACGTCCGATATTGGAGGCGATTGGTGCGGCCGTGGGCCGCGTCGCCAAGGTCGTAAAGCTAAAGGAGAAAAGATAATGGCCAAGCCGACAACGAAGAAAGTAGTGGCGAAGGTACCTGTTAAAGCTGCGACAGCAGTTTCAACAGGTAGCAATGTAGACGTGGACATGTTGTTGGAGCAGTATGCCGGGGCAGGGGTAAGCACCGACGCTGCCGACAATACCATTCCATTCATTTATCTGTTGCAGTCACTATCCCCGGTGACGTTGAAGCAGAAGCCAGAATACATCAAGGGTGCCGAAGCGGGCATGATCTGGCCGCGTGGTGAGAGGGTGGTGTGGGACGGCGAAGATGAAGGCATCAATGTGGTGCCGTGTCATTTCGCCAAATGCTGGGTGGAATGGCTGCCGAACAGGGGTGGTTTCGTGGCGCGGCACAACGACAAGCCGAAGGAAGCAGAGCTGAAGGTGAATCCAAACGACAAGAAGGACCGTCGCTGGGTAATGCCTAACGGCAACAGCGTGAGCGAAAGCAAGGAATGGGCGGTGCTCGTGCTCGACAAGCAGGATAACCCCCTGCCTTATGTGATAGCCATGAGTGGGAGCAACCTGAAGGCCAGCAACGACTGGATGGCGTTAATTAACCGCAAGATGACCAAGAAGGGGAATCCCGCTGGACTCTTCGCCAATATCTATAACCTGAAGACCGTGCCGCGCAGTAACGACAAGGGTGACTGGTATATGTGGTTCGCCGAAGATGTACGTCCACTTGATGATGGGGATGTCCACATTCTGCAAGAGGCCATCCGTATCCACAAAGCGTTCAAGGGCGGTGACCTGAAGGTGGCAGAGGCAGACTACAGCGGCAACCTTGCCAGCGAGGAGGAAGAAGACACCGACTCGTCGTTAGTCTGACCCTCTAAATTGTAAGTGAGCCCCGCGTTATGCGGGGTTCATTTACATTCTAACAGAGGGCAGAACTATGAAGACAACAGCACAGCGAATATGTGAACTTTTCAATGGCTCAGAAACTTTTCACGGCACCCACGGAGAACCAGACCTAGACGAGAACGGTGTCAAGTGGGGCATCAAGCGCACCGCCAAAACTCTCAAAGGTCCAGCTACCGAAGCGATGTGGATATTGCACCTGAAGGGCGAGCGCGCCTTGGGTGTGATCCCCATCAAGAATGACAATACCACCAATTGGGGAAGCATTGACGTTGACGAATATGACGTGGATCCTGTTGAGGTAATCAAAAGAATTGATCACCTCAAGATGCCACTGGTGCCGTGTCGCTCCAAATCGGGCGGCCTGCATTTGTTCATGTTCTTCGCCTTCTATGTGTCCGCCGCCGTGGCCCAAGCCACGCTGCGCACTATCGCGGCGAAACTTGGCTTTAGCGGCAGTGAGATATTCC
>Ga0105242_10003282_pt1 | contig 12612 bp, 13 predicted proteins | sample KBSM24metaG_FD_81521 | JGI IMG/M metagenome (GOLD analysis project Ga0105242, IMG submission 81521) | Miscanthus rhizosphere microbial communities from Kellogg Biological Station, Michigan, USA - KBS M2-4 metaG | ecosystem: Host-associated > Plants > Roots > Rhizosphere > Soil | place...
CTGCCTTTCGCACGGGCGCCCGAGGGCGCCCGTTTGGTTTTAGACCCTGCAATTCTTAGGACCCCATGTTCGGCATCGGCTTTTCAGAGATGATGGTCATAGCGCTGGTCGCGCTCATCGTGATCGGGCCGGAGCGCCTGCCGCGCGTCGCGCGCACGCTGGGCCATCTGGCCGGCCGGCTGCAGCGCTATGTCGCCGACGTCAAGGCCGACATCAATCGCGAGGTCGAACTCGAGGAACTGCGCAAGATGAAGGACTCCGTGCAGCAGGCCGCCACCGGCTTCGAGAATTCCGTGCAAACCGAGCTCAACAAGACCGAGAATGACCTGAACGCCGCCGCGAATCCGGTGGAGAGTTCGACCGCAGCCACGGCTGCGGTTGGCGCGACCGAAAGCGCAGCGCCCGCCGAGGCGCCGAAGGTTACGGAGAAGACCGGCTAGCCGTGCAGCAGGACACCTTCATCTCGCACCTGGTCGAGCTGCGCACGCGCTTGATGCATGCGCTGATGGCAGTGCTGGCGGTGTTCGTGGTGCTGTTCCTGTACCCCGGTTCGGGCGCAATCTACGATTTCCTCGCCGCGCCGCTGATGCAGGCGCTGCCGGCGAACGCCAAGATGATCGCCACCGGCGTCATCACGCCGTTCATGGTGCCGATGAAGGTCACCGCGCTGGTGGCGTTCATGGTCGCGCTGCCCTACGTGCTGTACCAGACCTGGGCGTTCATCGCCCCGGGCCTCTATGACCACGAAAAGAAATTCGCGGTGCCGCTGATATTCGCCAGCACCGTCCTGTTCCTGATCGGCGTCGCCTTCTGCTACTACTTCGTTTTCGGCACGGTATTCAGGTTCATCAATGATTTCGCGCCCAAGTCGATCACGCCGGCGCCGGACATCGAGGCCTATTTTTCCTTCGTCATCACCATGTTCATGGCCTTCGGCGTCACCTTCGAGATCCCGATCGCGGTGATCATCCTCGTGCGCTCGGGCGTGGTCAGCGTCGAGAAGCTGACGCACGCCCGTCCCTATGTGATCGTGGGCGCTTTCGTCGTCGCTGCGGTGGTGACGCCGCCCGATGTGTTGTCCCAGTTCATGCTGGCGTTGCCGATGTGCCTGCTCTACGAGGCCGGCCTGTTCGTATCCCGCTTCGTGGGCGTGCGGGCGAGGGACGAAGGCACGCAAAGCCAGGGCCCGTCCACGATCCCCTAGGTCGGGTAGAATCGCGCCCCTTACTTACAGATCCGACCGGGAAGCACCCATGAAACGCAAATACGGCGCCGCCAAGAAAAACGAGTCCATCGCGGAACAGCGCATGCGCGAGCGCGCCAAGGAAGCGGGCGACAACAGCTTCAATTTCGGCTCCCAGCTGCGCAAGGGCGCCATTGGCCGCGGCAAGCATCGCGGCCGCGCCGACGTCGCGGCGCACACCACCAAGAAGTAGTTCCGGGCGGCCGGCTTGCCTACGGGCAGGCCGCCATCACCTGCGCGACGGCGGCCGTGAGCCGCTTGCCGTAGGGCACGTGCAGGAATTCGTTCGGTCCGTGCGCATTGCTCCGCGGACCGAGCACGCCGCAGACCATCATCTGCGATTTCGGAAAGCCCTTCTGCAGCATGCTCATCAACGGGATCGTGCCTCCCTGGCCCATGTAGCCCAGCGGCGCGCCGTAGTGAGCTTGCGAAGCGGCGTTTAGCGCAGTCTCGAGCCAGGGCGCGAGTTCCGGCGCGTTCCAACCGGTGGCGCCGGAAGGCTCGCCCGCCTTGCCGCCCGCCCGTCCATCGGCGCGGAACGTGACACGCGCGTTGTACGGCGCGTTGTCTTCCAGCAGCGCCTTGAGCGCGCGCGCTGCCTGGACGCCGTCAACCAGCGGCGGCAGGCGCAAGCTGAGCTTGAACGCGGTGTAGGGGCGCAGCACGTTGCCGGCGTCGCCAAGCGCCGGAAATCCTTCGGCGCCGGTGACCGACAGCGTCGGCCGCCAGGTCCGGTTGAGCAAGGCCTCGACCCGGTCGGTGGTGGTCGGGAGCGTCGGACCGCCGTCGGCGCCGCAGGCCCAGGGGAAACGCTTCCAGACTTCGTCGCCAAGGATCGCAGCGGTGCCTCGCGCCTGTTCGACTCGTGCGGCGGGTACCGTGCAATGAAAAACCTCAGGCAGCAGGCGTCCGGTCTTGCTGTCCTCCAGGCGATCGAGAAGATGCCGCAGGATGCGAAAACTCGAAGGCACCAGGCCGCTCGCATCGCCCGAATGGATGCCTTCGGTCAGCACCTCGACATTGAGCACGCCGCTCACCAGGCCGCGCAGACTGGTGGTGAGCCACAACTGGTCGTAATTGCCGGCACCGGAATCAAGGCAGACCACCAGCGCGACATCGCCCAGTCGAGGTTTTAGCACTTCGAGGTAGGCGGGCAGGTCGGGCGAGCCGCTTTCCTCGCAAGTCTCGATGATGCCGACGCAGCGCGGACGCGGTATGCCCTGCTTGTCGAGCGCCATGATCGCGGTGAGCGCGGCGTATACCGCGTAGCCGTCGTCGGCGCCGCCGCGGCCGTAGAGTTTGCCCGCCTCGTACTTCGGCGTCCACGGCCCGAGATCGGAGCGCCAGCCGTCGAATTCAGGCTGCTTGTCGAGATGGCCATAGAGGCAGATGGTGCCGGCCTTGGCCTCGTTGCCGCCGGGCCTGGTCGACGCCACCTCGAAGAAGATCACCGGTGTGCGGCCGGCGAGGCGCACGATCTCGAGCTTCAGGCCGGGCAGTTTTTTCCCTTCGACCCAGGTCGCCGCGTCGGTGATCACGCGCTCGATGTAGCCATTGCGCTCCCAGTCCGGATCGAACATCGGGCTCTTTGCCGGGATCGCGACGTAGCGCGTGATCGCCGGCACGATTTCCTCGTCCCAGGCGCGCGCGGCGAAGGCGGCAAGCTCGTTGGTCTGGTCGGAAGGCAGGGGCTGGCTGTGATCGCGGGCGTTCATGAGGGATCTCCGCAAAAGCTGGAGCCCGGATTTTACCGCCCGTTGAGGAATCTTTCGACCAGCGCGAACTGCTCCGGCACATTCAACGCGGGCGCGTGGCCGCAGCCGGGAATCGTCACGACCACCGCGCGCGGACCCCGCGAGCGCATCGCCTCGGCGACCGCGGGCAGCAGCAGGTCCGAGTTTTCGCCCCGCAGGCACAAGGTCGGCACATCGATCGCATCCCACGCGCTCCATTGATCGTAGTCGCCAGGGTGGCCGGTGAATTGCATCACCATTTTCGGATCGTAGTGCGGCGTCCATTTGCCCTCGGCGGTGCGCCGGGCCGAGGTTTCGGCGAGGCGCCGCCACTGCTCGTCCGACAGCCAGCCATAGGGCTTGTAGACGCCGCGGAAGTATTCCTCCAGTTCGCTCAGCCATTCGAACTGGGGCGGACTGCCGGCATAGCTCCGGATGCGATTCACCGCCGCTTCGCCGAGCTTTGGCCCGATGTCGTTCAGGATCAGCCGCCGGATGCGGCCCTTCAGCGCGCCCGCGGCGAGCTGGATCCCGATCGCGCCGCCCATCGACGTGCCCAGCCAGTGCAGCTCACGGATGCCCAACTGGTCGACCAGGGACACCGCCAGCCGCGCGTAGAAATCGAGGCAATACTCCTTTTCGGGCGCCGGGCTCCATTGCGACAGCCCGCGGCCGATGGTGTCCGGGCAGATGACGCGGAAGCGGGACGCGAGATGCGCGGCAACTTCGTCCATGTCCCGGCCGGTGCGCGCCAGGCCGTGCCAGGCAATCACCGTGGACGGATGCTCCGCACCCCATTGCGTGTAGTGGATTTCGCGCCCTTCGCATACAAGGTAGTGTGAGCTGCAGTTCATGCTTTTTTCCCTGCGCGCAACTGGCCGACGATGCCGTGCGGGTAGTAGTAGACCGAAAGCACGAACAGCACGCCCAGCCACAGCAGCCATCGGTCCGGATGGAACAGGTCCGGCAGCAGCGGCACGCCCTTCATGGATTCGGAAAACGCCTTCATCGCTTCCTGCAGGTAGTTCTGCGCGACGACGAAGATCGTCGCGCCGATAACCGCGCCGTACATGGTTCCCATGCCGCCGATCACCACCATCAGCAGGATGTCAATCATGATGCCGAAATCCAGCGTCGTATTCGGCCCGGTGTAGCGCAACCAGAGGGCATACAGGACGCCTGCGATGGTGGCGACCGCCGCGCCGAAGCAGTTGGCGAGCGTGCGATAGATGACCGTGCGGTAGCCGAGCGCTTCCGCGCGGAATTCGTTCTCGCGGACCGCGAGCAGCACGCGGCCGAAGGGCGAGTTGACGACGCGCAGCAAGACGAGAAAGAGCACAAGGGAGGTGCCGAACACCAGGTAATAGGCAACGAGGCGCGTGCGCAGCAGTTCCGGCACCTTGAAGGTGATGCCGTCCTCGCCACCCGTGAACCCGGAGAGCTGCGACGCGAGGATGGCGAAGAACGATGCCACCGCCAGAGTGATCATCGCGAAGAAAATCGCCTTCACGCGCAGCGAAAAGAGCCCGATCACGAAGGACAGTGTGAGCGACAGCGCTACTGCGGCGGCGGCACCCAGCGCGACCGCGCTCCAGCCCGTTTCCATCCGGGACAGCGCGATCGCGACGCCGTAGCCGCCGATGCCGAAGAACATGGTGTGCGCAAACGAGACGATTCCGGTGTAGCCGAGCAGCAGGTCGTAGCTCGCCACCAACAGGACGAACACGCACGCCTTGGCGGCGACGTCCAGCGGCTTGGTGCCGGGGAATACGAAGGGCGCGAGCGCGAGTCCGGCCAGCACCGCGAGCAGCAGCGCCGACAGCAGGCGGCTGCGCGGGAGATCGCCGGAAAGCAGGGCGCCGATCATGCCCGGGGCCCTCACGACTTGCTCACGGGATAAAGCCCCTGCGGGCGCCACAGCAGGATCAGCACCATCAGCAGGATGTTCGTGCCCAGCGCCACCTTGGGCGCCAGGTAGCCGACGTAGTTCGTCACCAGGCCCACCAGCAGCGCGCCGACAAAGCAGCCCCCCACCGACCCCAGGCCGCCGATGATGATGACGATGAAGATGAGCACCATCATCTGCGCGCCGATATGCACGGTCAGGCTCTCCTGGTAGAGCCCCCAGAGCGCGCCGCCGAGACCCGCCAGCGCTGAGCCGGCGACGAATACCGCGACAAACAGGCGCCGGATCCGGTAGCCCATCGCCTCGACCATTTCCTTGTTCTCGACGCCCGCGCGGATCAGCAGCCCGATCTTCGTGCGGTTCAGCAGCAGCATCATCGCGACAAAAACCACGAGGCCGACCGCCACCGCGACCAGGCGAAACTTCTCGATCGCCATGTCCCCCACGAGGAACGCGCCGCGCAGCGTTGTCGGGCGCTGCATCGGAACCAGATCGGGGCCCCACAGCACGACGATGAGTTGCTCGGCAACGATCAGGCCGCCGGTGGTGATGAGGATCTGCTTCAGGTGCTGGCCGTAGACCGGGCGGATGATGACGCGCTCGAAGAACCAGCCGAGCAGGGCGGCGGCGAGCGCGGCGGCAAGCGCCGCGCACAGCAGGGCGCCGAGATTCTCGAGCAGGCTGTCTGCCGCGGCCGGCGCTGCAAGGTATTTCATCACCGAGGCGCCGACATAGGCGCCCACCGCAATGAACACGCCGTGCGCGAAATTCATCACGTCCATCAGCCCGAACACCAGCGTCAGGCCCGAGGCCATGAGGAAGATGAGCAGGCCCATGGCGAGGCCGGCGATGGAGAGCGTGAGCCAGGTAGAAGGATTGCCCATGAACGCGAGAGCCGCGATCGCAATCGCGGCCGTCAGCCCGACGGGGATCCAGTCGGCGCGTTTCATTGGTGGGCCTCCAGCGACAGTCCCAGGAGCTTTGTCTGCAGCGCGTCATCGGCGGCGAGTTCGGCCATGCGGCCGGCGTGCACGATGCGGCCCGCGTCCATGACCGCCACCGAATCGCCGAGCGAGCGCGCGGCATGGAAATTCTGCTCCACCATGAGGATCGTCGTGTCGGTCCTCTTCAGTTCGGCGAAAGCCTCGATCAGGTTCTGGATGATCGCCGGGGCGAGCCCCTTGGTCGGCTCGTCGATCAGGATCAGCTTTCTCGGTTCGACGATCGCGCGCGAGATCGAGAGCATCTGTTTCTGGCCGCCCGAGAGGTTGCCCGCGGCAAGGTCCCAGAACTTCTTCATCGGCGGAAAGAAACGGAAGATGGTCTCCAGCCGCTCGGCGGCGGGCGGGCCGGCGCGCGCGGCGAGCACCAGGTTCTCGCGGACCGTGAGCCCGGCGAAGATGCCCATCGACTCGGGCACATAGGCGACGCTTCGGCCGGCGATCGTCGGCGTGTCTTCGTTCGCGATCTCGGCGCCGTCGAGGCGTATCGAGCCGGCAGAGGCGCGCCACAGGCCGAGAATGGTGCGCAGCGCAGTGGTCTTGCCGGCGCCGTTGCGCCCGAGCAGCATGGTCAATTCGCCCCGCGGCACGGCGAAATCGACGCCCTGCAGGATGTGGTACTGGCCGATGTGCGTGTGAACCCCGGCAAGCGCGAGCAGCGGCTCAGCCACGCGCGGCTTCCTTCACGATTCCCAGGTAGGCTTCCTGTACCACCGGCGAAGCAATGACCTCGCCAGGCTGGCCGTCCGCGACGAGTTGCCCCTGATGCAGCACGATGATGCGGTCGGCAAGCGACCGGACCACGTCCATCTTGTGTTCCACCAGCAGCACGGTCTTGTCCTTGCGCTCCTTGATCTCGTGGATCAGGTCGAGGATCACGGGTACTTCGTCCACGCTCATGCCGGCAGTGGGCTCGTCGAACATGAAGATGTCCGGCTCCAGCGCCAGCAGGATCGCGACTTCGAGCTTGCGCTGGTCGCCATGCGACAGCTCGCTCGCGAGCGCCATCCGGCGCCCGGAGAGCGAAACGCGCTCGAGGAAGCGGTCCGCCTTGTCAACCAGCTCGGCATGGCTGCCCCAGGTGGAAAAAAAGCGCAGCCCGGTGCCGGCGCGCGCCTGCACCGCAAGGCGCACGTTCTCCTGCACCGTGAGGCTGGGGAAAAGGTTGGTCAGCTGGAACGCGCGTCCCATGCCCTTGCGCGTGCGCAGTGGTGCCGCGTCGCGCGTCACGTCCTGCCCATGCAGCAGGACCTGGCCGGCGCTCGCGCGCAGCTGCCCGGAAACGAGGTTGAAGTAGGTGGTCTTGCCAGCGCCGTTCGGGCCGACGATGGCGGTGAGGCTGCCCGGCTGGAAGCTGCAGCTCACCGCATCGACTGCGACATGCCCGCCGAAGCGGATGGTCAGGCCGCGCGTTTCCAGGACAGGATGCGCGCCTGCCATGGTTCCTGTCCTGGAATGTCCTGCTAGCGCTTGTTCTTGACCGGGACCGGAATGTCGCGGGCCGGGATTTCCCGCACCAGCTCCAGCAGGTCCCATTCGTTGGCCTGGGCCTTCTTGATGCGGAACTGGTACATGTTCTGCATCGCCTGGTGGTCTTCCTTGCGGAAGGTCATGGTGCCCTTCGGCGACTCGAAGCTCATGCCTTCCATGGCCGCGATCAGCTTCTCGGTGTCGGTGCCGCCGGCCTTCTTGATCGCCTCGACCACCGCGATGCCGGCCGCCATGCCGCCGGCGGTGAAAAAATCGGGCAGCGCGCCGGCGTAGCGCTTGCGGTGCTCCGACACGAGCCAATCGTTGACCTTGTTCTTCGGGAAGCCGTAGTAGTAGTAGATCGCGCCCTCGGCCCCGGCCAGATCCTTCCAGCCTTTCATCACGGGCAGGATGTTGCCGCCCGGTGCGAGGATGATGTTGAAGCGCTCGGGCTTGAGGTCGTGGATCTTGGTCGCCGGATGCGCGCCCGCCCAGATGATGGCGATGATGCGCGTGCCCTTCTTGTCCTTCAGGACATCGAACATGCGCTGCGCGGGGGCGGTGAAGTCAGTGGTCGCCTGCGGCACGTACTCCTCGTGCACGATGTGCGCCTTGCTGCCGACGGCGGCCAGGGTGTCCTTGAAGGCCTTCACGCCATCGCGGCCGAAGGCGTAGTCCTGCGCGAGCATTGCGATCTGCGCGTCCGCGGGCAGCGCCAGCGCGCCTGCAATCGCGTCCTGCGACGAATTGCGGCCGGTGCGGAAGATGTAGCGGTTCCACTTGTCGCCGGTGATGGCGTCGGCGACTGCGGGCTCGACCAGCAGGATCCTTTTGTATTCCTCCGCCACGGGAAGCATTGCCAGTGCGGACGCCGAGGACGTCGGGCCGATGGCGAGATCGACCTTGTCGTCGCCATAGGCGGCGGCCAGCGCGGACTTGGCCACGTCGGGCTTGATCTGGTCGTCCTTCTCGATGATTACGATCTTGCGGCCAAGCACGGTCATGCTGCCGCCGGTTGCGTATTCCAGCCCGAGCATCAGGCCCGCCTGCGTCTGCTTCGCGTAGGCCTCCAGCGCTCCGGTCTTGCCGTAGATGTGGGCGATCTTGATGTCCTGCGCGAAAGCCAGCGTGGCAGCGCCCGCGAGCGTTGCCGCGGCGAGCAGGGTCTTGAATCGTTTCATGTCCCCTCCTAGGGATTGAGAAGCTGAACTGCTCATCGCAACGGTTGTGCCACCGATATATCTAATTGATTATTAATGAATATATTGATGTGAGGAGACACTTCAGATCGAATATGTCTACCTATCAGACATTGTAGTGCCTGAAACAAAGACACTATGTCTTGTTTCCGGACAGCTTCTCGTAGAGTGTCGCGCGCGAAATGCCGAGCATCCTCGCCGCCGAAACTTTGTTGCCTCCAGTGGCCGCGAGCGCGGATTGGATCGAGGTGCGCTCGAGTTCCGCGATGAGCTGCGGCAGCGGCCGCAGCTGGGTGACCTTGCGCCGCTCGTCCCGAACCACCGGACCCGGCAGCACCTGCGCGAAATCCTCGGCCGAGAGGCGCGGGTTGTCGGTGAGCATCGCCGCCTGCTCGAGCGCATTGCGCAGTTCGCGGATATTGCCCGGCCAGCGATGCACCGCGAGTGCCGCGAGCGCGGAGGGCATGAGTTCGCGTTGCGGCATGCCGGTGCGCGCCGCGATCGATTCGAGCAGGTTCTCGGCCAGCGTTTCCAGGTCGCTCAAGCGATCACGCAGCGCCGGCAGGCGCACCGGCAGCACGCTCAGACGGTAGTAGAGATCTTCGCGGAAGCGGCCATCGGCGACCATCGCCTTCAGGTCGCGGCTGGTCGCGGCGATCACGCGCGCGTCCACCTTGATGACCTTGTTCGAGCCGAGCGGCTCGATTTCCTGCTCCTGGAGCGCGCGCAGCAGCTTCGCCTGCAGCGCGAGTGGCATGTCGCCCGCTTCATCGAGGAACAGCGTGCCCTTGTCGGCCAGCTTGAACTTGCCGTCGCGGCCCTTGCGATCGGCGCCGGTATAGGCGCCGGGCGCGACACCGAAGAATTCCGCTTCGAGCAGGGTTTCGGGCACCGCGGCGAGGTTCACGCCGATGAAGGGTCGCCTGGCACGCGCCGAACCGGCATGGATCGCATGCGCGAGCAACTCCTTGCCGGTGCCCGTCTCGCCCAGCAGCAGCACGGTCGAATCGGTCTGCGCCGCGCGCCGCGCCTGGCGCTTGACTTCCAGCGCCGCGGGACTTGAGCCGATGAAGCTCGCGAACGTGTACTTGGTGCGCCGCTGCGCCGCCAGCTCCTTGCGCGCCTCGTCCAGGTCCTGCTGCAGGCGGGCGAACTTGGCGATCAGCGGCTGCAGCGTGGTCTCCGGATGGTCGAACAGCACCATGCCGACGGCGCCGATCACGTCGCCGGCCTCGTCGCGCAGCGGAATGCGCGATACGACGAATGTGCCGGCCTTGTTGGTAAGCAGGTCGATCAGGATCGGCTTGCCGGTCTCGATGACGTGGTGCATCAGCGTGTTCGGCACGACTTCCTCGACCGGGCGGCCGACGAAATCCTCCGGCCGCTCGAAACCGAGCGCGGGCAGGAAGCGCTTGTAGCTTTCGTTTATCCAGACCACCCGGCCGCTGCGGTCCACCAGCATCATGCCTTCGCTCACGCTGGAGAACAGGTCGAACATCGAGCGCGCCGCGAGCTTGCGGATGCTCGCCGCGTCGCTCGGCAGCGGCGTCGCCTTCCTGGTCACTCGGTGCGCGCCTGCGGCTTGGGGCGGCGGCCGATGGTGACCGCGAGCTCCATGTCCTGTCCCTTGCGCTTGAACTTCACCTTCGTGGCGGTGCCCGGCGCGATGCCGGTCACCGAATTGAGCACGCCCTGCGGATCGATGATCGGCTTGCTGTCGATCGCGACCAGCACGTCCCCGGGCTTGACGCCCGCCTTGTCCGCCGGTCCGCCGGTCACCACGCCATTGATGATCGCGCCCTCCAGCGTGCCGAGCTTGAAGGTTTCGGCGAGCGCGGGCGTGATCGGCTGCAGCTCGACGCCGATCCAGCCGCGCGTCACGGTCCCGGTCTTGATGATCTGTTCCATCACGGTCTTGGCCATCGAGGCCGGTATCGCGAGCCCGATGCCGATCGAGCCGCCGGTCTGCGAGAGGATCGCGGTATTGATGCCGATCAGGTTGCCGCGCGCGTCGACCAGCGCGCCGCCCGAATTGCCCTGGTTGATCGCGGCGTCCGTCTGGATGAAGTTCTCGAAGGTGTTGATGCCAAGTCCGGTGCGGCCGAGGGCCGAAACGATTCCCGACGTGACGGTCTGGCCGATGCCGAGCGGATTGCCGATGGCCAGCACGATATCGCCCACCTTCAGGTTCTCCGACGAGCCGAAGGTGATCGCCGGCAGGTCCTGCGCCTCGACGCGCAGCACCGCGAGGTCCGTGTCCGGGTCGCTGCCGACAACCTTGGCGACCAGTTTCCTGTCGTCCTGCAGTGCGACTTCGATTTCGTCGGCCGCCTCGACGACGTGGTTGTTGGTGAGGATATAGCCGCCGGTGCTCACCACCACGCCGGAGCCCAGGCTGGTGGAGCGCCGCGTTTCGTCCGCGGACGGGTCGCCGAAAAAGCGCCGCAGCAGGGGATCGTTGAGCGTCGGGCCGCGCCGCACGCGGACTTCTTTTGTCGTGAAAACGTTCACCACCGACGGCATCGCTTTGCGTACCGCATCGTGATACGAGTCGGCGCGCGGCCCGCTGCTGGCAGTGCCCGGCGCCGGGTCAGGCTGCAGGAACACGCGTACCCCCTCTGGCACCAGTCCGGGCCGGGACGGCAGCCATTCGGGCTTCAGCGTGGAGACCACGAACAGGACCGCAAGGCAGATCGTGGCGGTCTGCGAAAAGATGATCCAGAGGCGACGCATGGGGAGTTGCAATTTACCATGTTTCGCCTTTGGTTTTAACCACTTAGGCGCCAAAACGTGGACATTCCTGCAGTGAAACGCTAGAATCGCCGCTGCTCCGATTCCCCACTGCTTCCTCCCTCTCCTCCCTAGAAGCCTCCATGAGCGAAAAACAGATCGATAACACGCGGCGCAACCTGATTGTCGGCACTTCGGTGGCCGTAGGCGCGGCGAGTGTCGGCGTTGCGATACCGTTTGTCTGGAGTTTCTGGCCCTCTGAGCGCGCCAAGGCCGCCGGCGCGCCGGTCGAGGCCGACATCTCCGGGATTGCTCCCGGTGAAATGAAGATCTTCGAGTGGCGCGGCAAGCCGGTATGGGTCGTGCGCCGCACCAAGGAAATGCTCGAGGCGGTGAAGAAGGCCGACGACAAGGTCAGCGACCCGGGCTCGGAAGTGAAACTGCAGCCCGACTATGCCAAGAACGAATACCGCTCGATCAAGCCCGAGGTCCTGGTGCTGGTCGGCATCTGCTCGCATCTCGGCTGCTCGCCCCAGGCGAAGAGCGTGGAGGCGAAGGGCGAGATGGGTGCGGATTGGGGCGGCGGCTTCCTCTGCCCCTGCCACGGCTCCAAGTTCGACCTCGCGGGCCGCGTCTACAAGGGCGCGCCCGCGCCGGTGAACCTCGACGTGCCGCCGCACATGTACCTGTCGGACGGCACCATCCTGATCGGCGAAGACAAGAAGGGGGCGTAACGCATGAACCGCATGCTCACCGCCGCCTGGGACTGGTTCGACGCAAGGATGCCCTCGGTTGCCGAGGAATTCCGCAAGCACGCCTCCGAGTACTACGCGCCGAAAAACTTCAACTTCTGGTACTTCTTCGGCGCGCTCTCGCTGGTCGTGCTGGTGATCCAGATCGTCTCCGGCATTTTCCTGACGATGAACTACAAGCCTGACGCGGCGCTCGCCTTTGGTTCGGTCGAGTACATCATGCGCGACGTTCCGGGCGGCTGGCTGATCCGCTACATCCATACCACCGGCGCGTCGGCGTTTTTCATCGTGGTCTACCTGCACATGTTCCGTGGGCTGCTTTACGGCTCGTACAAGCAGCCGCGCGAGCTGGTCTGGATCTTCGGCGTCCTGATCTACCTCACGCTGATGGGCGAGGCTTTCTTCGGCTACCTGCTGCCCTGGGGACAGATGTCCTACTGGGGCGCGCAGGTGATCGTGAACCTGTTTGGCACCGTGCCGTTCATCGGCCCCGACCTGTCCCTCTGGATCCGCGGCGATTACGTGGTGGGCGATGCGACGCTGAACCGCTTTTTCGCGCTGCACGTGATCGCGATCCC
>Ga0105242_10003283_pt1 | contig 12611 bp, 10 predicted proteins | sample KBSM24metaG_FD_81521 | JGI IMG/M metagenome (GOLD analysis project Ga0105242, IMG submission 81521) | Miscanthus rhizosphere microbial communities from Kellogg Biological Station, Michigan, USA - KBS M2-4 metaG | ecosystem: Host-associated > Plants > Roots > Rhizosphere > Soil | place...
GCTGAGCGAGATCGACTCCGGCGCGTCGTGCCGGTGGGCGGCAACTCGCTCATCGTGGCGAACCTGGAGATGCGGCTGCGCAGCCCGTTCTACCCGGAGCTCATCCAGTACACCGCCTTCCTCGACGGGGGCAACGTGTGGCAACGTGCGCGTCAACTTCCCGGCACGGGCCCGTCGATCTCCAATCTCTTTCTGAAAGGGCTCCGCTGGACGCCAGGAATCGGGGTGCGCGTCTTCACTCCGGTCGGCCCCTTCCAGGCGAACGTGGGGTACAACCCGTACCAGCGACCGGCTGGCGCGATCTTCTATGACAAGGCGCCCAACGCTCAGGGGTTCGCACCACTCTACTGTGTGAGCCCGGGCAACAGGATTCCCGCCGTGAAGCTGGCGAATGGCGAGTACGAGCAGCTGTCGGGCAGCAGCTGTCCTGCCACGTACCTGCCGCCCGAGTCGCGCACGTTCCTCAGTCGGCTGACGTTCACCTTCTCCATCGGCCCCGATTTCTGACGCGCCCAAACCCCGGATGAGTCGACGGCGCTTCATCGCGCTCGTCAGCCTGTGCGTGCTCGTCATGCTCGGGCTCATCGTCGTGGGTACGGGCTACTTCGTCTCCCAGTCGTCGTACGGCCAGGAGCAGCTCCGCCGGTGGGTGCAGACCACGGTGGCGACGCAGGTGCACGGCAAGGTTCACGTGGGACGCATCAGCGGCGGTTTCCTCACCGGCGTGACGATCGATTCGGTCGAGCTGCGCGACGACGAAGATTCGCTCTTTGCCGCGACGGGGAAGATCCGCGTCGAGTACGACCCGCGCGATCTCGCCGACCGACGGATCCACCTCACGCGGGTCGATGTCGAGCACCCCAACGTGGTGCTCCGGCAGCACGGCGACTTCACCTGGAACTTCAAGCGCATGTTCAAGCGCACCGGGCCCGACAAGCCGAAGGGACCGGAGCGCGGGTTCGGCGATTTCGTCGTGATGGACTCGGTGCACCTGCGCGGGGCAGAGCTGCGCCTCACGATGCCGTGGCATCCGGACGACACGCTGCACGGCGCCAAGCGCGACAGCGCGGTCAGGTTCAACCTTGCGCGGAAGGATCACGAGGTCGTTCGCGCGCGTGAGGGCTTCACGCAGAACTACCGCTGGACGAGGGCGTACATCGCGGTCTCACACGCGCGGCTCGCCGATCCCGACAGCATCGGGCGACTCTTCCTCGTCGATACGCTGCACACGGTGGAGACGGTGCCGACGTTCAACTGGCGCAACGTGTCGGCGACGGTGCGCGTGCTCGGCGAATCGGTGTGGGTCAAGGCTCCGCACTGGGATCTCCCCGCGTCCACCGGCCACGCCGAAGGGAAGATCGTGTGGGGAAGCGACCTGCCCGTGCGTTACGCGATCCGCATATGGGGCGACACGGTCTCGCTGAACGACGTGAGCTGGGTGTATCCGACGCTGCCGCGCACGGGCGGCGGGTCGATGGTGCTCGACATCAAGAACGAGAAGAACCTGCAGCGCCTCGACTACGCGATCACGAAGATGGACGTCCGCACGGTCAAGTCGCGGCTCTTCGGCGACATGACGTTCGAGACCGGCGGTCCGGTGCTCGCCGTGCACGACGTGAAGCTGCGCGCGGATCCGGTGGACTTCGATCTGCTGCGCACGCTGAACGGGAAACCGTTCCCGGCCGACTGGCAGGGGAAGATCACGGGCGACGTGACGGCGCGCGGCGGCCCGCTCACCCACTTCTTCGTCGACGACGCCAACGTCGTCTTCCGCGACGCGCACGTGCCGGGCGCCGAGTCGCACGTGAAGGGACGCGGCGAGCTGGACATCCTCTTCCCCGCGTTCACGGCGTTCCATCGGTTCAACGCGCAGACGGACCGGCTCGACCTCCGCACGCTCGTGGCGATCTATCCCGCCTTCCCGCGCGTGACGGGGATCGTGACGGGAAGCGCGGTGCTCGACTCCTCGTGGCTCGACGTCCGCGTCTCGAACGCGAACCTGACGCACACCGACGGGCCGGCCGAGCCGACGCACGTGACCGGCGGCGGCCGGATCACGTACGGCGAGCAGTTCATGACGTACGATCTCGCGCTGCACGCCGATCCGCTTTCGCTGACGACGCTGGCGCGCTCGTATCCGCTGCTGCCGTTGCGCGGCACCTTCGCCGGACCGATCACCGTGAAGGGCCAGGCGCCGGCGCTCGAGGTGACGGGCGACCTCACCGGTTCGGCGGGCCACGTGACTTACGTCGGCGCGGCCGACGCGGACTCGATCGGCGGCTATGGCGCGCGCGGCAGCGGCACCTTCGAGGCGCTCGACGCCACCGCGCTGCTCGGGCGCACCACGCCGCCGTCGCGGCTGTCGGGGACGTATCAGGTCGATCTCACCGGCGATCTGCTGTCCAATCTCACCGGCTCGCTCGGCGTGCAGCTCGGCCGGTCGGAGGTGGATGGCCAGCAGTTCGCGAGCGGCATCGCACGCGCGAAGTTCGACGCGGGCGTGCTGCACGTCGACACGCTGAAGCTCGTTGGACAGGCGGGCACGCTCGACGCGTTCGGTGCGTTCGGTCTCACGCGGCCGGCGACGAACGATTCGCTCGTCGTCACCATGAAGGTGGATTCGCTCGGCGGCTTGCGGCGCTATCTCGGGCGCACGATTCCCGCCGACGCCGACGGCGCGACGCGCGCACTTCCCGATTCGCTCCTCGGGTCGGCGTTCACGCGACTCGTCGTGCGCGGCTGGCTCGACTCGCTGAGCGTCCAGGGGACGCTCGAGGGACGCGAGCTGCTGGCGCGTGCGCAGCGCGCGCGCGGACTGCGCGGCACGGTGGACGTGCAGCAGATCCGCGGACACACCACGGGCACCGTCGCGCTCGCGGCCGATACAGCCGTAGCGGGGGGACTCAAGGTCGAGGCTGCGTCCATCGTGGCGCAGCTACTCGACAAGGGACGCGCCGCGTTTCGCGCAACGGCCAGAGCGTTGAACGGGACGGCGATCCGCGCCGCGGGCGAATACGCAACGGTCGGCGACAGCACCGACGTGCGACTCGACACCCTCGGCGTGACGATCGGCACGACGCGCTGGGCGCTGCTGCATCCGATGTTCGTACGCAACACGCGTACGGCATTGACGATCGACACGCTGCTGCTCGGCAGCGGCGCGGCGCGGATCGCCGGTTCGGCGAACATGCCGACGGGCGCTCCGGTGCGTGGCCATCTGCAGGTGATCGGGATGCCGCTCGCCGACGTCGGCGTCCTCGCGCAGCTCTCCACGCCGATCGCGGGCCGGCTCGGTATGGACATCAACGTCGCCGGTACGCGCGCCGCTCCGCTGCTCACGCTCACCGGCGCGGCGGACTCCCTGCGTGTGGGTGGACTGACGGCGGAGGCGATGCGGCTGACCGGACGCTACGCAATGAATCGCGCCGCGGTGGATGCGACGCTCGTGCGCGGTGGCCGGTCGATCCTCGACGCGAGCATCGACTATCCGATCGCGCTGACGTTGTTCACCGTCAAGCCGCTGGGCGACTCGCTCCGCGGCCGGATCCACGCCGACAGCGTGGACCTCGCGCTGGTCGAGGCGCTCTCGCCGAAGCTGCACAACACGAGCGGCCGTCTCGCGCTCGATCTCGCGGTCAGCGGCGACCCGAAGCACCCGCACATCGGTGGCGAGGCGACGATCCGCAACGGTACGATCGAGGTGCCGAGCGTCGGCGTGCGATTCACCGGCATGGACATGCGGCTCACCGTGGACCCGGCGCGTGACTCGCTCACGATCGAGCGGCTGCGGTGGACCAGCCCGGCCAGCGGAGGCAACGCCTCGATGCTCGGATCGGTCGTGTTCCGCGACGTCCACAACCCGAAGTTCGACGTCCGCCTCGATGCCCGCGCGTTGCGCGCGATCGACAAGGGCGGGCTGGCGCGCCTCGACGTCTCGACCGGCACATCCGGACTGACGCTGAGCGGCACGGAGGACGATGCGCGCCTGAGCGGTTCGATCAACGTCGACCGCGGGACGATCTACATCCCGGAGCTGGTCAACAAGAAGCTCGAGGATTTCTCGCAGGAGGAGTTCGCCGAGCTGTTCGATACGACCGACGTGCGCAACCGCTCGCTGATGCCGCAGGCGCCGACGAAGCTGGTGGAGCACCTCCGGCTCGAGGGCGTGTCGGTGAACGTGGGCGACGAGGTCTGGCTGCGCTCCGCCGAAGCGAACATCAAGCTCGGCGGCTCGCTCGACGTCACGCGCGCGCGCGATGAGCGCGAGACGCGCCGCTCGTCACTCGGACGCGGAGGGGCCAACGATCCGCTCTACCGCCTGGCGCTGAGCGGCGCCCTGAGCGCCGACCGCGGCACGTACACGCTCGACGTCGGCGTCGTGCAGCGTGAGTTCCAGGTCCAGTCGGGGCGCATCACCTTCTTCGGAACAGCGGACTTCAACCCGGAGATCGATGTCAGCGCGCTGTACCGGGTGAAGCAGTCGCGCCGCGCGGACATCGGGGTGAAGGCGCGGATCGTCGGCCCGTTCTATCCGCAGCCGGCGCTCGAGCTGTCGAGCGACGACGCGACGATCTCGCAGACGGACCTCGTCGCGTACCTCGTGACGGGACGGCCGAGCTTCGAGCTCAACGGAACGAACGCGCAGGCGACGCAACGCGCCGCCGAGGTGCTGCTCCCGACGGGCGGCGCGCTGCTGAGTCGCGCGCTGCGCGAGCAGTTCGGCAGCTGGGTGGACCTGTTCCAGATCCAGGCCGGCACCCTGAGCGACGACGCCTCGAGCTCACAGGCGACGTCGGCGCAGAACCAGTTCCGCAGCGTGCTCTCGGGGACGCGGCTCGGCGGCGAGAAGCAGATCAGCGACCGCCTCTTCCTCAGCTTCAGCACGGGGCTCTGCCAGCTCGGCGTCACGAACGACAAGGAGCAGCAGGGCGTCACCGGCTTCGTGAACTCCATCGAAGGGAAGCTGGAGTACCGCTTCCCGCTTCTTGCCCCCGATCAGCTGTCACTGCGCGCCGGACGCGAGCCGGCGGCGAGCGCACTGCGCTGCGGAGCAACGGGCAGCGTGCGCGGGTTCGTCGCCACGCCGCAGCAGTGGGGCTTCTCGCTCTTCCGCTCCTGGAGCTTCTGACGACGCGCGTCCTCCTCATCGCGAACCCGGCGTCGCGCCGCGGGAGTCGCCTCATCGGCCGCGCCGAGGCGGCCATCGTCGCCACCGGCGCCACGTGCGAGGTGGTGCGCACCGAGCGTTCGGGGCACGCGGCCGAGATCGCGCGGGCGCGCGGCGGCGAGTTCGATCGCGTGCTCACGCTCGGCGGCGACGGCACCGCGATGGAGGTGGCGGGGGCGCTCGCGTTCGGCCCCACTCCGATGGGCGTGCTGGCTGGGGGCACGGGCAATCTGTTGGCGCGTGCGCTCGGCATTCCGATGCGCGTCGAGCGCGCGGTGCCCGCGCTGCTCGACGGACAGCAACGTCGGATCGATCTCGGTTTCGTGATGGGACATCACTTCGCGGTCGCGGCGGGCGTCGGCATCGATGCGGCGATGGTGGAGGAGACGCCCGTCTGGCTCAAGCGGCGGCTTGGCGTGCTCGCGTACACGCTGATCGCGACGCGCGCCGCGCTGCGCGCCGTGCTGCGCCGAGAGTTCTTCCAGGCGCGCATCGAAGCGGACGGGGAAGTGATCGAGCGCCGTGCGGCGGCGGTGCTGTTCGCCAACTTCGGCGCGATCCTGGAGAACCGGATCTCCTTCGGCCCCGAGATCGCCGTGGACGACGGGATGCTCGACTGCTGCGTCTTCTCGCCCAGGAACCTGCGCGACGCGATGCGCATCATGTGGCGCGTCACGAGGCGCGATTTTCGCCCCGACCCGTCGATACTATACAGGAAGGGGACGCGCTTCCGGATCGAGACGGAGCCCATCCTCACCCTGCAGGCGGACGGCGAGCTCCTGGGCCCCACGCCGGCGGAAGTCACCGTCGAGCCGCTGGCGGTCCACCTCCTCGTCCCGCGGCGCCGACGCGAATCGTGACGGGGGGTGCCTCGCTCGCGTCGTCTTCGTGCAGGCTCGTCCCCTCCTCCCGTATCGCCGCCCGACGCTCGCTCTCCCGATGGCCAGGATCCTCATCGTCGACCACGAACCGGACGCCACGTCCGCCTTCGGCCGCTCCTTCGAGCGATCGGCGGGGGGGCATGACGTGCTGCGCGCCGGTACCGGCGAGGAGGCAATCGCGATCATCGAGGCCGAACATCCGGCGCTCGTGCTGCTCGACGTCGAGCTACCGGACATGACCGGGCTCGAGGTGCTCGAGCGCACCGCGGCGCAGCGTCCCGTGTCGATCATGCTGACGGGAGAGGGAGAGGTCGCGCTCGCGGTGAAGGCGATGCAGATGGGCGCCGAGGGCTTTCTCACGCGACCCGTCGAGCCGGCGCACCTGGAGGCGGTCGTCGAACGTGCGCTCGAGAAGGCACAGCTGCGGGAGCTCGGCCGCGCCGCGGGTGCACGTCTCACGCGCGCCTCGACGGAGATCCTACTGGGCTCGTCACCACCGATGCGAGAGCTGGCGCAGCAGATCGAGCTGATCGCGCGGAGCGAGCGGACCGCGGCGCTCCTCGTCGGCGAGGCGGGCGTGGGAAAGCGGCGTGTCGCGCAGGCGATCCACGCGCTGAGCGCGCGCGGCGGGCACGCCTTCCACGAAGTCGATTGCACGACGCGACCCGTGGAGGCGCTCGACCTCGAGCTGTTCGGCGCGGAGCGCACAGCGGCCGGGCCGGTGCCCGGTCTCTTTGAAGCTGCGGATGGTGGCACGCTGTTCCTCGCCGAAGTCGCGGAGCTGCCGGCCACGCTGCAGCCGAAGCTGCTCGCGGCGCTCGAGTCGCGCCGCGTGCGACGCTCGGCGGGAACGCGCGAGGTGTCGGTCGACGTGCGCGTCATCGCCGCGACGGCGCGCGATCTCGCGAACGAGGTGACGGAGGAGCGCTTCCGCGAGGACCTCTACTACCGGCTCGGGGTAATGCCAGTGTATCTGCCGCCGCTCCGCGCGCGGTCGCCCGAGGACCTTCGCGAGACGGTGCGCGCGCTCGTCTCCGAGCTTCGTCGCGGGATGCCGGGCGCGCCCAGCGAGGTGAGCGCGGGCGCGCTCGAGCTGATCGGCGCCTACCCGTGGCCCGGCAATGTGCGCGAGCTGCGAAACGTGCTCGAGAGAGCGCTCCTGCTCGCGCGCGGCGCCGATGCCGTGCGGCCGCAGCACCTCGCGGCGGAGGTGCGCGGCGCGGGAGAGGATCTCCTCGCGCCTCACGTCTCGCGCACACTCTCCGAAGTCGAACGTGCACACATCGACCGCACGCTTCGCGCGCACGGCGCGAACCGCACGCGGGCGGCGCGCGAGCTCGGAATCTCGCGCGCGACGTTGATCAAGAAGATCCGTGAATACGAGCTCGGGGAGCGGCCCAGTGCCGCGAGCCGGGCAGGGAGAGCGATGCATGACTAGCCTGCGCGAGCGGGATGCGATGACGTGCCGCGCCTGCGGCAACGAGGAACGCGCGTCGGAGGGATATCCCTGCGTGAAGTGCGGCACCTTCGTCTGCGTCGTGTGCAACATGCGCGGTGTGAGCGAGTGCCGCGCGTGTGCCGAGAAGAAGATCCCGACGCCGAAGTGGCTCGAGGATTGAGCACACGCAGGTGCAGGCGATGAACCTCGCGGCGTGCGGACTCGTCGTCGGTCACTCGACCGACGTCGCGGGCGCGACGGGGTGCACCGTGATCCGCGGCGCCGACCAGCCGTTCCGCTGCGGCGTCTCCATCGTGGGTCGCGCCACGGGCACGCGTGAGCTCGCGCTGCTCGCGCCGGGACAGCTCGTGGATCGCGTCGACGCGATCCTGCTCGCCGGCGGGTCGGCCTATGGCCTCGACGCGGCGGCGGGCGTCATGCGCTGGATGGAGGAGCGCCGCCGCGGATTCGACGTCGGGGCGGGGGTGGTACCCATCGTTCCCGCCGCCGTGCTGTTCGACCTCGCTCCGCTCGGGCGATTCGATGCGCGTCCGTCAGCGGATATGGGATATGACGCGTGTGAGCAGGCGACGGCCGACGTCATCGAGGGGTCTGTGGGTGTAGGCACAGGCGCAACGGTGGGGAAGGCGGCAGGACCAGGTGGAGCGATGAAGGGTGGGCTGGGCAACGGCACGGCGAGCGCCGGTGATCTCGAGGTGAGGGCGATCGCGGCGGTCAATGCGCTCGGCGACGTGCGCGATGGCGCGGGTCGGATCGTCGCCGGTGCGCGCGACGCGAGCGGAGCGTGGATCGACAGCGCGGCGTGGCTCGCGCGGGGCGCGTCACAGGCGGCGCGCTTCGAGGAGCTCGCCGGTCGCAACACGACGCTGTGCGTCGTCGCGACCAATGCACGCCTCGACGTGACGGCGCTGACCGCACTGGCACGCGCCTCGAGCGCCGCGCTGTACCGGCGCATCACGCCCGTGGCGACGCCGTTCGACGGCGACGTCGTGTTCGCGACGTCGCCGATCAGCGGAGGTGTGGACGCACCGCTCGCGCAGATCGAGGCGCTCGCCGTGCAGGCGCTGGAAACGGCAATCGAGCGGGGCGTGCGTACGCGCGCGCCCGGAGACATCTTGGAGCGATGAGCACGGACTTCCCACGCGCGTTGGTGCGCAGCCCAGTTGCACCGCTGTTCGACGAGCCGCGCATCTCGAGCGTGCAGATCTCCCAGCTGCTCGCCGGCCATCACGTCGAGCTCCTCGAGGAGCGCGAGGGTTGGTGCTGCGTGCGCGGCACCGATCACTACGAGGGATGGATGCACCGCGGCTACCTCCACGAGAACGGCGCCGCGTACCACCACGACGGCATGCATCCGGCGCGGATGTCGCTCGGCTGCGTCGTGCTGCGCGATGGACTTCGCCGTGCACTGCCGCTCCGCGCCTACCTCGCCGAGGGCGACCAGGTCGTGAGCGGCGAGACGTGCCACGTGGCCGAGCTGGCGCAGCGTTTTCCGTGCGAGGCGTCGGCGATCACGCGCACGGCACGCCGCTTCTTCGAGGGGACGAGCTATCTGTGGGGCGGCGTGACGCCCTGGGGCGCCGACTGCTCGGGGCTCGTGCAGACGTCGTTCGGGCTGCACGGCGTCGCACTGCCGCGTGACGCGTGGCAGCAGGCGTCGGCGGGGATCCCGGTCGAATCGGGTCCGCTCGAGACGCGCGAAGGAGACCTGCTCTTCTTCTCCGACCGCGCCGACCGCCACATCACCCACGTCGCGATATCGCTGGGTGGAGGCGGGATCGTCCACCAGGCACTCGGCCGCGGTGGATTCGGGGTGGAGCGGCTGGACGACGCGAGCGATCACTACGTGACGACGCTGCTCGACCGGTTCACCTGCGCGCGGCGCGTCCTCTAGTTCAGCTCATCCACTTCGGAACGTTCGGCGGTGGCGCCTGTTCCGGGGTCCGCACCTGCAGCGGCACTTCGGCGCGGACCTCGCCGTCGAGCCCGACGTGCATCACGTATGATCCGCTCTGGTCGAGCGGGAGGTCGAGCTGGGCGATGAGCGGGAAGTCCATCTCCTGAACGCCCTGCGGCGGCTGCGCGACGCCGAGCTCTCCCTCGCTGCTCCATAGCTCGTTGCCGCTGGGGCTCATCCAGCGCAGCGAGACGCGGTGCGAGCCAACGTCGAGCGCGGTGCCCTTGAGGTGCACGACCAGCATGGCGCGCGGATGCAGCGCGGGGAGCGTGCCGACCTGAAGTGCGTCGAACACGCCGAGGATGTTCAGCTTCCCCTCCTGCGAGAGGTTCGCTGCGTCGGCGAAGAGCGCGAAGGTGACGTGCATGCAGCGAAGCTAGCGGCGTCGCGTCCCGTTTGCGACGCTCGCACCCCCGTCTAGCTTTCGGCATGTCATCGTCAGCCCTCAAGCGCGCCGAGCCCGCGCGACCGCGCAAGCTCGTCCTGTTCGACATCGACGGCACCATCCTCTGGACCGATGGGGCCGGACGACGGGCCGTCTTCGGGGCGCTCCAGGAGCAATTCGGGACCGCGCTTCCGGGCGATCACCGGTTCGATGGCAAGACCGATCCGCAGATCGTGCGCGAGCTGCTGCGCCACGGGGGCGTGAGCGACGCGGACATCGACGCGCGTCTGGACCAGGTACTCGACCGCTACTACTCGCTCCTGCGTGAGGAGCTCGACGGCGCGGATCATCGCGAGCACGTCTTCCCTGGCGTGCACGCACTGCTCGACGAGCTGGAAGCACGCGACGACGTCGTGCTCGGCCTGCTGACGGGGAACATCGAGGCCGGCGCGCACGCGAAGCTGGCTGCGGTCGGCATCGCGCCGCACCGGTTCATCGTGGGCGCATTCGGCTCCGATCATCACGATCGCCCCGAGCTTCCAGAGATCGCGCGCCGGCGGGCCGAGCGTGCGCTCGGTCATCCAATCGATGGGCACGACGTCGTCGTGATCGGCGACACCCCCGCCGACGTGGCGTGCGGAGTGGGGATCGGCGCGCGGGCGATCGGCGTCGCCACTGGCCGCTACTCCGTCGACGAGCTGCGGGCGTGCGACGCCGCGGCCGTCTTCGCCGACCTGTCGGACACGGACGCCGTCGTCCGCGCGATCCTCGGAGACTGAGCTCCATGCTCGAGGTCGAGCTCAAGAGCGTCGTGGACGACGTCGAGCGCCGGCGCGCGAACATCGAGCGCGCGGGCGCGGTCATCGTGTACGCGGGCCGGCTCGAGGATCGGCGGTGGGACACCCCCGATCGCGCACTCTTCGCGAAGGACCACGTGCTCCGCGTGCGCACGTATCGCAGCGATAGCGGCGTACGCGCGGAGCTCGACTGGAAGGGACCGACGCGCCGCGAAGGGGGCTACAAGCTCCGCGACGAGCTCGAGACGAAGGTCAGCGATCCGGACGCACTCGGCGAGATCCTCTCGGCGCTCGGCTACGAGGTCACCATCGCGATCGACCGCGAGATCGTGCAGTACGATCTCCAGGGCACGATGATCCGCTTCGAGCGCTACCCGCGCATGGACGACCTGGTAGAGGTCGAGGGAGAGCCGGAGGAGATCGAGCGCGCGATCGCGATCCTCGGGCTCCCGCGCGCCGGGTTCAACACGGATCGCCTTCCCGACTTCGTGATGCGCTTCGAGCAACGCACAGGGGAGCGCGCCCTGATCTCGGACGCCGACCTGTCGGGCGAATCGACGTTTGACCATTCCAATGCCTGACGGCGAGCTGCCCGAGCTCGCGCGATCGTTGCGCTCGCTCGGCGCGGCCCGCGACGCGGCGACGCAGGCGGCCCACGACGCGATCTTCCCTCCGTTGATCGCCGCGCGGGTGCGCGCCTCGCGGGCTCAGGGGCGCGACGTCGTCCACGCCTTCAATGGAGCGGCGCTGACGGAACAGATCGAGCGGGCGGTGGCGGCGGCCGCGACGCTCGGAACCGTGCACCCGTCGGTGGCTCGCTCCCGGTCAGCCAGAGCGCGGGACGCGCTCGGGCCCCTTCAGGCGGCGTTCGCCACGCTGGACCAACAGGGGCGGGAGGCCGCGGCCGCGTCGCCGGGCTCGCCGCCCTGGGAGGCGTGGGTGGAGTCGTTGAGGCGGACGTTCGCGACGGCGGACGAGGTGTGCGGCCAGCTCGCGCGCGTGCTTGCGGAGCCGCCGGCGGAACAGGAGGAGCGGGGCTGGTTCCGTCGCCGCCGCGAGTGAGATAGCTCCTCCCTGCGGGGCTCCGCGCCTTCGGTCGGAGTGCCGCATTTCCACGTACGTACTTGGCTGGCACTGCTTTGGAAATCCCGATACATTTCCTCGGCAATGAGCCCCCGATGTCTCCCCCTCTTCGTTGCTCTGGCCGCGTGCTGCGTCGCCCTTCCGGCGTCGGCTCAGGAGCACCCCGCGCGACGCGCGGCAAATGTCGTCAGCGTAGCCGTCGAGGAGTACGCTAAGGCAGTCGACGCACGAGGCCGGCTGATCAGCGCGCAGGAGTATCAGGAGGCGAACGAATTCCTGGTCGACGCGAAGCGGGCTGCGGAGCGACTCTCGGGGGTGAACGCCCTGCCGGCTCGAGCGCTCCTGGACTCCATCGCGGCCGCGGTCGCCGCCAAGAAGCCGCCCGCATCGGTCGATTCGCTCGAGAAGCGGTTCGCCGAGGTGCTGGGCAACGAAGCCAAACTCGAGCTCCCCGTTTCAGCCCTGAACCTCGCCGAAGGGAAGGCGATCTTCGACAAGAGCTGCGCGAGCTGCCACGGCGCAACGGGAAAAGGGGACGGACCCGCCGGCGTCGCGCTGAATCCCAAGCCGCCGGCCATCGGCACCGTCGAGCACATGCGTGGCGTCACCCCCGCGCTCACCTACCGGGTGCTGTCGGTGGGCATCGCCGGGACTCCGATGGCGGGCTACGCGGCCTCGCTGACCCCCGAGCAGCGCTGGAACGTGGTGGCGTACGTCAACTCGCTGCGTGCGTCACATGCGGAGCTGATGGAAGGGGAAGGACTCTACACGCAGCGCTGTGCGACCTGCCACGGTGTGGCCGGTGCCGGCGACGGCGTGCTCGCGCGGTCGCTGACGCGGCTTCCTCCCGAGATCGGCACCGTCGCCTGGCAGGTGGAGCAC
>Ga0105242_10003285_pt1 | contig 12606 bp, 8 predicted proteins | sample KBSM24metaG_FD_81521 | JGI IMG/M metagenome (GOLD analysis project Ga0105242, IMG submission 81521) | Miscanthus rhizosphere microbial communities from Kellogg Biological Station, Michigan, USA - KBS M2-4 metaG | ecosystem: Host-associated > Plants > Roots > Rhizosphere > Soil | place: Michigan...
AGCCTCATCTTCGTCGTCGACAATACGTCCTGCTCGCCGATCCTGCAGCGGCCGATCGAGTACGGCGCAGGCCTCGTGCTGCATTCGGCGCCAGAGCACCTCAACGGTCACTCGGCCGTGGTCGGTGGTGTCGTCGTTTGCGGCGCGAACAAGGAACTCGCCGAACAGATGGCGTTCCTGCACAACTCGGTCGGCGTCGTCGCCGGCCCATTCGATTCGTTTCTGGCGATGCGCGGCCTGAAGACGCTGCATCTACGCATGCATGCGCACTGCGCCGGCGCGTCGGAACTGGCCGCGTGGCTGGAGCGGCAGCCGGCGGTCGAGCGCGGGATCTATCCGGGCCTCAAATCGCATCCGCAATACGCGCTGGCGAAGCGGCAGATGGATGGACCGGGCGGCATCATTTCGGTTGTCGTCAAGGGCGGCTTGAGAAAGGCGCGGCGCGCGCTGGAGCGCTGCCACCTGTTCGCGCTGGCCGAGTCGCTCGGCGGCGTCGAGAGCCTGATCGAGCATCCCGCCATCATGACGCATGCCTCGGTGCCGCCGGCGAACCGCAAGAAGCTCGGCATCAGCGACGGCTTGATCCGCCTGTCTGTCGGCGTCGAGGATATCGACGACTTGCGGGCAGAGCTCGTCGCAGCATTGGGGAGGTGAAGTCGAGCAATAGTCCGGGCCGGTCTGGACAACACGAAGCCCTGTCCCGATGAAAATCGTCATCAGCGCATGAGTTCCGCCGAAAGCATTCCGGGTCGAGCCTGGGGACGGAGTCGATCATGTTGAGTTTGCTCAGCGCCGACCTTGATTCTCCTGATCCATTGACAAGAACAGATTTACGATAAGCTAAGCTGTTCCATTCAGTCTTCCATGCCTTCGAACCGATCTTCAATGAATCCAAACAAGCCGGCAGAGCGCAAGCGCGGACGCAGTGCTGATTTGTCATCGGGTCGCGGCGTGAAGTCGCAGCCCGGTAATGGGATCGTACCCGTTCTCGTCGTCGGCATGCATCGCTCCGGTACGTCGGCGTTGGCGCGCACACTGAGCCTCATGGGAGTTGATGTAGGCAATGAAGATGATCTTCTGCCCCCGCATCCGACAGACAATCCCACTGGATATTGGGAGCGTGCAGACATCGTCGCACTCCATGACGAGTTTCTAAAATCCGGCGGCTACGCCTGGAACGCAGTGGGTGGATTCAACGCGTCCGATCTTGACGCTTCGGCCAGGGTTACTTTGCGTGATGGTTTGCGCAAGGTAATTGGCGAACTCGAACAAAGTGGACATTCTTGGCTCGTCAAGGATCCGCGCCTCTGCCTGTTGCTTTCGCAGTGGCTGCCGTTGTTTGATCGCAGCGCCTGCGTGGTCGTTGTGCGCGATCCAAGGGAAATTGCTGCATCGATTCTTTGTCAGGAGTTGCGTGGCGCCTACACCTCCAACTTCCTCTTGGCTCTTTGGGAAAAATACCTGCGCAGTGCGTTGGCAGATCTGGCCGGCAAACGCGCCTTGTTTGTTTCTTATGAACACCTGCTGACGAATCCAGTACATGAAAGTGGTCGATTGTTGCGAAGTCTGAACAGCCTCGGCGTTACCGGCTTGAAGGACTTGCCAGAAAGCGCGCTACGCGCCTTCCTGGACCCTCGGCTCAAGCGAAGTGAAGCTCTGTTGCACGCAGAGTTGTCCGAAGCACAACAGGCTTTGGTCGCTTGGTTGGAGGCGCAAAGTCAAGAGCCCTCAAGTGTTGTGGTGAGAAATGTTCCCAAGGGAGCAGCGCCAGACGCTAATCTGATTGAATATCGCAAGGTGATCGAATACGTTACAAAGCACTCACGCGATCGGGCACTGGGAGATTTGACCACCCAGGTGAGTGGATGCGTAACAGTCACTTCGGGAACGCAGGAACAACTCTCCGCGCTTCGACAGGAACAGTGGGAACTGATTTCCGCGTTGCGACAGGACCAGGGGCATATGACGGAACAGGTTTCCGCGCTCCGACAGGAACAGGGAAGCCTGAATGCGGACGTCATGCGATCGCTGGGTGAGCTCTCCGAGGCGCTTGCTGAGCGCCGCCGCCTTGAAGGAAAGGTGTCGGAACTCCAATCCGAGATCAGGCGCGTCACGGCACATGCAGAGTCGATCGATGCGGAGCGGCAGGATTTGTCGGCCCGGCTGGCGGAAAAACGGGGACTTGAAGAACGATTTTCCGAACTTGAAACCGAGCTCAAGCGCGCTATCGACTACGGGAAAGCGGTTGAATTGGAACGACGCGGTCTCTCCAAGCAGGTCGAGCAACTGGAAGTGACGCTGTCCAGCATCAGATCCGAGCTTGAATCGACCCGCCGTTCGCGCGCCCGTGCGCTGGATGCGGCGGTAAAGATTCGTCGCCAGCTCGACGCGCAACTGAGCGACAAGCAGCAAGGTGACAAGCAGATAGGCGTTGACCCCGAGTAGACATGCAATCTTCCATCAAGAATATCCCTGCGTATTACCGTGAACATGGGTTGCGTGCCCTGATTCGGCATGCATTTCGCGTGGTTTCCGGGGCCGCGCAGCATAAGGCGGAGACGTTGGTGCGCGCTGTAGCCGACGCGCGTGCCATGCCGACTGTAGGTTCGTTGCTCGAAGCCCGCTTCGATCAGTTGCGGGCGTTGCAAGTAGTGCGCGTCCCGGACGACGCGCGCCGCGTCAACATCGTGACGGACTCCGTCAACGTCGGCAGCCTGTTTGGCGGAGTCGCGACCGCTCTGATCCTCGCTGCTCTGCGGGCCAACGCAATCGGCGCAAAGCTGCGCATTGTTACCCGCACTGAATCGCCCGATCCGAATGGCGTGCATCGCGTGTTGTCGACAAACGGCATTGCCTTGCGTGTGAGCCCGGACCTGACCTTTGTGCCAGTCAGCGGCTCGGATATCTTCCTCGACGTGCACAATCTCGACGAATTCATCACGACGTCATGGTGGGTGACCTATTCGACATTGCGAAGCATCGAGCCTGAACGCGTAACCTATCTGCTCCAGGAAGACGAGCGGATGTTTTACCCGCACGGCGACGACCGGCTGCGCTGCCAGGAGACGATAAGCCGGGCAGACATCCGTTTTCTCATCAATACGCGGCTATTGCATGATTTCCTGGTTGCCGATGGGCTGAAGAACATCGCGCAGTGTGCGACCTGGTTCGAGCCCGCGTTCCCGGATGCTGTGTTCCATTCGAACACGCGGGAAACGGGGGCAAAACGCAAGCTGTGTTTTTATGCGCGACCCAACAATCTGCGCAACCTGTTCTATCGCGGTATCGAACTGCTCAACGACGCACTGCTACGCGGCTTCTTGGATCCGGACAAATGGGACATCGTGTTTGTCGGCAAGGACATTCCGCGCCTTACGCTTGCGTGCGGTTGTGAGCCGGTCTTGCTGGGGACGATGGCTTGGGACGAGTACGCGACGTTTCTTCAGACTGTAGATCTGGGGGTCTACTTGATGGCTACTCCACACCCGAGTTATCCGCCTCTCGACCTCGCCGCTTCCGGTGGCGTAGTGCTCACCAATCGATTCGGGTCGAAGACCGACTTGTCGGATTACTCGGAAAATATCATCGTTGCTGACCTTGACGTCGAATCGCTCCTGGAAGGGCTGCGGCAGGCGTTGGCGCTGACGCTGGACGCCGAGCGGCGCGAGCGAAACTATGCCGCTAGCGGACTCGGACGTTCCTGGAGCGAAGCATTCGAACGCTGCAGTTTTGCCGGAACGCCAGCTGATGTTCTTCGTTGATACGCCGTCGGTTCATCACCATTCCGATCCATGGACAGAGGATTTCTGGACACGCTTCGCGGCCTTCCGCTCAGGTTCGCACCGTGTCGCCTATGTTTACGAAAAAGCCGACAACAGCACCTTCCGCTATCGGGTCTACAACATGGTGCAGACGCTGGCCGATTCGTCCAGCGGTGTGTCGGCAGGCTACTTCTTTCCGAGTGACGGCGAGAAGCTCGAGATGGTGTTGAAGCTGGCCGACACCGTCGTGCTCTGCCGTATGCGCTATGAGGCGACCGTGAGTCGCAGCATTGCGCTTGCGCGATCGATGGGTAAGACCATTCTCTACGATGTCGACGATCTCGTCTTCGACACTGATCTGACTCACCTGATACTAGGCACGTTGGCGCAGGACTTCGAACACCCTGGCGTTTGGGATCATTGGTTCGCCTATATCTCACGCATCGGCACCGCTCTGCGCATGTGCGACGCAGCCATCACGACCAATCCGCAGTTGGCGAAGAAGATTTCCGATTTCACCGACAAGCCGGCGTTCGTCGTCCCCAATTACATGAATCGGCAGCAGCTGGAATTTTCTGAAACCTTGTACGAGGAGAAGCGCAGACGCGCTTTCCAGCGGAATGGGTTGTTCCATGTCGGCTACTTCAGCGGCACACCGACGCACAAGCGGGACTTCGAGATGGCAGTGCCGGCGTTGACCGCGCTATTGGAACGGTACGAGCAGGTGCGGTTGCTGATAGTCGGCTACCTTTCGTTGCCGCCTGCGTTGGAGAGATTTCGAAACCGCATTGAGATCTTTCCCTTTCACGATTTCGTCAATCTGCAGCGCGTGATCTCGCTGGTGGAGATCAATATCGTGCCGCTGGTCGACAATGTGTTCACGAATTGCAAATCCGAGCTCAAATACTTCGAGGCAGCGGCGGTCGGCACTTTGACAATCTCCAGCCCGTCGTCGACCTATGCAGCTGCTATCAGCCATGGTGCCAACGGCTGGCTGTCTTCGAGCATAGAGTGGGGGGTAGTGCTTGACGAGGCACTGGCGCGAGTTGAGCAATGCGACGCCATGCGGCAAACGGCACGCGAGCATGCCGTGAGCAACTATTGCGGCTCCGCTGTGCTGAATGCCATTGTCGATGCGACAACTTCGAAAGTCTGATGCAATTCCGGCGCGTGGTTCCGCGCCGGATGGCCGGCGCCTTTCTGGCGAGTTGAAAAAATGACTCCCAGGCGCCTGACCGCGGTGGTGGTCAATTACAACACCGCGGCGAACACGCAAATAAGCGTAAGGAGCCTTCGCGCCGCCCCGGAAGTGGGACACATAGTCGTGGTCGACAATGGCTCGCGTGCTGAGGACTGCAGCGAGATAGCTGCTTTCATCGCGCAGATTCCCGATGCGGAGTTGGTGCCGCTCGAAACAAACCTGGGTTTTGCGGAAGGCAGCAACGTGGGTATTCGCATTGCGCTGGCGGCGCCGGATTGCGACGCCTTGATATTTCTGAACAGCGATGCGGAACTCATGCCGGAAGGTGCCGCGTCGCTGCTGGGATTGTTCGCGGCAGACGGCTCGATTGGGTTGGTTGGCGGGCGCGTGACGAAGCCTTCTGGCGCAATCGACTCGCTCGGTATCGCGTTCTATGCTTCATGCCTTGCATCGAATCGCATGATAACGAGCGATCGCTTTTTCGGCCCCACCGGGGGCTGCGCTATTTATCGGCGCGAACTAATGGAGGCGCTTCAGGCTGCGCACGGACACATGTTTGATTCCGACTTCTTCTGTTATGCCGAAGATACGGATGTCGCGGCGCGCGCGTTGCTGCTCGGTTACCGTCCGGCCTATTTCGATGGCGTCGTCGCGCATCACGAAGGTCAGGTAAGCAGCGGCGGAGGGTTCAATGATTTTGTCCTTTATCATGGCATTCGCAATTCGATCTGGATGCTCATCAAATGCGTCCCGTGGCCGGTGTTGTTGCTCTGCAGTCCGTTGATTGCGTTGATGCATATTGCGATCGCACTGCGTCACGGTCTGCGTGGCAAGGGACGTGTGATAATAAGGCTCTACCGCGATGCCCTGCTCGGACTTCCGCGGGCGCTGCGTAAGCGACGTAAAATTCAGTCGTGCCGCTCTGTCCGAGCAACCACATTCCTTCGCTATATGACGCCGCGTTTTTACGATGGCGACTATCTGTGGGCGGCACTCCGGGGCCTGTTCTCGCGCCAAACGGATCAGACTCGCAGCTAGCAGCCGGGTGGGGAGGCTTACCAGGCCTCTGGCGCGGGCGCTGCCCGATTGGTCACGGGTCGTCGCAACAACTTCTTCGCTTCCCTCCGCGACACCAACCCTTCTCGGCACAGCGTGATCAAACCCAGCCACATCACAAGCCAGGCCCAAACAACGTGAGGCGGCGCATAGCTAAAACGAACTTCGCTTTTCCCTTTCGGCAGCGCAATTGCCTGAAAAAGGTCGTCGTATTCCGAAATTTGGCCCTCTTCACCGTTTATCTCGACCACCCAGCCCGGGTAAAACATCTCTCGCCTGATCAGAGTGGCAGGAGTTTCGCAATCTGCCGCGACACGAGTTCGCTCAGTTGCGTTCAGCACGCAGGGGCCACCCAGCGCGCCGAAATAAGGCTTGAAATCGCGCAACTGGTAAATGCTCATGATTTCGTCCGCGTATACCTCCTTGGGTATCTCTTCCGCGGACGAGAGCACGAGGCGCACCTGCAGGCCGAAGCCATCGACCGCGCCAGCCGGACCTTGGAGATTTTGCATTTGAGCTTCTCCCGTTACAGGGAAAGCCCACAATGCAACAGGCATTTTACCGCCTTCATGCGTAATCGTGTAACTGACGGGCGTGTTTGAGGCAATTTGAAGCGGTTTGGCGAGAGTGAGGTCGAACACGACGTTGTCGCGTGATTGCTTGAGATCTCTGGCGCCGGTCTCGCAATCGACTCCACTGCACAGGGTCAATCTCAACAAGCCATCGGACGTATTGTAGTAGTTGCCGATTGCCACTCCCATGCCGGTGACCGTGACGGTCTCCTTGACTAGACTTGCTGCCAAAGTTCCGGTTGCAGTCTGTCCCGGCTGCAGTAGCAGCGGGAAGTTACCGCTCGACGCCGTCCGGCTCGATACGCTCTTGATGTACGGGTTGCCCGAAGCGGGAGAGGCAATTACATATTTGACGCCTGCCGATTCGAAGGAATCGATGTTCTCGCGCAATTCTTCAGCCGCCGTGGCTCCCCCTTGGCGTCTCGGGCCGTTGCCAGTGAACTCATAGGCGTGAGCATAACGATCGAGCCGGGTTTCGACCCAGTGAACCCAGCGCCGCGGTATCGGCATGTAGGTTTCATTGATTGAGCCGATACCGAAATAGGCACTGTAGTTCGGTTGTATCGGTCCCAGGCTGTAAAAGCGCTGCAAGCCCAGGCCCTCCTGCAAAAACCGAATCGCAGCCATGTCGACCTCACCGCCGCGAGGATTGCACAACGTGGGAACGGCATACATCAGCATGCTGTCAACGACCAACAAGGTAGCAACCGCAATCTGCCTCCAGCGCGCAGGTCTGGCTGCGAGCAACACCAGGCAGGTCAGTCCCGTCAGGGTTGCCCACAACGTGGAAGCTGCTGCGAAGTATTGCAGGCCGACCTGTCCGGTCAGGCTTGGATGGAGGAATTTGAAATAGACCAGCGCGCATGCCCCGACGGCTACTGCCAGAACTGCGATGGCTGCAAGCAACGCTGCCCGGCTCGGTCGATCCGAACGCAAGCCATCGACGCCTCGAGCCGCCAGAACAATCAGCGCAAACTCCCAGGACGGTGCGGCGTATCGAGTAAAGGCGGTTTCGGCAATACCCGGTATGAGATACCAAATTGATACGATCGGTTCGATGCCGAAAGTCTTGGCAAGAGCAAGGACGGCCCATCCAAACAACAGCCAATTCAATGCATGGAAACGACTCATGACCTCGTACACAGCCAGCAGCAAGATGCCGAGGGTGACGTATCCTCCAATCGTGCTGAAGAGCGCAATCAAGGGCAGTCCTTGCACTTGCTGACCAAGCAGAGGCCAGTAAGCATACGGCTCTACCAGGTTTGAAACGGCGGCCCAGGGAACCAGCGTCTGCCGACCAAAAACGCTACTGTGACCGCCGATGTCCGCGAGCGGAAGGAATTCAAAAAATGCCAGAATCTGCGGGGCACATAGTGCAATTCCGACTACACCACCCAAAGTGATGCGCGCGGCATACGATGAGCGTTTCCCCGACGATGTCTGCGCCCAGCGCAACACCGCCCACGCCGCCACCAGCAGACCATTCACGTAGGCGGTCTCGGGAAATCCTGCCAGCAAGCTCATGGCAAGTGCGACGGCAAAGAGCCGCCAGCCAGCACGCAAACCGAGCGCGGTCTTGTCGTAGGCTCGCTCCACACCCCACAGCATCCAGGGTAGGAAGGGGACTGGGAAAGCAGGTGCGTGGCCGAACAAGGCGAGCGTGCCGTTGAAAGCGAATAGCGTCCCGCCAGTCAACGCGGCAGCGCGCCCCAGACCGACTTGCCGAAGCAAACCGTAGGTGCCCCATCCAGCCAGCATTTGCAGCAGCAAGTGTTCCCACACGAAGCCCTGCGGTAAAAGCAGAATGAGAGTGAGCGGGAAGAAAGCAGCCGGCTGATACTCCGCAGCCAGCGGAAGTCCGACGCCGGAATACGGGTTCCACCAAGGGACCTCTCCGTGAATCCAGTCAAGGGCGGCGCGGTAGCCCAACGCTTGTGTGGTCAACCCATCGTTGGGATCGAGATACGGGGTTCCGGGCAGCAAGCCGAAGACATAGTCTTTGGACATCCCGCCGAAGTACAGCATTGGGTCTGCGTGCATCCAACCGAGCAACTTCGGCAGCGCGACCAACAAGGGAAGCAGGCCGATGAAAATCAAGGGCAACGTGTCGAGACGCCCTATGCGCCACAGGACAGGATGTTGCTCGAGCGAATCAAATCGACGATAGAGCAGCGACAATGCTTCGCCAAAGCGGACTCGCAGGTTCAACAGTGATGGTGATTTCACTTGGGTGTGCTGCCTCGTCGAGGTGAGTCAATCGAGTCGCCGATGTATCCGTAGGCGCCCTTGAGACATACTATGAGTCCCTGCGAGCAACTGTTGACAAGGCGCGCGTCGCTAAGGCCTCTTCCCATGTCCTGGATAAACAGTGCAGATCCCCAAAGTGCGCATGAAACACGCGATTAGTCCGTGCGGGATATCCTCGACCACATCAAAGTCTTCTACAATCTGTGCCCACTGCCACTCGCATCTGGGGTGCGTCAGCCACGACGCCTTGAAAGCACCTCCATTGAGGCCGGCGCGTGTCTGAGCAGGTACCGAGTTGGGTTGCCGCCATCCTAATTGCTTCGGGACGCTTCGAGCAATCGGAAGTTCGGTGGACGCAACCAATTGACGGCGAGACGATCACCGGGAATTTCAAGAAGCTATGATCAGTGCAACTCAAACGGGAATTCCGGGCACGAACTCATGCATTGTCTGCGGTGGCAGAAGAATCCACTACGATTTTTCGGTGGGCCCGCATCGTGTCGAGGAATGTGTTTCCTGTGGACTCATGCGGCTGAATCCGCAGCCTTCCGATCAAGAGCTGGCGGCGATCTACAATAAAGACTATTTCGTGTTCAGCGGCGACGCGCAAAACACGTCGCACGTCAGTGACCTGAAATCTCGAACTTCTGATTACTATCTTGACCTGCTGGAAGCTTATGGCAAAGGTTCTCTGACCGGGAGTCTTCTCGAGGTAGGGAGCGGCCACGGAGACTTTCTCCTGCGTGCCGAGGCGCGAGGGCTTTCAGTCACCGGAGTCGAGTACTCTGCGCACTCCGTTCAGGTCGCGTCGCAAAAGCTAGGTAGCCGCGGTCGCGTAATTGCTGGGGAGATCGAAGATCTGCTCGGCTCCTCTGAGCGATTCGATTACATTGTGTTTGCCGACGTGCTGGAGCATGTCCGGGACCCGCACGCCTTTTTGCGTGCAGTTCATGCACTGTTGAAACAGGACGGGGTCATCGTAGCGGTGGTACCCAGCCTGGACTCCTTCTCGGCGCGCTGGATGAAGGGCAAGTGGATGGAATTCAAGACCGAACACTTGTGGTATTTCTCGACAAGCACCTGTGCGCGCCTGTTGTACAACGAAAGTTTTGGGTGCACGAAGGTCAGTCCGGCGCGAAAATCGCTCAGCTTCGATTATGTTGCGGAACACTTTGTCCACTTTCCAGTCGAACCGTATGCAACGCTGATACGTCTGCTGCGGCGTGTTCTGCCTCGCGCGGTGCGGCGGTTGCCCGTTCGCGTTACGGCAAGCGGAATCGTGATGTTTGCAAGAAGGCAAGAGCGAGCAGAGACGCCGAAACTCTCGGTCGTAATGGCGGCATACAATGAAGCGCAATCGGTCCGGGGGGCCATCGAGCGCGTCATGGCGAAGAGAATCGCCGGTGTCGACATCGAACTGATTATCGTCGAGAGCAATTCGACAGACGGAACGCGCGAGATCATTCGGGAGTATGAGGGCAGAGAACGCGTAGCGGTCGTTTGGCAGGATATGCCTCGCGGCAAGGGGAATGCGGTTCGGGCCGGATTGAGTCACGTCACGGGGGAGTACATCCTGATTCAGGACGCGGACGATGAATACGACATCGAGGATTACGATGCGTTGATCCAGCCACTGGTAAGTGGCGAAGCCGCGTTCGTTCTTGGCGCACGCCATGGCGGCGGTGCTTGGAAGATGCGCCAGTTCGAAGACCAACCGCTTGCTGCAGCCTTTCTCAACTTCGGGCACTGGCTGTTCACGACACTCGTCAACATCGTGTATGGTCTGCGCCTGCGTGATCCATTCACGATGTACAAGGTTTTTCGGGCAGACTGCCTGCGCGGCCTGCAATTCGAATGCAACCGGTTCGATTTCGACTACGAGCTGCTGATCAAGCTCGTCCGGAGCGGCTACCGGCCGATCGAGATTCCCGTGAACTATCGTTCGCGTTCCTTCAAGGAAGGCAAGAAGGTGAACGCGTTCCGTGATCCGATCACTTGGCTTCGCGCAATCTTCAAATTTCGGTTCCAGAAACTGTGAATCGCCTAGTTGCAGTGCTTTCGGCCGCGCTCGACTATCTACGTGAGCACATGTGGCAGATCGTTCGTTTCGTCGTTGTCGGCGGATTGACGTTTGCGCTGTATTTCCTCCTGTTCCGAGTCCTGTACGGGACGATCGGCTTCGGATACAAGGCGGCTATTTCGCTTGCCTACATTGTCACGGTCTGCTGTCACTTCCTGCTCCACCGTTCCTTCACTTTCGGCGTTTCCCGGCGCATGAGCATTCACCTTGGGCGATACGGCGCAATGCTGGTCCTGAATTACCTGACCACCCTTGCCGTCATGTGGACGGTCGTCGAGTTGCTGCGAATATCTCCCTATTGGGGTCCCTTGGCTTCCACTGGCGTCACTGCGGCGTCGAGCTTCTTCGTCATGAAGCATTTTGTGTTCGTTTCAGGGAGAGCCCGCGCATGATCGTGGTCACTGGATGTGCCGGGTTCATCGGGAGCAATCTGGTCGACCGCCTGCTGGAATCGGGCATCGAGGTGACTGGCATCGACAACTTCTCGACCGGTCAGCGGAGATTTCTCGAACGCGCCACGGCCCATCCGAAATTTCGCCTGTGCGAGGGCGACCTACTCGATCTCGAGTTCCTCAAGCGCTCGTTCGACGGCGCTGAGTCGGTCATCCATCTCGCCGCGAATGCGGATGTGCGGTTCGGAACCGATCATCCACGCAAGGATCTCGAACAAAATACCTTCGGCACGTTCAACGTACTCGAGGCCATGCGCGCGAACGGAATCGAGCGTATCGTCTTTTCTTCGACCGGCTCGGTGTACGGTGAAGCCGCCGTTATCCCGACGCCCGAGGATGCACCGTTTCCCGTGCAGACCTCTCTCTATGGGGCGTCCAAACTGGCCGGCGAGGGCCTGATGGCTGCCTACTGCGAAGGCTTCGGAATGCAGGCGTTGATCTTCCGCTTCGTTTCGATTCTCGGCGAGCGCTATACGCACGGGCACGTCTTCGACTTTTACGCGCAGTTGCGCCGCAATCCACGACGCCTACGCGTGCTGGGGAACGGTAGACAGCGCAAGTCCTACTTGCACGTGCAGGACTGCATCGACGCGATCCTGCTGGCCATGAAGAAGACCCAACAGCGCGTGAGCATCTTCAACCTCGGTGTCGATGCCTATTGCGAGCTCAATGACTCGATCGGCTGGATCTGCCGGACGCTTGGCGTAAGCCCGGAGCTCGAATACTCCGGCGGCGACCGCGGCTGGATTGGAGACAATCCCTTCATCTTCCTCGACACGGCAAAGATTCGTGCGCTGGGCTGGCGCCCGAATCATTCGATCGAAGAGGGAGTAGTAAAGACGGTAGAGTTTTTGCGAGCCAACGAATGGGTACTGGCGGCACGAGCATGAACGCCAGCCCGGCTGCAACGCCGAAGTGCGCGGTGTGCGGCAGCGCGGCCGGTTACGTCGGCTCGCGCACCGGGACCCTCGATGGGCGAAGTTTCGACTATTTCCACTGCCCGGCGTGCCGCTTCACCTTCGTCGGCAACGCGAGGACCGACTATGCGACAGTCTACGACGAGGCCTACTACCGCGGACATGGAGCCGATCCACTCGTCGACTACCTGTACGAGCTCGAAAACCCGGACCAGACGATCCGCAATTATGAGTGGCGGGGGCTGACGTCGATTTTTCGCGAATTGCGGCCCGATGGCGGCAAGTGGCTGGACTTCGGCTGCGGTGCAGGCGGCCTTGTC
>Ga0105242_10003286_pt1 | contig 12603 bp, 9 predicted proteins | sample KBSM24metaG_FD_81521 | JGI IMG/M metagenome (GOLD analysis project Ga0105242, IMG submission 81521) | Miscanthus rhizosphere microbial communities from Kellogg Biological Station, Michigan, USA - KBS M2-4 metaG | ecosystem: Host-associated > Plants > Roots > Rhizosphere > Soil | place: Michigan...
CGCGCCCGCCCTCGACGAGGCGACGGCCGCGGCCTGGCGGGCGGACGGCATCGAGGTCGAGGCGATGGCCGAGGACGAGCCGGCTCCGTTTGCGGCGCCGGCGATCGACACCGGCGGGCCGGAAGCCGCGGCGCCGGGCACGGGCGGCCCGTCGCATTTCGTGCGGGTCGATCTCGCGCGCCTGGACGACCTGATGCGCAACATCGGCGACCTGGTGATCAGCCGCGCCCGCCTCACGGACACGCTGACCCGCGTCGAAAGCCATATTCCCGCTGCGGACTTGCGCGCGATTCAGGAGAACGCGATCGCGATCGACCGCCAGCTGCGCACGCTGCGCGAGGGGATCATGCGCGTGCGGCTGGTGCCGGTCGGCGAGATCTTCCGGCGGATGCCGTTCGTCGTGCGCGATCTGGCGCGCGAGACGCGGAAGCGGGTGCGCATGGAGCTTCAGGGCCAGAGCACCGAGATCGACAAGTTTCTGATCGAGCGGATGATGGACCCGGTCCTGCACCTCGTGCGGAACGCGGTCAGCCACGGCATCGAGACGGTGGAGGAGCGAGTCGCCGCGGGCAAGCGGCCCGAGGGGACGATCGTGCTGTCGGCCGCCACCGCGGGCGATATCGTCCGCATCGACATCGCCGACGATGGGCGGGGGATCGATCCCGAAGCGATCGTCGCGCGCGCGCGCGCGGTCGGCCTGCCGGTCCCTTCCGGCGCCGCGGATTCGGCGACGCTGCTCTCGCTGTTATGCGCGCCGGGGTTCTCCACGAGAGACGAATCGGACCGCGCCAGCGGCCGCGGCGTCGGCATGAGCGTGGTGCAGTCGGCCGTGGACGAGCTCTCGGGGACGCTGCGTCTCGAAACCGAGAAGGGCACCGGCACACGCTTCGTCATCGAACTGCCGGTGACGCTGGCGATCACCGACGCGCTGATCGCCAGGGTCGGCGCGGAAACCTTCGCGGTGCCGCAGGGCGCCGTCCGCGAGGTCATCGAGGTGCCGGTCGCGACCCTGCTGCAGGTCGAGCGCAATGAGATGATGCCGTATCGCGGCGCGGCGCTGCCGGTCGTCCGGCTCTCCCGGTTGTTCGGGCTCCCGGAGACCACGCGCGATCGGCTGCACCTCTTCGTGGTCGGCAGCGGCGGCGGAGCGGTCGGGATCGCGGTCGATCGCATCATCGGCCAGCGCGAGATCGTCGTGCGCGCCATCGCCGACGCACTGGTGCGGGTGGACGGGATCTCCGGCGCCACCGACCTCGGGGACGGGCACGTCGTCCTGATTCTCGATCCGGCGGTGCTGGCGCGGCAGATGCGCGAGCGGCCCGATCGGATCATCGCCGGCGCGCGAGGAGCACACGCATGAGCCTGGCAAGCACGGCGCAAGGCGTCGACAGCTACATTCTGTTCTCCGTCGCGGGGACCACTTACGCGCTGCCCAGCCGCGAGGTCCGGCACATGGAGATGATCGAAGGGATCACGCGGGTGCCGAACGCGCCGTCTTTCATCGACGGGGTGGTGTTCTCGCGCGGCCAGGTCGTCCCGGTGGTCAACCTTCGCGCGCGATTCGGGTTCGAACGGGCGCCGTTCGACCTGCGCAGCCGCCTGCTCGTCGTCCAATCCGGCGCCCGGCAGATCGGCCTGGTCGCCGATACGGCGCGGGAATTCGTGAACATTTCGCCCGACGCGATCCAGCCGCCCAACGACGCGCTGACCGGGATGAGCGGGCGATACGTCGAAGGCATTGCGTCGATGGGCGATCGGCTGGTTCTCATCTTGGGTCTGGATCGCATTCTGAATTTTGCCGAGGCACAAACCATCGGCCTCGTGGACTGAGCGGGCAGCAGGGAGAAGGCAATGGCAACGCAGACACACAAATCCAACGGGCGCGGCGAGGGGACGAACGGGGCGCAGGCATTCCGGGTTGACCTCGGGCTTGTCCGCGAGCGCGCCGTCCGCGTCACGGACAGCGCGAACGGGATCGCGCGCATCGCCGACGCGGTCGCCGACGGCGCCGACACACAGCTGCGCGCGCTCGACGAAGCGGCAGGCGGCGTCAACCAGATGGCCGCCTCACTGCGGGAGACGGCGAGTCAGGCCGAGTCGGTGGCGGCGTCCACGGAGGAACTCGTGTCGGCGGTCAACGAGCTCTCGGTGTCGCTCGAGCAGGTCTCGACCAACACCGCCGGCCTGGCGAGCGCGGTGACCGAGACCGCCGCCTCGGCCACCGAGACCAGCGCCTCGATTCAGTCCGTCCGCGCGACGACCGACTCGATGGCGAGCGTGTCGCAGCAGGTGGCCGCCTCGGTGACCCAGATGGCCGCCGCGACCAAGACGATGAGCCGCGACACGGAAGAATTTGCGAGCTCGGTCACCGAGACCGCCGCCGCGATCGAGGAGATGTCGCGGTCGATCGCCGCCGTCGCCGACAACGCGAACGACCTGGCGGTCTCCGCCGAAGAGACCTCGTCCGCGATCAACGAGATGGCCGCGTCCATCGAGGAAGTCGGGGCGATGGCCGAGAGCCTCAATACCGCGGTCGAGCAGAACGCTGCGTCGATCGAGCAGATGTCGCGATCGGTGAAAGCCGTCGCCGAGAACGGACGACGGATTACGGAGACCGCCAACGGCGCCGCCGCGACCGCCCAGCAGATGGAGCGGTCGAGCCAGTCAGTCGCGACCCTCGCGCGCCAGGGCGACGAGATGACGCGACGCGTCGGCCGCGACGCCGAGGAGGGCGGCGCGGTCGTCCAGCGATCGATCCAGGGGATCGGCCGGCTGCGCGAGTCGATGGTCCAGTCGGCGACGGTGATGCGCGAGATGGGCAAGCGCACCAACGAGATCAATTCGATCGTCGACACCATCAACCTGATTGCCGAGCGCACCAACCTGCTGTCGCTCAACGCCTCGATCGAGGCGGCGCGCGCCGGCGACGCGGGCCGCGGCTTCGCCGTGGTCGCCGAAGAGATTCGCAACCTCGCGGATCGCTCCGCCAAGGCGACGGCGGACATCGCCGGCATCATCAAGGCGCTGCAGGAAGTGGCGCAGGACGCGGTGCTCGCGACCAACGACGGCCTGCGGGTCGCCGACGACAGCAATTCCCTGGCGGAGTCCGGCGCGGCCGGGCTGAAGAAGATCATGACCGGGGTCGGCGAACTGACCGGCGTGGTCGGCGAAATCGCGCGCGCGACCGACGAACAGCGCAGCGCCGCCCAGGCGATGGTGACCGCGGTGTCGGCGACCGCCGAGCAGGCGCGCCTGGTCGCCGCCGGCACCTCCGAGCAATCGACCGCGGCCGGCAGCATCGTTCAGGCGACGGCGCAGATGCGGCGGATCGCGCAGGAGGTGACCAAGGCGATCGCCGAGCAGGGCAACGCCGCGCGCGACATCATCAAAGCTTCGCAGGCGACCACCAAAACCGCGGCGCAGGTGCGGAAGGCGTCAGGGGAGCAGGCGACCTCCGCCGGTCAGATCACGCAGGCGGCCGACGCGATGCGCCGCGGCGCCGCCAGCACCTCGCGTGCGCTCGCCGAGCAGGCGACGGCCGCCGATCAGATCGTGACGGCGACCGGATCGCTCAACGGCCTGATCGTCAACGTCAACAAGGCGATGAGCGAACAGGCAACGGCGTCGACCCAGGTCAGCACTGCGGTGAACAGCATGCGGCGCGACACCGAACAGGCATCTCGGGCCCTCGCCGAGCAGTCGCGCGGGCTCAAGGACATGGTCAGCGCGACCCAGAACACGGCGAAGCAGATGAAGCTGATCACGCACGCCAATCGTGATCATTCGGGCGTGGCCGGCCGGCTGCTGGATCAGCTGCGCGAGATCCGCCAGATCTCCGATCGCAACGCGCGGGAAGTGAAGGAGACCAAGGGCGGCGCCGCCGATCTCCTCCGGCATGCGCAGGAACTGGCCGGGATCGTCCAGCGCAGCGACGAGCGCGCGTCAACCAACGGCCGCTCCGCAACGAACGGCAAGCGGAAAGGATCGAACGGCCGCGGATGAGCGTCGATCGGTCGCCCGCTGAGGCGCGTGGTTCCGAGGGACAGGCGCGTCAGATCGGCATCCTCACGACAGACGACCGGCTGGTCATTACCAGCTGGGACGCCGCGCTGGCGTCGATGACGAGGATCGACGCGGCGGCTGCGATCGGTCGCCCTCTGGCTGAGGTCGTGCCTGACCTGGAGGCGCGCGGCCTGCTGGGGATCATCCGAGCCACCCTCGTCACCGGCGCGCCGACCGTGCTCGCGCCGGCCTTCCACAAATATCTGATTCCCGCCCCGGTGGCGGGGACGTCCTCGCGCTACGACCACATGCAGCAGCGGGTGGCGATCGGCGCGCTGGTCGAGGGCGAGCGGGCCACCGGCCTGCTCATTACCATCGAGGACGTGACCGAGCGGCTCGAGCTCGAGCATCAGCTCGCGGGAGAACTGCGCGAGGGTAACGCCGGCGCGCGGATGCGCGCGATCGAGCGGCTCGCGGCGCTGAACCCGGTCGAAGGTCTCGGGCCGCTGCGCTCCGCCATGGCTGACGAGGACTGGCAGGTCCGTCGAGCGGCGGTCGACGCGCTCGCGGGGCGTCGCGATCCGGGGCTGGTCGATGCCCTCGTGTCGGCGCTGCGCGAAGGGCATCGCAATTTCAGCGTGCTCAGCAGCGCGCTGCAGCTGCTGTCGCTCACCGGCGTCGAGCTGACCTCGTCGCTCGTGGACCTGATGCGGCATCCCGACGCCGACCTTCGCATCCAGGTCGCGCTCGCGCTCGGCACCCAGTCAGGTCCCGATGCAGTGGGCGCGCTTCTTGCGGCACTCGACGATGAAGACGTGAACGTGAGATTCCATGCAATCGAAGCGCTCGGGAAACTGGCTCCTGCCGCGGCAGTCGAGCCGCTCGCGGCCATCGCCGAGTCGCACGACTTCTTCCTGGCGTTTCCGGCACTCGACGCGCTTTCGCGGATCAGCGATGCGGCGGTCGCCCCGCGTCTCGTCCCGCTGCTGCGCGACGACCTCGTGGGCGCTCAAGCCGCGGAAGCGCTGGGACAGCTCGGCGACGAAGACGCGGTGGCGCCGTTGGTCGAGGCGCTCGACTGGCCCCAGGCGTCGCCGGCCAGCATCGTCGACGCGCTCCTGGCGATCCATCACCGCTACACCGAGATGTTCAGCGGGGGAGGCGCGCACATCGAGGAAGCGATCCGCGCCTGCATGCGGCCGTCCGGTGCGCAGCGCCTGATTGACGCGGCTGGACACGCCAGCGGATCGTCGCTGCGTCAGTTCGTGATCGTGCTCGGCTGGCTGCACAGCGCTGAGGTGAGGCGCGCGCTGGCGCTGTTGCTCGGCACGCCGGGCGTGCAGCAGGAACTGCTCGAGGCGATCGTCCGGTTCGGCGCGCCGATGGTCGACCGGCTGATCGAGCACCTCGACAGCGAAGACGCCGAGACTAGACGGGCCGCGGTCGTGGCGCTGGGCCGGATCGGCGATGCGCGGGCGGTCGAACCGCTGATTCGCCTGCTGGACGAAGACGACCGCGATCTGCTGGTCGCCGTCACCGCGGCGCTGGCGCACCTCGGCGACGGACGCGCCTTCGAAGCGCTGCTGCGCCTGATCGGCGACGCCAACGTCTCGATCCGGCAGGGGGCGATCGGCGCGCTGAACTCGATCGGCCACCCGGACATGAGCGCGCGAATGCAGCGCCTGCTTGAAGACGGCGATCCGCTGGTCCGCGAGTCGGCGGTCAAGATCGCCGGCTACTTCGGCTACGCCTCCTGCACCGATGCGATCCTCGACCGGTGCCGCGACACGGATGAGACCGTTCGCGCCGCCGCGCTCGAGCACGTCGCCTTCCTCGACGACGATCGGAGCGTGCCGATCCTGGTCGCGGCGATGGCCACTGACACGCCCCGGGCGCGAGCGGCGGCCGCCCAGGCTCTCGCGCATGCCGAATCTCCCGAAGCGCTGGACGCGCTGCGCCGTGGCGTCGGCGATCTGGATCAGTGGGTGCGCTACTTCAGCGTGATCAGCCTCGGCCGCCAGGCCGATCGCACCTCGCTGGCGCTGCTGGAACGGGTGGCGGCAGAGGACGGGGCGCAGCAGGTGCGGATTGCGGCCGTCGGCGCCATCGGCGCGATCGGGATCGCCAGCGACGATGTGGCCGTGCCGCTGCTCGCGAGCTTCATCGACGGGGCCGACGACGAACTGGCAGTGGCGGCCGCGCGCGCGCTCGGCTCGGTCGAGGCCACGTCGGCAGTCGAGGTGCTGCGCCGTGCGATGTCTGCGCGCCAGCCGGATCGGCGCGCGGCCGCGGCAGAGGCCATCGCCCGCCGCGGCGGCGCAAGCGGCGTCGAACTGCTGCAGTGGACCGCGGCTGCCGACGCGGATCCGGAGGTGACGCGCGCCGCTCTCGACGGGCTCAGCCGCATCGGTGCGGGTACCACGCCGCAGGCAGGCGCGGCGGTCCTGGCGATTGCCGCCGTAGCCGGCGACCCGGCGCGCCGTACGGACGCGATCGGCACCCTGGCGCGGATGCCTGAAGCCGCGATTCCCCGGATCGGCGCCGCGCTGGCGTCGCGCGAGCCGTCGGTGCGCCGGGCCGTGATTGAAGCGCTGGGGCGAAGAGCCCATCCCGCCGCATCCGCGTACGTCCTCACCGCGTTGAGCGATCCGGATGCGTCGGTCAGGCAACTCGCGGTCACCGTGCTGTCGCGGCTGGGTACCCGCGGAGTGGCGCGTGCCTTCGCCGAGCTTGCCGCGTCCGACCCATCGGAAGTCGTCCGCCGCGCGGCCGAAGTTGCGCTGCGGCGCATGAGAAAGGGGCTGGATGCTGCCCAGCCGCCGGATGAGCGATGACCGGGTTCCGCTCGGACGCTCTGGGGATCCCGCCGATCGGGCTGCCGGTGCTGCGCGAGCTCATTCACGATCGGACCGGCCTGTTCTTCGACGCCGATCGCACGGAGCTCCTGGCCGAACGGATCGCGCCGCTCGTCGTCGAGCGCGGCTTCCGATCGTTCCTGGACTTGTACTACCTGCTCAGGTACGACGAAGGGCTGGCGGCCGAGGCCTGGCGACAGGTGCTCGATGCGCTGTCGGTGCCGGAGACCTATTTCTGGCGCGAGATGGATCAGATCCGCGCGGTCGCGTGCCGGGTGGTGCCGGAGCTGGTGCGCCTCGGCGCGGACCGCATCCGGATCTGGAGCGCGCCGTGCGCGTCGGGCGAGGAGCCGCTGACCATCGCCATGGCGCTGAACGAGGCCGGTTGGTTCGATCGGATCCCGATCGAGATTCACGGCAGCGACGGCAGCGCCGCCGCGATCGCCAGGGCGAAGGCGGGACGCTACCGTCAGCGGTCGATGCGGGCGCTGCCGGAGCCGATGCTGGAGAAGTATTTCACCGCCGACGAGGGATCCTATGTCCCGCAGGCCGACCTGGCCCGGCGCATCACGTCATGGAGTGTGGTCAATTTGATGGTTCCCGAAGACGTGGCGCCGTATGCGCGCGCCCCGATCGTGTTCTGCCGGAACGCGTTCATCTATTTTTCGCCGCAGGCGATCAAGCGGGTGGTCGCCCAGCTGGCGGCCGCGATGCCGACCCCGGCATACCTGTGCGTCGGCGCCTCGGAATCGCTGCTCACCGCAACGTCGGCGTTCTCGCTCGAGGAGATCGATCGCGCGTTCGTCTATGTGAAGCGGGGCGCCGATGAGTGAGATCGCCCGCATCCTGATCGTCGACGATTCCGCCTACGTCCGGAAAGTGATCCGGCAGATGCTGTCGCGCAGCCCCTTCCTGGAGGTTGTCGGGACCGCGCGCGACGGCCGTGAGGCGCTGGAGATGGCGGAGGAGCTCCGGCCCGACGTCATCACCTGCGACCTGATCATGCCGGTGCTCGACGGCGTCGGGTTCATCAAGGCCCAGATGGCGCGCCGCCCGGTGCCGATCGTCGTGGTCAGCGTCGCGAGCGAGTCGGGCGAACTGGTGCTCGCCGCCCTGGACGCGGGCGCCGTCGATTTCGTGCAGAAGCCGACGGCGCTGGCGACCGATCGCGTGCTGGAAATTGCGGACGAGCTGATCGAGAAGGTGAAGGGGGCGGCGGTCGCTCATCCCGCTGCCAGCCGCGAAATCCCCATGCCGGCCGCGGCCCGGCCGGCCACCGCGAGGTCGGTGGACATCGTCGTGATCGGGATTTCGACCGGTGGGCCGCAGGCGCTGAAAATGCTCATCCCACGGCTACCGGCCGAGCTGGCCGTGCCGATCGCGATTGTTCTGCACATGCCGGTTGGCTACACTGAGCTCTACGCGCGCAAGCTGAACGAACAATCAGCGCTGAACGTGATCGAGTCGAAGGGCGGGGAGCTCGTCACGAAAGGGGTCGTGTATCTGGCGCCGGCCGGACGCCATCTCACGCTGCGGCGCAATCAGGCCGGCGACGTCGTCACGCATCTCGACGTCCGGCCGCTCGATGCCCTCTACCGGCCGTCGGTCGACTCGTTGTTTCACTCGGCCGCGGACGCATACGGCGCCCGCGTCCTCGGGATCGTCATGACCGGGATGGGGTCCGACGGACGCGAGGGCGCCGCCTGGATCAAGGCCAAAGGCGGCATCGTGCTGACCGAATCGGAGGCAAGCTGCGTGGTGTATGGGATGCCGCGGTCGATCGTCGAAGCCGGACTGAGCGACGGCAGTATCATGCTCGATCGCATGGCCGATGCGATGCTGGCCCGGATATGAGCGCGGAGAAGATCCTCCTCGTCGACGACTCAGCCATGGCGCGGCGTGCCGCGCGCCAGATTCTCGAGTCCGCCGGATACTCGGTGGCGGAAGCCGAAGACGGGCTCATCGCGCTGGAACGCTACTTCCTCGAAAAGCCGGACCTGGTCTTGCTGGATCTGGTGATGAAGGGCATGAACGGCCTTGATGTGCTGAAGAAGCTGACGGAAATGGACGGGCAGGTGCGGGTGATCGTGGTGTCGGCTGACGTCCAGGACTCGTCGCGCGAGCTGGCCGAGTCGGGCGGCGCCGCCGGTTTCCTCAACAAGCCGATCGATCGCGAAGCCCTGTTGCGCGCGGTGTCCAGGACGCTCCAGACGGGCAGCTCATGGAACTGACCGCACTCCAGGAGGACGCGCTCGTCGAATTGCTGAACATCGGGTTCGGCCGGGCGGCGGCGTCGCTCTCGCAGCTCACCGGCCATCGCGTCCTGCTCGAGGTGCCCCAGGTCACGCTGCAGGCGGTCGACGACGTGGGCGAGTCGCTGGCGCGGGTGGTCCAGGGGCCGGTCGCCAGCGTGCACCAGATTTTCAGCGGTCCGGTCGCCGGCGACGCGCTGCTGATCCTGGACGAGCCCGGCGCGGCGATGCTCAAGGAGCTGCTGACGAACGAGCCGGCGCTGCCGCTGTCGATCGACGCCTCGGCACGGGAGGTGATTACCGAGATCGGCAACATCCTCCTCAACGCCTGCCTCGGGACGTTCGGCAACCTGCTGAAGGTCCAGGTGTCGTTCTCGGTGCCGCATTTGAACATCGAGCACGTCGGCGCGATTCTGGAGTCGCTGAAAGTCCAGCACGAAGGCATCCGCTACGCGCTCGTCGTCCACGCCGGCTTCCGCCTGCGCGATACGCAGGTCACCGGCTACATGGTGATCGTGCTCAGCGTCGCCTCGCTCGATCGCCTGATTCGCGCAGTCGAGGACTGGGAACGGTCGCAAAGTTGATCATGGCGGCGAAGGTGCAGAACCCGGACGCGCTGCGCGACGCGGCGGCGAAATGGTTCGAGGAGCTCGACGATCGTGGTGTGTTCATCACCGACGATCGATTCATCGTCCGCCGCTGGAATCACTGGCTCGCCGCGCAAACCGGCAAACGCGCCGAGGACATCGTCGGCCGGCCGCTCTTCGAGCTGTTCCCGGACATCGTCGGGCGGGGACTCGACGCGTCCTATCGCGACGCGCTGGCCGGGGAAGTGCGCATCCTGTCGCAGCGCTTCCACAAGTACCTGATTCCGATCACGCGCAGCTTTCACGGCGCCGGCCTGACCGAGATGGCCCAGTCGGCGCGCATCGAGCCGCTGCGGGACGAGCGATCGATCATCGGCACGATCACCCTGATCGAGGACGTCACCGAACGGGTCATTTCCGAGCGCGAGCTCCGCAACCAGATCTCCGCGTCGGACCAGGCGCGGCAGATGGCGGAAGAGGCGTCGCGGCTGAAGGACGAATTCCTCGCCACGCTGTCGCACGAGATCCGCACCCCGCTCAACGCCGTCATCGGCTGGACGCGGATTCTCCAGACGCAGCCGTCGGTGCGATCGCGGGCGCACGCCCTCGAGGTCATCGAACGCAACGCGATGTCGCAGATGCGGCTGGTCGAGGATCTGCTCGACATGGCGCGGATCATCAGCGGCAAGCTGCGGCTGAAAATCGACGGCGTGTCGCTGGTCGACGTCGCCCAGGCGGCGATCGACGTCGTCGCGCCGGGCGCGGCGGCCAAGCAGATCGCGATCGAGGCGGTCTTCGCGCCGGATGTGCCCAGCGTCAGCGGCGACGGCGAGCGGCTCCAGCAGGTGGTGTGGAACCTCCTCTCCAACGCGCTGAAGTTCACCGAGGCCGGTGGGCGCATACGGCTCGAAGTCGCGACCGACGGCGTGAACGTGCGGCTGTCGGTGCGCGACAACGGCCAGGGCATCGCGCCCGACTTCGTGCCTTATGTGTTCGATCGGTTTCGCCAGGCGGACGCGTCGGCGAGCCGCCGCCACGGCGGGCTCGGGCTCGGGCTCTCGCTGGTCCGGCAGATCGTGGAGCTGCACGGCGGCAGGGTCGGCGTCGAAAGCGGCGGCGTGAAGCAGGGGTCGCTGTTCTGGTTCAGCCTGCCGGCGGTTCCGGATCTCGATCGACGGCCCGTGATGAAGCCGGCGCCGAGCGAGCCGGTGACCCTCAACGGCACCTCGATTCTCATCGTCGACGACGAGAACGATGCGCGCGAGATGCTGGTGGCGATGCTGGAGAACTTCGGCGCGACCGTGCGGGCCGCCGCATCAGCGAAGGAGGCGCTCGGGATTCTGGAGAGCGGGGCGTTCGAGCCGGACGTGCTCGTCTCCGACGTAGGGATGGCCGACACCGATGGGTTCGCGCTGATCCGGTCGATCCGCCTGCTCGATCAACCGAAGGCGCGGTCGCTGCCGGCGATCGCGGTGACCGCGTACGCGAACCCGGAGGATCGGGTGAGGGCGCTCGTGGCCGGCTATCAGAATCACATTCCGAAGCCGGTCGACGCCAACGCGCTCGCAGCGGCGATTGTCCAGCTCGTCACGGCTTAGCTTCGGACTAGCTTTCGGTCTCCGTCTCGATTTCGGTCTGCCAGTCCTGCAGCGGCTGCGGCCCCGCCTGAATGCCTTCGAGATCGGGATCGACACCGCCGGCGCGGCCCGGGCTGGTCGCTTTCTGGGCGGCCACCTCCTGCCGTTTCGCCTGCTTTTCCTTTTGACGTTCCTGGCGCTGGCGTTCGCGCTGGCGCTTCTGTTGCGAGGGTCTCGATTTGTTCACGGTCCAATTGTACGACGATCGCGCGGTCCTGTCATAATGATCCGTGCCATTTACCGAACTCGGACTACATCAAAGCCTGCTCCAGGGGCTCAAAGACCTCGGCTTCACACGACCCACACCGATCCAGGCTGACGCGATCCCGCTGGCAATGGCCGGCCAGGACCTGCTCGCCTGCGCGATGACCGGCAGCGGCAAGACCGCGGCGTTTCTGCTGCCGATTCTCAACGGACTCATCGGCAAGCCGCGCGGGACGACGCGGGCGCTGGTGCTGACGCCGACGCGGGAACTGGCGGCGCAGATCGTCGAAGATCTGAACGACCTCGCCGTCCACACGCCGTTGACGGCCGCCGCCGTGTTCGGCGGCGTCGGCATGGGGCCGCAGGAACACGCCTTCCGCAGCGGCGTCGACGTCATCGTCGCGACACCGGGCCGGCTGCTGGATCATTTTCGATCGTCGTACGCCAAGCTCGGCAGCCTGCAGTATCTCGTGCTCGACGAGGCCGATCGCATGCTCGACATGGGATTCCTGCCGGACATCCGGCGCGTGCTGAAGCACATCCCACCGCCGGCCAAGCGGCAGACGCTGTTTTTCAGCGCGACCATGCCGCCGCCGATCGCGCAGCTGTCGAAGGAGATGCTGAAGTCGCCCGCGACGATCAACATCGAGCGGCGGTCCACGCCGGCGGTCGGGATCACGCACGCGGTCTATCCGGTGCCGCAGCACCTCAAGCCGGCGCTGCTGCTGCACCTGCTGAAGGGCGCCGACATGCACGACGCGCTGGTGTTCACGCGGACGAAGCATCGCGCCAACCGGCTCGCCAAGTTTCTCGGCGACGCCGGCGTCAAGGTCGAGCGGATTCACGGCAACCGGTCGCAGGCGCAGCGGACCGAGGCGCTCGCGGGATTCAAGAGCGGCAAGTATCGCGTGCTGGTCGCGACCGACATCGCCGCGCGCGGCATCGACGTCACGGCGCTGGGCCACGTCGTGAATTTCGACGTGCCGCACGTGGCCGAGGACTACATCCACCGGGTCGGCCGCACCGCGCGGGCGGAAACGACCGGCTCGGCCTACACCCTCGTGGC
>Ga0105242_10003287_pt1 | contig 12595 bp, 6 predicted proteins | sample KBSM24metaG_FD_81521 | JGI IMG/M metagenome (GOLD analysis project Ga0105242, IMG submission 81521) | Miscanthus rhizosphere microbial communities from Kellogg Biological Station, Michigan, USA - KBS M2-4 metaG | ecosystem: Host-associated > Plants > Roots > Rhizosphere > Soil | place: Michigan...
AATGACATCCGCGAAGCCAATTCGAAGTCATTCAGCCGGTAGATGGTACCCGGAGATGCAGCAGGTGGATCGTGTTCAATCCGGAAGAGGAACTCCGGATCCACCAGGACTCGCTCGAGCGCCGACTCAATCCCCGCCTCAAATCCCGCACGATCACGGCCTGCCTTGTAAAACTCCCTCAGGATCTGGATGTCTTCCTTGGTTACAGCGCGCCGGTAAGCACGCCTCGCGAGTATGGTCAGAATTTTATTCGCGCATGCTGTCTCGTCCGCCACCCGTGCGGGGCGACACACGAATATCTTGTCGCGGCTGGCCGTTTGCCCCGGCCCTTTCGCGTCGTAGGGCCCCCCAATCGCCACGCTCTCAACGGCAGGCGCTCCATCGTACTGCTGGTCAAGCGAAACTCCCCGTCCAGTAGTTGGCGGCTGCAGAATCCCCTCCGGCTCCCAAGTCTCGCCGACGAAGGACACACCCACCAGACGTTTCCCAGCCAACGCGGGAAAGCGAATTTCTAGACCGGAATCCGCAAGGTGCATGTAGGCTTCCCACTCAGTATCGCCCAATATATTTCCTGCCCAACCCCGCAGCGGCGATGGCTTGCCCTTAGCTGCTCCCCCAACCGTGAACGCTTTGATCCGGCGGCCATCCAGTCGTACTTCCAACTGATGCGGCCGTCCCATTCCGAGAATGTAATCGTACACTTGCCTGCGTAAACGAATCTTAAGCACATAGTCGCCGTCGACCGGGAATTGATGGTGAATGGCAATGCCGCCTTGAGAGCCGAACGGCAGGTCCTCGTCCATGCGGCCTTCCTGCGTCAGGTTTTTGGGGATTTCATAATTTTCGAATGCCGCGGAAATTTTCGGCTCACCCACCGCCAAGCGGGCAATCTTACGCGCCCCTGACAAGTAGCGCTCTAAAAGCGCCGGCGATACGGTCAGAGTACCGGCTATATTGTCGAAGCCTTGCTGATCTGCGTTGTCAGACGGCAGAAACTGGCGGCCATCGATGTCGAGTCCCAACAAGTCCCGAACCGCATTCGTATATTCCGCTTGATTCAAACGGTGGACGGGCGCCCTGCCGGGATTGGGCTTTTCTGCCGCGGCGCGGTCAAGCGATGTCTCTAACCAGAACGAAAAAGCATCGATAGCAGCAGGTTCCGGCCGCGGCAACCCTGGCGGCGGCATCAATCCGCCGCGAAGCTTTCTCACTACCTTTTCCCAAACCTCCGCCCCCGCGGGAATGGAGTCTAAATCCGCCTTATCGAGCATTAATCCGGCAATTTTCGCTTTCTGGTTGTGGCAGCCGATGCAGTACCGATCGAGGAGCGCTCGTGAGGAAATCACCTGTTGCGGCGCAGCCGAGAGGATAACTTGGCAAACGCCGGCCAAGGCGATCGTTCGGAGCGTAAGGGGAAGATATTGCATGAGAAAAAGTGCGATGTTCGACTAGAGAATATCAGAACCTAATGAGTAAAGTGTATAGGCCATTAGGCTTGATACTCGCCATTGACTTGACAGGAACCAAACTATTTCGCATACCGAAACTAGCCGGCGGCGTATCGCTTTCAGAAACGACTTTGAACGACGCGGCCCCTTTTGACTCTCGAGCCGATGGCCCGAAATGAATATATACAATTGACAAGTATCTTGCTATGCTGCTTCAAAGTATCGGGGCGTTTGTCCACCCTAGCCAGATCGCATAAAAACGTGGAGGTTGAAATGAAAGTCGGCAGAGTCGTGTTTGCGGCGGTAGTCCTCGGTGTCCTCGGATGGGCGCAGACTGCCTCCACTTCGCAGATCAACGGAACGGTGCAGGACGCTTCAGGCGCCGCCGTGCCGGGCGCGGACATAAAGATCACGCAAACCGATACCGGTGCCACGCGGACGGTCAGTAGCGGAACGGACGGAAGCTACATTATCCCCAGCCTGCCGGTAGGACCGTATTCGCTTGAAGTCACTAAACCTGGCTTCGCCAAGTATGAGCAGAGAGGGATTGTACTCCAGGTTGCCAGCAACCCGACGATTCCCGTCACCTTAAAAGTGGGCGACATCAGCGAGCACGTGGAGGTAGAGGCGAACGCTTCGCTGGTGGAGACACAGAGTACAGGTGTCGGTTCAGTAATAGATTCTCAAAGGGTGGTGGACTTGCCACTCGTCGGGCGCCAAGTTTCTGACTTGATTCTTCTTTCTGGCGGAGCTGTGAATGCCGGCACGACGGGAACGGCAGCGACCGGACCGGTTTACCCCAATACAACTAGTTACAACATCGCGGGAGGCCTTCCCGGCGGCAACACATATACGCTCGATGGGTCATTTCATAACGATGTGTATGCCAACGCATCCTTCCCGCTGCCTTTCCCCGATGCCCTGCAAGAGTTCAAGGTTGAAACCAGCTCCGTGCCCGCCCAGTACGGGTACCATTCGGGCGCGGCTATCAGCGCCGTCACGAAATCCGGCACAAACGAGTGGCACGGCTCTCTGTTCGAATTCCTGCGCAACTACGACGTGAATGCGCGCAACTTCTTTGCGACGAACACGGATGGACTGAAGCGCAACCAATGGGGAGGAACCGTTGGCGCTCCAATCAAGAAGAACAAATTGTTTTTCTTCGCCGGGTTTCAGGGAACCGAGACGCGACAAACCCCTTCTGACACGATCGCATTTGTACCTACCGCACAAATGCTCGCCGGAGACTTTAGCACCTTCGCGTCGAGCACTTGCCAAGCGAAGCCGCTCACGCTCAAGAATCCCACAACCGGGCAAGCGCTCACGGGCAACAAAATGCCCAGTGCACTTATCTCACCGGTGGCGGTGTCAATTAGTAAACTCCTGCCGGCTCCAACCAACGCCTGTGGCCAGACGAATTTTGGGATACCGGTCAGCAGCGCCGAATCGTTCGGGGTCGGCCGGGTGGACTATCAACTTACTCCCACGCATTCGATGTTCGTGCGCTACTTGGGTACGGAGTTCGACCAGGCAGTTCCCTACAGCCTGACCAAGAATCCTCTGGCGACCACTACGGCGGGTGTGAACGATCTAGCCCAGTCGTTGACAGTCGGCGACACCTATCTGTTCGGCGCAACCGTAGTCAATTCGTTTCGCGGAACCTTTGACCGGATCGCGATGCGAAGAATTGCTTCGCAGTTTTTCGGTCCCGAGGACGTGGGAATCAACACCTACACCTACCTGCCGCATTTTCTCAGCCTGGCAGTTACGAGTGGATTCTCGGTGGGTGGCGCGCCCCCCGGAACGGCGGCAACATTCCGCATAGGGTTGGTCCAGCTGGGCGATGACGTTATGGTTTCACGAGGAGACCACCAACTCGCTTTTGGCGTCAACGCGATGCGCTATCAATACAACGGCAACGCCACCTCGTTTGCTCCGGGTCTGTTTAGTTCCACCGGCGGTGCCACGGGCTCGGGACTGGCGGATTTTGTGACCGGCCAAGTTGCCAGTTTCCAGCAAGGCGCTCCGAATCACACCTACCCGCGAGAAAGCTATTTTGGCTTATACGCGCAGGACACGTGGAAGGTGAGACCGGGATTGACCTTGAGCTACGGTTTACGTTGGGAACCTTGGTTTCCACCGCAGGTAGATCAAAACATAAATCTGCATTTCGACATGAACGGATTCTCGCAGGGAACCACCAGCAAAGTATTCGTAAATGCTCCTCCCGGCCTGTTCTTTCCCGGAGACCCGTTATTTGGACCGAATGGGACTGCGAGCATGAACAAAGTCTGGAAGCAGTTTGCGCCTCGAGTGGGCATCGTATGGGACCCCACGCGAAGCGGGAAAATGGTGATCCGCGCAGCCTATGGGATCTTCTATGACCAAGCTGCTGCCCAGCTCTGGGGATCCACCGGCCAAGGGCCTCCGTGGGGTGGCAAGATCAGCCTGGTGAGCCCCCCCGGCGGCTTGGCAAATCCGTTTCTGGGGCAGCCGGGCGGAAATCCGTTTCCCTTCGTGTTGAGCCCGAACACCGTCTTCCCGCAATACGGCACCATGGACAGCTACAACGCCAACACACGCGTGCCTTATGTGAACCAATGGAATTTGGGTATCCAACGGCAATTTGGAAAAGACTGGTTGGTATCCGTAAGCTACGTTGGAAACGAGGCCGTCCATATCTACGGGGAAAGAGACTTGAATCCTGCTATCTATGAGCCGGGAACCTGCGCCAAGGGACAGTACGGACTTACGGCGTCGGGTCCGTGCTCCACCACCGCCAATACCAACGCGCGCCGCCTCTTGACTCTGTTGAATCCGACGCAGGGGACGGCCTACGGATTTGTGGGTGTGTGGGACGACGGTGGAACCAGAAGCTATAACGGGCTCCTTCTCAATACGCAAAAACGTCTGAGCCACGGATTCACGATCACGGCGAACTACACCTGGTCGCATTGCATCGGCGAGCCTATCAACAACTTTCCCAACGGCGACACGGGGCTCTACTTTGCGCCCACACGCGCGGGCGATCGCGGCGATTGCGTGGCCACGGGCGGAGCAGGCGGCGACCACCGTCATATCGCGAATATGACGGGTCTGGCCAATATGCCCAAGTTCCAGAACAAGGCGCTGCGGATCATTGCTAGCGATTGGAAAGGCTCGGCCACGGCCAGCATGTATAGCGGCGACGCCATCACAATCGTCACTGGGGTGGACAATGCATTGAACGCGCTCAACACCACCACGCAGTATGCGAACCAGTTACTCCCCAACGTCTACGGCAACGGCACGATCAGCCAATGGTTGAACCCTTCGGCATTCACTGCTCCGTCTTCCGGTACGTTTGGAAACATGAATCCCGGTACGGTTCGCGGACCCGGTGCTTTAATCGTCAACGCCGGCGTTTCACGGCTCTTCAGAATACGGGAGCGGCAGGTGTTGGAGTTCCGGACTGAAGCGCAGAACGTGCTGAATCACACCAATTTCGGCGATCCCACGGTTACGCTCAACAGCAGCACTTTCGGTAGGATCATCAGTACCGCCTCCGGGAGTGCGGGCAATGCGAGGATTATGCAGTTCGCATTGAAGTACGTATTCTAGCGAGCGGCCGGAGTGCCTTGCGCTTTCTTGAGAATCTCGGCTGCGACCGGGAACTCCTTTTTGGCGTTGGCGAAGAATACGCCTTCGGCGACCAAGAGGGGCGTCCAGCCGAGCTTGGTCTTGGCGTCGACCTGCGCTCCGTGATCAATCAGGTACTGCACGATGGAGGGCTGTCCGGAAACCACCGCGCCGATGAGCGCGGTGCTGCCGCTCCAGCGCGGGTCACCAACTCCTTTGTCGAGTAAGTCGTCAATATTGAGGGGGTAATATAAAAGCGTGTAGTTGGTGTCGCCCAGCATTGGGTAGTCACCGAAATCGGCGTGAGCGTTGACGTCGTTTCCGAGATCCAAAGAGAGCTTAACGGCTTCCAGGCGCTCCGCTTCCGAGACTCCCGTAAACGGGCCGGCACTTTCGCCCGCCCAGTAGTCGAGACCAGCGGCTACCATCAGCGGCGTAATCCCTGCCGCAGTAGTAAGCTTGGGGTCGGCGCCACCCTCCACCAACACATGCATCAGGGCCGCGTCTCCGTTTTTGGCCGCGACATAAAACGGTGTCGCGCCAATGTAGCTCAAAAGATGCCGCCCCAGATTGATGCCCGGAGGATTTCTGGCTGTGCCGCCTTCCTTGCTGAACCTGGTTTCTTTCCAGGCGATGCGAACGTTAGGATTCGCTCCATGCTTGAGAAGAGCCTTGGCTAGCTCGATTGACGTCACGTTACCCGCCGGTATGGGAGTGCCTTTGGAAATGTTGCCGTTGGCTTGGGCGCCATCGGAGCCCGGCTTCCGTAACCACGCCAGCGTGTGCAAAGCCGACCCGCGCGGGCTGGGACTATTAGGGTCCGCGCCGAGATCCAGGAGATTCGAGGCGAGTTCAAAGTAGGCGTTCGCCACCGCCATGTCCAACGCGCTGGTGCCGTCCGCAGCGGCGTCGTTGACGTTCGCGCCGTGCTGCAGCAAGAGTTTTACGGTATCGGCGCGGTTGCTTCGCACCGCGAATAGCAGCGCAGTGAACCCTCGCTTTGATTTTGCTTTGACGTCCGCGCCGTACTCGAGGAGTAACGCGGCGGCGGCCGTATTGCCTTCGGATGCCGCCCACATTAAGGCGGTCTGTCCTTTGTACGGCTCTTTGATGTTGACGTTTGCTCCATGGACTAGCAGCACTCTGACGGCGTCGATTTTTCCGGTGAGCGAGGCCGTCATAAGGGCGGTCTGGCCTTGTTGCGAGGTGCTGTTGGCGTCGGCTCCGGCCTTCAGCAGGTGGTCGATGATGGCTGCGTCTCCGTTGGTACAAGCGAGTGCGAGAGGCGTGATGTTGAATCGTGTTGCGGCCTTCACGTTTGCGCCGGCGGCCAGCAGTAGATCGGCCGCCTCCAGATTGTCGCGCTGAGCCGCCCAATGAAGCGCTGTCGAACCATCCGCCTGAGCCCCGTTCACACCCGCGTGCTGATGGAGTAAGGACCGCACGGCTGCCCAGTCTGATTTTTCGGCTGCGTCCGCGATGCGCGAATCGGCGCCCGTTGCCCCCCAAGCGGCTGCCGAAAGTCCTGCGATCCAAAGCCAACGCTTCCGTCTAAAACGCATTAATTCTCCCTCGAATTGGCGCAGTTGTTGGCCGCGGTTTGACTCGGCTTCCAGTTACCGATACCATAATACTGCGAAGTGGCAAGAAGCGAGAACACGATACGGGACAAGGCTATGGATCGCGTTCAATTATCGCTTCTGGCGATTCTCGGGCTTACGATTTTAGCGCCCGCCCCCGGCTTCGCACAGACCGTTTCCCCGCAGCGAGCCGTCTTCAATAGATACTGTATTGGTTGTCATAACCAAAAACTGCGTACGGCTGGGCTCCTGCTGGACAAAATGGATCCGTCGAATGTCGCGGCCGATGCGGAGCAGTGGGAAAAAGTGGTCCGGAAGCTGCGCGCGAACGCTATGCCGCCCGCAGGAATTCCACGGCCCGATGCCGCCACTTATGATTTTCTAGCGTCGTTTCTCGAGAAGGAATTAGATCAGGCAGTGGCGCAGAACCCGAATGTCGGGAAACTGCCTCTCCTGCACCGGTTGAGCCGGACGGAGTATCAGAATTCGGTCCGTGATTTACTTGCTCTCGATTGGCTTCCCAAAGAGATGGACTATTCGTTGCTGCTGCCGCCCGACAATACCAGCAGCGGCTTCGATAACCTGGCGGACCTGCTATTCGTTTCCCCGTCGACAATGGAGCGTTATCTGGACGCGGCGCGGAAGATCTCGCGCCTTGCGGTGGGAGATCCCACGCTGCCGGTCATGGTGAACATCCGGCGTTTTTCCGAAGAAGAGCCGCAGGATGCGCGCGTCGACGATCTGCCTTTCGGCACCCGCGGCGGCCTGGCTCTGCGCAGCGATTTCCCGCTTGACGGAACTTATCTTGTAAAAGTTGAGATTGGAACACAGGCGCGCGAGCCGCAACAGCTGGAAGTGAATGTGGATGGCGAACGCAGGGAACTCACGACGCTCGCTCCTCCGGCTGGCCGAGGAAAGCTTCCGCCCCCGCTGGAGTTCCGCATTCCGATAAAAGCGGGCGTGCGACTGGTGGGAGTCACGTTCGTTCAACCCAACGAGGCACGCAACGAAGAGATCGTGCGTCCCAGAACCCGCGGACGCGGACTGCGCGAGGGACCTCCCACCGATGGAGAACCCACGTTGCACAGCGTGACGATCAGCGGCCCCTATGATGCGAAGGGGGCAGGGGACACGCCGAGCCGACGCCGTATTTTCGCGTGCCGTCCAGCGTCGAAGAACCCAGCGGATGAATCCCGATGCGCTCAGCTAATTCTTTCGTCCCTAGCACGCAAGGCGTACCGGCGTCCCGCGACCGCGGCCGACATCCAGCGCTTGTGGCCTTTCTATACCAGAGGCCGGGCCGAGGCCAGTTTCGAGATCGGAATTCAACGGGCATTGGAACGGCTGTTGGTGAGTCCGCAGTTCCTGTTCCGTATTGAGCGTGATCCATCGAACATCGCGCCGGCCGCCCCGTATCATATTAACGATCTGGAGCTGGCATCGCGCTTATCCTTCTTCCTGTGGAGCAGCATCCCCGATGAAGAGCTGCTGAATGCCGCAGCGAGCGGCAAATTGAGGAATCCGGTGGTTCTCGAGCGGCAGACACGGCGCATGTTAGCCGACTCGCGTTCCGAAGCCATGGTTACGAATTTCGCTGAGCAGTGGCTGTTCCTGCGCGACATTGAGGCCAAGGAACCCGATGAATTGCTGTTCCCGGATTTCGACGAGACTTTACGGAGTGACTTGCATCGCGAAACTGAACTGTTTATTGACAGCCTACAGCGCGAAGACCGGAGCGTGCTGGAGCTTCTCACCGCGAATTACTCGTTTTTGAATGAGAGGCTGGCGAGACATTACGGAGTGCCGAACGTGCAGGGCAGCTATTTCCGGCGGGTGACGTTTCCGGAAAGCAGCATGCGCGGCGGGCTGCTGGGACAAGGAAGCATCCTGACGCTTACTTCGTATTCCACCCGCACGTCGCCGGTTTTACGGGGTAAATGGGTGTTGGAAAACTTGCTCTCCTCACCGCCACCGCCTCCTCCTCCTAACATTCCGGCTTTGAAGACGGAGGGTGCGGAGTCTGGTAAAACGCTATCCATGCGGGATGCGATGATTCAGCACCGCGCGAATCCAGTATGCGCAAGCTGCCACGCGCGTATGGACCCGATTGGTTTTGCGATGGAGAACTTTGACGCGATCGGGCAATGGCGCGACTCGGATTCAGGAAACCCCATTGACGCCTCGGGGGTTTTCCCGGACGGGACAAAATTCAATGGCATGGGCGGTTTGAAAAAAACTTTGCTGGCACACCCCGAACAGTTTGTATCCACGGTGGCCGAGAGGCTGCTGATGTTTGCGCTGGGCCGCAATCTTCAGTACTACGACGCTCCCGCTGTGCGCGCGATTGTGCGCGAGGCTGCTGCGGACAACTACAAATTTTCGACGCTGGTTCTGGGCGTCGTCAAAAGCGCGCCGTTTCAGATGCGGCAAGCGCAAGGCGTGGAGACCAAGACGCCGAGTACAACGGCCCGGGCGGCGACGCGATGAATTCGCGGACAAGGAGATCGCAATGACGTTCATCACCAAGAGAAGCCTGCAGCGCCGGACGTTCTTGCGCGGAATCGGCACTACACTTGCGCTGCCGTTTTTGGATGCTATGGTTCCGGCCCTTTCCGCGAAACCTACAAAATCGGTACCTCGGCTGGGCTTCATCTACGTTTCGAACGGCATTATTCAGGATCAATGGAATCCCGCTGCGGCTGGGGCAGCCTTCGAGTTGTCGCCCATACTGAAGCCGCTTGCGCCGCTCAAAGATCAAATCAACATCTTGAGCGGGCTAGCGCACTTGCAAGCTGACACGTTGGGTGACGGAAACGGCGATCATCCGCGCGCCTCGGCGGTGTGGTTGAGCGGCGTTCACGCCTACGACCGGACCAAGCCTGGCGTCGAGGTGAAGCTGGCGATCACGGCCGACCAGCTTGCCGCGAGAGAGATCGGCAAGGCGACTCGTGTGTCGTCTCTTGAGCTCAATGTGGATAACCCGACGCAAGGCTCCTGCGACACCGGCGACTGCTTCTACATCAATACGATTTCCTGGCGAAACGAGACCAGTCCGAATCCCACGGAGTATCATCCGCGCATCGTTTTCGAAAGATTGTTCGGCGATGGCGGGAGCGCCGCCCAGCGGCAAGCGCGGGTGAAAGACACCGGCAGCATCCTCGATTCGGTGACGGAAGAAGCAAATGACCTGGCGCGCACCTTGGGACGCGGCGATCACAGCAAACTTAGCGAATACCTGGATTCGATCCGCGAGGTGGAACAGCGAATCCAAAATACGGAAGCTCAGGGAGCCCAATCGGTTGAGCTGCCGGAGCGGCCAGTCGATGTGCCGGATACCTTTGAAGAGCACGCCAAACTGATGTTGGACTTGCAGGTGCTGGCGTTCCGTGCCGACATTACCCGCGTTTTTAGCATGATCCTTGCGCGCGAGGTGAGCTCACGCACCTATCCGAATATCGGCGTCCCCGAGCAGCACCATTCTGTGTCTCACCACCGCAACGACCCGGCGCTCATAGCGAAAAAAGCCAAGATCGACACTTATCACGTCCAGTTGCTCGCGTACTTCCTGGAAAAAATGCAGGCAGCGCAGGATGGCGACGGCTCACTGCTGGATCATAGTTTGATGGTGTACGGCGGCGGCATGGGCGACGGCAATCTGCATCGCCATTCGGATCTGCCGTGCCTGCTGGCCGGAAAACTTGGCGGCCAGTTCAAGACCGGCCGCCACTTGCAATACCCGGAAAATACCCCGATGACAAACTTGCTGATTACGATTCTCGATAAGGTGGGGGTTCAAGTCGAGAAACTTGGTGACAGCACCGGTCGGCTTCTGCCGGATTACCTATCGCTCGCTTGATGGCCGGCAGGGCTGCCGAAATCGAGATTGTTGGAGAAAAACGGCAGCGCCTTCTTCTCCATGCGCTCGCTGATCCGGTTGCGGTGATCGCCGTCATAAATTTCGAATCCATGCGCGACGTTGTATTGGTTTAGGATCTGATCCAGCGTCTTCACTGTGGCCGCGATGGAGGTGTCTTTCGAACCTGCATCGAACGCGATCGCGTGCAGCTTGCGGAGATTCGGGATGTACTGATCGATCATCGCAAGCGGAGCGCTCGCGGCCCATTTCGCTTCGATATCCGGCTGGACCTCGCCGTTCTTCGTCGGTAGATCGAAGAAATACGGAGGGTTCTTCGGATTGGGGGACAAGGAGGCCGCTAACGCAAAGTTGGACTTAGGTCCGAAACCAGCTTTTGAGAACTCTTCCATGTTGTGAATTGCTTCTGACTCTGCAAGGCTCTTCGGGCCGAGGCCGGCCGTCATGCAGCATGGGCTGAGCACGTAGATGCTGGAGAAGAGCTCGGGATGTTTCATGGCGATCCGAATGGTACCGTACCCGCCGCTCGAATGCCCCGCGAGTCCACGGCTGGCCGGCTTCGCAAGCGTACGATAGTGCCCATCGATGTAGGAAATCAGATCTTCGGTTATATAGGTTTCCCAATTACCCGTGGTGATCGAGTTGGTGTAATAGTTGCCCTCATAAACTGTGTAGCCGTTGGGCATCACCAGGATCATCTCCTTGGAAGTGCCGTTCGAGAGAGACTGGTCCGCGGCCGCGCGTACGTTCACGAAGCTAGGCTTGAAGCCGAACCAGTGATCGGTGTCGTTGGTATACCCATGCAGCAAGTAAACCACCGGATAGCGCCGGTTCGAAGAAGTGGAGTAGCTGGGCGGAAGATAGACAGCGACGTCGCGATCCGGCGAGTCGCCTTCGAGATTCCCTTCCAGGGATTTTCCATGCACCTTGATCCGCTCCACCGCACCTTGGTTGGCAACCTGCTGGGTTTGAGAAAACAGCAACACACCGCTTAAACCTACCGACGACAGCGCCATGCGCAACGCGAACCATAGCCAAACTGAAAACCCGCGATTCATATCTTCCTCCTGCTCCACAATCCGGAATTAACGGCCCCGTGAAACGCGAACCTATTTATCTTAACGTACAAAATAAGTTCAAACTAGACTGTGATCAACATATTCTAGAGGCCGAAACCGTTTGATACTCGATAGGACAGTCCGCGGTTCGTAACGATAACTGCCGCGATCTATTCCCAGCAGCTTGCAGGCCCGGCGCTCGCTCACTTGGAACCGTTGGCTGGCGAACGCCACGTCCTTCCTCATGCCGGCAAGCTCCAGCCGTTTTTTTGGAACACCGCTTTCAGAACTTCCTTGTCCAAGCTGAGATCGGCCACCAGATGCCTGCGGGAAGCACTGGTCGAGTTGGCCAGGCAGAAGCCGCGGTGCGTCGCTGACATCCGTCCCGCCGTACTTCGACTTCAAGGTGTAGATCGTCAATGAGCCCGCACGGTGCAGTGCCCCTTCCGCGCGGGAAGAGGGTCGTTTGCAAAGGGAGAAGTCAAGGTAGATCGTAGGATCCACGGGGCGTGCCGCGACCATGGAACTAGCTTCAATCTTGCCGCATTGGAATTGGCGGCTCACGGAAATGGCCGGTTCACGAAAATAACTGCATCGAACGAGTACCGCCGTGCAACCCGATTGACTGATAGCCCGCCTAATCGGCGATGATTTTCTAAGCGCTGCCCAACGATCCATCCTTCCAGACGGACGATCGGAACATCGCACGAACGCAACCCACTTCGGTCAAAACAACACGCGATGCCGAGTACTCAGCGGAGTACCGGTCTCGGAAGTCGGCTTCGTTAACGCGATTCCCAGATTCTGAACTGTTCTCCACGCTGTCAACTTACACAGGATTCTGCGATGAAGGCGGAGTACTAGGATTCGAACGCATGGATCCCACCTTGAAAATATTTCGAAGCTTACAAGGAATCGATTTGTCTCACGGCTTATCGGATAACTCCGCGTAGAGACCGCGGATAAACCGTGCTGAGCTCCCTGCGGCATTTTCAGTCGACGCATCGAAATCCGCTG
>Ga0105242_10003289_pt1 | contig 12591 bp, 10 predicted proteins | sample KBSM24metaG_FD_81521 | JGI IMG/M metagenome (GOLD analysis project Ga0105242, IMG submission 81521) | Miscanthus rhizosphere microbial communities from Kellogg Biological Station, Michigan, USA - KBS M2-4 metaG | ecosystem: Host-associated > Plants > Roots > Rhizosphere > Soil | place...
GCCAGTTCCCGACCAGGCCGGTCCGCGCGCCGAGCACAAAAGTGAATCCCTGTTCGTAGGCAGCGACCAGTCGATCGACGTCGCGCGGGTCGCTCGCGCCGTCCCCCGCCAGGAAAACATAAGCGCGAACCGTCGGCGCCACTCTCCGCACCAGATCGATCGCGGCCTGGCAGCCATGGCCGTATCCTTTGCGGTTCGTCTCCGCCACGAGCACGCCGCGCGACCGCGCGATCTCCGCCGTCCGGTCGGTCGATCCATTCACGCCCACCGCGACGATAAATTTGTGCGGGTCGAGCACCGCGAGAATTTCGTCCAGCACCGCGCCGATACACGGTTCTTCATCGCAGGCGGGAATAATAACGGCGAAGGGAGATTGCACTCGATGTCTCTCAGTTTACGGCATCAATCTGCCGAACGGAACCATGCGCTAATCCGGGGCGTCCGCAAAAGCCGTGATGCTGAGGACCAGCTGTCCCTCCGCGACCACCGCCTCGTTCACTTTCGCCTCCACTTTAAATTGGAGCAGGTTTTCTGTTCCCGCGATTTTTTCGGCGCGCAAATCGATCCGCTCGTCCGGACGAACCGGCTGGAGAAATTTCATCGTTCGAATAGCGGAAAGCAGGAACAAAGGCCGCGCCGATTCCGGATATCCGGAGGCCGCGGCGATGCCGGACGCCTGCGCGAGCGCCTCCGTGATAATTACGCCCGGCACGATCGGGTTGCCGGGAAAATGTCCCCGGAAGATCGGATCGTCCGCCTCGAAGCAGGTCAATGCCTCGACCCAACGGCCTGGCTCGCAATTGCGCACCTCCCTGACGAAGACGAACGGCGGCCGGTGCGGAAGACCAAGAAAGTGACTAGTGACGTGTGACAAGTGACGAGATTCCGGCTCAACGCTGCCTGGGCAATTTCATGTCACATGACACTCGCCACATGTCACTTTCTTCACCCGTTCACGAAGTAAACGAACTTCCAGCTGCCTTTGACCCGGCGAATTCCGACGCGATAGCCATCGTAGTTGAGAGTCGGATCGGCGAATTGTGGCGGCGCGACCCAGAAGTCGTCTTTCTTCGCGAATCGCTCCGTCAGAATTCCTTCCAGTTCCGGCCAGAGATTGTTTTCATCCCAGAATTTGAAAACGCCGTCGCCCGAACGCTCCGGATTAAGGCTGTAGCCGAAATCTTCCGTCATCATTCCGGCCAGCGTGGCCACGTCGTGCGACGAGACGGCTTTCTTCAGGCGGCCGACGAAAGCCTGGAAATCGACGTCGTTGTTTTCCTCGCGCAAATCCGCTTTGGCGCGCTCTTTCACCCCCGGTTTCTTGTCCGTCTTTTTCGACTTGAACATGTCGCAACCACCGAAAGCGAGCGAGGCGAGCAGGAAAAGGAAAACGATTTTTTTCATGTCGGGGTAAACTCTTGTCAGGTTTTCTCTTCCGAGTGAAGCGAGAATCGCTGCTTTCGCCGGAGCGAGTGAGCCACGAAAACGAAATAGATCGTGCTCATCAAGTCGCTCAACGAACAAGGCGCGTTCATCAGCCTTGCTCGTCCGCCGCGATCAGCTGGGTTTGCCCGTTTCGACGAAGGTTTTTAGTCGAAGGAGCTGCTCGTTTAGGACTGAATCGACGGCCGGCGCAATCTTCTCGAACCCGCCTTCCATGAACCCCCCGACAACATAGGACAGCTCGATTTTGGTCGCGCCGTCCGCGCGGCTGAGCTTCCAGGTTAGACTGCCCGCCAGGCCCGCTGTCTGGAGCGGTCCCAACGCTCCGGAAAATCGCAATAATTCTCCCGGTTTAATTTGGACCACCCGCAGATGCTCCACGCCTCCTCCGTTTGGCAGGCGTTCACAAAAACAGCCGCCCGGGCGGGCGTCGATTGAGAGGTTCTTCGAGTCCCCCGAAAAGGTGTGTTCGGACTTCCACCAGGCCCCGATCTGATCGATTAGGGCCGTCCAGATTGCCTGGGATTCTGCTCGGACAAAAACTTCGCGTCGGATCACGAACCCATTTGCCGACACCACAACCGGCGTCGGCGAGATCGTCCTGGCCGGGGTCGGCGAAACGTCCGCGTCCGCGCGAACCGTCGAGAAGCCAGAGAGAAGAATTGCGCAGGCAAATGCCAGGCGCGCAAAAGTGCATCGTAACGATTTTGGATTCATATAAGCCTTCGGTTACCGCCAGCCGCCAAGGATTGCGCCCATCAAGACAAACGACACGATGAGGTAGCCGCCGTTCACAAGGATGTAAATTGCGGACCGACGTTCAAATAGTGCCACGATCGCCAGGCCGGCGGCCGCCCAGCCCACACCGGCGAGCGCGCCTGCCGTCATGCCCCAGGCGACGGTTGTTTTCGAATCCGCGAGGAAAAACGCAAGATTTGCGGACATGACCACGGCCAGAACGAAGGCTCCCGCGAAGGCACGCATCTGTCCGTGACGGAGCTGCGCCTCGGTCAAGCCATTGGTGCGGGCCCAAATGCGGCCAAAGACAACCGGCGAATACCAGAGGCCGCCCACCAAAAACGTCGAAAGTGCAGCTGCCAGGACGGCAAGCCAGTTAATTGAGAGTGAATTCATGCCGTCCCGTATAACGGGCCCGGCCGAAAGCGTATTGGAAGTTTTTTACCCCGTCCTAACGGGCACAAAACCGGGGTAGGCCGGGCGATCTTGCACATACTCGCCTGGCGTAAGCCCGGTAAATTCTTTGAACTCGTTAATGAAATGAGCCTGGTCGTAGTAGCCGCAATCGTTGGCCAGGTGGGCCCATCGGACCTCCTCGCACTGCTGGATTTGATGGAGCGCCCGATGGAAGCGGCGGACCCGGCAGAATATTTTTGGCGTCATCCCGACCTGGGTTGTGAACACCTCAATGAAGGTGCGGGGGCTAACTCCGGTCGCGGCGCTTATTTTCCCCATTGTCATCTCGTGGGGCACCTTCATAAACCGGTCCAACGCGTAGTGCACGGCCGAGTGATGGGACGGGCCGCGCCAATGCTGCAGAAGGCTCTCCTCGAGGACTTGGAATTTCGCGGCTGGCTTTGGCGCTTCCAGCAATCGATCCCGGAGCCGACCCGCGTCCTGTCCCCAAAAGCTTTCCAAGTCGAAGACGCGATTCCTTAGTTCGCAAAGAGGCAGTTTAAAGAAGGCGCGAGCGCCGCCCGGCCGAAAGTGCGCACCTATCATCGACGCGTTTGGCGCGGTATCGATAATGATGTGCTCGGAATGCGGTCCGGAGAGCCAGCTCCGGCGAAACGACTGCCGCGCGCGATAGCTCGTCTGATCGAAGATGTGGCGCGGTTCTTCGCGAAGATTGACGATCAACTCCATCGAACCATCGGGAAGGACACGTTCCAACGGATACCCGGCGTTCAACCCCTCATGAAACCACATCACCTCGACAAACTCTCTCAACGGCGGCGCTGGGATGTGCGAGGCAATGATCATCTGCGAAAGAGCGGCGCCAGTGCTTGAAGGTACACAGGGCCGGCGCTGCCATCAAGGCGCGCGGACGGTGGTTCTCTACCGCGTTCGTTGTCTTGATCCCGCGGCAGATCACTGATCGGCGAGCTTGTAGACTTCGATCACACCAACGCCGCTGGCATTATTCGCATCCCGAAGAACGGCGGTGTAAGCGCCGGGAACGAAGGTCCCGATGAAGGCCGCCTCAAGATCGCTCGTAGGCGCGAGATTACTGGCAGCGATTTCGCCCTGCTGGTCGCTCTTCCAGTTGTCGTTCGAGGCGATGGCGCCGTTCGCGTCAAAGATCGTCAAATGCGGATTCGGCAATGGCGACGCTATTCCGAAGGCACCCAGGCTGGGCCCAAGACCGCGAATGATCAAGCGAGAGGAGGCGCCACCGACCGTGGTGAAGCCAGCAATCATGACATCTTCGCCCGTCCCGACCCTGGTCCGGGTAGAGATATTAACGAGACGCGTTGGGGGAACGATCGAGATATCGGTGACATGAACCCCGGACTGCACGATTTGTCCCCCGATCGAGCCGAGACTGGTGGTAGTCCCGTTTGCGAGGTCCACCGTGTAGAGAGTTGTGGCGTCGCCAATTGACGGGCTGAGCGCGGCATAAGCGATCCCGGTCGTCCCCGAAATATCGAACCCGCAACGCACCCCGGTGGTCGCCCCCAATTTTGAGACGGTGTCTATCCGGCCCGTGGTGCGATCGATTATGACCAGCGAATCGGTGGTCGAATCGATGCCGTACAGGATCGTTGATCTCGCTTCGGGAAAATTATTAGAGCAGGCGAGACCAACGATGTCGGGAGCTTCACCGGCGTGCGGATCGACCGGATCGCCGTCCGTCGCATCATTATCGTAGGCAGCGGTGACGGCCGCACTGGCACCGCCCGAACCGAGTCGCTGGAACCTTGCGGCGTCGCTTACCAGAACACCCTCTCCGGGGCCATTGGCCACGAGTGGCGGCATGAACTCGAATCCAAACGAGCTTCCGTCCCATCCTCCGACAGAGAGCGGGCCGCGGGTGGCGACGCCCGTGTTTTGATCGATTTCATAGAACCGAACCGTTGAGCTTTCCCGCGTCAGGACAAACAGCTGACCGTGGACCTGGAAGTCCATGGCGATGACGGCTTCGGCATCGGGAATGCCGGAAAGATTCAGGGTTTTCGAGAAGGTCGCCGGGGATTCACTGTCAAAATAACGCAGCCGTTTGTTGGAGTAGAGAGCCACGATCGTTTCCGCGCGGCAGGGCACCTGGGCGAGGACCAGGAGACAAATGACAGGGAGAAATCTCTTCATATCTACCGGATAATTCCGGGAAAGCGGCGGGCGATTACGGAAAAACTGAAAAATATTTTTCGCAGATGCGCATTGCTGCGGACCGATTTTGGAGGGTTCTTAGGATGCAATGGAAGGATCGGCCCCAGGCAGCGCGCCAGCCCCGAGCGGTTTCTCCACGACGCATTGGAGCCTGGTCATGCGCGCGGCGACCCCGTCGCCGGAAGGACGGTTTGCGCTCGAAGCCCTCTGCCCCGCTTACTGGTTTCCCGTTTACGCTTTTGCGCGGAAACAGGGCTGCAGCGCGACCGATGCCGAGGACGTAACCCAGGATTTTTTCGCGGAAATCGTGAGGTCGGAATTTCTGCAGCGCGCCGATCCGGAGCGCGGTCGTTTTCGGAGCTACCTGCTCACGGCGGTGAAACGCCGGATCGTCAACGCCCACGAACGCGCCAGCGCGGAAAAACGCGGCGGCAAAGCGCGACTTGTCTCGATCGACGAACCGCTCGCGGAAAAGCAATTCCTCGAGATTGACGATCCCGGGCTCGATCCCAGCCAGACCTACGAACGAAGCTGGGCGCTCACCGTGCTGCAACGGGCGCGGCAGCGGTTACGTGCGGAACAGGCCACCCTCGGCCGGCTCTCCGAGTTTGAATTGCTCGAGCCCTTTCTCAGTGCGCCGCCCGCCGAGGGTGAATACGCGAGCCTCGCCGCGAACCTGAAAATGGCCCGGAACGGCGTGGCGGTAGCGGTTCATCGGCTGGGCAAATCGTTTCGCAACCTGGTGCGCGACGAAATCGCCGACACCGTGGAAGACCCGGCCGAAGTTGGCGACGAGCTGAATCATTTATTGAAAGTGTTGAGCGCGTAACCGGGAGGGACGCCGCGCTGCGGCGTCCGTGCGCGACTAATCTCAGATCACGCTTCGGTGCGGACGGCGCGGCGCGCCGTCCCTACCAGCTAAGGCGCATTGAGCTGAGCGAGCGCATAAACCTCCACGACCGCGATGCCAGTGCTTCCTCCCGCCCCGCGAACGATGGCGGTGTAACTCGCGTTGTTCGAAGGGAACTGGTACACAATCGCCGATTCCAAATCGTTCGAAGGCGGAACACCCGTCGCGGTAATTTCCGCTTCCTGTCCGCCTGTCCGCCAATTGTCATTGGCCGCGATCTGCGCGCCGTTTCCGTCGTACAGCTCGAGAACAGGATCCGCAAGTTTGCCGGACAGCGGCAGAGAAGGCCCGATCGCGCGAATGATTACCTTCTGCGACGACTGGCCGGTGACGATTGTCCCAGCGATCAAGACATTGTCGCCGGTCTGCACGAGGCCGCGGGTCGAGATGTTGGCGAGCTTGGAGTCCACCGTGCTGTCGAGATCGTAGACTTCGACGACGCCAATGCCGGTCGCGCCGCCGGCTCCCCGAACTACCGCGGTGTATCCCGCGCTGCCAGCCGGCAGGTAAATCACGATGGCCGACTCCAGCTCGCTCGCCGGCGGAATGGTGGTGTCGATGATCGCCTGTTTATTTGGTGAATCGACCCAGTTATCGTTCACCTCGAGCGAGAGGCCGGACGAATCGAACAACTCCAGCGTCGGGTTCTGTAACCGATTCGCGAACGGCAACGAGGGTCCGATGGCGCGCACCATGACTTTCTTTGGCTCTGTGCCAGTGACGATGAATCCGCCGATGAGCGCGTTATCCCCCGCTTCCACCATGAGGCGCGTCGCGATGTTCCCGAGCCGGCCCGGCTTCAGGGAGACAGGAGTCGTCGCCGCCCTTTCATACGAGCCGATATCGCTGATACCTGAGCGCGCGTATCCCCGCTGATCGGTCGGCGGTGCCAGCGTGTCGTCACCGGCGTTGATCGCGGGACTGGTCACACTGAGTCCATAAGTCTGGGTGAAACCACCGTTGTCCGCGAGACTCAGCAGCGCCGGGTCGGTGTTTCGCTTGTCGCCCGACTGGTTAAGCACGCCGCCGGGTCCGGTGCCACCGGTGCCGATAGCTCCATCGTTGCTGAGGTTATGACCTTGTGAGTGGAACGTCCCCTGATTCACGAAGTTTGCGTCCCCGACGAAATTGCGGACAAAAATGCTGTTCGCGGTCCAGACGGTTCCATTCGGACCATTGAATACGCTGGTAGCGCGGCTTTCGTGTTCATTGCGATTGTCGGCGAAGGTACAATTCAGCAGGGTCAGGGTTGCGGCGCCGTTATCGATTCCGTTAAAAATTGCGGCGCCGCCGCCATCGCCCGCTGCGGATGAAGTGCCCGCCACGTTCGCGCTGAGGGTGCAATTGGTCAGGAGCAGTCCTCCCTTATTGTAAATGCCGCCACCATTCCCGGCGGCCTGGTTGCCGACCAGGGTGCATCTTTCAAGCTTCACCGCCGGGCCGCCCGAAATACGGGTATCGGTAATGATGCCACCGCCGTACGACGCGGAGTTATTGCGCAGGGTGCAATCGGTCAGGCTGAAATTTGCTGTGGTGCTCGAGCCTGCTGATCCAAACTCGTAATTGTAAATGGCTCCGGCTTCGATCGCGGAATAGTTCGCCTCGAGCGTGCACCGAGTCAGGCTCAGGGTCGCTACGGCGCCGTTCTGCGCGATATTGGCGATGGCTCCGCCGCGAGGCGTATCCCAAACCGGAAGCCCGCCACTTTCTGGCGGCGGCGGTTCATAAACGGTGAAGTTCTTCTCCAGAACGCAGTCGACCAGGGTCGCGGTAGCGCGCGCACTTGACTGGTTAACAGCGATATTGCGGATGGCGCCGCCGCCGGAATCGAAGAAATAGAGGCCGCCTTTGCTGGTTTGGTTTTCGCTCAGGGTGCAGTTGGTCAAGGTCAGCGTCGCGGCCCCGGTCTCGTCACCATGGTTGTCGATCGCACCGCCATCGCCACTCGTGCCAGTGTTATGATGCAAGGTGCAGTTTCGCATCGTGAGAGAGGAGCCATTGTTCCGCACTCCGGCCCCGACTCCGCGGGTAATGATCAACCCTTCGATCGCGACCGTGTTGCCCGGCGGAATTTTAAAGATGGGGAAGCTCGGGGTGCGGAGCGCCGTTGAACGCTGGACCGTGATCGGGGCGCCTTTGTTGATGATGGAAACGTTGCTGCTCAGGTCCGGCAATGCGCTGGTCAGGTCGATGACGCGGTCTTTGCCTGCGGGAATATCAAACACGATCACGTCGTCCGACGTTTTCTTGTTCGCCGTCTCGATGGCTTGCCGCAGCGTGGTGCCAACCAGCAAGGAATCGTCATCGCTTGCGGTTGTGACGGTGATCGTGGCGGCCGAAGCGGCGTGGTTAAGGGGAACAACGCAGGCGAGGAAGATCGTCGAGGCCGAGATGCGCAACCAACGTGGGAGACGAAAGGTGTTCATACCCGAACATTCCGAAAGGGCGGATTGCGATTACGCGGAATTTGCGGGCCGCAACAAAATTCAGCGCCGGAATTCGCTCGAACCAGAGTTGGGCTGCATCGTATTTTAGTCGGGCATGAACGCAATCCGTCGCGGTATCGTGGTCACGGCAATCGCTGGAGCTCTCGTGTTCGGCCCACTCGACAACTTATCGGCCTGCGCGTGTTGCTCAGATCCCGGGGAATATGGTTTGAGGGTCGACGATCCGATCAGCGAGCAGCAGTTAACCCAGATCCGGGAGATGAAATTCGCCCCGAGCGCACAGCTCTATCTAACTGATGCGGGAGAGGACGAAGACGCGCAGGGTATCAGCAGCGTCTCGAACCGTTACCAACTTTCGGTCACCGCCGAAGCCGGCCAATGGCGAATGACTTTCCGGGCCGAAGATGGCAAGACCGGCACCTTGACCCTGCGGGTTCCCCAGGTCATCACCGTTTTCGCGGCGGACATTCACGACGGGAAAAAAAGCGGCGGCAAAGGTCCCCTTCTCTATAAGGAATGGCGCTGCGAAGGAACATCCGAGGGGGACGGTATCTTCCAGGAGGGTTTCGCGGCAGCCGCGAAATTCACTCTCGTTTTCCAAGGCCGCGGCAATCGCTGCGACAACGTGGAGGATTTCGCGCATTGGCGACTTTCGATTTCTGGCGACAAGGCGCGCTATGCCTTTTTCGGAAAACTCGCGACCGCCGCGCGATGAAGACCGTCCGCGAACCGATGGCTTGCGCGCCGGCGATAAGCTCTATCGATTTTTCTGAAACTTCTCGGGACATAATCGGAATCATTAGGTAGGACAGCTCTTATCCGGCCTCGGAGACGGGCCATGGTCATGCGTTTAACGGAATCCATTATAAGGGGAACGGCACAGCGATTGTTCCTGGCCCATGAGTGACGTGTCCGTTTCTGCCTGTCCACGGTGCGGCACGCGCCTCCACAGCGCGTTTCTCGGCAGCATTTGCCCCAGTTGCTCGCTGCAAGGCGCCGGTTCCTGGGCAGATCCAATCGAAGACAACGCAGAGAACGATCTCCCCGACAACTGGAGAATCGGGGCGCGCACCGGCGACTACGAGCTGATCGATCTGCTCGGCCGCGGCGGTATGGCGGTCGTCTACCTGGCGCGTCAGGTCAGCCTCGATCGCCTCGTTGCGCTCAAAACGGTGTCGCCGCTCCTGGCCGGCGACGCCCACGGGCGCGAACGTTTTCGGCGCGAGGCGCGCGCGGTCGCACAGCTGGAACATCCGCGCATCGTTTCGATTCACGACATCGGCACGAGCGCCGGGTCGATGTATTACACGATGGATTATATCGCCGGCGCCGATCTCGGCCGGGCGATGCGCGAACGAGCGATCCCATTTCACGAGGCGGCGTCGATCGTCCAAAAAGTGGCGGAAGCAATCGAGCACGCTCACCAGCGCGGTGTCCTGCATCGCGATCTCAAGCCGGGAAATATTTTGCTCGATGAAGCGAGCGAACCGCACGTAACCGATTTCGGGATAGCGCTGGAAGCGGAAGCAGCGGCTGGTCTTACGCTCACGGGAGATGTGCTTGGCACTCCGCCGTACATGGCGCCCGAAGCATTGGCGGGTGGACCAGGAAAAAGCAGCGCCGCTTCCGAGGTTTATGCGCTGGGAGCAATCCTGTTTCATCTGCTCACGGGACGAACACCCTTCACCGGCACGACGGCTTCCGAGATTTTGCACCTCGCTCTAAATTCTGCGCCACCCTCACCGCGTCTTCTGAACCCCGGCTTGCCGCGCGACCTCGAGACGATCTGCCTGAAGTGCCTCGAGAAATCTCCGGAGTCGCGTTACGCCAGTGCGGGCGCCCTCGCGGATGATCTCCGCCGTTTCCTGGACGGCGAAAATATTCTGGCTCGCCCCATTTCAGCCCCCGTTCGTTTCGTGCGGTGGGCTCGTCGGCGCCCGGCCCTGGCCGCGCTTTGGATGGTACTAGTCGTCGGTGCGCTAGTGGCAACGCTGGCAGCGATCGCTTTCGAACGATCACGCGAACGAGCGGTGCGCGCGGAAACCCAGGCGCGCGAGCAATTATTCGAAGCGCAAATCGCGCGGGCCGAAAGTTTGCGCGGCTCCAAACGGGTTGGGCAGCGGACTGACGCCCTCGCCGCGCTGAGTGCCGCGGCAAAAATCAAGGTCACCCCCGCGTTGCGTGCGGCCACGATTGCGGCGCTGGCCCAAACCGATCTGCGTCTTGGAAAACCAGGCCCGCCGCGACCGGGCGGGAACTTCGTTTTCGCTTTCGGCCCCGGCCTCGAAACCATCGTGACGGAACGGACGGCGGGTGTGCTGGAGTGGTGGACCGGCCAGGAGGGTCCAATGAAAGCACGGCTCGATGGAAGCGCCGGCGGCCGTGTGAAATCGCAACCGAGTTTCAGCCCGGATGGACGTTTCCTTCTCACCCGCCACGCCGATAACTCGGTTCGCCTCTGGTCGTTAGGCGAAGGTCGCCTGATCGCGACTCTACCAGCTAATGCTCCCGGCGAGGCCTCCCTCGCGTTCGATCTCGCCTGGCGCCCCGATTCCGCCGAATTCGCCCTGCCGCGTTCGGGCGGCGGTCTCATTTTTTATGCGCCGGAAGACGGACGTCCGACGCGCCAATTAGAAAACGTGCTCGCTCCTGAAGTGGTTCGGTTCTCACCGGATGGAACGCTCATCGCGGCTGCCTTGAACAAGCAGGCCGTGATCATCGACGCCGCAACCCTGCAGCAACGGGCTGCGGTTACGCTGGACAGTGAAGTGCGAGTCATGGACTGGCATCCGAATTCAAAAGGCGTCGCTCTCGGCTGCGCCGATGGCCGCATCCGCGTCTTTCAGGCGGCCAACCTCGCGCTCGAACGAGAGTTCATCGGGCATCGCAACGCCATCATTTCATTCGGCTACTTTCCTCACGGCGAGCTCGCCATCAGCTACGGAAAAGATACCGCGACGCGCCTGTGGGACACTCGGACAGGCGACACCCTGATCGTCGTTCCCGCGATCGGCGGCACCGGCGACGTGCAGTTCTCGCGGGATGGGACCCGGGTCGGCGTACCTCAACTCAGCGTGTGCGGTCAGATCGTTGAAGTAATCCGGCCTACGATGGTGAAGGAATATGCGGCCGCGCGACCGAGCGACATGGGGAGCCTGATTGGCGCCCTCGATTTCAGCCGGGATGGAACGCGCCTGGCCGTCGCGGCGTGGGGCGGCGTCCAAGTGTTGGAGGTAGGGAGCGGTCGCGCCCTCGCGTCCTGGCCGGTGCCGGAAGAGAAACGCGAGGAGACGTCCGCGGTTTTTGCGCCGGACGGTTCGGCGCTTTACACGAGCAATGTCGCGCGCGGATTGCGCCGACATCGTTCCGCGGGCGGGCAAGGATTTGATGAAGGGGAACTGCTCGACGCCGAGAAGGATTGGCTCGTCGCGGATATCGCCGCGGACGGGAGTCAGCTCGCTCTGGTGAATCGCGAGAAGGGCGAAGTGAAAATCGCCGATGCCAACGGGAAGACGCTGCGAAGTTTCGCGAAGCATCCCAAGGCGATGTTCACCGCTCTTAGCCCCGATCTCCACTGGCTCGCGACCCAGGGAAGCGGCCGCGGCGAATCGCAGAAGATTGGCGCCCGCGTCTGGTCCCTGGCCGATGAAAAACTGGTAAAAGAATTCGACCTTGGACCGCTCGGCTTCGTCGCCTTCAGTCCGGATGGGCGCTGGCTCGGGGCAGGAGGCGTGAAAGGCTTCGAGTTGGTGCGGGCCGGCGATTGGACCGCGCCGCATCAGGGGTTGCCCGCGGAAGTGGCCAAGTCCGAAGGAGCCGTCGTTAGTTTCTCAACGGATGGGGAGCTCGCCGCGGTCACCGTGAACGAAAAAGTTTACCTGATTCATCCCGCCACCGGCGCCGAGCGCGGCCTGCTCGTTTCGCCTTCGGGAAATACTTCCACGGCCCGGGTTCGCCTGAGTCCCGATGGCCGTTGCCTCGCGGTGATGTGGGACGACGCCAGCCTCGATCTGTGGGATCTCGCGCAGCTCCGTCAGGAGTTGGCGTCGCTCGGTATCGATCCCCTGTAGCCGCGTCCCTGTCTGTCCGCCGTAGCACCTGGCGAACGAGGATGGGACGCGTCGGTATTTCTCTTTTTCAGTAATCCTCCGCCCGTTTTTCGGAATCGTTTGTAAGGAACTATGAATATCTCTCTTCGAGTCTGCGCATTCACTTCGGCCCTGTTCGTTATTGCCGCGAGCGCCGTCGCCGCGGAACCGCCGCGGGATAAGGAAAAAGTGGACCCATCCGCTCCGCGCTTTGTTTCACCCGACGGCAGGTATGGCCTGCTCGTGACAGACGATCGCGTGGAGTTGATTGAAGTGACGACCAAACGCTCGCTGGTGGTGCTGAGTGACCCCGAGCGGCCCGAGCGTTCCGGAGAGGCGCGTCTCGATTGGTCGA
>Ga0105242_10003290_pt1 | contig 12589 bp, 11 predicted proteins | sample KBSM24metaG_FD_81521 | JGI IMG/M metagenome (GOLD analysis project Ga0105242, IMG submission 81521) | Miscanthus rhizosphere microbial communities from Kellogg Biological Station, Michigan, USA - KBS M2-4 metaG | ecosystem: Host-associated > Plants > Roots > Rhizosphere > Soil | place...
AGATAGAAGATTTCCTTGCCGTCGTGGCGCCATCGCGGCTGCGTGCCGCCGTGCGTCGAGACCCGCCACTTCCCATCGCCGCCGGGAAAGCGTCGGACGTACACCTCCGGCGCGCCCGACTCGTCCGACGTGTACGCGACCCATCGGACGTCGGGCGAGAACTTGCCCTGCAGTTCATTGGAGGGCGAGACGAGGAACGGCTGCGCCTTCTCGCGCGGCGACATCGGCAGAATCCAGAGATCACCCGGTGTCTGACCGAGTATGTAGAGCAAGTACCGTCCATCGAGTGACCAGTCGGTCGGTAGCAGCGATTGCTTCGCGCTCGATGCGAGGAGCAGTTCTTCGCCGCCGACACCGTCGGTGCGTGTGGAGTACATGTCGATGCCGCCGAGGCGGTTCGACGCAAACGCCACGCGGCTGCCATCGGGAGACCAAACGGGGCCGTGTGCGCCGAAGGCATCGAACAGGAGGCGTGACGTGACGCCGCGCGCCAGCTCGACCATCCAGATGGTGTGTTTCCCGGACGCGACATCGGTTTTCTCAATCGCTGTCCGGACACCATCCGGCGCGAGCGCCGGATTCTGATAGTCGGCCGCCGTGGGGAACGACCCGACCTCCCTGCCGTCGCGATCGAACTCGACGAGACGGCTGTCCGGGCTCGCGCTTCGGTACGCGAGCACACCAGCGCTCGACGCGAACGCGCTGCCAGAGCGCTCCGGATTGTCGAGCGAAATCTGATCCGCGATCGTGACCGGTTCGCCGGCCACCCGCGCGCGATCGGCATCGTAGGCGTGCGCCACCAGCGAATGCGAGTTCAGCGTAAACAGATAGTTTCCCGCCGGAGAGACATTCGATATCGCGGCGAGGACTCGCTGCGTCTGCGATGAATCGAGCGTCCCCTGATAGATGCCCGTCTGCTCCCGGATTTCGCTTCGCGCCAGATACAGGAAGCGGCGGCCATCTGGCAGGAAGACCGGCCACACATGGCTGTGCTCCTTGCGCGACGCGTCGAGCGTCGTCACCTGCGTAACCGCCCCGCCGGTATCCGCGAGGCGCTGAATCCCGCCGCTGCTTCCGCCGATGAGAATGGTCCCGTCACGATTCCACGTCCCGCCTCTCACGAACGGCGCGTCGCACAAAACCTGAATGGAACCACCCGCTTCGTCGATCCGCCGCAGCTTTCCCGACGCGAAGAATCCGATCGACCGGCCGTCCGGCGACCAGAACGGGTAGTACCCATTTTCCGAGCCGTCGAGCGGCCGGGCCGATACCGAATCGAATCGACGCACCCACAAACGCCTCGTGCCGTCGACTGATAGCGCGACGAACACGAGACGCGTGCCGTCGGGTGAGACAGCCATGTCGGCGGTCCCGCGCGGAAACCTGGTGCCCGGGGGCGGGTCGATGGAGAAACTGATGCTCGACGCCGCGGCCGGAACCTGCCGCCGCGAGGAGAGGAGCGCGACGCTCGCAGCCGCGGTAATCGTGGCAATGGTGGCAACGGCGGCCCACACAACGTGCGGCCGCATCGACCGGCGAGTGGCGACCGGACGCGCCGCGTCTACTCCGGCCGCCCTACTATCGTCGTCGCGCGCCCACGTCAGCTGACGCAGGAGATCGCGAGCGGTCTGAAACCGATCGTCCGGATGCTTGGCGAGACACGTGCGGACGATGCGGTCGACGGCCGGCGGCGTGAGAGGTTGGAGACTCGAGAGCGGCGGCGGCTCGCGCTCGAGGATCGCGGCGATCAGGCTGGCCTGACTCGTGGCTTCGAACGCTTTTCGGCCGGTGATCATCTCGTAGAGCACCAGGCCGAGCGCGAACATGTCGGTGCGCGCGTCGGCCGTGGTTCCATCCAGCTGTTCGGGCGCCATGTACTGAACCGTGCCGAGCAGCGCCCCTGGTACGGTCAGCTCCGACGCGGGCACCGGAGATCCCGTCGTCGCGCCGGTCGGCGGAGCGGACGCTTTGGCGAGCCCGAAGTCGAGCAGTTTTGCGGTGGGCGGCGCCGACGCACGATCTTTCACGAGGAAGACGTTGCCCGGCTTCAGATCGCGGTGCACGATTCCGGCGCGGTGCGCGCTGTCGAGCGCCGCGGCAATCTGGATGGCGATCTCGAGCGCCTGCGGCAGCGACAGCGGTCCCGTTGCGAGTCGTGACGCGAGCGTTTCGCCGGCGAGGTGCTCCATCACCAGGAAGTCGACGCCGTCCTGGTGGCCGACATCGTGCAGCGTGCAGATGTGCGGGTGGCTCAAGGCGGCGACCGCGCGCGCCTCGCGCTCGAAGCGCTCGCGTGCGCGGGAATCGCCACCGGTGTGCGCACGCATCACCTTGATTGCCACCGTGCGATCGAGGCGGGTGTCGCAGGCCTTGTAGACGTCGCCCATCCCGCCTGCACCGATCAGCGAGTGGATTTCATAAGCGCCGAGCCGATCGCCAGCACGGACGCCGCGGCCGGGCGCGACGGCGGTTAGAAGCGTCGCCTCGCTCGGCAGCGCGCGCAGCAGCTCCACGGCAGGCTGCTCGGCGAAATCGCCGGCTTGCTGGTGCGTGGCCAGAAGCGATTCCACTTCCGCCAGCAGGGCACGATCGTCGCCGCACAGCTCGCGCGCCCGTGCCATGCGCGCGTCCGGCGGGGAGTCCAGGGCTTCCTGGAACACGTGCTTGACGCGGTCCCAGGTCGGCGCGTCCATCAGGCCTCGGTCCGATCAGGGCTGGCGGTCATGCGGCGGTACAGCCAGGTCCGCGCCGTCTGCCACTCACGCGTCACCGTGGAGCGCGAAGTCGACAGGACCTCCGCCACTTCCTGCTCCGAGAGACCGCCGAAGTAGCGAAGTTCCATGATCTGTGCCATTCGCGGGTCGAAGGTCGTCAGCTCGTCCAGCGCGTGATCGAGCGCGAGCAGCTCGCAGCTGCGGGGTTCGGTGACCGCGACATGGTCGTCGAGCGCGACCTGATACGCCGAGTGCGGCCGCTTCGCGGCGCGATGCGTCCGCGCGTGGTCGACCAGGATGCGCCGCATCATCTGGGCGGCGACGCCGAGGAAATGCGCGCGGTTCTGCCACGCCACCCGCTTCTGACCGACCAGCCGAAGAAACGCCTCGTTGACCAGCGCTGTCGGCTGCAGCGTGTGGTCGCGGCGCTCGTGGCGAAGGTAGCCGGCGGCGCGCTGCCGGAGCTCGCGGTAGACCAGCGGCAGCAGTTCGTCCCGCGCCTGCAGATCGCCCTGTCCCCACGCCTGGAGGAGACCGCTGACGGTGCTAGATCGATCGGCCACGTCTCAGTGCCTTGTGGCGGTGAATTTGAGCCCTCACCTTATAGATCCCGGCATCCGGCAGTCAACCGGCTCCGCCCGGGAAGGGCTGACGCGATGACGCGGTCAGGCGGCGGCGCCCCTGACGCATTCTGCCGCGCGTTCTCGCGTTGAGGTCCCAGAGGAGACACACCATGAAGAACTTCAGAGCTTCATACTTTCTCTCCGCACTCGTGTGCCTGATTGCGGCCGCGGCGTCGACCCCCCTGGCCTCCGCCCAGGCGCCGCTCACCGTCTACCAGACCACCCTCGAAGAACCAGGGCAGCTCACGAAGGAAATCTCGACCGAAACGCTCTTGTCGATCCTGGCCACCAAGAGTGAGCCGGTGTTCGACGTGCGCACCGCCAAGGAGTACGCGATCGCCCACATCTCTGGAACTATCAATATCTACGAGAAGGAAGTCGATCAGATTGCCCTTCTGTATCCCAATCTCGATCAGCCGATGATTCTGTATTGCAACGGCCCCTCATGCGGGAAGAGCAAGCGGACCTCGGAGCAGCTGGTGGCTATGGGGTACACGCACGTCCGCCGCTACCAGCTCGGCATGCCGGTCTGGCGCGCCCTCAGCCAGACCGTGCAGACCGACATGGTCGGCTTCGACTACATCTTCAAGGGGGACAAGACCGCCGTATTCGTCGACGCGCGCACGCCGGCGGAATTCACCACCGGGACCGTTCCGGGCGCCGTCAACGTGCAAAAGGGCGAGGCCACCGCCGCGAACGACGATGGCCGGTTGCCGTTCACGGACAAGGGGACGCGCGTCGTCGTCATCGGCAACACGGCGGAGCAGTCGCGGGTCGTGGCGGCGGAGATCGCGAAGAAGGCGTACTGGAACAGCAGTTATTTCGGCGGCGAATTCGCCGATCTCCTGCTGGCGGGATTCATCAATCATCGGCCGATGGCGTTCGCGAAGAACGCGACCGTGCCGGCCGGCTCGGCGTGCACGGCCGCGATCGGTCCCGCGACGATCGACAACGGATCGTCGGATCCGGACAGCGGCGATGTCCTGACGTTGTCAGTCAATCCCACTGGGCCGCTTGGACTGGGTCCGCACGACGTGTCGCTGATCGCGACAGATCGGTACGGCGCGTCGAGCTCGACGACGTCGATCGTCACGGTGGCCGACCAGAGCACGCCCGTGATCACGGGACTCGCCGTCGACAAGCCGGTGCTGTGGCCGGCAAACGGCCACGCGGAACTCGTCACGGTCACGTATGCGGTGGCCGACAACTGCGGACAGGTTCAGACCGAGCTGCGAGTGTCGAGCAGCGAGTCGGCGGGCGCCGGGGAAGGCAGCCGAGGCGGGGACTGGAAGATCGTCGACCCGTATCACGTGCTCCTGGCGGCCAGTCGCGATCGCAGCTATCGGATCGAGGTGATCGCGACCGACGAAGCGGGCAACACTGCGACATCGTCTGTCGCTGTGCGCGTCGGGCGGTAATGGCATTCGTGCCGCGGTGGGTCTCCCGCCGCGGCGCGATAGTCTCGGTTTACGCGGGCACAGCAGCATTGCTGGACCGCCGCTGAAGCACGGACCTTCCTTGTCGCCGCACTCGCACGCGGGCCACAGCCTGCCGCCTTCTACGCACTCGCACTCGATTCCGGTGCCTGCAAGGGCGAACTGTGTGGTCTGCGATGGGACCACCTGGATCTCGATGCCGGAAAAATGCAGATCGTGCAGCAGCTGTCGGTGCCTGGACCAGAGCCGGTGTTCGGGCCGCCGAAAACGGGGAAGCCGCGTACCGTGTCGCTGTCAGCGGCGACGGTCGACCTGCTGGGTCGGCATCGTCAACATCAGAACGAACTGAGGCTGGCCAATCGCCCGACGTATCGGGACCACGGACTGGTGTTTGCGAAAGAGTGGTTCGACTTGCAGCTACGGCCAACAGCACTGGGTGATCCGCTACAAATCAACAACTTGGGCGATCGGGAGTACGCACAGGTGATCAAGGCATCGGGCGTCCGCCGCATCAAGTTCCACGGCCTACGGCATAACCGGATCAGCGCGACGTCGATTGGACCGTGGAGGCGAGTACGTCCACGTTGAGAGACGCTGTCCGCCATGATCAGACCGCCGAGCAACTAGCGCACGCGACGAGCGGTGCAGGCTTCGCCTTCGAGACGCGCCACCACCCTCGCGACCTCTGACGCCGTCAGAACCAACGCTGAATTGGATGGTCTTGTCAGCACGCTCTCATCATCGTCGAATTGCACCATTTGTAAAGTACTTTGTTATAAGAAGTCAGCTGCGACCGCCAACCGCCAGGTCCTCTACTGGCCGAAGTTGACTGAAGTCGAGTCCACCGGGAGAATGGCCGCTAAAATGGGCTGGCGCGCTGAAGGACTTCGTTAATGAGGAAAACCAGCCGTCAACACCCTCTAACAATCACGACGATTTTGCGCTCCGGAGAGAGGTCACCTCTAGAGGAACACCATGGGTGAAGATGCTCAGACAGATGCAACACGGAAGCGCTGGTTTTGGAACATCATCGCTGACGGTCTGAAGACACATCCGAAAAGAAAGTTCTGGGTCCTCATCGTCGCCATGTTTGTCGGCGGTGGTCTACTAATCTGGGTCTGTCTCCCGGAAGAAGGAGTGAAAGAAACGGCCTTGAAGGCTTTGGGCGACCGGATTGGCGACGCGCTGATCATCGCGGCTATCCTCGGCGGGATTGTTGAGCGCGCACTCGACAACATCACTCAGCCGGAACGTTCTTCGGAACTCGAACGAGACATCGCATTCGCGATTTTAGGGAAGCACTTGCCTAAGGAGCTGACCGAGCGCATTCGGAGCTACTTTGAACAAACGGTTGCGCGGCCAAAAGTGAACATTACCTTTACGATCTCGACATGCAAGGACGACGTGCGCTGGTTCAAAGTCATTTCAGCGATCGACTATGAAGTCCAAAACTATTACGATCAGAACAGGGACTACACGTTTGAGTATTGGCAAGAAGACTCGCCAGGATCGGGGCATCCTTCCATAATTGCGAAAGCGCAAGCGGGTGACACATTCGACGGGCACTTGAACGCCCACATTAAACCTGAACCGGGATATCTGCACTTCCGTGCCCCCAAAAGCTATGAATTAATGGCCTGCGGCACAGGAGGCAGCAGCCAGCACTTTTACATTGAGGCGGAGCAACACTCAGAGCAATTTGGCATGATTCCGTACTGGGCCACAGATCCTATTCTCGTCACTGAATTGAAAGTTATCTTTCCCGAGAATGAGTTTTCGATCAGATGTGATCTCTCCCACGGCACCACGCCAGACCCCGAGCCGACCGCGGGTGGACTACATTGGACCTTCCAACAACCGATCCTTCCTGGCCAGGGATTCGTGGTTATGTGTCGAATGAAGAACGCACAGGCGAGTTCACATGGAACCACAAAGGTGCCGCCGGCAGCACTACCGCCAGTCACCAGTTGAAGGCGAAGCGATCCGATCAAGTTTTTTCAGCACAGAAAACCGCGAACCCACACCCCCAGCCCACGCCCCCGGTAGGGTCCCCCCGAAGGTCCCGCGCCGCGAGACCCCCCTCGGAGAGTCCCCAGCCTTCCGACCAAACGCTGCGATGACTGATGGCCTTGAGGATGTCGCGAAGAACACCGGTGTTGCTCCTGGTATCACCAGAGCCGGCCGCGGCTGAAGACGAGGAACGCGAGGAAGATCGCGATGAGGAGGAAGGCCACGACGCGGAGTGACTTTGCCCCTTCCGATTCAGAGTCTGATAATCAGCCTTACCGGACGCTCGGACGGACATGCGGACGGGGCTTTCGCCTACTTCTCGTGCAACTTGAGCACCACTCGGACAGCGCGGCGCTCGTCATCGGTCAGCGACGGCCCGCTCCCGACGTACGAACGGATCGCGTCGACCACGACGCGCCAGGCCGGCCGCTTGAGCGCACCCGCCGCGGCCTCGAGCTCCTGCCGCACATCCTCGGGCATTCGCATCGCGAACCGCCGATACTCGCTCGCCTTCTCGCCAGGCCTGATTCCGGTGGTACCACGTGGCCGCTTCTTCTTCGTCATCTAGCCAGTGTCTCACAGACACCTGACGTACCACTTGACACCAACTAATTATCAGACTACCGTGATCACTAGTACCTAGAAGCGATGCCGCCCGGTGTTCCACCACCGAACGACACCTGACCCGTCAACCGGTGTGATCGGTCGAGCGGGCTCCCTCCATGATACGGGAGCCCTCCGACCCGGAGGTGTCCGGATGTATCGCAAGCGAATCGACAACGTGATCTTCTTCCCGGGCGTGAGCCTGGTTGCGAACAAGCCGAGAAAGCCGGAGGCCATTCCGAAGCGGTGTCGAATTGCTGGAGTGCGGAAGATGCCGCGGCCTTTCTCGCGGTGGCGCGTGCGGCTGGTCCGCAGCCCGCTGCATTCTTCGCGCTGGCGCTCGATTCAGGGATGAGGAAGTCCGAACTCGCCGGCCTGCGATGGAGCGATGTCGATCTGGTGCAGGGACGCGTCTTGGTCGCGCGCCAGTTGACCGGTGGTACCGATCCCGTGTTCATCGTACCGAAGGGCAAGCGGGCGCGCACGATTGAGCTGGCAACGGAAACGATCGAGTTGTTGAAGTCGCACCGCGTGCAACAAGCCGCGCTGAAGATGCGTCATCGCCAGCGGTATCGGGATCACGGCCTGGTATTTGCGAAACCTTGGATCCCGGGCAATCGGGGCTGGAAGGGTTACGGCTGTCCGCTTCAGATCAACAACCTCGGCGACCGCGAACTGAACCCGCAGATTGTGTTGGCGAAGGTCCCGGCAGCGGGACGCGGCGTCTAGACTCGGATCCCTGCTCTACCGACGATAGTCATCTCACCATTCCGACGGCTTCTCGTAAAATCCTCCGAGTCCGTCGGGCACCCGTGTCGGAAATTGTGCTGGGCCGAGTAATTCAGCGGCACCTCCCGAGCGCGATCCGCCGCAGCGCGCAGCTCGTATGCGTGACAGACACGCCCTCTAGCGGGAACGTACACATGAACCTGCTTCTCGGGAAACGCCGTTTCACCGTGTGGATTGCGGGGACCAGGTCCGAGTCGCCGGAGATTAGTACGAACTGGTCGCAGGCATTTTGGTAGGCGTCATCGACCATCTGAACGGCGATGTTAACGTCCGTTCGTTTTTCTTCGGCCGTTCTGAAAATTCGGCTACCCGTCGACATGCAGGCTCCGACGCGGCACTGAACCGACTTGTGTAGGAACTTGCCTTCAACAATCTCGATGGTGGGAATCGTTGCCATCCCAGCGGTTGAACCGGTGGGCAAATGGTGGACAAACGGCTGTCGCAAATTTCAAAAGACGCGGTAAATCTGGGCTTTTCTAGAGTTGGTGCGGAAGAGAGGATTCGAGCCCGAAAGGCGAGCGCGCCAGCGCGAAGCCTGAGCGCCTGAAGCTGGCTTTCGCACCAGAATGAGCGTGAGCGAATGATGGTGCGGAAGAGAGGATTCGAACCTCCACGGGGTTGCCCCCGCCAGCCCCTCAAGCTGGTGCGTCTGCCGTTCCGCCACTTCCGCGTTCGAGGGTCGCTGCAATCGTGGCAGATTGCAGCGTGTAAATTGTCGACTACTTCTTCTGCGGTGTCGTCGTATCCGGTTGCGTGGTCGTCGCGCCCGTTGGAGCAGTCGTTCCCGCCGGAGCCGCAGCCGGTGTCGCCGGCGTTCCGGCGGGCGACGGGCTGACCGCGGGAGGCTTCGGCGCGCTGATCGGCGCCACCGGAGCGGTTCCGCTGACCACCGACCCTGAACCGCCGCGTCCCATGATCGACAGCGCCATCGCGCCGAGCATGAAGAGCACCGACAGAATCGCCGTCGCCTTCGACAGCACCGTCGCGCCCGCGCGCGCGCCGAACGCCGACTGGCTGCCGCCGCCGCCGAATGCAGCCGCCATGTCGCCCTTGCCCTGCTGGAGCAGGATGACCATCAGCAGGATGAGGCACGTAATCACGTAGAACGTCGACAGGGCGTAGTAAGCAATCATAAGAACAATGTTTCTCGCGGTGCCCGCAGGGCCGCGCTACTTCTCCAGCACCAAACCCCGATTATACAGCAGGCCGCCCGCTCCGCGTCACGATGTCCCCGAAGCTGCGCGCATCGAGGCTCGCGCCGCCTACCAGGGCGCCATCCACGTCCTCCTCGGCGATGAGCTCGCGGATGTTGTCCGGCTTGACGCTCCCGCCATACAGGACGCGGCACGCATCCGCGGCATCGCCGCCAAACCACTGCCGCAGCCGCTTCCGGATGTGCGCGTGCGCCTCGCCGGCCTGCGCCGCCGTCGCGGTGCGGCCGGTGCCGATCGCCCACACGGGCTCGTAGGCGATGACCAGCGCGGCGACTTGTTCCGCTGGAATCTGGTCGAGCCCGTCCTTGATCTGCCGGTCGAGTACCTCGAGCATCTCGCCGCGCTCGCGCTCTTCGAGCGTCTCGCCGATGCAGACGATCGGCGTGAGCCCCGCTCCGATCGCCGCCCGTGTCTTGCGGTTGACGATGACGTCGGTCTCGCCAAACAGGCGGCGGCGTTCGGAGTGTCCGACGATCGCGTACGCCGCGCCGGCTTCCTTCACCATTGAGGGCGAGACCTCACCGGTAAACGCGCCTTCACGCTCCCAGTAGAGGTCCTGCGAGGCGATGCCGATCCCGCTGCCGCGCGCAGCCTCGGCCGCCGCGTGAACCGCCGTGAACGGCGGCGCCACGACGATGTCCACACCGGTTACGCCCTTCACCAGATTCCGAAGATCCGTCACGAATCCGACCGTGTCGCTCACGGTCTTGAACATCTTCCAGTTGCCGGCGATCAGAGGTGTGCGCATTCAGTGATCCTATGGGCTGGAGGGGCAGGAAGGACAGGAGGCTCAAAAGAACACTAGTCGTTTTCCATCCGGCCGATCCTGCCTATCCCGCCTGTCCTGCCCATCCTGCCTACGTGTCTTTGTCGGCGAGCGCGGCCACTCCCGGGAGCGTCTGGCCGCCGAGGAATTCGAGGGACGCGCCTCCGCCAGTGGAGATGTGCGTGATGCGGTCGGCGATGCCGGCCTTCTTCACGGCGGCAATCGAATCGCCTCCGCCGATGATCGTCGTACCCTTCACGGCGGCGACGGCCTGCGCGACGGCGTTGGTGCCGGCCGCGAACGCGTCGATCTCGAAGACGCCCATCGGGCCGTTCCAGACGACCGTTTTCGCATCCGCGATCGCGGCCGTGTACGCGGTGATCGACGCCGGTCCGATATCGACGCCCATCCGGTCCCCGATGGCCGCGTCGCCGACCGCGAGCACTTCGTGCGCGGCGCCGGCCTCGAGCTTTGCCGTGACAACATGGTCGGTAGGGAGCAGCAACGTGACGCCGCGCTTCTTCGCGTCCGCTTCGATCGCTTTTGCCTCGTCGAGCTTGTCGTCTTCGACCAGCGATCGGCCGATCGCCACGCCGCGCGACTTGAAGAACGTGTACGCCATCGCGCCGCCGATGATCAGGCGATCGACTTTGCCGAGCATGTTCTGGATGACGTCGATCTTGTCCGAGACTTTCGCGCCGCCGAGGATCGCGACGAACGGCCGCTCTGGATTCTCGAGCGCGTGCCCGAGGTACTGCAGCTCCTTCTCCATCAGCAGCCCGGCCGCCGGGCGCTCGAAGAAATGCGTGATCCCTTCCACCGACGCGTGCGCGCGATGCGCGGCGCCAAACGCATCGTTCACGTAGCGCGCGGCGAGCGACGCCAGCGCCTGCGCGAATGCCGCGTCGTTTTTCTCCTCTTCGGGGTGAAAGCGCAGGTTCTCGAGCAGGACGACGTCGCCTTTCGCCGCGCTCGCCTGCTCGCCGATGCAGTCGGTCGCGAAGGCGACGGGCTTCCCCAGCAACTGGGCCAGCCGATCCGCGATCGGCCGCAGGCTCATATCCGGGTTGACCTTGCCCTTCGGTCTTCCCAGGTGGCTCGCGAGCACGACCGTCGCTCCCTGTGAGAGCGCATACTGAATCGAAGGCAGCGACGACTTGATGCGGGTGTCGTCGCCGATGACGCCGTTCTTGAGCGGGACGTTGAAGTCCACGCGGATGAAGACGCGTTGACCTTTGATGTCGAGATCTTTGATCGAGAGTTTCATTGATCGCTCGGCTAAAGCCTTCGCGCTCCAGCGGCCAAGTTGTTCGCAGTTACGGCGGACCTGAAGGTCCGCACTACAACCGTTCGGATAACGCGATCGTAGTGCAGGCCTTCAGGCCTGCCTTAGAGTCCCTTGGCGACCAGTTTGCGCAGCAGATCGACGCAGCGGTTCGAGTAGCCCCACTCGTTGTCGTACCAGGAGAGAACCTTCAGGAAATCGCCTTCCATCACCTTCGTGTACGGCATGTCGACGATGGAGGAGTTCGGGTTTCCCTTGAAGTCGATCGAGACCAGTTCCTCGTACGAGCACGCGAGTATGCCCTTCAACGGACCGTCGGCGGCCTTCTGGAGCGCCGCGTTCACTTCTTCCGCGGTGACGGGACGATTCATGACAGCCGCGAGGTCGACGCACGACACGTTCGGTGTCGGCACGCGCATCGAAATGCCGTCGAGCTTTCCCTTCAACTCCGGGAGGACTTCACCTACCGCCACCGCCGCGCCGGTCGTCGTCGGGATCATCGAGAGCGCCGCGGCACGCGCGCGCCGCAGATCCTTGTGCGGCAGATCGAGCAGCTGCTGATCGTTCGTGTACGAGTGGATGGTCGTCATCCACCCCTTCTTGATCCCGAACGTCTGGTGGAGCACCTTCGCGAGCGGCGCCAGGCAGTTGGTCGTGCACGAGGCGTTCGAGATGATGTGATGCTTGGCAGGGTCGTAGAGCTCGTCGTTCACGCCGAGGACGACGCTGAAGTCGGGACCCTTGGCGGGCGCCGTGATCACCACCTTCTTCGCGCCGGCGGCAAGATGCTTGGCCGCCGCGTCGCGAGCGGTGAAGAGGCCGGTGGACTCGAACACGATGTCCACGCCGAGATCTTTCCACGGCAGCTGTGCCGGATCGCGCAATTGCAGCACCTTGAACTCGTCGCTGTCGACGGCGATGGTGTCGGCCTTGGCCTCGACCTTCGCGTGGAGGTTCCCGAGCACCGAGTCGTACTTCAGCAGATGGGCAAGCGTGTGCGCGCTCGTGAGGTCGTTAACCGCGACAAAATCGATGTTCTTGTCGCCGAGCGCCGCCCGCATGATGTTGCGGCCGATACGGCCGAAGCCGTTGATACCAACCTTCACCGCCATTGCCGAAAATCCTCCAGGTGTTAATGAATGTTAATGA
>Ga0105242_10003291_pt1 | contig 12588 bp, 9 predicted proteins | sample KBSM24metaG_FD_81521 | JGI IMG/M metagenome (GOLD analysis project Ga0105242, IMG submission 81521) | Miscanthus rhizosphere microbial communities from Kellogg Biological Station, Michigan, USA - KBS M2-4 metaG | ecosystem: Host-associated > Plants > Roots > Rhizosphere > Soil | place: Michigan...
GGCTTCGGCCGATCGGCGCCGGTCGTCTGCGTCACCACCGTCACCTCGTCGTCTTCGTTCAAGTACTTGATGACGACGTTGAACATGAAGCGATCGAGCTGCGCTTCGGGCAGCGGATACGTGCCTTCGAGCTCGATCGGGTTCTGCGTCGCGAGCACGAAGAACGGCAGGTCGAGCGGATAGGTCCGGCCCGCGGCGGTCACGTGATACTCCTGCATCGCCTCGAGCAGCGCGGCCTGGGTCTTGGGCGGGGTGCGGTTGATCTCGTCGGCCAGGATGATCTGCGCGAAGATCGGCCCTTTGACGAACCGGAGGCGGCGCGTGCCTTCCTGCTCGTCCAGGATCTCGGTGCCGGTGATGTCCGACGGCATGATGTCGGGGGTGAACTGAATCCGCTTGAAGTCGAGATCGAGAATGTCGGCGAGCGTCTTGATCAGCAGCGTCTTCGCCAGGCCCGGCACGCCGGTGATCAGGCAGTGGCCCGCCGTGAAGAGCGCGATGAGCACCTGTTCGACGACTTCGTCCTGCCCGACGATGACCTTGCGCAACTCGGCGAGAATGCGTTCGCGGCCTTCCGCGACTTTTTCCGCGCTGACACTGGCGACCGACGCGTCCATGTGACTCCGTTCGCCGGGTCCAATCATGGCCCCGGCCTACAGGTGGTGTCGGGCGGATCCGTTCGAACCCGCCTCAATGCGTGAGGGCGTAGATGATCTCGTTGATCCCCATCCGATAGGCGAGCGCGGTGTACTTGATGTAGCCGGGATAGTCCTGGGCGTTGGACCACTCCCACCCGTCGCCCATGTCCGTGTTGAAGTTGATGAACATCATCGGCCGCCCGGCATCGTCGAGGATCGTCCGGAGATGCTGGGTGACGCCGCCGCGCTCCCACGATCGTCCCGAGAGGAACGAGCCGAGCCCCGCGACCTGGGGATAGGCGTCCAGCTTGTAGAAGCAGGTGAAGACCGGATGATCCTTCGGCACTTCCATCCAGGTCCGATCGGGGAACAGCAGCTTCATCTGCTGCTCGAAGTCGGCCCATTCGGCGGGGCCGTGAAAGTCGTCCATCATCGCGAAGCCGCCGCGGGCGAAGTACTCCCGCAGGATCGGGATCTCGTTGGGCTGGAGCCGCATGCTGCTCGGCTCGACGAAGTAGATCCACGGATACTCGAACAGGCGCTTGTCGTCGATGGTCAGGAGGATCGCGTCCTCGACCTGAATCGCGGTCGCCGTCTTGATCCGGCGCGAGAGGTTCTGTTCCGCCGCCGGCGCGTCGATCCCCCACGGCTCGCCGTAGAAGTCCTGCTGGATGCGTCCGCTCTCGAATTTGTGGTGGTACTTCATGCGGACGAAGCGCCACTGCAGGCCGGCAAACCGATCGTCGGCCTCGGCCGGCAGCTGCGCGCCGAGGCGCGGCAGCAGCGCTGGCATCAGGGTGAACAGCCCAAGCAGCACCGCGACGGCCCGGATCTTCATTTCTCGACCAGCTTGAGCAGCAGTTCCTGCGCCCGCTCGTATCCCGGCGCGATCTCCAGCGCCAGGAGGACCTGCTTCTTGGCTTCCGGACGCTTGCCGCCCTTGAAGTAGCTCTCGCCGAGATCGGTATAGGCCGCCGCCTTGTCGACCGGCCCCAGCGCGAGCACGGTGCGGAACTCCCGCGCTGCCGTGTCCGCTTCGTTGCGCGCCAGGGCGAAGCGGCCGAGCATCGCGTGCGCTTCCGGATCGAACGGGTCGATCGCCGCGATCCGCTGATACACGGGCGCCAGCTTGGCGGCGTCGTCGGTGCCGCCCTTCCGCAGCAGATCGGCGAGCTGCCGCGCCGCGTCGACGTTGTTGAAGTCCACCGCCACCAGCGCGGTGAGCTCGGCGATGGCTCGAGCGCGATCGTTTTTCTGGAGCGCCATCGCCGCCAGCTGCTCGTGCGGGCTGCCCGGTCCGCCGGCTGCCGGGACCAGTGCCGCCGCGCGCTCGAACGCCTGCATCGCCTCGTCCACCTGTCCTGCCTTGCGCAGCGCGGTGCCGAGCGCCATCTGCACGGGGAAGCTTCGCGGGTTGGCCTCCGCGATCGTCTTCAGCGCCGGGGCGGGCATTTTCATCAGCTCTTCCGCGCCCTCGGGCACTGCCATCGCGCGCCGCATCGTGCCGAACATCTTCTCGATCGTCTGGTCGAAGCCGACCTGCATCTGATCGAGGTCGGTGTTCAGCGCCGCCTTGAGCGCGGCATCGGTGTCGATCCCCTGCGCGTAGGCGCGCACCAGCTTGCGCAGCCCGGCATCGCCGTAGGCGTTGACGATGTGCTCGACCAGCAGCGAGGCCTCGTAGTACGCGAGCGAGATCGTCTTGGGGTTGGTGAACGCCGAGTTGAGATCCTTCAGCTTCAGGGTCTCGCCGCGGTTCAGCATGCCGGCGAACACGACGTCCATCTCGCGTCCCCATTCGGCGCGAGCCTTCTTCTCCTCGTAGACCGAGATGCCTTCGGTCAGCCAGCGCGGCACGCGCTGATTGGACATCTGCAGCGTGATGACGTGCGCGAGTTCGTGCCACAGCGTGGCTTCCCACTGGAACTCGCCCGGCGGCCGCGCTCTGGGCGAGTCCATCGTGACCACGCGGCCGAAGCAGACGCCGAGCGCGCCGGTCATCCCGGGCAGGCCCAGCGTGCGGACGGCGAAGTCATCGTGCTTGGGAAAGATCTCGACCAGGATCGGGCCGCGCGGCGTGAACTCGTAGCGCGCCGCGAGGGTGTTGAGCGCCTGGTGCGCGAGCGCCATTGCATACTCGCGCAGCACCGGCGCCTCGTCCTTGTCGAGCCGCATCACGACGTCGCCGTCGCGCAGCGTGACGAACTTGTCGACCTTGTCCATCACGTCCAGCTGATTCTTGGTCAGCTTGCTGAACGGATCGGCCTTCCACGCCGCTTCGAGCGCGACCCGGGCGCCGGCCTCGTCGCCGGTGCGCAGCAGGTGCGAGCCGAGGTCGGCCTGCGCGTGAAAGTTGCCGGGGTCGAGGGTCAGGGCCCGGCGGGTCAGCTCGACCGCTTCGTCGAACCGGTAGTTGCGCGCCGCCAGCTCGCCCGCGATGCGGTACACCTCGCCGTAGCGCGGGGCGATGGCGAGCGCCTTGGCCGCTTCGGCCTCGAACTCCTGCGGCTTGTCCTCGAGAAACGAGAGCGCCGCGCGCAGCGCAATCGCGTCGAGGCTCGACGGGTTGATCCCGAGCGCGGTATCGAGCGCCTTGCGCGCCTCGTCGTGCTTGTTCGAGTCGGCGGCCTCGCTGGCCAGGAACAGCTGGGCGTCCACCGAGGACGGGTTGATCACGAGCGCCTGGGTGGCGAGCGTCTTGGCCTGCGGCGGGTTTTCGTCCGCCAGCACGCGCGCCGCGCCGATCAGGGCCGGCGTCCATTTCGGATCGACCGCCAGCGCCATCTGATACGACTTCAGCGCTTCGAGCCGATCGTATTTCTCGAGGAACAGATCGCCGAACGCGGTCTGGATGGCGGCGTCGTTGGGCGCCGCGGCCGACGCGTCGCGATAGGCGGCGTTGGACTCGTGGAACCGGCCGAGCGCGCGCAGCGCGCGTCCCGCACGCGCGACCTCCACCGGATCGTTGCTCGTGTCGGCGAGCGGGGCGACTTTTTCGAGCAGCGCCACCGCGTCCGCGCGGCCGAGCATCTGCTGCAGCAGCCCGAGCTCGAGCGCGGCTTCACTCGAGGGGACGCGGGCCACGACCGGACGCAGCAGCGCCTCGGCCTGCGCGTAGTGTCCGCGCGCAATCATCGCGCGCGCCCTGACGGCGGCGACATTCGGATCGCGCGAATCCAGCTTCTCGGTCGTCGCTTCAACCTCGTCGTATCGGCCCTCGTTCAAGGCACGGATCGCGGCGCGATATGGCGTGTCCGCCTGCGCCGGTCGCCGAGGGGCCTGAGCGGTTCCGTACGAAGGAAGAACGAGGAACGCGAGCGCGGCGACCAGAAGGGAGTGAGAGGCCCGGGAAGTCATCGCAAATCGCATTATAGGCTGCCGGCTGTAGGTTTAGACGCCTCTCCGGCTCAACGGGCCGCCTCGCGAAGAGCCTCCTCTTCGACCGAGATGCGCCTGACCAGCAGCCAGCCGAACGTGGCGATTCCGGCCACTCCGGACAGGATCGCGCCGGTCATCAGGGCCACGCCGACCAGCTCCCCCATCACCCCGACGTAGTTCGGATGCCGCAGCCAACGATAGGGTCCCGCCGCGACCAGGCGGGCGCCCGGCACGACGATCACACGAAATGTCCAGAACGGGCCGAGCGAGAGGATCGCCCACCATTTCAGCAGCTTCGCGCCGGCAAAGATGAGCGCGCCCAGCAGCACGACGAAGAAGGGTGGGCCGGCGCGCAGCGCGCCTTCGACGAACATCAGCAGGAAGGCGCCGGGATAGACGACGCGCATGGTCCGGTAGACGTCCTGCGCCGGTTCGACGCCGCCCCGGGCGCGTTGTCCGCGCTCGTTCGCCGAGGCGCGCCGGGCCTCGACCAGCATGGTGCCGAAAACGACCGCGAAGAGGAGGAGCCTGGTCAAAATGAAAAAGGCGGCGCGAAGATCGCGCCGCCGTCGTCCGCATTCTTGATTCCGAATTCTAACTTCTTAATTCATCAGAACGGATAGTAGGCTCCGCCGTCGCTGGGGAACGGGATGAGCACGACGTTCGAGCGCTCCGTCACGATGCGCACGTCTTTGGCCCGCTGGTCACCGGCGGTCACGAAGATGCCGACCTGCTCGCCCGGCGCCGGCTGATGCGATGAGAGCTCGTTCCACACGCCAGGGCTGTAGTACCAGTTCCCCGCCAGCCGCGACGGCGGACCGCCCTGACGCGCGAGGCTCCTCCAGTACTCGACGCCGCCCGCGGTGATCCATTGGCCGTTGATCTTTTCGACAATCCACAGCGTGTACTGAATCCCGCCGTCCCAGCCCGGAGGCGTCACCTCGGGCCAGCTGTTCTTCGCCGAGAAGTCGAGGAACCAGCCGCCGAAGTTCGCGTCGATCACGCGAATCTGGGTCGTCACCGGCCAGTTGGCGACATCACCGCAGCAACCGCCGCGGACGATCACGGTGTGCATGTCGATCTGATCGCCGTTGCCCGGAACCACGGCAGGAGGCGGTGGGGCCACGGCCACGCGTTGCAGGACGACGTCGACCACCGCGTTGTCAGTGAGCGTCAGCGTCTTGATTTGGGTGACATAGCTCGCGGCGGCGAACTGCACCGTGACGGGACCGCTCGGGACGCCGGGGAGTTGATAGTGGCCCGCGCCATCGCTTCGGACCGCGATGCCGGAAGCGCTCGCTTCGACCTGCGGCAGAACCCCGCCGGACGTGCCGTCGGTAATCGTGCCGGAAACCGCGAATGAGGTCGGCGCCGAATGCGGCGCGAGGCTCAGCGTGTTGCCGCCCTGGAGCGGTCCGAGACACGTCGTGCCGCTGTAAGTGATGTTGAACGTGACCTTGTCGACCTGCGTGGCTTCCCCGGTTGCGGAGAACTGGCAGCTTTCCGATCCGCGGGTAAGTGATCCGGTGATCACGAGCGGAATCGAGGCCCCGGCGAGCTTGCCGCTGATGGTGCCGACCAGGGAAAGGCCGCCGGCACAATCGGCCGAGAACTTACCCGATGCTTCGGTGGCCGTCTGGCTGGTTACCGTCCACTGGAAGTTGCCGCAGCTCGAAAAATCAGGCAGTGCGGAGTCCGACGCCGTGACTGAGGAGGCGGTCGACCGGCCCTGCGCGACCCAGGTGCCGAGCAGCGACGGCGTCGCGGAACTGCCTGCGGCCGGTGCCGCGGCCGTGGTCTTGGTCGGACCAAGCACGCTCGTCGTGCGTTCGACGCTGCAGGCCGTGGTCGCGGCGAGCAGGGCGAGCACTGAGCTCAACAAAACGAGGGTTCTCTTCATCACCTTGGTCCTTGTATCGGCCGCTCGCCGTAGGCCGACACGGGTCAGTTACAGGATCGTTCGCGTTCCCACAGATCTGGCAGGGATCGAGAGCAACCTTTGGGATTTAGTGTTCAAACAAGGGAGACGCTGCAGAGATTTACACGAAGCTTGCCAGCGGGAACCAGCGAGCGTACGGGAACAGTCCGGTTTGTTGCGGATGGGCTGGGAGGGCGATTGACCGAAGTTAATACACCAGGTGTGTAAGCAGCACTCGACCGTTCACGGTACCGCCGAGGTACCAGAGGCACTCGAACAGTCGCCCGCGCGTGCTATCACGGTATGGAGCACGACAGGTGCCAACCGGGCGCCGAAGGCGGCGGCATCCACCGCGCGCGGCGAGGCGACGAGCGCGCGGAGCGCGCGATTGAACCGCCACTTGCCGCCGAAGGCGCGCCGGCGATCGGCCGTATGGGCCGCATGGACCCCGGCCCAGCCGTGGCTGAGCGCGCGCCTGGCCGCCGCGGCGGCGAGCTCGGCGCCATGGATCGCGAAGCGCAGGCCGTCGCCCGTCATCGGATCGATGAAGCCGGCGGCGTCGCCGGCGAGCAGCAGGCCGTCGATCGCGGCGTCGCGGACATCCACGGCCAGCGGTCCGAGGATCACGGGCGATCCGATCAGCCGCGCGCCGGCCGCGCGGTCGCGCAACAGCGGATCGCGCGCAAGCACCTGGGTCAGCAGCCCGGCGGGATCAGCGAGCGCCGAGTCGCCGGCAAACGACGGTTTCACCAGACAGACGTTGGTCAGGCCGCCGGGAACCGCCGCAACGCCGACGTAGAACCCCCGCCGGATGTGCATCTCGCCAAACTCCGGGGTCAGACCAGGGTCAGACCCAGACCCGACCCTCGTCCCAGGCGCAGGGTCAGACCTTGATCTGACCCTGGTCTGACCCTTCTCCGCGGGTAGGAAGTTCTCGTAGTAGGCGCCGACTGCCCACCGCCGGGGACGAGGTGGATGCGCCGCGAGACCGAGACCGAACGCGATCGTCGAGTGACGGCCGTCCGCGGCGATCGTTACGCGCGCGGCGATCGGCGACTCGCGGCCATCGTGACCCACGATCGCTCCGCTGACGATCGGCGCCGCGCCCGGTCCGTCGACGCTCGCCCGCCGCACGCTGACTCCGGGATCGAACTGACAGCCGGCCGCCATCGCGTGTTGCAGCAACAGCGCGTCGAGCTCGCGCCGCGTGATCGCGCGTCCCGACAATCCGCCCGGATAGGCCCCTTCGATCGTCACGCCGCGCCCGCCGGTCACCCGCATCCCGTCGACGCGCAGGCTGCGCTCGTCGATTCCCGCCGCGAGACCGAGCGACTGGAGACGGGCCAGCGCTCCCGGATTGAGCGTGTCGCCACACAGCTTGTCTCGCGGGAACGTCGCGCGATCGACGATGCGGACGCGCGCGCCGGCGCGCGCCAGGATGGCCCCGGCCACCGAACCGGCCGGCCCCGCGCCGACGATCAGCACATCATCCATCGGGTAATTGCTTCAGGCGCGTCCTATCACCAGCGCGCTGTTCTTCGAGCCGAAGCCCAGGCAGTTGCACAGCGCGGCCTCGACGCCGGCCGCACGCCCCTCATTCGGGATGACGTCGAGATCGCACGCGGGATCGGCGTCGTACACGTTGATCGTCGGCGGGAGAAATCCGCGCGACAGCGCCAGCGCGGCGGTCACCACGCCCGCGGCGCCGCTGGCGCCTTGCGGGTGGCCGATCATCGATTTCACCGACGATCCCGCGAGCCGATCCGCCTGGGCGCCGAACAGCTGACGCACGCATCGCGACTCGACCGCGTCGTTGAGCACCGTCGACGTGCCGTGAAAGTTGACGTAGCCGATCTCGTCGGGCTGGCGGCCCGATCGCTCGATCGCCAGGGTCATGGCGCGAACGATCTGCTCGCCGGCCGGGGCCATCTGGACGCGGTGATACGCGTCACAGGTCGAGCCGTAGCCGTCAATCGACGCGTAGATCGTGGCGCCGCGCGCGCGCGCCCGCTCCTCGCGCTCGAGCACCAGCATCCACGCGCCCTCGCCGAGCACGAACCCGTCCCGTCCTTTGTCGAACGGCCGCGACGCTAGCGCCGGCCGATCGTTGTACGCCGTCGACAGCGCCTTCATCCGCGAGAAGCCGAAGATCATGCCCGGCGTCACGCACGCATCGGCGCCGCCCGACAGCACCACGTCCGCCTCGCCGGCGCGCAGCAGCGACGCCGCGTAGCCCATCGCGTCGGTCGAGCTCGTGCAGCCGCACGACAGCACATGGCTGACGCCGTGCAGTCGAAGTGAAATCGAGATCTCGCTGGACAGCATCCCCACGATCGACACCGGAATCGCGTACGGCGTGACCTTCCTCCCGCGCTCGAGAAAGAAGTCGTGGTAGTTGCGCTCGCCGACGTCGATCCCGCCGCCGCCGCTGCCGATGACGACGCCGGCATTGGGCTCCCCGATCCTGAGGCCGGCGTCCGCCCATGCCTCGCGCGCGGCGATCACGCCGATCAGCGCCGTGCGCGAGTAGCGCTTCGGATCGGCGCGGTACTGCTCGTCCCAGATGTCGTCGCCGCCGAGCGCCGGCACGTCCTCGAGCGTGATGCCTTCGACCGGCGCCGCGACCTGGGAGTCGAACTCCGATGCGTCGAACTCCGTGATCGCGCGAGTGCCGCTGCAGCCCCGGCTGACGTGGTCCCAGAAACGTTCGCGGCCGACCCCGAACGGCGACACGACGCCGATGCCCGAGATGACGATCCGCGCTGAGCCCGCGAAAGGCATAACGATATAGTAGTCCGCGATGGGAGCTCGAGCGTTCGTCTGGATGGGCGGCGCGCTGTTTGTCGCGTCTCTCGGCCTCTGCGCGTGGTCCTACGCCTTCGAGCTGGGACGGTCGAGACGGTTCGGCGGCTGGGAGCCGGTCGCGATCGACGTCGCGTTGATCACGCTGTTCGCGCTCCACCACAGCCTGTGCGCGCGAACGCGCGTCAAGGACCTCCTCGCTCGCGCCGTCCCCGCCGATTTGCTCAGGTCGGTCTACGTCTGGATCGCCAGCGCGCTGTTCATCCTCGTGTGTCTGGCGTGGCGTCCGGTCGGCGGCGAGATCTACGCCGCGACGGGAGTTCTGGCGATCGCCCTCGGCGCGGTCCAGATCGTCGGCCTGTGGATCACGGCGCACGGCGCCGCCCGCATCGATCCCCTCGAGCTGGCCGGCATCCATCCCGCGGTGCGAACACAGGGCCTGCAGGTCACGGGTCCTTTTCGCCTGGTGCGGCACCCGCTGTATCTGGGGTGGTGGTTGATGGTCTTCGGCGCGGCGCACATGACGGGCGACCGGCTGGTGTTCGCGACGATCACGACCGGCTATCTGATCGTCGCGATCCCATGGGAGGAGCGCTCGCTTCGGCAGAGCTTCGGCAACGCCTACGATCGCTACACGCGCGACGTGAAGTGGCGGATGATCCCGTTCATCTATTGAAGCGCGTGTCGTCGTCGTCGCCGCCCGTGTACGTTTTGCCGGCGGCGGCGCCACCCTTTTCGATGAACACCATCGAATGCTGCGACGGGATGTCGAACTTCTTGCCGCAGGTTTTACAGGTGACCGCATCGTCCACGCGGACCATGTAGTCGCGCAGCTTCGCGTACAGCGCACGGTCGCGCTCGTCGGCGCCTGACGGCAGCCGATCTTTCCGGACGTTCACCACCCAGCGCATCTGATACTCGTTGACGCGCTTGCATCGCGGGCAGCTCAGCTTGTCTGTCCGTGTTTCGTTCTTGCTGTTGAAGAAATCCCGTTCGTCGAGCGACATGGCCCGATCATAGCAGGTCGGGTATGCTCTGAACCGCCTATGGCGACCGAACCCGAACGCACCTATCCGAGTGAGCTGCCGGTGCTTGCGCTTCGCCAGACCGTCGTCTTTCCCCTGACGATTCAGCCGCTGGCGATCAACCGGCCGATGTCGATCGAGACCGTCAACCGCGCGCTGGCCGGCGATCGGCTCATCTTTCTCACGCTGCAGACCAACGACAAGGACCAGCCCGAGTCGTCCGACCTCAACACCATCGGCACCATCGCCGCCATCCGGCAGATGGCCAAGGTCCCCAACGGCGGCGTTCACGTCATCGTCGAAGGGCTGATGCGCGCGAAGGCGGACGTGATTACGAGGACCGACGTCTCGCTTCGCGCGACCGTCTCCCCCGCCCCGGAGGCCGCCGACAAGACGCTGGAGATCGAGGCGTACGTGCGACGGCTGCACGAACTGATCGACCGGGCGCTGTCGCTCGCGACCGGCCTGTCGCAGGACCTCCGCGGCCTCGTGGCCGGCATCGACGATCCGCTGCGCCTCGCCTACCTGCTCTCGAGCCTCATCGACCTGAAGCCGGAAGAGAAGCAGCAGATTCTCGAGCAGAACGCGCTGAGCAAGAAGCTCGAGGCTGTGGCCACCGCGCTCGGCCGCGAGATCGCCCTGCTCGAGATGAAGAGCAAGATCGAATCGGCGGCGCAGCAGGAGATGACCGACGCGCAGCGCCAGTACTACCTGCGCCAGCAGTTGAAAGCCATCCAGGACGAGCTCGGCGAGGGCGAGAAGCCCGAACTGGGCGAGCTGCGCGCGAAGCTCACTGCCGCGAAACTGCCCGAAGCGGTCGCCGGTGTCGCGGCGAAGGAAATCGAACGCCTCGAGCGGATGTCGCCGGCGTCCCCCGAGTACCAGATGATCCGCACCTACTTCGACTGGGTGCTGGACGTGCCGTGGTCCACGACGACGGAGGATCGTCTGGATCCGGTAGCGGCGCGACAGGTCCTCGATCAGGATCATTACGATCTCGACAAGGTCAAGGAGCGCATCGTCGAGTACCTCGCGGTGCAGAAGCTGAAGTCGCGGCAGAGCGCGCCGCGGGAGGCCGACGCGCAGGGCGCCGCGCGACACGCGACCACGCAGATCAAGGGTCCGATCCTGTGCTTCGTCGGGCCGCCCGGCGTCGGCAAGACGTCGCTCGGGCAGTCGATCGCCCGCGCGATGAACCGGAAGTTCGTGCGCATCTCGCTCGGCGGCGTCCGCGACGAGGCGGAAATCCGCGGCCACCGCCGGACCTACATCGGCGCGATCCCCGGCCGCATCGTGCAGGCCCTGAAGCAGGCCGGCGCGATGAACCCGGTCTTCATGCTCGACGAGATCGACAAGATCACGGCGGGCGGCTTTCAGGGCGATCCGGCCGCCGCGCTGCTCGAAGTGCTCGACCCGTCGCAGAACCATTCGTTCCGCGATCACTATCTCGAGATCAACGTCGACCTCTCGCACGTGCTGTTCATCGCGACCGCGAACCAGCTCGGCACCATTCACCCCGCGCTGCTCGATCGCATGGAGATCATCTCGCTGGCGGGCTACACCGAGGAGGAGAAGGTCCACATCGCGAAGCAGTATCTGATTCCGCGGCAGCTCGAGGAGCACGGCCTGACGCCGGGCCAGGTCGCGATCGAAGACGACGCGGTGCGGAGGATGATCGCGCAGTACACGCGTGAAGCCGGCGTCCGCAACCTGGAGCGGCAGGTCGGGACCGTCGCGCGGAAGATCGCCGCGCGCGTCGCCGGTGTCGAGGCCGCGGACCCGGCCGCCGCGGTGCATTACGTGGTGACCGCGGCGACCGTTCCCGACTATCTCGGCCCGCCGAAGATCCACGACGAAGTGGCGTTCCGTGTCTCGCGCCCAGGCGTGGCCACCGGCGTTGCGTGGACGGAGAGCGGCGGCGACGTCCTGTTCATCGAAGCCAGCCTGCTGCCGGAAGGCCACGGCAACATCACGCTGACGGGACAGCTCGGCAACGTGATGCAGGAATCGGCGCGCGCGGCGGTCAGCCACATTCGTTCGATGACGAAAGAGCTGGGCGTGCCCGCCGACTTCCTGAACAACCACGATCTCCACATCCACGTGCCGGCAGGCGCCATCCCGAAAGACGGCCCCTCCGCGGGCGTGACGATGGCGACCGCGATCGTGTCGGCGCTGAAAAACGAGACGATCAAGGAAGACGTGGCGATGACCGGCGAGATCACCCTGAGCGGCCTCGTCCTGCCGGTCGGCGGGATCCGGGAGAAAGCGCTCGCCGCGCGCCGTCACGGCATCAAAACCTTCATCCTTCCGGCGCTCAACGCGTCTGACCTGACCGAGTTGCCTGCCGAAGTGCGCAACACCATGCAGTTTGTACCGGTCGCGACGCTCGAGGAGGCCCTGAAGGTCGCTCTTCCGGCGCCTTCGCTGTCGTAAAATGGCAGCCCATGCGCCGCTATGTCGTATCAATCGCGTCGCTGGTTGCGGTTTTCATCGCCGCGCCCCGCGGACAGGCGCCCGAGACCGGCATCATCGCCGGCCACGTCAAGTTGACGTCGCGGATCAAGGGGCGGGCACTGCCGTCCACCGCGTACCCGACTCGCGCTGTCGGCGCCCACGATCCCACATCGGTCCCCGAGATCAAGAACGTCGTCGTCTATCTCAAGAACGCCGCGTTCCGCGGTGCGCTGCCGCCGACGCGATCTGAGCTCCGGCAGGAGCACGAAACCTTCCTGCCGCACGTGCTGGCGATCACCCGCGGCTCGACCGTCGACTTCCCCAACGACGACCCGATCTTTCACAACGTCTTCTCGCTGTCGAGCGCGGCCAC
>Ga0105242_10003292_pt1 | contig 12586 bp, 9 predicted proteins | sample KBSM24metaG_FD_81521 | JGI IMG/M metagenome (GOLD analysis project Ga0105242, IMG submission 81521) | Miscanthus rhizosphere microbial communities from Kellogg Biological Station, Michigan, USA - KBS M2-4 metaG | ecosystem: Host-associated > Plants > Roots > Rhizosphere > Soil | place: Michigan...
CGAGCAGCATGAGCTCGGGCTCCATCGCAAGCGTGGTCGCGATCTCCAGGGTGCGCTTGCGCCCGTAGGCAAGCTCGCCGGCGTGGATGCGCGCGAATTGGGTGAGGCCCACGCGCTCGAGGAGCTGCATGGCGCGGTCGTTCAGGACGTCGAGCGTGCGCTCGCGCTTCCAGAAGTGGAAGCTGGTGCCGAGGCTGCGCTGGAGGGCCACGCGGACGTTCTCGAGCACCGAGAGGTTCGGGAAAACCGCGGAGATCTGGAACGACCGGATGATGCCGCGCCGCGCGACGTCGGCCGGCTTGTCATGGGTGATGTCCTGCCCGTTGAACAGGATCTCGCCGCGCGTGGGCGGCAGGAACTTCGTGAGCAGGTTGAACGTGGTGGTCTTGCCCGCGCCGTTCGGCCCGATGAGCGCATGGATGGAACCGCGCCGAACCTTGAGGTTCACGTTGTCGACCGCGACGAAGCCCTTGAACTCCTTCGTGAGGCCGCGCGTTTCGAGGATGGTGTCGCCGGTCATTCGAGGGCAGAAAGGGCGCCCGCGTGCCTGGAAGACGGGCCGCCGGCGCCATCGGATTTGTCCGCGAATGCTACTTTACGAATCCCTGACGAGCAAGGCGTCGGAAGCCGAAAACCCCCGAAAAAATCGGGCTTTACGACAAAAGTGTCCGGTTCCCCGGACAGCGCGTCAGGTGCCCGGCCCGCGCTGCCCGAAAGCGACCGCTCCCTGGTTTCCGCCCATGTTGTACATGAGCCCCGCCCGCTGGCCGTTGCGGCCGGTGAAGAATCCGTCGAAGCTGCCGGTCGCGTTGGCCCCGCACGATGGCGTGCAGGAGAGGATGAGCGGCGCCGGGTTGGAGACACCGGGAATCGGCGAGCCCGTGAACGCGCCGAAATACTGGTCGCGGTAGATCGGCATGTTGTTGGCCTGGCCGTTCCACGTCTGGCCGTTGATGGCGATGTTCACGTTCGCGCTGACGGTGCGGTCGGTGAAGTTGGCGTTGAGCTGGGCCGTATTGAGCGTGCCCACGTGGCCGGCCGCGTCGGTGGGGCTGGTGTTGCCGATCACGTCGTAGATGGCGGTTCCCGTGAGGGGCAGCGCCACCGGACCGCTCTGGGTGCCGGCGAAGATGTAGGCGAGGCTGCGCTGGTGCAGGTCGAGCTGCGTGGTGCCGGTCGTGCCGGTGATGGTGGCCACGCCGCCGGACCAGCGGCCCCAGACCATGCCGGTCTCGACGTCGACGCCGGCATCGACGACCTGCGCCGAGCCGATGGCGTAGTTGGCGCGCGAGCCTTGCGGCTGGTACGGCGCCACGAACGCCGTCACGTGCCCGTTCGTGTCGGAGGTCACCTCCGTCGGACGGTTGGTCGTGGCGTACGTCATGATGAAGTCCGACAGGGAGCCGTTCGGATCGGAAACGCGCCCTTCCCGGAACGGCGCCGCGCCGTCCTGCGGGGTGCTCGTGCCCAGCGCCGCCACGCCGCCGATGATTTGCCAGTTCGCGGGATTGGTCGAGGTGGTGTCGGTCACGCCGTAGCCCACCGTCGCGGCACCGAGGCCGGTGCCGGCGAGCCCGCCCTGGAAGCTGCCCGAGAGGTGCGAGTCCGAGGCGGAGCTCGCGCCCGTCGAGTTGGTGATCACGAGGTGGCCGCCGGTATCGCCGGAGAACTGGTTGAGCGAGAGCGGCACGTTCTGCGCGCTCATGTTCCAGCTGCCGCCGCCGACGCTCAGCGAGGCATCGAAGTCCAGCACGCGATTGGTGAAGTTCACGCCGAGCGTCATCGATCCCAGCGTGCCGGTGACGCCGTTCTGGTTCGTGGGCGAGGTCGCTCCGACGAGCGTGTAGCTCGCGGTGCCCGTGAGCACGTCGCTGAGGTACCCCGGGTAGCCCGACGGGGCGCTGATCCAGTGGATGCTGCCGGGAATGTCCGTGCCCGAGCCCGAGCCGTTGAAGCCGAGCGCCGCGTTGTTGTAGCGACCGTAGGTGATGAGCGCGCCGTTCACGTTGATGGTGCTGCCCTCGACCTGCGTGCCGCCCTCGATCACCACGGTCGTGCCGCCGCCGTAGACGTCGTACTGCCGCAGGCCGCCGCCCTGGAGCACGATGCTCGAGGTGGTGGACTGCGCGAAGAACGGCGAGCCGAAGGCGATCGTCACGTCGCGCAGGGCCTGCGGGTCGTTGTTGAGGTTGGTCGACGCGTCGATGGTCGGGAAGCCCAGGCCGTTGTTGCCGACGAGGGGCGTGTTGATGCGCTGCGAGGCCGGCAGCGACTGGTTGTCGCTGGGCGCGTAGTTGCGGGTATCCGCCGCGCCGGAACCGGGGGCCGCCGAATCCGTGACTTTGGAGTTGGTCATGTTCACCGCGACGTCGGCGATGAAGCGCGGCGTCGGGATGTAGCGCGGGGGCTGGTTGCCGGCGACGAGCACCGTCTGGCCGGGCCCGGTGATGAGCGTCGTCGCGCCACCCTGCTGCGCCGGCGTGCCCGTGGGCGCCGTGGCGATGTTGGTCACCGCGTGGCTGCCCTCGATCGTGTGGTTCACCGTGAGGGAGCCCTCGCCCTTCGCCTCGCCCGTCACGCTCTCGTCGCACTCGGGCTGCTCGCACGCGTACAGGATGTTGCCGGAGCCGCGGATGCCGACCGTGGCCACGCGCGTCTTCATCACGAACTTGTCGCGGTTGTTCGAGGCGATGAGGCCGGTGAACGTGCGCAGGGTTCCCTTGATGAGGTTCAGCACCCCGCCGGTGTCGGAATCGCGCTTGTCGGGGTAGTTCTCGATCACGAACTGCGTCGAGGGCCTGAGGGACAGCCGCGCCTCGTCGACCATGGTGAGCTGCGCCATGCCGTTGGCGCCGGTGACGATGCGGTCGCCCGGGTCGACCGGCGTGCCCTTCTTCGGCGTGACCCGCTGCCCGTTCGTCTTGGTGACGGTGACTTCGCCCACGACGAAGGTGAACTCGCCGCTCGCCGCGAAGGCGGCGAGCGGGATCGCGGTGGCGAGCGCCACGGCGACGAGGCGGGGAAGTTTCCTGGCAGCGATTCGGATCATTTGTCTCTCCGGGTCAGAACACGTCGCAGCGCACGTTCGACATGATCTCGTGGCGGTCGAAGTCGTAAACGTCGATGTTGGAACGGTTGAACGAGAACATGTACTGGGTGCGCAGCGAGCAGCGCTCGCGGAACTGCCACGACACGCCGAACGACACCTCGCCGTACGTGTCCTTGCCGTTCTGGACCGTGGTGGAGCGCGCGAAGTCGTCCTTGTCCTTGCGGTAGATCGCGGCGAGGCCGTTGAAGACCTGCAGCTTCGGCGTCATCGAGTACTGCAGGTAGCTCCTCAGGCCGAAGAGGTTCTTGCTCTTGTCGGTCACGCCGTCGGCGAACTTGTTCTTCGCCCGGTCGTCGCTCGCGAACGCGGTGAGGTAGAGCAGCGGCACGCCCGCGCGCTCGAAGCTCTTCAGCCACGAGACCGAGGCGAAGATCTGGTCGAAGTCCTCGATGTTGTTGTCGGGAAAGCGCACGGCGTTCACCTGCAGCGCGGCTCCCACCTGCGTCTTCGTGTCGATCGCGTGGCGCCAGTCGAGCGTCGCCCCCCCCATGCGCCGGTCGTTGGTGGGCTTGGGATCTCCGGGCGCCGCGCCTTCCTGCTGGTACATGTAATAGGAGCCCGTCGCGCGCCACTGGTCGCCGCCGCGGTTCAGCGCGCCGCCGAAGTGCACGTCGCCCGCTCCGATGTTGAAGTCCGTCTCGTCGTGGTAGGCGCGGCCGTACACGGAGCCGCCGCCGAATACGCTGTAGCCCCGCGACAACGGATACGAGTACTCCGCGCCCGCCGAGCCCTGGATGAACGCCGCGTGGCGCTTGACCGAGTTGCCGGTGGGATCCACGCCGGACAAATTGAAGGATTGTTGCGCCGCCGCGCCGAAATCCGACGGCACGCCGGTGAGGTTGGAGTCGTAGCCGATGCCCAGCTCGCCCCAGCCGGTCCAGCCCGCGACGGTCTGGTGCTTGCGCGCCTGGATCGCCTCCAGGTAGCGGTTGATCGCCTGCTGCGCGGCGGGCGGCGGGTTGGCCGACTGCAGGCGCAGGAACGCGGCCTCGGCGAGATCGAACGAGCCCGAGGCGTAGTAGGCGCGCGCGAGGTCCATCTGCGCGCCGGCGTGGTTCGGCGTGGTGGCGAGCACGCGTTCGAACGCGATGATCGCCTCCTCGTTGTGGCCGCTGTCGAGGGCGGCCACGCCCAGCAGGTAGTCGTATTCGGGGTCGCCTGCCATCTCGCGTTCCAGCGGCGCGAGGTCGGCATATGCCTGCTTGGCGTTGCCGGACGACATCAGCTGACGCGCGCGCTCGAGGACCTGCGGGTCCGCGGCGGCGGCGGGACTGGACGACAAAGCCGCAGCGATGGCAACGAGGGCCAAGCCGAGCCGTGCGCGCTCTTTCATCGGGGTTTTCCTTGTTCTTGGCCGGGTGAGCCGCGCCTCCCTTCGGAAATCGGCTTCCCGGGCGAAAAACGGCTCATCCCCATGTTATTCCTGTGATAATCCCCGGGCAAGGGCATTTTCGAGGGAACCATGAACGATCAATCACTGGGTCCGCCCCTGTTGCGCACGACCGCCGACGGGGTCGCCACGCTGCAGCTCAATCGGCCGCGGCAGTACAACGCGCTGTCCGCCGCGCTCCTCGACGCCCTCCATGCCGAGCTCGATGCCGTCGCCGCCGACAGCGCGGTCCGTGTGGTCCTGGTCACGGGATCGGGCAATGCCTTCTGCTCGGGCCACGACCTGAAGGAGATGCGGGGCCTCGGTTCGCGCGCCGAGGTGGAAAAGCTCTTCCGCCGCTGCAGCGACATGATGCGCAAGCTCGTGGCCCTGCCGCAGCCGGTGATCGCGGTGGTGAACGGCCTCGCGACCGCGGCGGGCTGCCAGCTGGTGGCGCAATGCGACCTCGCCGTGGCCTCCGACAACGCGCGCTTCGCGGCATCGGGCGTGAACCTCGGGCTCTTCTGCTCCACGCCGGCGGTGGCGATCTCGCGCAACCTGGGTCGCAAGCGCGCCGTGGAGATGCTCTTCACCGGCGAGTTCATCGACGCCGAGACCGCGCTCGACTGGGGCCTGGTGAACCGCGTGGCGCCGCACGACCAGCTCCTGGAGACCGCGCACGAAATCGCGAGCAGCCTCAAGTCGAAGCCGCGCGATGTGCTGGCACTCGGCAAGGCGCTCTTCTATCGGCAGCTCGAGCAGGGCCTCGCGCAGGCGTACGACGATGCCTCGTGCACCATCGCGGGGAACATGGACACCGACATCGCCCGGGAGGGCGTCGACGCGTTCTTCGACAAGCGCTCGCCCCGCTGGAAAGACTAGACCCAAGCGCAACACGAAGGACACGAAGAAGGCACGAAGAACACCAAGAAAGGCGGTCGAATGGTTCGGGCTGGTGATCGGGACCTCGACATTCAACGTTTTCTTTGTGCCCTTCGTGCCTTCTTCGTGTCCTTCGTGTTCCGCTTTAGGTTTGCTTCAGTCTTTTAAAGTCGCGCAGGATCTCGCGGGCCGCATTGTGGCCGGGAACGCCGGTCACGCCGCCACCGGGGTGCGCGCCGGAACCACACAGGTAGAGCCCCGTGATTGGCATGCGGTAGTCGCCGTGTCCCAGCACCGGGCGCGCGCTGAAGAGCTGGTTCAGCGTGAGCTTGCCGTGGAAGATGTCGCCGCCCACGAGGCCGAACTCGCGCTCGAGGTCCGCGGGCGCCAGCACGCGCCGCCCCAGGACGGAACGCTTGAAGTTGGGCGCGAACCTGGTGACCTGGTCGATCACGGCATCGGCCGCGCGGTCTCGCTCGGCGTCCCACGTCCGCCCATCCGGCAGCGCGTAGCGGAAATGCTGGCAGAAGAGGCTCGCGACATGCGCGCCCCTGGGCGCGAGCGAGTCGTCCACCGTACTGGGGATCAGCATCTCGACGATCGGCGCACGCGACCATCCGTCGACGCGCGCGTCGTCGTAGGCGCGCTCCATGAACTCGAGCGTCGGCGCCATGATGATTCCCGAGCTGTGGTGCGGCTGGGCGTGGGAGCCGGGAAGGCAGGTGAAGTCCGGCAGTTCCGACAGCGCCACGTTCATGCGCAGCGTGGCGCTTTCGCTCTGGTAGTTCGAGAAGGGCTCGCGCCACGCCGCCGACGGGTCGTCGTCGACGAGCTGCAGCAACGCGCGCGGGTGCGCATTGGAGGCGATGCAGCGCGCCTCCACCGTGTCGCCGTTGTCCAGCGTCACGCCGCGCGCGCGGCCATCGCGCGTCGTGATGCGCGCGACGCCCTGCCCCGTGCGGATCTCGACGCCGCGCGCCTCGGCCTCCTTGCGCATCGCCTGCGTGATCGCCCCCATGCCGCCGATCGCGTGGCCCCAGGTGCCCTTCTTGCCGTTCACCTCGCCGAACACGTGGTGCAGCAACACGTAGGCCGAGCCCGCGGCGTAGGGACTCGCGAAATTGCCGACGACGCTGTCGAAGCCGAAGCACGCCTTGATCGGCTCGCTCTCGAACCAGCGGTCGAGCCATTCGGCGGCGGAGATGGTGAAGAGGTCGAGCACGTCGCGCTTGGCCTGCATCGGCAGCCGGTTGAGAAGCCGCCCCGACTTCCAGGCGCGGAAGAGGTCGTGGATGCCGCCGCCCACGTTGGGCGGCGTCTCCAGCAGCAAGCCGCGCAGGACGTCGGCGACGACGTCGAGGCGATCGTAGTACGCGGGCAGGCGCTCGGCGTCGCGCTTCGAGAAGCGCGCGACTTCACGCTGCGTGGCCTCCAGGCCCCCGCCCACCTTGATGGACTCGCCATCCGAAAGCGGCAGGAAATTCGAGAACGGCCGTTCGACCACGCGCAGGCCGTGCTCGGCGAGCCTGAGGTCCCGGATCACCTTCGGGTTGAGCAGGCTCACCGTGTAGCTCGCGGTGGAATTGCGGAACCCGGGATGGAACTCCTCGGTCACCGCGGCGCCACCCACGACCGGGCGCCGTTCGAGCACGCACACCTTGAGGTTCGCGGCGGCGAGGTAGCTCGCGCACGTGAGGCCGTTGTGGCCCGCGCCGATGATGACGACGTCGTATTTCAAGCTAGCCCAGCAGAAACCGGCGAACCGCGCCCGTCTGGTGGTCGTCCATCAGCATCGGGCAGTGCCCGGTGCCGGGGATCACCATCGACTCGGTGCGCGGCCGGCGCTTCATCTCCTCGAGCGTCTGCGGCAACAGCAGGTCCGAGTGCTCGCCGCGGATCACCAGCACCGGGCCGTGGACCGCATTCCAGTAGGGCCGCAGGTCCACGTCGGCGAGCGGCACCGCGAAGAAATTCTTCGCGATGCCCGGGTCGTAGCGGAAGTGCCACTTGCCGTCGTCGCCGCGCTTGGCGGAATGGATCGCGAGGTGGCGCCATTGCTCGCCGGTGAGCGGCCCGAAGGGACTCACCTTGCGGATGTCGGCCTCGAGCGCCTCGATCGAGTCGTACACCGGCTCGCGGCCCAGGTATTGCCCGATGCGCTCGAGCGAGGCCTTGGGCACGACCGAGCCCACGTCGTTCATGACGAGCTTCCTCACCGGCGAGCCCGCCGCGGCGGCGAGGATCATCCCGAGGATCCCGCCCATGGAGGTGCCGACCCAGTCGATGGTCTCGGCGCCGAGCTTGGCGAGCAGGCTGGTGAGGTCGTTGCAGTACGTGGGATAGGTGTAGTCCGCGGGATCCCGCAGCCAGTCGCTGCGGCCGCGTCCCACGATGTCGGGACACACCACGCGATAGGCGTCGGCGAGCGACTGCGCCAGGGTGTCGAAGTCGCGGCCGTTGCGCGTGAGGCCGTGCACGCACACCAGCACCCGGGGATTCCTCTCGTCGCCCCACTCCACGTATCGCATCCAGTGGAAGCCATGGGGGTCGAGACACCTCACCGCACCTTCACGCATTTCGGATGTTTCCCTTCACTCGATGGCCGAGGTGCTCTTGGCACGCTCGCGCAGCAGGAACTTCTGGATCTTGCCGGTGGAAGTCTTCGGCAGCGGGCCGAACACCACCGTCTTCGGCGCCTTGAACCGGGCCATGCGCGCGCGGCAGAACTCGATGATCTCCTCGACGGACGCCGACGCCCCGTCCTTCAGCTCGATGAACGCGCACGGCGTCTCGCCCCACTTGGGATCCGGCTGGGCGACCACCGCCACCAGCATCACCGCCGGATGCCCGAAGAGCACGTCCTCCACTTCCTGCGACGAGATGTTCTCGCCGCCCGAGATGATGACGTCCTTGGAGCGGTCCTTGATCTTCACGTAGCCGTCGGGCTGCATCACCGCGAGGTCGCCCGAATGGAACCAGCCGCCGCGGAACGCCTCTTCGGTCGCCGCGGCGTTCTTGAGGTAGCCCTTCATGGTGATGTTGCCGCGGAACATGATCTCGCCCATGGTCTCGCCATCGGCGGGCACGGGGTGCAGGGTCTCCGGATCGAGGACCTTCATGTCCTCCTCGAGGAGGTAGGCGACGCCCTGGCGGCCGTTGCGCCTCACCTGCTCCTCGAGCGCGAGGCTCGACCACTCGGGGTGCTTTGCGCAGACCGCCGCGGGCCCGTAGGTCTCCGTGAGCCCGTAGACGTGCGTGATGTCGAACCCCATCTTCCCCATTCCCTCGATCACCGCCGCGGGCGGCGGCGCCGCCGCCACGAGGCAATGCACCTCGTGGTCGATGCCCTGCTTGAGATCCGCCGGCGCATTGAGCAGCATGGAGTGCACGATCGGCGCGCCGCAGTAATGCGTGACCCGGTGCCGGCGGATGAGCTCCAGGATGAGCTTCGCCTCCACCTTGCGCAGGCACACGTTGGTGCCCGCGGCCGCCGCCATCGTCCAGTTGAAGCACCAGCCGTTGCAGTGGAACATCGGCAGCGTCCACAGGTAGACGGCGTGCTTCGGCATCGACCAGTCGAGGATGTTGTTCACCGCGTTCAGGTACGCGCCGCGGTAGTGGTACACCACGCCCTTGGGGTTGCCCGTGGTGCCCGAGGTGTAGTTGAGCGTGATCGCATCCCACTCGTCGGCCGGGTATTCCCACGCGAACTGCGGGTCGCCCTCGGCCAGCAGCGCCTCGTACTCCACCGCCCCGAGGAGCTCGCCGCCGTCGTGCATCGCGTCGTCCACGTCGATCACGAGGGGCTTCGCCTTCGCGAGCCTCAACGCCGCCTTCACCGTGGCGCTGAACTCGCGGTCGGTGAAGAGCACCTTCGCCTCGCCGTGGTCGAGCATGAACGCGATCGCCTCGGCGTCGAGCCGCGTGTTGAGGGTATTCAGCACCGCGCCGATCATCGCCGGCCCGAAGTGCAGCTCGATCATCGCGGGCACGTTGGGCAGCATCGCCGCCACGGTCTCGCCGCGCCGGATGCCGCGCTTCGCCAGCGCGGAGCCCAGCCGGCGCGAGCGCGCATAGGTTTCCTTCCACGTGCGGCGCAAATCGCCGTGGATCACGGCGACGCGGTCGGGGTACGTGTAGGCCGCCTTCGCGAGGAACGAGACCGGCGTGAGCGGCGTGTAGTTGGCGGCGTTGGGCTCGAGGCCCTTCTCGTACGGATGGCTCATGCGATCCTCGTCTCGCCCCGGGCGCCCAGCCCCGCCACGCGCTCGGCGGACTTCACCGCGTTGGCGAGCAGCATGGCGATGGTCATCGGTCCCACCCCGCCCGGCACCGGCGTGATCTTCGAGGCGACCGGAGCGACCGCGTCGTAGTCCACGTCGCCCGCGAGCTTGCCGCTCGGCAACCGGTTGATGCCGACGTCGATCACCACCGCGCCCGGCTTCACCATGTCGGCCGTCACCATGTGGGCCCGCCCCACCGCCGCGACCAGGATGTCGGCCTGGCGGGTGACCGCGGGGAGGTCGCGCGTCTTCGAATGGCAGACGGTCACCGTCGCACCCGCGTTGATCAACAGCAGCGCCATGGGCTTGCCGACGATCATCGAGCGGCCGATGACCACCGCGGACTTCCCCTCCACCGCCACACCCTCGTGCTCGAGCATCTTCATCACACCCCACGGCGTGCACGGATAGAAAGCCGCCTCTCCCGCCACCAGCGCGCCCACGTTCTCGTGGCTGAAGCCGTCTACGTCCTTGGCGGGGTCGATGGCCTCGATGACCGCGCGGGAATCGATGTGCTTCGGCAGCGGCAACTGCACGAGGATGCCGTGGATGGCGTCGTCGTGGTTGAGCCGGCGCAAGAAATCGAGCAGGTGGGGCTGGCTGGTGTCGGCCGGCAGGGCATGGACCTCGGAGTGCATGCCGATCGACTCGCACGCCATCGCCTTGTTGCGGACGTAGACCTTGCTCGCCGGGTCGTCGCCCACGATCACCACCGCGAGCCCGGGCGTGATGCCGGACTCCCGCAGGCGCCCGACGCGCACGGCGAGCTCCTGCCGGAAGCCTTGCGCGATCGCCTTGCCGTCGATGTTCTTGCCCGTCATGCCGCCCTCGTCACTGGAATCGCGCCGCCCTCGCTCACGATGAGGTGGATCGCCACGTCGTGCGGCTCGTGCGGCAGGCGGTCCATCACGAAAGCCGCCGGCAACGCCGTGACGCAGAAAGTCTTCGGCCCCCGCCCGGAGAGCAGCTGGTCGAAGTAGCCCGCGCCGTAGCCCAGGCGGTAGCCCTGCGAATCGATCGCCAGCGCCGGGACGAGCGCGAACTCCACCTCGGCGATGCCGCCTTCCGGGCATCGGGCCGGATCGGGCTCGGGGATGTCCCACACGCCGGGCCTCAGGTCCCGGTCCAGGTCTGCGACCTGGTGCAGCTGCAGCCGCTTGGGCTTCACGTCGGTGATGCGGGGCAGCATGATCGCCTTTCCGTCGGCGTGCGCGCGCTCCAGGAAGGCGCGCGTGTTCCACTCGCTGCCGATGCTCATGGTGGCGAGCACCGAGCGCGCCATCCGGTATTCCGGAAGCCCCACCAGCGTCTCGACGGCCGCGCGTGCGAAGTCCGCGCGCGCCCCGGGCGCGAGCGCGTCGCGCCGGGCGATCATCTGCTTGCGCAACCGCGCCTTCGCTTCGTTCATCAGGCGGCGGCGCTCAGGGTGGAGAAATCCGCGGCGACGCGCCGGATCGCGGCGATCTTGGCCTCGGTCTCGTCGAACTCGCCGCCGGGCGTGGAGTCGGCGACGATGCCGCCGCCCGCGTAGAAGCGCAGCTCCCCGCGCGCGACGAGCGTGGTGCGGATCGGGATGTTCATGTCCATGCGGCCCGCGGCCGACAGGTATCCGATGGCGCCGCAGTAGACCTCGCGCCGGTGGGGTTCCAGCTCGTCGATGATCTGCATCGCGCGGCGCTTGGGCGCCCCGGTGATCGAGCCGCCGGGAAAGCACGCCTCGAGCGCGTCGAGCGCGTCGCGCGGGGGCGGAAGGCGCCCCTCGATGGTCGACACGAGGTGATGGACGGTGGCGAAGCTCTCCAGCTCGCACAGCCCGGTCACACGCACGCTGCCGGTCTCGCAAACGCGGCCCAGGTCGTTGCGCAGCAGGTCGACGATCATCACGTTCTCGGCGCGATCCTTGTCGCTCGCGAGCAGCTCCGCCGCGGCGGCCGCGTCCGCGCCCGGGTCGGCATGCCGGCGTCGCGTCCCCTTGATCGGGCGCGTGAGCACGTGGCGGCCGTCCACCTCGAGGAGCCGTTCCGGCGAGCTCGACAGCACCGCGCCGAACGGATACTCGAGATAGGCGCCCATGGGCGCGGGGTTCACGTCGTGCAGGCGGCGATAGAAGGTCCACGGGTCGCCGGCGCACGGCGCGCTGAACTCCCGCGTGAGGTTGGCCTGGTAGCAGTCGCCGGCGTCGATGTAGTCGAGCACGCGCTGCGCGCGCGGCAGGTACGCGTCGCGCTCGAGCGAGGAAACGATGGGACCGGTGACGCAGAAGGCGCGCGGCGCGGCAGCGCGCGCGGCGAGGAGGCGTTCGCGCAACGCGAGGACCTCGGCCTCGGGTACCGACGCGAGCGAGGTGATCGCGGCGCGCCGCTCGGCGTGATCCACCACGATCGTCCAGGCGTAGAGCCCCAGCGCCACGTCGGGCATGAACGACGCCGTGTTGGCCTTGTCCGCCGCGAGCCCCGCGGACGCGCGGCCCGCCTCGTAGCCGAAATACCCGATCACGCCACCGCTCACGGGCCATTCGCCGCTCGCGTCGCCGGCGGCCTCGCCGACCAGCAGGCGGCGAGCTGCGGCGAACGGTTCACCGGGCGCCACGGTGATCGCGCGCGGCCCGGCGGCGAGGATGTCGTAGCGTCCACCCGAGCGCGCGGGGTCGCCGCTGTCCAGGAACACCGCCCAGCCGAGCGGCCGCAGGGCGTCGAACCAGCCGTAGCGGTCGTCGCAGCGCGTGGCGGCGTCGTAGGGAAGCGGGAGCGCTTTTGCCATGGACCGCTATTCTAGTATTCTCGGCGCTTCACTCCCGGGAGGATGCACCATGAAGAAGCAAATCGCCCTCGCCGCCCTGGCCGCCGGCGTCGCCACCGCCTACGCCGCCGGCCCCTTCGACGCGTTCAAGGGCAAGATGAAGGAAGGGATGTACGAGTACAAGATGGACATGGACATGGGCCA
>Ga0105242_10003296_pt1 | contig 12578 bp, 8 predicted proteins | sample KBSM24metaG_FD_81521 | JGI IMG/M metagenome (GOLD analysis project Ga0105242, IMG submission 81521) | Miscanthus rhizosphere microbial communities from Kellogg Biological Station, Michigan, USA - KBS M2-4 metaG | ecosystem: Host-associated > Plants > Roots > Rhizosphere > Soil | place: Michigan...
AATTCATCGTAGCGCGGCCAGAACGAGAACTGGTTCGAGATGTCCTGTGATTCGACGATGTAAACCGGAGGATGGTCCGGTCCTTCCACCCGTTTGTTCTTAAAATAAAACGAGATCTCCGAGGCGCGATCGCGCTGGTCCGCGATGACGAAGAGTTTCTCGTTGTTCTTCGTCTCCAGGTTTTCCCGGATCTGCTCGACCGCGAGGGACGCTGATTTCCACCCACGCACGCGATCGGCCGGATCGCGATGGTGCGGAAACGGCAGGCCAACCGTGCGGAGCAGATCGGTGTTCGTGGCAAACAGACTCATGGCCAAGCCCACGAAAATGGCCGCGCCCAAAAACCGCGCGGCGGCGCGGCTCCCGGAAAGGCGTTCGGTCCAAAACGCCGCGGCCAGGACAGAGAGGCTGATAAACGCGAGCACGTCCCAATTCGGAGCCGCCTGGTCGTTGAAAGAAAGGAGCAGATAGAAAATGAAAACCGGCAGGCCGAACCAGACGAGGTAAAGGACCTTCAATTGCTGCCGGGCGCGGCGCCAGTTCGCCACGACGGCCCAGGTCAGGGCGAGAAAGATGAGCGGCGAAAACGTCAGGAAATGCGCGCCGAGAAACCCGAGCGCCTCGAGCGGACGGAAGCCGAACGATTCATCGAGCCCGCCGCGGGACCGCAGATGCGAGACCGTGGTCCAAGCGTGCTGATAATTCCAAACGACCGGCGGCACGAGACAGACGGCGAAGGCGGCGAGGAGGAAATAGAGTCCGCGCCGCTTGAACTCGCGCCGATGCCGCGGCACCAGCGCCAGCACCAGGACGATCGAGACCAGCTCGAACGCGTTCGTGTATTTGCAGAGAAACCCGAGCCCGACGAGCAGCCCGGTCAGCGGCCATAACCAGATCGATTTCGGCGTTCGCTCGAGGGCGAGCCAGAAAGAGAACATGGCGGCGACCCAGAAGAAAATTGAGAGCGGATCGATCGTCATGAGGAGGTTGCCGACGTTGAAAAGCGGCACGGCGTTGAGCGCGACGACCGTCCAGAAGGCGGCCCGCTCCGTGAAGAGTTTTCGCGTGAAATAGTAGAGAAGCAGGATGGTGGCGCCGCCGATAATTGGGCTCAGACATCGGACGCCAAATTCGCTGTCGCCGAAGAGCGCGGTGCTGGCGCGAATCGCAAACGCGATCCCGGGACCTTTGCTGAAATACGCCGGCGCGAGCCGTTCCGACCAGAGCCAGTAGTGCGCTTCGTCGAAGGAAAGGTCCGTCGTGGCCACCATGGTGAGGCGGATCGCGGTCAACCCGAGAATAAAGAGCCAGACTGCGCGGGTGTGGGTCATCGGTTAATCGATCAACCGCGGATGCCGCGCGAACAAGGCCGGAGCCCAGCGCGGCGCCCATCGTTTCCAGGAAAACTCCGCCAGCGCCACGACGAGCAACGCTTCGCCCAAGGCGAGAAACGCGGTCCCGACCACATCGCTCGGCCAATGCGCCCCTAGATAAATTCGCGAATACCCCACAGCCGCGGCCACGATGAAATAAAGCCAGCCCCAACGCCGGAAGAACAGGAAACAAAGTGTGCCGATCACCACATTGTCCGTCACGTGTCCCGACGGGAAAGAGGGACCGGACTTCCCGCGGTCTGTTTCGTCCGAATAGCGAATCGTCGGTCGCTTGAAGAGCGTGAGAAATTTTGGATGGGCCCGTTCCAATTGCACCATGCGCACCTTTTGCACCTGTTTCGGCCGGCGCCGATCAATGGCGGTCTTGAGAGCACTGACGAGCACATAATCGGCGAGCACCAGCGCAAGCAAAAGGCAGACAAGAAACGCGCGCCCCTTGAATCCCATGAAGACGAGAACGAACACCACCAGCGCAATCAGGAGCGGTGTCCAAATCTCCACGTCGCTGATCGCCGCCATGAACAAGTCCAGGGCGGGACACGTCCATTGTCCGTTGATGAGATGGAAAAGAAATTGGTCCACGTCCGAAGTTTTAAGTTTTAAGTGTTAAGCTTTAAGAGCCACGGGCGCGAACTGCTTCCACTTAAAACTTAACACTTAAAACTTAAAGCTGGTTCCGAATGCATACCAAAACGCTCTTATCGCTTCTCCTCGTCGCTTCCTCCGCGATCGCGGGCCCTCCGCCTGCCCGGGAAATCCTGGAATCCGTCCGGCTGCGCCAGGCCGAACAGGAATTCGAGCTTCACGGTGAGCTGCGCGAAAACGGCAAGGTCATTCCCTTTCGCCTGACCCAGACCGGCCCGGTGGTTCGCTACAGTTTCTCGAATCCGGACGAAGCCCTGCAATTGCGGATGGGCGACAACGATTCGCGGCTCGAGGAAGTGACGCGGGAAGGCGTGGAAAAAATCTCGCCGGCGCAGTTCGACCACAAAGTACGCGGGACGGCCGTCACCTACGAAGACCTGTCGCTGAAGTTTCTTTACTGGCCGGATGCGCGCGTGACCGGGGAAAACTCAATCAGCCTGCGGAACTGCTGGAAGCTCGAGCTGAAAGCGCCTTCCCGGCAATCGCAGTATTCGAACGTCTGGCTTTGGGTCGACAAGAGCGGCGGGGCGCTCATGAAAATGGAGGGCTACGATTGGAACGGCAAACTGGCGAAACGTTTCACGGTCGTTTCCGGTCAGAAAATCGAGGACCGCTGGTATTTGAAGGAAATGCGGATCGAATCGTTTGATCCCGCGACGGGGAAAGCGCAGGCGCGGACATATTTGGTGATCAACAAGCAGTGAGGCTTGAGGCAGAGGCAATAGTGGCGCGGTTTCGCGAAATAGAGTAAAAAAGAGGACTCATGTATCGCCCGGTCCTTTTCTGCGCCTGTTTGCTCGTCGCCTCCGCCTTCTCGCTTTCTGCCCAAAACGTCGGGCCTACGTCGACGCAGATCGCCGACTTCACTGAATACGCCGGCGCCCCCGCGCAATCGATCGATCTCACCACGGCGTTCACCGACCCGGATGGCAGCAACGCCGTCCGGTTCTCGACCGTCCTCGGCAATATCGACGTCGTGCTCTACGGGGCCCAAAAACCGATCACGGTGACGAACTTTCTCAAATACGTCGACCAGGGTCGTTACTTCCTGCCGGATCCGACGACGGGGCAAATCGCCTCCAGTTTCGTCCATCGCGCTTTCAATTCTCCAAACATCATCCAGGGCGGCGGATTTATCGGGACGGCCGATCCGGACCCGGCGACAAATCCGACCAAGGACAATGTAAAACCGACGCAGGTCCTGGCCTTTCCCGCGATCCAAAATGAGCCTGGGATCCTGAACAAGCGCGGCACGATCGCGATGGCGAAAGTCGCCAACAATGCCAACAGCGCGACCAGCCAATGGTTCATCAATACGACCGACAACTCGAGTTTGGACAGCGCGGCGAATAACGGTGGTTACACGGTGTTTGGCCGGGTCGTGGGCACCGGCATGAGCGTTGTCGATGCGATCGCGGCGTTGCCTCGTTTTAATGCCGGCGCGCCCTTCGATACCTTGCCGCTCCGCAATTACTCGAGCGGGTTCGTGAAAGTTCAGAACCTCGTTACCATTCCCAGCCTCACCCAGATTTCGCCGCTCAGTTATTCGGTCCAAAGCGATAACGCCAGCGTGACCGCCACCATCAGCGGCACGAAATTGCTGGTCCTGCCCAATAGCGTCGGGACCGCGCATGTCACCGCGACGGCGACCGATCTCGATGGCGCGATGGTTTCGCAGCAGTTCACGGTCAACGTGATCGCTGCGCCAGGCCGGCTCGTTAATTTGTCGACGCGAATGCAGGTCGGCACCGGAGACAACGCGCTCATTGCCGGCTTCATCATGACCGGCTCAGCCTCGAAAAGGCTCGCGATTCGCGCCATGGGGCCATCGACGGGACTGGGCGGGGCGGTCGCCGATCCGACCTTGGAATTGCGCGATAGCAATGGCGGAACCGTGGCCACCAACGACAACTGGGGCGACGCCCCGAATAAACAGGACGTGAGCGATTACGGACTCGCCCCGGGTTCGCCTAACGAGTCCGTCATACTCACCACCGTGGCGTCAAATCCGAGCGGTGCGGCCTACACCGCGATCATGCGCGGCGCGAATGACACGACCGGGCTCGGCGTTGTCGAAGTTTACGATCTCGATAGCGGGCCGGGCTCTACGTTGCTGAACATTTCGACGCGCGGCCAGGTCGGCACCGATCCCAATGCGCTGATCGGCGGATTTATTCTCGGCGGCGCGGAATCGAAAAATATCCTGGTCCGGGCGATTGGCCCGTCGCTGACTGGTTTCGGGGTGCCGGGCGCGCTGAGCGATCCGACTCTCGAGCTGCGCAATGCGCAAGGCGGTTTGGTCGATTCAAATGACGACTGGATGACGAGCCCCCAGAAAACGCAGATCCAAAGCAGCGGCCTCGCGCCGAGTGATGCGAAGGAATCCGCCGTCCTGCAAACGCTGGCCGCCGGCCAATACACGGCGGTCGTTCATGGAGCGAACGGCGGCACCGGCGTGGGCTCGGTGGAAGTTTATCAGCTACCGTAGTTGTAGCCGTCGTTGTAGCGGCGGTCTATGACCGTCGACCGGACTCAGTCCGGTTTCCTTGTGCGGCCAATGATCGCCGGGTCGGTGACGGCTCGAAGATGCGATCAAGACACCCCAAACGCTCTATGCGGGCTCTTCGTTCTGGGGATCGACGGTCATAGACCGCCGCTACAACGGAGCCGCATCAGCGCGCTGGGCTCGGTCGGAGACCGCGCCTACAATCCCGCACCCTGCACAATCTGGGCGAAGCTGCGCGCATCCAAACTGGCGCCGCCGACGAGGGCGCCGTCGATGTCGGGTTGCGACATGAGGGTGCGCGCGTTGTCGGGCTTCACGCTGCCGCCATATTGGATCCGGATCTTCTCGGCGGTCGCCGCGTCGGAGATCTAGGTGAGAACGCTTCGCACAAACGCGTGCGCTTCCTGGGCCTGATCGGCGGTCGCGGTTTTCCCGGTGCCGATCGCCCAGACGGGTTCGTAAGCGATGACGGTTTCCTGCAATTCCTTCGCGCCCAGCCCAGCCAGGCTCCCGCGCAGCTGGGTCGACAACACTTTCTCTACCTCGCCGCGCTCGCGTTGTTCGAGGCTTTCGCCCACGCAAAGGATCGGGCGCAGCATCGCTTCATGCGCGGAACGCACTTTCCGGTTCACGATTTCGTCCGTCTCGCCGAAAAGCGTGCGCCGTTCGCTGTGACCGAGCACGACGTAACGCACGAAAAGATCGCGCAACATGGCCGGGCTGATCTCACCGGTGAACGCGCCCGAGCGTTCCCAATGCATGTTCTGCGCGCCGACCTTGATATGCTGCGCGTTTTCGAGCGCGGCATTGACCGATGCTATCGCCGTGAACGGCGGAATGATGACCACCTCGACGTCCCTCGAGTCGCCCATCTCCAGCAAAAACGTTTCGACGAAGGCCGATGCCTCGGCCTGCATCATGTTCATCTTCCAATTCGCAGCGACGATTTTCTTTCTCATCTCAGAAAAGGGGCAATGGAGTGTTGGAGTAGTGGAGTAATGGGATAAATCCTGCCCCACCACTGCATTTCTCCATTACTCCATTACTCAGGCCTTGGCCCGTCAGAATTGGAAATAAATAAACGGCGCGTAGTGCGGGGGAATAAATAAAAGCACGATGGCAAAGGCGCAACCGTATCCGGCGGCGAAGACCGGCGCGGACGGACGGCGCCACCAGGTCGAGAAAGTGGCGCGGGAATTAAGCCAATGAACAAATCCCAGGGCGGCCACGATCCAGAGCATCCAAACGCCGAGATCCTCACTGCCACCGCTGGACAGGAACACGAAGCTCCTTAACGCCGGGACCGCATGGGGCAGATCGATCGCGCGGAAGAAAATCCAGGCGAAACAGACCCAGTAAATTGTGACCAGCCACGCTAACCAACCGGCGAACGTTCGCGGGCCAACTGGAGGGACGCCCGCTGTGGCGTCCCTCATACTCCCAGGCGCGACAGCGCCCGCATCATAGGGACGAGACAGCGCTCGCCCCTCCATTTCACGAGCTTCCGGCAGCGTCTTCCGTTTTCCCGACCAAGCCCGATGGACAACCAGAGCGAGCCCATGCAATCCACCCCAGATCACGAACGTCCAGGCGCCGCCGTGCCATAGGCCGCCCAGCAACATCGTGATCATGATGTTGCGATAAACAAACCAGGCCGGGCCGCGATTTCCCCCGAGCGCAATGTAAAGATAATCGCGGAGCCAGGTCGACAGGCTGATGTGCCAGCGATGCCAGAAGTCCGAAATGTTCGCGGCGAAATACGGGAACCGAAAGTTGACCGGCAATTGATAGCCGAGCAGCGCGGCCGTCGCGATCGCCATGTCGGTGTATCCAGAAAAATCGCAATAGATCTGGATGGCATAAAACAAGACCGCGACCCACGCGCTCCCCGCGGTGAAATTCCACGGCGCGTCGAAGTAGCGATCGACGAACGGCGCCAAGGCATCGGCGATGCACGCTTTCTTGATGAACCCGGTGAGGAACAGGACGAGGGCGCCGCGCGCGTCGACGTCCGCAAACCGGCGAACGCTCCGCAATTGCGGCAGGAACTGCGACGCGCGCACGATCGGGCCGGCGACCATTTGCGGGAAGAACCCGATAAAACAGGCAAGATCGATCGGGCTGCGGACCGGCTCCAATTTTCGCCGGTAAACGTCGATCGTGTAACTCATCGAGTGGAACGTGTAGAAGCTCACGCCCACCGGGATAATGATGTTCAAAGTGTGCAGGCTCGGATGCAGACCCAGCCACGCGAGCAACGCGGCCGCTGAGGTGACGAAGAAATTGTAATACTTGAAGAACGCGATCGTGCCCAGGTTCGCGGTCAGGCTCAGGATCAACCAGCCGCGCCTCTTTCCGGGATCGTCGGTTCGCGCCAGCATCGCGCCGACGAAGTAATCGAGTGCGCTCGACGCCACGATGAGGAAGAGGAATTTCCAGTTCCAACAGGCGTAGAAGAAATAGCTGCAAGCCAGCAGCCAGATTTTCCGCGTCCGGTTCTCGCGCAGCGACCAGTAAACGGCGAAGACCGCGAGGAAGAACCAGAAGAAGCGGAACTCGACGAAAAGCATGCGCCGTTACGGTTGGCGCGCGCGGCGCACGAATTCCTGGGCGAGGAGGCGGGTAAACTCCTCCGCGCCTTCCCTGGTCAGGTGAGCGTCATCGATGCGAACCTTCGGGTCGAAGAGCATCGGGTAGGTCCGGGCGTCGTTGAAGGGAAAGAGGGGGCCCGGCGATGACTGTCCAAAACTGACCGGAGATTGAAAGATAAGCGGTGGAACGACAAAAAGCGGGACCGCGCCGATCTCCCGGAGCCGCGTCGCGTAGCTCCGATAGACTCCATCCGCAGCGGGATCGAGCGGCTTCGGCCGCGCGTGGGCGATTTCCTCGTCGAGCCGTTTTTGAAAACTCGCCGCGTCTTCCGGCGTCATCGCGTTTCCGGCCAGCCGATAACCGTCGCGCCGCGGCCCCAGTTCCAAATCCGCGTCGACTTCGCGATTCTGCGGAAACAGGATCTCCGTCGCCCGGCCCACGTTACAAAACCGCTGCGCGAATAGCGTGAGGTGGGTGGCCAGATCGCGCCGCGCCAGCCAGAGACGCGAAATCTGGATCACCCAGTTCGCATCGCCACGCGGGTTAAGGGCCTTTCGAAGCGTCAGGGCCGTGCGTGGCCAATCGTGCCAGTAAACGGCCCGCTCGGTCCCGAGCACCTTGTGCAATTTCGTTTCGATGTTGGCCGTCTCCAGGAAGACCCACTTCAAATTGCGCGGCTGCGTCTTCAGGATCTGGTCGAGAACATAGAAATTTTCAGGCGGATGCATCGCATCGATGCCGAAATTGAACGTGCGCGTCGGAAGACCATTTTCGCGCGTGATTCGATCGAAAATTTCCGGCGAGACCGAGTAATAGATGCTGCTGGTGCCCACCAGCAGGGTATCGAATTCGTCCTTGTGCCCGGCAAAGAATTTCAGCTTCGCGGCGACGCCTTTCGGGATAATCGGAGGCACGAGAGAATGAATGAGCCCGCTCGTGGCGAGGAAAGCTGCCAGCGCGATGACGACGTAGAGACCGTTCTTACTGACTTTAGTCATCTAACCCCTCCGCATCTTGGAGCCGGCCTGACTTCAGGCCGGAGAGAACACGCGACGCCTCAGCCCTACGGCACGAGGTCGTGCCGGCTCCAGTGAGGGGAACGTGACGAAACAGAGTTTCGAAGACAAGCGCGTTCCCAAACAGAGTTTGGGAACGAGGAGGCTGATGCAACGCAAATCGCCGCGCGATTTATCCGCGATCGCTCAGCGCCGCAATCCCCGGCAGCTCCTTGCCTTCGAGCAACTCGAGGGACGCGCCGCCGCCGGTCGAGATGAACGTCATCTTATCGCCCAGCCCGGCCTGCTTCACCGCCGTAACAGAATCGCCGCCGCCGATGATGGTTGTCGCCTTCGAGCGCGCCAAAGCTTCCGCGATCGCGATCGTGCCAGTGGCGAAGGCCGGGATTTCGAAGACGCCGACGGGTCCATTCCACAAAATCGTTTTTGCTTTCGCGATCTCGTCTTCGAAAAGAGCGACCGTGGCGTGCCCAATATCGACGGCCTGCCAGCCATCGGTAATCCCGTGGGTGGAAGTGACCCGGCTGGTATTTCGCCAGGGCGAACCCGGCTCGACTTTCTGCGTCTCGACCGCGTCCACCGGCAACAGGAAGCGCACCCCTTTTTCCTTGGCTAGTTCTACAAGCTCGCGGGCCAGGTCGAGCTTGTCGGCCTCCACCCGGCTGGCACCGATCGGAACACCCTGCGCTTTCCAAAATGTGTTCGCCATCGCGCCGCCAATCAAAATCGTGTCGGCCTTTTCCATCAGCGCTTTGATCACGCCGATTTTGTCCGAGACCTTCGACCCGCCAAGAATGACCACGAAGGGCTTGGGCGGCTTCGCCAGCTCGTGGGAGAGATACTGGATCTCTTTTTCCATGAGAAATCCCATCGCGGATTGTTTGACGAACTTCGTGATGCCCGCCGTGCTGGCGTGCGCGCGATGAGCCGCGCCGAAAGCATCGTTCACGTAAACGTCACCGAGCTTCGCGAGCGCTTCCGCGAATGCTGGATCGTTTGCTTCCTCACCCGCGTGAAAGCGGACGTTCTCCAGCAGCGTCACATCGCCTTCCTTCATGTCGGCAATGATCACCTCCGGAATTTCACCGACGGTTTCCGTGCTGAACGCGACCGGGTGATCGATTAGCGTATGCAGGTAATCCGCGACCGGCCGCAGTGAATATTTCTCCACCGGTTTCCCTTTGGGCCGGCCGAAGTGCGCCATCAGGATCGTCTTCGCTCCCTGTTCGCGGAGATATTTGATCGTCGGAAGGCTCTCGCGGATTCGCGTGTCGTCCGTGATTGCGATTTTCCCGTCACGATCTTCGGTGGGGACATTGAAGTCGACGCGGACCAGCACTCGCTGGCCGCGGACGTCGAGATCTCGGAGGGTAAGCTTGCTCATTGGAGTAATGGAGTGCTGGAGCAATGAGGGAGAGGCCGAGGCGGATTCATTACTCCATCACTCCACTACTCCATCACTCCATTTTGCCGCGTTTACTTCGACATCAACTCCAGCATCTGGACGCAACGATTGCTGTAGCCCCACTCGTTGTCGTACCAGCCGACGATCTTCACGAATTTTCCTCCGTGGGTCATCGTCAGTTTGCTGTCGAAAATGCAGGAGTGCGGGTTGCCGACGATGTCGATCGAGACGAGCGGCTCGTCGCTGTATTCGAGAATACCTTTGAGCTTCTTGCTCGCGGCGGCTTCTTTGAACGCGTTGTTGATCGACTCTACGGTCGCGTCCTTTTCGATGATCGCGGTGAAATCGGTCACGGAACCGTCGGGGGTCGGAACGCGGAACGCGCCGCCGTTCAACTTCCCGTTCAGGGCCGGAATGACTTCGCCGATCGCTTTCGCGGCGCCGGTGCTCGATGGGATAATGCTGACCGCGCCCGCGCGGGCCCGGCGCAAATCTTCATGCGGCAGATCGAGGATGCGCTGGTCGTTCGTGTAACTGTGGATCGTGCTCATGAAGCCGTTCACGACGCCGAAATTGTCGTGGAGCACCTTGGCCATCGAAGCGAGACAGTTCGTGGTGCAGCTGGCGTTCGAGATGATGAAATGTTTGCTCGCGTCGTAGAGCTCGTCGTTGATGCCGAGGCAGAGAGTGAGGTCGGGGTTCTTGGCCGGCGCGCTGATGAGGACCCGCTTCGCTCCGGTCTTGGGCAGGTGGAGTTCGGCTTTATCGCGGCTGGTGAAAAAGCCGGTCGACTCGAGGACGACTTCCACGCCGAGATCTTTCCACGGCAGATTGCCCGGGTCGCGTTCCTTCAGGACCTTAATCTTGTGTCCGCGAACGATGATGTTCTCGGGATCGAAGCTGATCTCACCCTCGAATTTGCCGTGGACTGAATCCCATTTGAGGAGATGCGCGAGGGTGTGGGTGTCGGTCAGGTCGTTGATCGCCGCGATGCGTTTGACGTCGCTCTGGTCCATCGCACGAAGGACGTTGCGCCCGATTCGGCCGAAGCCGTTGATGCCGTAGTTAGCCATAGGAAGAGTGGTTGAGTTGAGATGCCGCGTTGCAGAGCGGGTAAGTTACTAATTGCGGCGAATCGGGAACGCAAATGGGAAACGGGCCGCGAGTCGAATGCACGCTGGTTGAACAAGCGACCAGTGTCCTCGCCTGAAGTCTGCCTCGTCCCGTCCTAAGCCTCTCCTCAAATCCGTTGTCGAGAAAGCTTGGCATAGCGGAGCCTATGGTCATACTCGGCGACAGCGATCGACCCCATGCTCCCCGTCGCAAGCAAAGCTCATCCCCGGAAACCTGCCCCTCGGAGCAGCGGGCGCCCCCCATTTTTCACTTCAGCCGCAACATCCCGTCCCATCATTGAAATTGCATTGCCATGAAAAAAAGCACGCCCTCCACGCTCGGCCCCGCTGAACCAATCATTGATTGGCAAGAACGGTACGCTTCGTTCTCCGCCCCTGCGAGGAGGTCCGGCTCAAGGGAAAATAGGCGGGAGGACCTATGAAAATCGTCCGCCCCGGCGACCCCGGTTACAACAAGGATCGCGTCATCTCGAACGCACGCTTCGATTACCGCCCGTCGGCGATCTATTACTGCGCCAATGCCGCGGACGTTAAGAAGGCGATCGCCGATGCGCGCGCCAAAGGCGTGGGCGTGCGAATTCGATCCGGCGGGCATCAGCACGAGGGCATGTGCAGCGCCACCGGCGTGATCCTCATCGATGTCACCTCCATTAACTCGTTTCAATTCGAGAAAGGGAGGCCGGGGCGCGTCTGGATTGGCGCGGGGCTGGCGCTGGCGGACATATATGTCGAGTTGTGGCGGCGCGGCTACTACTTTCCGGGTGGCGCGTGCGGCGACGTGCACGTCGGCGGACTGACGCAGGGAGGCGGCTGGGGTTTCGGATTGCGCCAGTTTGGTCTGACCTGCGACAGCCTGATCGGCGCCGAGATCGTCACCGCGGACGGTCGCATTTGCCAAATCCCCAGGCCGGGATACCCCGAAGATCAGAAGTTGCTCCAGGCGCTGCGCGGGGGCGGCGGCGGCAACTTCGGCGTGGTCACGCGATTCTGCTTTCGGCTCCATCCGTTGACGTACGGGTACGTTGACGTGTCCGTCACGTGGGGCGATGCCCAGCTCCCCGGGAACAGCCTCGATCAGCTCCTGAAGCGCTGGATGAACGTGTTCCCGCGCGACGAGGACCACAGGCTCACCACCTTCATGCGTCTGCTCGTGGCGCCTTCCGGCACCAACGATCGCCTGCTCCTCAGCGGACGATATCTCGGCAGCATTCCCAACGCGCAGCGTACGTTGGACAAGCTCCTGAAGGGACAACCGCCGCCGCGTGTCATCACGTACACGCTGAGTCCTCCCCGGCCTCCCAGGCAGAAGGGTGCCATGCGGCTCGACCGGCGCGGGTGGGAGCGAATGCGCGAACAAATGGGAACGCACCCCGGGTACCAACCGGGCCCGGCGCTCTCGGGCGCCGCCGCCGGCGCTTCGATGGATCTGACCAGCACCTGTGCGGGGGTTCCGTTTCGGCACAAGATCTCCTCAGCCTTCGTTCGCCGGCAGGTGAACCCGAACCTCGTTCCGGCGTTGACCGCTTTCATCCGGAAAACCACGCCCGTGCTGCCGTCCGCTGTCGCCCGCCAGTATGTGAGCCTGCACTGCCTCGGCGGCGCGGCCTTCGACGAGCCGCTGCCCAGCGCGTACGCGTTTCGCGACCGCGTCGTCCTCTTGCAGTACCAGGCCTGGTGGCAGGCAGGCGACACGCGTCACGACAAGCCGTGCATCGCGTGGATCGAGAACTTCCGCCAAACCATGACGCCGTACACCGACGGCGCGTTCATTAACTTCGTCGATCGCGACATTCCCCTCGAGGAGTACTACAAAGACAAGCTGCCGGAGCTCCTCGTCGGGGTGAAACGGCAGTGGGATCCCGGGGATTTTTTCAAGTTCGAGATGAG
>Ga0105242_10003297_pt1 | contig 12575 bp, 11 predicted proteins | sample KBSM24metaG_FD_81521 | JGI IMG/M metagenome (GOLD analysis project Ga0105242, IMG submission 81521) | Miscanthus rhizosphere microbial communities from Kellogg Biological Station, Michigan, USA - KBS M2-4 metaG | ecosystem: Host-associated > Plants > Roots > Rhizosphere > Soil | place...
AATTGGGATTCGCACGGGTGACAAAGGAATCGGGAAAGACGGAAAGCCGAAAGCCAATTTCGAGCCCGGTGTCGACCTGCTCGCAAAGATAACGGTCCTTGGCGAAGGCTCACGCGGCTCATTGGCTAAGCAGTTGACGGCGAGGCTTGGTTTGGATGAGGGCAAGGAACCGCAGGTGTTTTCGATCGGTGTAAAAGAGCTGTGGGAAGTTCCGGCAGGGAACTTTGAAGAGGGACGAGTTGTCCACACGCTCGGCTTTCCCTCGGACACGAACACCTACGGCGGCGGATGGATCTACGGCTATAAGAACAACGTTGTCAGCATTGGCTACGTGACCGGGCTCGATTACATGGACCCATTGATCGATCCCCATGCCGAGTTCCAAAAGTTTAAGACGCATCCGAAGGTCGCTGAGATCCTGAAAGGCGGCAAGATGATCAAGTACGGTGCCAAATCGATCAACACAGGCGGTTATTACACAATGCCTCGGCTCTACGCCGATGGAGTCTTGCTTGTCGGCGACTCAGCATCCTTCCTGAACGGACAGCGGATCAAGGGAATTCATACCGCGATGAAATCGGGAATGCTTGCGGCTGAAACGATCGTCGATGCCTTTTCTCATGAGGATTTCACGTCGAAACATCTTAGGTATTACGAAGAGAAGGTGAACCTTAGCTGGATATTCGACGAGCTGCATGCGGTCCGCAATTTTCACGCCTCGTTCCAGAAAGGACGCTGGTCGGCCCTTATCAATTCCGGTTTGCAGTACCTGACCGGCGGAATGGCTTGGGGGTTCATGCCGCATGAATACCACGTAGCGGGCTATGAACGAATGGTCACGCTCAACTCAGACGGCAGAAATTCAGGTGACAAAACGGAGAACGTTCATCGCGACCGGTATGCCGATCTGAAATTCGACAAGGAGCTGACCTTTGACAAGATAACGGATGTTTATCACGCTGCAGTTTCGCATGATGAAGACCAGCCCTCGCACCTCCATATTCTGGACACCGAGATCTGTGCGACGAGGTGTGCCGAGGAATACGGTAATCCGTGTCAGCGGTTCTGTCCGGCTGCGGTCTACGAGATGGAGCACAGTGATAAGACCGGGCGAAAGGAACTAAAGGTGAATTTCTCGAATTGCGTTCACTGCAAGACCTGCGATATCGCCGACCCTTACCAGATCATCAATTGGGTGACACCTGAAGGCGGTGGAGGCCCGAATTACAACGGAATGTAAGCAAAAAAAAACCGCCCACTTGGACGGTGTTTGCTACGTATAGCCACGGCCTAAAGATACTTACTTTGTGTCATTGCCATCGATGATCTTGAAATTCACCCGGCGTTCCTTGAATTCCTTCATGGCGACGCGAGTCGGTTTGTTCTTGCGGGTATCGATGTCCGTACGCGAAATGGCACCGCGTTGGAGCTGCTTGCTGCGTTGAGCTGCAAGAATGATCATTCGATATTTTGAATCTATTGCGGGCGGATCAATGATCTCGTCAATATCTTCAATTTCGGCGGCTTTTGCCGATTCATTTGCCATAAATTGATTTAATCTCCAGAAATATGCGTCTTCGACGGGTCGAAACTACCTAGTATAGTACTAATGCCCTCGGTTTGTCTATTCGTATGATGTCTCTCGGCCGTGATTATGCATTGAAGATCCGCCAAAGCACGGTCAAGCTCTTCGTTTATTACAACATAGGCGAAATTCTTGTATTCCCGGACTTCGGCGATCGAATTTTTAAGGCGGAGCGTCAGATCGGCGTGGGTTTCGGTAGCACGGGCCGTAAGCCTGGCACTCAGGACCTCGAACGAAGGCGGCATTATAAAGATGCTGACGGCGTCGGGCATCTTTTCCAGTACGAGTTTCGCACCCTGGACATCGATCTCAAGGATCACGTCCCGTCCGGCGTTGGTGATGTTTTCGACCTGGCTTTTTGAGGTGGCATAAAAGTTGTCATGCACGTACGCCGATTCGAGGAATTCTCCGTCCCGCTTTAACCGTTCAAACTCTTCTATGGAGACAAAGAAATAATCGTGCCCGTTCTCTTCACCCAAACGTGCCTTCCGCGTAGTGTACGAAACCGAATAGCCGATATGCGGCACGGTCCGAAGGACCTCTTTGATCAGCGTGCCTTTACCGCCGCCTGACGGACTGGTGATGATTATCAGATTCCCTTTCATTCCACGTTCTGGACTTGCTCTCGTATTTTCTCGATCTCGCTTTTGATCGCCAGGGCGTTCTCTTTGACAATGGGCTGGTTTGTCTTAGATGAGATTGTGTTGGCTTCGCGGTTAAGTTCCTGGGTCAGGAAATCCAGTCGTTTGCCTACTTCCTTTTCCTCGGACGTGATCTGACGGAAATGTTCAATATGACCGCGGAGCCGGGTTATTTCTTCGCTGATGTCGCTGCGATCGGCGAGATAAGCGATCTCTTGTGCAAGCCGGCCCTGGTCAAGCTCGATCTGCGATTCGCTCTTGGCGAGCATCTCAGTAATGCGTTTCGTCAGACGTTGGCGGTACTCATCCGCAATGCTGGCTGATTCCTTTTCTATAGCCGGAAGCCGCTGCTCTATCTCGGAAAGGCGAAATTCGAGTTCGTTGCGAAGCATCAATCCCTCGTTCTCACGCATTTTTTCGAGGTCATCGATAGTCAGGTTCATCGCGGTTTCCAAACCGACGACAAACTCTTCGCTCAGGTCGTCTTTTTTCGGCTGAACGACATTTGGCAGTCGGGCGATGATATTCAAGTCGGGTTCACCTGCAAGCCCAAACTCCTCCTGCATTTCCTTCATCGCCGAAAGATACGCACCGATCATCGGGCGGTTCAATTCATACGTCAGGTCGCCGATCCGGTCGTACTGAACATTTACATCGACACGGCCGCGAGAAAGGCGATTTGAGATGATGCGTTTCAGCGTGGACTCAAGCTGCTGCAGTTCGCCGGAAAGGCGAAGCGAGACGTCGAGAAAACGATTGTTCACCGTTTTCAGCTCAACCGTTACAGCAAAGTTGTCCTCGGCCACCGCACCGCGGCCGAATCCAGTCATTGACTTCATAAATAGACAATGTAAAACGATTTTAAGGTAAAAGGGAAAGCCGAAAATAGAAAATCGGAGAATTTTTCGATTTTAATTTTCTGCGGGTTCTGCTATCATTTGCCCGTTGGTCTTCACCCGACTTTCCAATTTCCTGGAGCTATAAACCAATATGTCCGTTGATGTTAAAGCAGAAGCTGTCATCGCACGTCCGCGTTCAGACGTTGCCGAGATCGTGTTCGACCCGAAATCGGAAGTAATTTGGATCGAAGGAATGAAGCAGGTCTTTCCCCAATCTGTTGGAAACCTTTCGAAAGGCTCCCGGCTCGAACGCCGAGGCATCATGGCCGGTTTAGAGTACGTCTCGGAAGTTCTTGTGACGAACGACGAACCGGAAAAGATGCTCGAATTCTCGAGTCCCGAACCGTTCGAAATGAAGATCCGCTACAACCTCGATGATGTAGAAGGTGGGACCGCCATTAAGATACGAATACAAAGCGTCGGTGATGTTAGCAGGGTCGCGATGCCGCCGGCTATATTGGCCGGAAAGGTTCGCGAGGATCTCGAGGGTTCACTTAAGAAACTGAAAAAACACATGGAGAATGGACACTCGTAAGTCCGTCATCTCCGTCGATCAGGATATTCGTCGCCACTTCTGGGTACTTCGCAGGTTGAGAAGTTGGTTGTACAAATTGGCCAATCCAAAGGTTCCTTCCATTCCGTAATCCGATATTTTCCGGACCTTTCCATTGTCAAAGGTAATCGTCAACGTCGCCGTCTGGTCATCCGTGTGGCCTACGGCGTAATCATTCTTCAGCATTCTAAGGCCCATGTAGTTGATCGTGTCGACTAGCTTGTCGAAGGCTGCGAGGTCTATCACGCCATTGAATTTTCCTTTCCTTTCATTGAACTGGATGGCCTGGTAGGTCGCTCTTCTCCGTTCATCGATGCTCATTTCAAGAACGGGACATGTTCCGAAACAGCCGGTCGTTTCAAATGCTATCTTCTGAATTCTGAATTTGTCGGGTTCCGGATTGTATTCAATAAATTCTCCGAACTTGAACACGATGTTTTTTTCCGTCTCTTTTGCGAGAGTTACCTTCGATTCCAAGTTAAATCCCCGAAGTACGAGTAACGTCTGGTCGGCTTGCCTGGTGATGTTTACAACTGTGTGTCCGTATGCATCGGAGGTGCCAATCTCGAGATTGTGATAGGTATAGTTTTCACCGTCGGTATTCAAAACGGCTATCAGCCCGTCGCCGTCAACTAACAGGTCCGTCAGGCCGTTTCCGTCGAGGTCGAGTTTGTAAAATTTGTTCTTTCCGTAGTCGGCAGTTACAACGGCGTACTCATCGAGCAAGGCACTTCCATATTTAGGAAAGGCCTTTTGCAGAAAGAGATTCACGTCGTGGGCGGTTTGCAGTTCATCGATAGAGTTGCCGAACACAGACACCCCTACAATCATCAAGATGATCGAACTGAACAAAAACTTCATAGGATTACTTGCTAACTAACAAGTAAAGGGTGGTTAAAGATTAATTCAGTAACCGATCAGAGGCAAGTTTCAGATCCGAAAGAATGTGGCGGGATCATATGCGAGGGCCTGCAGGACGCCATCTCTGACTATCCCTCAAATTGAACAGCTGGCTGTATAGATTTGCCAGGCCGAAAGTTCCGATCATTCCGTAATCGTGGACCTTCTTTACCTTTCCATTGTTATAGGTGATCTCAAGGTCGATAGCCGCATCATCCGTCCAATTGACCTCATAGCGACTGGCGAGCCCTGATAGGCCTACATAGTTGATCGTCCGTATGAGAGTGTTAAAGGCTTCCTGATCGAGAGTTGTATTGAAATTGCCTTGCTGCTTGTTGAATTTGATCGCCTCATAATAGACGGACCGGTCGCCGAAAATGTACATATTAAAGATCGGACAATCACCGAAACATCCGCCTTCCTTGAACACGATCTTCTGGATATTGAATTTATCCGGTTTGGGATTGTATTCGATGAATTCTCCGAACTTCATCAGGATAGTTTTTTCGGTTTTCTTATCACCGACGGTTTGGGTCCGTTCATCGTAATCTCTGATCGCAAGCATGGGTGTTTTGTTCAGGTAGCTGATCCCCGTTAGGGTGTGCAAGTTGATCAGGAAGCCACCCTGGTCTATAGGATGGACATCATACTTTGTCTCACTCGAGCTCGTTACCGCGACCAAATGAAAGTTGTCGATAAGCAGATCGGTAAGCCCGTTTCCATCGAGATCGAACTTGTAGAAATTGTTCTTGACGAAGCGGGCTTTTGGAACATTTGTCTCGTCGAGAAGTACTGAATTGGCAAAGTCCGGAAAGGTTTTTTTCAGGAATGCATTTACCTCGGCAGGCGTTGTAAGCGTGTCGATCTCATTCGCAAAGGACGGAACGACGATAAGCAGCAATATTAAAAGGGCAAAGAGTGTTTTCATTCGATGCTTAGTTGCGGCGTAACGGTCCAAGGGTTGTTACATGTATCGCTTTTCACACCTATAACTGTTACACCGTTTCGACCTTTTCCTCATCCGCGAATTGAAGCTCGTAAAGCCGCCGATAGGTACCATTGTGTTCAAGAAGTTCGGCATGAGTTCCGGTTTCAATGACCTGGCCTTTTTCCATGACCACGATCTTATCAGCACGGCGAATGGTGGAAAGACGGTGAGCGATCACGATCGACGTCTTGTTCTGCATCAGGTTGGACAGAGCCTTTTGCACCAGGCGTTCGGATTCGGCGTCGAGTGCGGATGTGGCTTCGTCCAATATCAGAACTGGTGCGTTGAGGAGCACGGCCCTGGCGATCGCTATCCGCTGACGCTGTCCACCGGAAAGAAGGACACCGCGTTCACCGACGATCGTGTCATATTTCTTTGGTAGTTCATCGATGAATTCGTCGGCAAAGGCGATGCGAGCGGCTTCCTCTATATCTTCTCTCGAAGCATCGGGCTTACCGTACGAGATGTTGTATAGGATCGTGTCGTTAAAAAGAACGGTCTCCTGCGTGACCAGAGCGATCTGTTTCTTGAGGCTAAGCAATTTTGCATCCCGAAGATCGATACCATCCCATAAGATGGATCCATCGGTCGGATCGTAGAGGCGTTGGATAAGTTTAATGAGGCTTGATTTGCCGCCACCGCTTTCACCTACGAGTGCAACGACGGATCCTTTCGTTACGCTCAGGTCAACGTCACGAAGGATCTTCTTATCGCCGTTCTGGTAATTGAAAGTGACAGACTCTAACCGGATCTCATGCTGAAGCGGCTTGAGCTCTACTGCATCCGCTTTCTCCGGCAGGACCTCATTTTCATCGAGGACATCCCATACGTCTTTCGCCGCCGCAAAGGCCTTTGACAACTCGTTGTGCTGACGCGAGATCTTTCGCATCGGGTCGTAGGAACGGAATAGGAAGAACAGGAAAGTAAAAAACTGCGGAGCATCCATTCGGCCGCCGTTAATCTCACGAAGGCCGAAGTAAAAGAGGACAATAATGGTGATGACGCCGATTATGTCGATAGTCGGAGGCGAGATCGCCGCGAGGCGGCCTGCCCGTCGATTCGCTTTGGCGATCGCCTCGGCAACGCGTGCAAAACGGAAACGTTCGCGGCTCTCGGCGTGATATGCCTTGACTATTGTTTGATTTGCGAGTGTTTCCTGGGCAGTGTCGGTTAATTGTTTGTTCCCTTCGAATGCCTCGGCGGCCAGTCGCCGTAAGCCTTTGCTGAACCTTGAAGTAAGCAGGCCGATTATCGGGGCAATGATCAAAGTTCCAAGCATCAAACGCCAGTTAAAATAAAAGGCAGCTCCAAAAAAGAACATCAGCATGAAGCTTTCGCGAAGTACATCGCGGAGGTTTGCCGAAACCGCTTGCTCGATCGCACTGCTGCTAACTACAAGGCGTGAAACGAGAAAATTGGAACGATGCCGTTCGAAGAAGGCGGCGGATTGATTAAGCAGGTGATCATAAAGCTCAACACGAAGTTTGAGTATTGAAGCCTGGCCTATTTTCGCCATGAGGTATGACGAAAAGAATTCAGAGATTCCTTTAAGGACCGTAAAGGAGACCAGAAGGATGGATATCGCCGTCCATGCTTTTACCCAGTCGTCAAACGGAATTAACTTCTCAAGATTGAATAGGGTCGAAGTCTGCTGAGCACCCGGTAGAAATTGATTAAAGATAGGAACGAGAAGGGCACCAATGGCGGTCTCGAATACCGCCGTAAGCACCATTGTGACTATAGCAAAGACGAAAGTTACCCAATACGGCCGGACATATTTTAGTAGGCGTGTGAACTCGTTCATCCAGGTTGTTGATTGCAGCTTCGCGAATCCGCAACGCGTTCAAGGATATGTCAGCGGGAAGGGAAGTCAAAATCCACAGAATTCAAATAGGGATACGTCATATCCTTGTAGGCAGTGCTACTGATGGATCCACATTTGCGACCATATGCCGAGTCAAGAAATTGCCTGTAGCTGGTACGTGTACGTCACGTCCTGGATTCCTTCCCGGGGAACTGCTGACAATTTCACCTGATCCCGCAATGTAGTTAGTGATCTGGCTATTCGTTCCGAGCGAGCTCAGCGTCATTGCACCGACCAGGGGAGCCGGGTTTATCGTACTTGCCGGAAGCATGGTATTGACTGACGACCACGCGGCAAGGCCTCCGCCAAGCGAATGTCCGGTTAGGTAAAGGTTTTGGTATTGACCACTGAGACTCCTGGCCCGCGACAGTGCTTGAAGATATTGAGCGGGCAATCCTCCCGTCGCCTGATCAATGTCAACCAGTGCATCCAGAATAGAGTCGGTTCCGGCAAAAGACAGAACTGTTACGTCCTTTGCCCCACCTTCCGGCTGGATAAGTATGGCCTTGAAGCCTGACATACGGGTTTCATAATGGTCAAGTATGTTCCATACGGTGCCGTCGGAAAATCGATATCTTTCTGCTCTGACAGCGTCGTAAGCCAGGTGACAGGTGCTTTTTGTATCGGCAAAATTTAAACTGGGCATGTAGAACCTCCGTATTTTCTGTGCGTTAATTTACCACAGGACGTGTGGATAAAGCTGGGAATTTATCACACTCAAAAACGTCTCGCACTTTTAGTTCATTTCCAGGCAGGATCCGGTTTCATTGAACAAACAAACCGGCTGCGGGCAGCCCTTTATTTGCAACTCGGAAATGAATTGTGGCATCTTTTTGATGGATATCTCTCTCGGAGAAAATATGCACAAGTCGAAAGTTTTCATAATTTACGGAATTCTTACGTTCATATTGGCTGCTGCTCTGAGCGTTTTTTCTCAGGCGGATATTCCTCGTAAGACGACCGCTCTCACGTATCCGCTTGACGAAACGGTGGTCGTAAATTTTCGCGGCACTACGCGTTTTCCCCGAATGAAAGGCGACGCCCGGATAAAGCGGACAAAACGTAACGGTACTGAGATCGAGCTGAGTGTTCAGAAGATGCCGCGTCCGTTTGAACTGGGAGCAGGATACGCAACATACGTGCTCTGGGCGGTCTCTCCGACAGGCGAGGTTGATAATCTTGGGGAGATCAAACGTCGGGGATTCTTTGAATTTGATTCGAAGATCAGTGTCACCACGCCGTTGCAAACCTTCGCCCTGATCATTACGGCAGAGCCGCATTTTTTGGTAAAGCGACCGAGCCAGGCGATCATGCTCGAGAACCTTGATGATGCGTACACAATGAACGGAAAGACCGTGGCGACAACGCCGTCGGTTAATTACTTTGGTAACCAGAGCGATTATTTCAAGGATTCAAGAACACCCGAGATCGCTGAGATCGATTATTCAAAGACGCCTTCAACCATTCTCCAAGGAAAACAAGCGGTAGCTCTCGCCCGTTTTGCGGGAGCCGACCGGGATGCCGTTGATGAACTGAATCAAGCTGACTCACTGTTAAATGATGCCGAAGCGGCATGGAAGGCGGGCCGCAGTGAAGAATCCGTTGATTTGACCGCTCGCCAAGCTATAAGCGAAGCGGTCAAAGCAGAGGAAACGGCGGCGATCCGCAAAACCGCTCGTGACAAGCGAAATGAACAGATCCGAAATGATGCGGCGATCCGTCGTGCCGAAGACAAGGCGACCGACCTCCAGGGTCAGATCGATCAACTAAGACAACAGCTGGCAGATGAAACCAAGAATCGCGAGCTTTCGGAGCGTGACGTAGCGAATTATTCAGACCAGATCAAGGTGCTTCGCAAGGAGAATGCCGATCTGCGTGATGAATTGACGAGAACAAAATTGGATGCTGAGAATGCCAAAAATCGTCTCGCAGCGATCGATGCCGAGAATAAGACGATCAAGCAGCAGCAGGACCGGGACACGAGAGCTGCTCAGCTTGCGGCGAACGAGCCGGCTCTTATTGCCAATCTGAAACGTTTCGGTACAGTGACAAAGAACGAACGCGGAATTGTGCTCACTTTGCCGGAGTCATTCTTCGCCGGAGCTCGATCAACCGGTTTTGCCCCGAATGCCGATGCGAAAATGACCTCGCTGGCGGATATTTTCGTCAATAATCCGGATTACAATATCGTCATTGAAGCACACACCGATAACAACGGAACGCCAGGGGACTTGCAGGCCCTGACCCAGCAGCGTGCACAGGCGATAGCTGACCGTATAGCCTCGATCGGCGTTGCCCAGAATCGGATGCAGGCGAGCGGCATGGGAGCGGCGTTGCCGGTTGCTCCGAATACAACCGCGGCCAACAAAGCGAAGAACCGAAGGGTACAGATCATCCTTTCGCCAACTCTATAGCGTCGCATGACGAATTTTCTAAGATCTTGCCGGCGGACGATCGAGTTCGGCGTGTTATAGTCTAGCCATTTGGTTTCACCTTAATTTTCGACTATGTTTTTGAGGGTTTTCCTGATTTGCGTCTTTGTGTTTGCACAGGCAGGGGCTGTTGTGTCAGCTCAGACCATTGCAAAGCCTAGACCCGCAATTACGGAAGGTGCGAAGACGGCCTATGAACGTGGAACAGACGCGCTTAAAAAGGGCGACCTTGAAGGAGCAATCTACAATTACACTAGCGCGATAAAAGAAGATCAAAACCTTGCGGGTGCGTATTCTGGCCGAGGAGCGGCCAAGCGACTGAAAGGTGACTATGAAGGAGCTCTCGCGGATCTGGATCAATCAATACGATTGAATTCGACCGTTCAGTCGGCTTTTTATTCTCGAGCATGGTTAAACGTAATACTCAATCACGGCGACGAAGCGTTTGCGGATGCGACAAAGCTTTTTTCATTTAATGAAGCTAATCAGATCGTCTTTCCCAGCCATGTGCTGATCGCCTATTTCGGCCTGCGTCAAGCAAAGAAGAACAGCGAAGCAGATACCTATCTGAAAAACACCTTTTCGAAATTAATGCCTTCAGCCTGGACTACTCAGATCGCGCGCTATCTGAAGCGTGAGCTCAGCGAAGATCAATTGATATCGGCGGCAAATGGGAATAGAGCGATGGTCGAGAGTCGCACGTGGGTTGGGATGGATCAATCGCTAAATGGGAAGCCGGAATCGGCACTCGCCAACCTTCGATGGGTCGTCGCGAATACGGATAAGCGAGCCTTCGAGTACGCACTCGCGTCCGTCGAGATCAAGCGTCTGGAATTACCAGCTAAGAATTAGAGATAGCCGCACAGATCCCGCACCGAAAGATTTCCCCCGCAAAAGACAAGCACGACATTGCTACCGGGTTTGAAGTTTTCCTTCAATCGTCGGGCCGCCGCAAGTGTGCACGAAGCGGCCGGCTCTGTAATGACTTTCAATCTTTCGGCGATGAAGACGAGAGCATCAACGGCCTCGGAGTCCGGAACGACCGTAACACTTTCGAAGTACTTCTGGGTCAAAGCAAGCGTCGTGTCAGAAACGGCAGGTGCACCAAGGGTTTTTGCTATGGATGTAATGCTGATCTCGACTGGCTGGCCGGCAGCGAGAGCTTTTGCCATTGCATCTGCACCCTCGGTCTCGACACCCCAGATCTTTACGTCAGGCTCTCTGGACTTTACCGCGGTCGCTACGCCGCTTCCTAAGCCTCCGCCGCCGATGCTTAGGATGACGTCTGTTACCTCAGGTAGATCTTCGAATATCTCGAGGCCGACTGTCCCCTGGCCGGCTTCAACAAGCTCATCGTCAAATGGGTGAACGAAAACGCGGCCTTCATTTTTATACCGTTCGACCTCGCTAAAAGCCGCCGCGATTGTAGGTTGCAGATCGACGTTTGCCCCGTATTCACGTGTTGCTTCGACGTAATTATTCGGAGTGTTCTGCGGCATGAGGATCACTGCGTCGATCCCCAAAACGCTTGCTGCGTATGACACAGCCTGTGCGTGATTGCCTCCGCTAACGGCAACAACTCCTCGCTGTTTTTCCTCGTCCGAAAGTGTGAGCAGTTTGTTGAACGCTCCGCGTGCTTTGAATGCCCCGGTCTTCTGAAATAATTCATATTTCACGAAAACATTTGTCCCAAGGTGACGGCTAAGCGATTCGCTCCGTTCAAGGGGCGTACGCTTTACATATGGAGATATCCTTTTCCGGGCATCTTCGATATCGTTTATTTCCAACATCTTTTGTGATTGCACCTGCATAAATTTAATCAGCCAGAACCTGGATGCGATCCGGAGGCAAACCTAACATGCATTCGTCGCCAACGTTCAAGCCCACAAGCCGAAGGACCATAGCTTCGAGTTTTAGGCCATTGGAATCGAGTTCGACCAGCGTCGATGCTCCGCGAGGCTTAACGCCTGTTACTATGGCTTTCAGGAGATTATCTTCGGGGAAAGACGCTCCAAAAGAAATTGAAACATTCTCCGGCCTTATCGCCAAGAGGACGTTCTTGTTAATTGAGCCAAGCGTCTTGATACCTGTCTTTTGGGCGAACAAGCGATGCTCGCCGACGAGGGTTATGAACTCGGGATGGTCCGATTTGCTTGATGTTAACCGCCGCGTACTAAAAATATTATTTCGGCCAACCGCGGTCGCAACAGCCGAACAGTTCGGATGGTCGTAAACCTCCTGGGGCGTTCCGACTTGTTTGATATCTCTGTCGACCAGCACACCCACCCGATCGCATGCATCAAATATCTCGTCGTAATTCGACGTCGTGAGGACTACAGCAAGGCCTTTATCCCGAGTCGTCTTCCTTAGTTTCCTAACAGACTTCTGCCGCAGCGCAGAGTCCATACCGCAAAATGGATCATCGAGGATGACAACCGCAAGTGCCCTGGCCGCGATTTCGTCCAATCTTTGGCTTCCGCTCTTGTAAGTCTTATTGTTTCCGCTAAAAAAGGAACGCCAGCTACTGCTATTTTCCGGGCTCCTCGGCAAGAAAACGAGTTCGTTTTCGCTCAGGTTACCGATATCGCTGTCTTGCCATGCGATCACTCCGCCATTCGGTGGTTCCGAACCCGCGAGTACTTTAAGCAGTGTGGTTTTGCCCGTTTCAGTAAGACCGAAAATGCCAAAGATCTCACCCTGGTTGACGTCAAAA
>Ga0105242_10003299_pt1 | contig 12568 bp, 10 predicted proteins | sample KBSM24metaG_FD_81521 | JGI IMG/M metagenome (GOLD analysis project Ga0105242, IMG submission 81521) | Miscanthus rhizosphere microbial communities from Kellogg Biological Station, Michigan, USA - KBS M2-4 metaG | ecosystem: Host-associated > Plants > Roots > Rhizosphere > Soil | place...
CCGCCGGCGCTTCGGCGCGCGGCGACTCCTCCTTTGCTTTCGAGAGCACGACCGCTGTCGCGGCGGCTGTTTGCAGAACGAGCAGCATCATCGAAACGCCGTGCAGCATTCCGAAGCGGCGGCGGATCGGGTCTTCGCGAGAGAGCTCCGACATCGGCGTCAGCGACGTCCTCCGGATGGAACGGATGCGCAGATCGACGAACGCCTGCAGCGCGGCGAGGAGAATCGCGGCGAACAAGACGACGAGCACGACGCGGCGCACGCGGGACAGCTCGAGTGCGAAGAGGATCAGCGGCGCGCCGAGGGCGATGTAGTGCCAGCGCGTGAGCATCGCGCCGACGATGTCGGCGGCCGCGGTCGCATTCGGCGCGGAGCGGAACGCGGCGCTCGCGGCCAGCATCAGAAACACCGCGCTGCCGAGCCAGATCGCAGCGATCAGGTTCTGAACGCGTTCCGTATCGCCTCCTCGTACGGCGGCCGGAGCACGCCGCGGTCGGTGATGATCGCGGTGATCAGCCTCGCCGGCGTGACGTCGAACGCGGGATGCCGCACGTGGATCCCTTCCGGCGCCATGCGCGCGCCGAAGATGTCGGTCACTTCCTCGGCACTCCGCTCTTCGATCGGAATCGACTTTCCGCTGGGGCAGGCGCGGTCGATGGTCGAGAGCGGCGCGGCGACATAGAACGGGACGTCGTGCGCGTGCGCGAGCACGGCCACGGTGTACGTGCCGATCTTGTTCGCGGCGTCGCCGTTCGCGGCGATGCGATCGGCGCCGACGATCACCGCGTCGAACGCGCCCTGCTGAAAGAAGTGGCCCGACATACTGTCGGTGATGAGCGTCGTGTCGATGTTGTCGCGCTGCAGCTCCCACGCGGTGAGGCGCGCGCCCTGAAGATACGGGCGCGTTTCATCGGCGAAGACGGCGATGCGCTTGCCGCTTTCGACCGCCGCGCGAATCACGCCGAGGGCCGTGCCGTAGCCGGCCGTGGCCAGCGCGCCGGCGTTGCAGTGCGTGAGCACGGTCGCGCTGTCGCCGAGCAGCTCGGCGCCGTACCGGCCGAGGCGCATGTTCGACTCCACGTCCTCGCGGTTGATCTTCTCGGCCTCGGCGACGAGATCTCCGCGATGGCTCAGCATGCGGTCCACCGCCCAGGCGAGATTCACCGCCGTCGGGCGCGCGCCCTTCAGTTCCCCGGCAGCCTTCTCGAGATCCTCACCGGCGAGCGCGGCGAGCGCCATGCCGTACGCGGCAGCGACGCCGATCGCCGGTGCGCCGCGCACGACCATCGTGCGAATCGCCTCCGCGACGTCCGATGCCGTACGGCACTCGACCCACAATTCTTCGCGCGGCAGACGGCGCTGATCGAGCAGAGACAACGTGCTTCCGGTCCACCGCAGCGGCGTAACGTGCATGGACTTCGCAGTTGGATTCACCTCGATATACTACGGCACCTGAGGCGGAGGACCTGGTCATGGTGAAAGTCGGTGTCAACGGATTCGGCCGCATCGGGCGCAACGTACTGCGCGCGTCGCTGGAGAAGCAGACGGGCATCGACTTCGTGGCCGTGAACGATCTGACCGGCGCGGAAACGCTCGCCTACCTGCTGAAATACGACTCCGTCCACGGCACCATCAAGAACGACGTCAAGCACGGCGCCAACAGCATCTCCGTCGACGGAAAAGAGATGCGCGTGTTCTCCAGTCCCGACCCGGCGGAGATTCCGTGGGACGAGCTCGGAGTGGAGATCGTCATCGAGTCGTCGGGCCGCTTCACCGACAGGGCCAAGGCGTCGCGCCATCTGAAGAAAACCGTCGAGACCGTGATCGTCTCCGCGCCGTCGAAGGACGCCGACGCGACGTTCTGCATCGGCGTGAACGAGAACGACTACGACCCGTCCAAGCACAAGATCATCTCCAACGCCTCGTGCACGACGAACTGCCTGGCCCCGGTCGCGAAAGTGCTGCACGCGCGGTTCGGGATCACGATGGGGATCATGACCACCATCCATTCGTACACGAACGATCAGGAGATCCTCGACTTGCCGCACAAGGACCTGCGCCGCGGCCGCGCGGCGGCGCTGTCGATGATTCCGACCACCACCGGCGCGGCAAAGGCGGTCGGGCTCGTGCTGCCGGAACTGAAGGGCAGGTTCGACGGCATCTCCGTGCGCGTTCCGACTCCAAACGTCTCTCTCGTCGATCTGACGTTTCAGACCGAGAAGCCGACGGAGGCGAACGAGATCAATCAGGTCATCCGCGACGCATCGGCCGGCAGCCTCAAGGGAATCCTCAGTTACTCCGACGAGCAGCTCGTGTCGGTGGATTTCAACCACAACCCCCATTCCTCGATCCTCGATACGACGTTCACGCGCTCCGTCGACCCGCACATGCACAAGATCCTGGCGTGGTACGACAACGAGTGGGGATATTCGAATCGCATTCTTGATCTCATCGCGCACGTGGCGCGTGTCAGATCGGAATCGCTGGCGGCGCGGTGAGGTGTTGGTTGCGCAGTTGCGCGGTTACGCGGTCAGAACCCACCGCGCAACCGCGTAACCGCGCAACCGCTGAATCATGATCAACATCCGCACTCTCGACGACCTCACCTTCCCGCCCGGCTCCCGCGTCTTCTATCGCGTCGACTACAACGTTCCGCTCGAAGGGACGCGCATTAGCGACGCGACGCGGATCGAGGAGACGCTGCCGACGATTCGCGTTCTGCGCGAGCGCGGGGCCGCGCTCGTTCTCGCCAGCCACCTCGGGCGACCGAAGGGCGAGCGCAAGTCGAAGTACTCGCTCGAGCCGGTGCGTGCGAAGCTCGCGGAGCTCCTGGGCGAGGACGTGCAGTGGGCCGATGACTGCATCGGCATCGACACCTCGCGCCTGCACGCCGGCGAGCTGATGCTCCTCGAGAACCTCCGCTTTCACGCCGGCGAGGAGAAGAACGACTCCGCGTTCGCCGCCGAGCTGCGCAAGCTCGCCGATTACTATGTCAACGACGCCTTCGGCGCGTGCCATCGCGCGCACGCGTCGATCGAGGCGCTGCCGCGGCTCTTCCCGAAAGAACACACCGCCGGCGGGCTGCTGCTCGCGAAAGAGATCGAGTTCCTGCAGAAAATCACGAACGTCTCCGCCCGCCCCTTCGTCGCGCTCCTCGGCGGGGCGAAGATCGCCGGGAAGATCGAGCCCTTGGAAGCGTTGGTCAAGCTCGCCGACACGGTGCTCATCGGCGGCGGCATGGCCAACACCTTCCTCGCCGCGCGCGGCGTGCCGATGGGCGGCTCGCTCGTCGACTCGGACTCCATCGAAGTCGCGCGGCGAATCATGAATTCCGAGAAGCGCGCGGAGCTCGTCCTGCCGGAAGATCTCGTCGTCGCCGATTCGCTCGATTCACCGGCGGAGATCGAGGTCACGAACGTCTCCGACGGTCTCGCGGAAAACGAAAAAGCGTTCGACATCGGACCGAACACAGTGGCCCGCTATTCGGCGGAGCTCAAGAACGCGAAGACGATTTTCTGGAACGGGCCGATGGGCGTGTTCGAAAAAGAGGAGTTCGCGAAAGGAACGATGGCCATGGCCCGCGCGGTCGCGGAAGCGGACGCCATCACGGTCGTCGGCGGCGGCGAGTCGGTCGAGGCGGTCAAGGCCTCCGGCTTCGCCGGACGCATCACCCACATCTCGACGGGCGGCGGCGCGTCGCTGGAGTTCATTTCGGGCGCTACACTTCCGGGTGTGGAGGTTCTCCGTGACTAGTGGCCCCTCGTGTCATCCTGAGCCGCGAAGACGGCGAAGGATCCCCCGCCGGGAGACGAGACGCGTGCAGCCGCCGGGGTTCCCTCGCTGTGCTCGGGATGACACCCGCTGATGGCGCAGGAAATCGAGGTCAAATTCGCTCTCCGCGACCGGAACGCGCTCGTGCGCAAGCTCGACGAGATCGGCGCGCAGCGGCTCTATCCCGAGACCTTCGAGGACAACATCGTGCTCGACCGCCGCGGCGAGCTGCGCACGAAGGGCTCCATGCTGCGCGTGCGCAAGTTCGGGCGCTACGCGCTGGCGACGTACAAAGGCCCGGTCGCCTTCGAAGGAAACGTGAAGACGCGCGAGGAAGTGCAGACCGGCGTCGAGTCCTTCGAGCTCGCCATCCAGCTCTTCGACGCTCTCGGCTTCAAGCCGGTGTTCCGCTATCAGAAGTTCCGCGAGGTCTGGCGCGTGCATGAAGTCGAAGTGGTGATCGATCGCACGCCGATCGGCGAATACTTCGAGATCGAAGGCAGCATCGACGTGATCCGCGCCCTCGCCGAGGAGCTGGGAATGAACATGGAGCACGCGATCCGGCAGTCGTACGCGGACCTGTACCGGCAGTATCGAAGGACGCGGGGCGATCTGCCGGAACACATGGTGTTCCCGCCGGAGCAGCTCCCTTCAGCATGAAAGCCATGATCCTGGCCGCGGGTTACGGCACGCGTCTCCGGCCCGTGACGTACACGCTGCCGAAGCCGCTCGTGCCGCTGTGCAACCGTCCGCTCATCGGCTGGGCCGTCGAATCGTTTCTCGACGCGGGCGTTCGGGAGCTGATCGTCAACGTGCATCACCTCGCCGAGGCGATCGAGGGACATCTCAAAACGCACTATCTCGGCGAGGCCGAATTTCACTTCTCCTTCGAAAAGGAGATCCTCGGCACGGGCGGCGGAGTGCGGCGCGTGCGCGCGCTGCTGGAACACGAAACCGACTTCTTTCTCGTCAACGGCGACACCGTGCAGTTCCCGCGTTACGACGAGCTCGCCGGCGCGCGGCGCCGCGAAGACTCGCTCGCCGCGCTCACCCTCCGCCATCCGCCGGAAGGCGATCGCTTCACCGAAGTGTGGCTCGACGACGGATTCGTCACCGGATTCGGCAAAGGCAGCGGCGAGCCGCTGATGTTCTCCGGCTCGCATCTGATCAGCTCGCGGATCTTTCGCTACCTTCCCGACAAAGACTTCTCCGGCATCGTCAACGACGTGTACCAGCCGTTGCTCGAGACGAATCGGGAGACGATCGCCGGAGTCGTCGACGACGGGCTGTGGTTCGACATCGGAACACCGCAGCGATATCTCTCCGCGTCGAGTGCGCTGCTCGACGCGATCCTGCGCGGCGACGTCCGCGCGCCGAAGGACTCGCGGACGCGAGGCGACTCACTCGTCGATTGCAGCGCGGCCGCCGCGGGCACGCTCGTCCGCTCGTGCATCGGCGCGCGGAGCATCGTCCGGGGCGAGCTGCACGATACGGTCGTGTGGAACGACTGCGCGATCGGCGGCAACGCGCGCCTCGAGCGCTGCGTGGTCGCCCACGGGGTCGAGCTGAGCGGCCACATCGAGCTCCAGGACGCGCTGATCTGCCGGGACGATCCCGTGATTCCGCCCGATCCGCAGTACGATCGGCGCGACGGACTGGTGATCGTGCCAATCTAGGAGTGCGACGGCAAAGCCGCCGCTCTTTGCCGTTCAGAGCGGTGGCTTTGCCACCGCACTCCTATAAACTTAATTAACTCCAATGGCCTCCCCGAATCCCGAAGCCGCCGCGCGCAGGCGGGTCATTTCCGTCTTCCTCGCCCAGGGTGTAGCCGGCCTGCTGCTCATGCTGTTTCTGACGTGGCTGCGGCAGGACCAGGTCTCGGCGGTGTTCGCGCGCCTCGGCGACAACGCGCCCATCCTCATCGCCGTCTTCATCGCCTTCGCCACCACGCTCGCGCTGCTGAAGTTCGAGCTGACCGACATGATCTACGTCTCGCTCGTGATGACGGCGTTCATGGCCTTCTTCCCGCTCCTCGGCACCGTCATCACGGCGTGGATCGCCGTGCTCGTCGCGATCGGCGCGCGCATCCTCGGCATGAGGCAGATCGGCCTGACGAAAATCCCGCTCGACGATCCGCTGACCGAGTGGGTGCGCACGTTCGGACTCTTCGGAACGTACGGCATCCCGGTCATCGCCGCGTCGACGCTCTACGAGTTTCTCGGCGGCGAGCTGCCGGTGATGCACGCCACGCCGGCCGCCGCCGCGCGCATCGCGCTCTGCGGCGCGGCGATGATCCTGACGAACAACCTGATGATGTTCCGCCCCGCTCGCGCGTACGGATACTCGGTCGCGAAGATCGTGAAGCTCGACGCCATCGACTCATCGATCTACTTCCTCACCCTTCCCTACGCGGTCGTCACGGCGCTCTCGTACGGCGCGATCGGATGGGGCGGCGTGGTCGCGCTGGCGTTCACCGGCGGCGTCGCCAACTTCATCGCCCGCAACCTCGCCGTCACGCGCAGCCGGAGCCGCCAGCAAGTGCAGCGCCTCGCATCGCTGACGCAGATCGGAAAGACGATCTCGCTCCGCTTCACCACCGACGAGCTGCTGCTCGCGATTTACGTCGAGTGCAAGAAAGTCATCGACTGCTCGCTCTTCAGCATCGCCCTGCTCGACGAGCATTCGAACGAGCTCTCGTTCGAGCTCGACATCCGTGACGACCAGGTCCTGCCGAAAGAGCGGCTGCCGCTCGGCGAAGGCCTGAACTCATGGGTCATCAAGCACCACCAGCCGCTCCTCCTCGGCAGCACGGCCGATGAGCGGCGCATGGGGCTGAAATCCGTGCCCGACACGAAGGCCAGCGAGTCGTGGCTGGGCGTGCCGATGATGGCCCGCGATCACGTGATCGGCGTCATCTCCGTGGAGAGTTACAAGAAGCACGCGTTCAGCGCCGACGACGTCCTGCTGCTGACCGCGATCGCGAACCAGGCCGCGGTCGCGATCGAGAACGCGCAGCTCTACAAAGACCTCGAGGGACTCACGTACGCGCTGGAGCAGCGGGTCATGGAACGGACCAACGAGCTGCGCGAGACGAACCTGCGCCTCCTCGCCGCCGATCGCTCCAAGAACCAGTTCCTCGCCAACATGTCGCACGAGCTGCGCACGCCGTTGAACTCGATCATCGGCTTCTCCAGCGTCCTCATCGAAGCAGGCCGCGGCTCGCTGCCGGCGCGCATGCACAAGTTCCTCGAGAACATCCACACCGCCGGCAATCACCTCCTCGAATTGATCAACGACATCCTCGATCTCTCGAAGATCGAAGCCGGGAAGATGGAGCTGCGCGCGGATCAGTTCGACCTCCGCGAGACCATCGCCGCGGTCGAGCGGGTGATGCGCGGATTCGCGGCGGAAGCCAAGGTGCAGATCCTCTCGACGATCGACCCCGACGTCCCGGAAGTTCTTCTCGACGAAGGGCGGCTCAAGCAGATTCTCTTCAACCTGCTCTCGAACGCGGTGAAGTTCTCGCCGCAGGGCGGCCTGGTCGCGCTGAGCTGCCGCTTCATTCCGCGCGGCGACTCGCCGCTCGCCGTCGACACGGTGCGCATCGACGTCATCGATCAGGGAATCGGCATTGCCGCCGAGGAGGTGCAGCGCATTTTCCAGGAGTTCTATCAGACCGAAGAGGGACGCCGCGCGCGCGGAGGCGGCACCGGACTCGGGCTGTCGCTGACGCGGAACTTCGTCGAGCTGCATCACGGCCGCATCGAAGTGAAGTCGAAACCGGGCAGCGGCTCGACGTTCACGCTCTACCTGCCGGTCGACTATCACGAGGCGGCGATGATTCCGGAGCGGGCACGCCGCGCGCCGGCGCAGAGTCCCGTATAATCCGCGCCCTTATGTCGAACCGCACATTCACGATCGTCAAGCCGGACTCCGTCCGGAAGGGAAATTTCGGAAAGATCATCAGCCGCCTCGAGGCCGAGGGATTCCGGATCCTCGGGCTGAAAAAGACGGGCCTCTCGCGCGCGCAGGCCGAAGGGTTCTACGCCGTTCATCGCGAGCGCCCGTTCTTCTCCGGTCTGGTCGAGTACATGACCTCGGGACCGGTCTACGTCGCCGCACTGGAGCGCGAGAACGCCGTGAAGCATCTTCGCCAGGTGATGGGCGCGACCGATCCGGCGAAAGCGGACGCCGGCACGATCCGCAAGGACTTCGGCGAATCGATCGAGCAGAACGCCATTCACGGCTCGGACTCGGACGAGAACGCGAAGATCGAGATCAGCTTCTTCTTCGCGGAGTCGGAACTCCTCTAGTGTCATCCTGACCCTGAGCGCAGCGAAGGGGAAGGATCTTCTCTCGTGCGGCGGCGGAAGATCCTTCGCCGTCTTCGCGGCTCAGGATGACACGGCGGTCATTCCGCCACGATGATCGCGGAGATCCCGCTCGCTTCGAGCGCGGCGCGCGTCTGCAAGGCGAGATCTCTCGTGGCGAACGGGCCGATGCGCACGCGGAAGAGATCGTGTTGATCGATCCAGGCGTGCTGACCGATCGTCGTCAGCCGCTCCTGCAGCAGTTTCGCGTTCGCCTCGACCGCGAACGCACCGACCTGCACAACGAACTGCTTCTCCGTGGAGCGGTGGGCTCTTAGCCCACCGGCACCTTCGGCGGGCTGAGAGCCCGCCGCTCCACTCACGGGCACGCTGGCGATCGTCCGGCCGTCGGGCGCGACCTGTTTGCGCGTGATCACGCCGCCGCGTTGCTCTTCGACCACGATCTGGTCGACGACCACCGGCTCCGGCGCGCTCTTCGCCGGAAGCGGGAACTCGATCTTCGGCGGCTCGCTCGCGGCGACGGCGCCGACCGTCACTTCCATCGGCGCCGGCGGCTCGCGATCGCCGTTTCCGACGCGTACGATCTTGATGTCGACCTCGCCCGTCCCCGGCTCGACGAGGCTGATCTGCTGCGCCGCCGCATACGACAGATCGATCACGCGACTGCCGATGTACGGCCCGCGGTCGTTCACGCGCACGCGGACGATCTGCTGCGTCTTCACGTTCGTGATGTCGAGCACCGTTCCGAACGGCAGCGAGCGATGGGCCGCGGTCAGCAGCAGCGGATCGAAGATCTCGCCGTTCGCGGTCGTGCGTCCCGCGAACTCTTCGCCGTACCAGCTCGCGATTCCATGCAGCGCCTCGGCCGGCGCCGGCGGCTGCGGCGCGGTCGTCGCGCAGCCGTACACGAGCACCACCAGCGCGGCGATCGTGGCGATGCGGGGTCTCATACGCGCAGGTCCGCCACAAGCACGTTGGGAACCTCGTCGGCGAGAATCGGATCGACGTCTTCGATCAGAAATCGCTCCGTCTGCTGTTTCGACAGTCCGATGTAGTCGTCCGCGCGCGCGAGTTGTTCGATCGACGCGCGATCGATCGCGAACAGCGCATCGGCGGCGATGCGGTCGAAGAGATCGTTCTCCGTCGCGCCCGACTTCATCGCGTCCGCCGCCGCCTGCGAGTGGATGCGCACGCGCTCGTGCAGCACCTGGCGGTCGCCGCCGCGGCGCACGCCTTCCATCATCAGGTTTTCCGTGATCAGGAACGGCAGCTCGCGGCGGACGTTCGCGGCGATCACTTCCTCGTGCACGACCATGCCGGCGGCGATGTTGTCGTAGATCAGCGCGATCGCGTCGGCGGCGAGGAACGCTTCCGGGATGGCGATGCGGCGGTTCGCGGAGTCGTCGAGCGTCCGCTCGAACCACTGCGTCGCCGCCGTGAACGCCGGATTGAGCGCGTTCACGATCAGATGCCGCGCCAGCGCGTCGATCCGCTCCGCGCGCATCGGGTTGCGCTTGTACGCCATCGCCGAGGAGCCCACTTGCTCTTCCTCGAACGGCTCTTCGATCTCGCGGAGGTGCTGCAGCAGGCGCATGTCGTACGCGAACTTCGACGCCGACTGTGCGAAGCCGGAGAGTACGTTCACCACCTGCGAGTCGACCTTGCGCGAGTACGTCTGGCCCGACACCGGATAACTCCGGCGCATCCCGAGCTTCTCCGCGACGAGCTGCTCGAGGCGGTGGACCTTCGACTCGTCGCCGTCGAAGAGACTGAGAAACGAGGCCTGCGTTCCGGTGGCGCCCTTCACGCCGAGGAGCGCGAGCTGTGCGACGCGGAAATCGAGATCGCGGTAGTCGAGCAGGAGATCGTGCAGCCAGAGCGTGGCGCGCTTGCCGACGGTGGTGAGCTGCGCGGGCTGGAAATGCGTGAACGCCAGCGCCGGAGTCGCGCGCCACTCCCACGCGAAGTCGCGCAGCTTCGCCATCAGGCTCAAGATGCGCCGGCGGACGATCTCCAGTCCCTCGCGCATCTGCAGGATGTCGGTGTTGTCGGTGACGAACGCGGAGGTCGCGCCGAGATGGATGATGCCCTTCGCGGAAGGCGCCTGCAGCCCGTACGCGTAGATGTGGGACATCACGTCATGACGGATCTCGCGCTCCCGGCGCTCCGCGTCTTCGAAGTTGATGTCGCCGGCGTGCGCCTTCAGCTCGGCGATCTGCTCCTCGGTGATCGGCAGCCCGAGCTCACGCTCCGCCTCCGCCAGCGCGACCCACAGCTTCCGCCAGGTCTTGAACTTGAAGTCGGCGGAAAAGAGGTACGACATCTCCCGCGAGGCATACCGTTCCGTCAGCGGGTTCGAGGCGTGATCGCGCTTCACGCATGAATTATATTCGCTACACTAGTCGAACATGCTCCCGTCCGTCTCAACGCATGACTCGCGGCGCGCGACGCAGGTCACGCTCAAGGCGGTCGTGCTGTTGTCGGGCGTGCTGACGCTGGTGTTCCTCATCTCCTTCGTCTTCAGCGACCGCGGCCTCCCCGAACTGCAGCACGCCCGCACGCGGGTGAGCGATCTGCGCGCGAATATCGGCCGCCTCGAGGCCGACAACGCCCGCCTCCGCGCCGAGATCGACAGCGTGAAAAAGTCGACCTACGCCGTCGAGCGCATCGCCCGCGAGGACCTCGGCATGTCCCGCAAGGGCGAGGTCGTGTACATGCTTCCGAAGAAGTGACGCGCGTTACTTCGGCGCGCGCTCCAATTCCGCCGCGTACCCCTCCAGCACGTTCGCCAGAATGACGATCTGTTCGTTCGCGTCCTTCCACTTGCGCTGCTCGATCGCCTCGCGGACGCCGGGGAGCGTTTTCACGCCGTAGCCGGTGTAGAAGCCGGGGGCGTAGACGTGGTGTTTGTACCAGGGACGGTTCGGTAATCCCTGCTCGCGCGTGAGCGTGCGCTCGAGCCGCATCAGCGTGCGGTCGTCATGCGATGCCGCGGCGTCGAACGCGCGCGCGGCTTTCTCGAGGCGCGCGACCGCGTTCTGCAACGGCGCGAGTGAGAGGAACGGCACCGGTTCCTCGGTCTTCGGCATCACGAACGGCTTCGTCGGATCGGACGCGAGCTCCATGGCCCGATCGCGAATCTCGCGGTTCTTCTCCTCCGTCTCCTCGCGCATAGTCTTCGCCAGCGTCTCGATCTCCGTCGCGTATCGCGAGACCGTCTCCGCGAGCGTCGTCGCTTCGAGCGGCAGAAAATCGGCGTTCCCGAGACGAAGCGCCATCCGCCCGGTCGTCTTCGCCTGCACGACCTCGTAGTCGAACTTCGGATCGCCGAAGCGCGTGAAGTGATCGAACGAGTCGTAGGCCGAGTGATAGACGCCGTACTCGCCCTCGCCGCCGTAGCCGACGTTCAGCGATGCGATCCCGGCGTGCTGCAGGAACGGCGTGTAGTCCGAGCCCGATCCGAGGGCGTCGAGGCGCATGAGAGTGCGGTCGCGGATCTCCTTCTGCTTCTCCGGCGAGGCCGCCTGCGTCAGCTCGAGCGCGGTGAGACGCTGCAGCACCGACACGCCGCGCTCCGGATCTTCGACGTCGCGCGCGACTTCCGTCACCAGGCGCTCGAGCGTGTGCGATCCGGCGACGTCGAGAAACCCGCGGTTGGTCGAGTCGGAGTTGATGTACACCGCCGCGTGCTCGCGAAGCTCCGGCAGATGCGTCTCGACCCATTCCGTCGATCCGAGGAGTCCCGGCTCCTCGGCATCCCACGCCGCGTACACCAGCGTGCGCCGCGGACGCCAGCCGCTCTTGGTCAGCTCCGCCACACCGCGCGCCTCTTCCATCAGCGCCACCATGCCGCTGAGCGGATCGAGCGCGCCGTGCACCCACGCGTCGTGATGATTGCCGCGGATGATCCACTGATCGGCGAGATCGCTGCCGCGCAGCTTCGCGATCACGTCGTAGGCCGGCACGAGCTTCCAGTCGAACTCCAGCATCAGATGGACGCGCGCCGGTCCTGCGCCGAGGTGGTAGGTGATCGGAAGCGCGCCGCGCCAGTCCGGCGGCGCGACCGGGCCGCCAAGCGCGCGGAGGAGCGGAAGCGCGTCGCCGTAGGAGAGCGGCAGGACCGGGATCTTCGTGATCGTGATCGCTTCCGATCGCTCGAGCCGCTTCGCGTTCGCCGTCGCGCCGATGCCGGGCGTGAGCGGATCGCCGGGATAGACCGGCATGTCGGCGACCGAGCCGCGCTGCGCGCTGTTCTCGTTGCGGAACGCGCCTTTCGGATAGACGTCGCCCTGGGAATAACCGTCGTCACGCGGGTCGGAGTAGATGATGCAGCCGATCGCGCCATGCTCCGCCGCGACCTTCGGCTTGATGCCGCGCCATGAGCCGCCGTAGCGCGCGATGACGATCTTTCCGCGCACGTCCACGCCGTTGCGCTCCAGCACCTCGTAGTCTTTAGGGATGCCGTA
>Ga0105242_10003300_pt1 | contig 12566 bp, 7 predicted proteins | sample KBSM24metaG_FD_81521 | JGI IMG/M metagenome (GOLD analysis project Ga0105242, IMG submission 81521) | Miscanthus rhizosphere microbial communities from Kellogg Biological Station, Michigan, USA - KBS M2-4 metaG | ecosystem: Host-associated > Plants > Roots > Rhizosphere > Soil | place: Michigan...
AAGCCGGCGCATCAGCGGCTCGTTGACCTCGGGTCGCGCCGCCTTGTACGTCGCCGCCTGACCGGCACGGTCAGGCGATCGCGACTCCGGGCTGGGAGGGCCGCCGCCTTCCAGCTCGTTCAGTATCGCTTGGTGCTCAGCCCGGCGGGCCTTGACGTTCTGTTCGTGGGCCAGGAGGGCGTCGAGCTGCTTCGTCGCGGCCGCCAGCGTGGCCCTGACATTGGGGGTGATCTTCCCCTTGGCCTGCTCGGCGATCCCCGCCAGCGTCGCCTTGAGTTGAGTCTCGATACTCGGGTCGTCGGCCCGCTTCAACGCGTCGCGCAGATATGACGCCAGGTCGCGATGCTGCCTCGGGGCGCCGGGGCCACGGCCCGGCTCACCGACTTCCTTCTGGACGCCGTAGGCTTCGTGCGCCTGGGCGACCGACATCTCGCGGTTGAGGACTTTGTCGACCAGGTAGGGCGCGATCCGGTCCGAGACGTTGGTCCCGACCGGTGCCCGCTCGCCGGGCAGCGGCTGCGGCGTGCCGCGCGCCATGCCCTTGCCCGACAGCTTGTCCATCTCGGCGCGGGCGCCGCGCGACACCGGGGTGGATGTACTCTGTGGCCTGGCCGATTCGGCAGGACGACTTGTTACATCCGGACCTTCGCCCCCAGCGTAGGCACCGGTCTTGGTCCGCTCGCCGGCACCCGACAGCTCGTTGCGATAGAGATCACGTAATTCCGCTACCTTCATCTTGGCGGTGTAGGACGGACCTAGCCCCAGCTCGCGCAGTGCGCCGCGAAGCTCCGTCGCGGTCATTGTCTCAGCGGTCTTACTACGCGTAGTAGGGGCTACTTTCTCAGTACGCGCGTCCTCCCCGGCGAACGACACCGCTTTGTCGCGCCAAGTTTCGCCCGGGCGCTTACTCTTACTGCCAGTCGACAGCAGCCCTTGGTAATCGGCGTCGGGTGCGTTGCGAGCGTCCAGCTCGGCAATCGACGCCTTCAGCCTCTCGCGGAAGGAGGGGCTTTTTTCCGAACGATCTGACTTGGCACTTGTTACAGTGTCGGTCCCAGTTTGTTCTGGTTTCGCCTTTTCTGCCTTCGCAGCCCGCGCGGCGCCCTTGGCCTTGACCTCCTCGGCCTTGGTGAGAGGCGGCGCTTCGGCTACTGTTTGCGCTGGTGTCTCAGGCGCCGTATCGCGACCCACTTCTGCCGCCGGCTCTGTTCCCGCAGCTGCCGGCGGCGCTTCTTGTACAGGTTCTATATTTTCGGCAGGCTTGACGTTGTCGGGGTGACGGGCGCGGGCGAACTCGACCGCTTGTTGAGGCGTGTCGCCAACCGAGATCACGTTGCCGTCGGCGTTCTTGACCACGTGCCCGATGCCGGTGTGATCCGGCTCGATGGTCCAGCCCTCGGGGGTGCGGCCGCTCGCGTCGACCGGCGACGGCCCAATAGGTCCGCGCGCCGACGGCTCAGGTGTTACAGGCGGCTCGACCGCACCAATGGGGCGCGCCGCTGCTTCAGGCGGCGGCGTCGGGCGCAGACCGACCGGTTCCGCCGTCCCCGGCAGCTCGGGCTGTATGCCCGGTCGCTGCGCCGTCGCGCCGAGACCCGGCAGCTCGGGCTGCGCGCCGCCCGGGCGCGGCACCGGCGCCTCGGCGACACGCAGCGGCAAGGGCATCTGCGTCGGAGCTGTCGGTAGCTCAAGCTGCGGCCCGCCTACCGGGGTAGGCGGCGGGGGTTGCGGCGGCCCCAACGGTAGCTCGCCTTGTCCCGACGGTCCTGCCGGCGGCGGGCCTTCCGGCGGCGCGGTGCCGGCCGGCGGCTCCGCTTCCGGCGGGCGCCTTCCCATACCCGGCAACTCGCCCTGCCCCAGCGGCAGCTCGCCCTGCACCGGCTCGGGGCCGCGCGGCCCCGGCGGCACGATGTCGCCCAGCGGCTGTCGGCCCGGCCCAAGGATGTCCGGCAGTTCGAGCTGCTCGCCCTGCACCGGCGGCCGCTCGCCGGCGCCGGGAGGCAGCGGCAATTCCATCTGCCCGCCAGGACCGACGGGCGGCGGCGGGCGTACACCCTGGCCGCCGGGCAGCGGTAGCTCGCCCTGTGTCGGCTGCGTCGCGTCGAGCGCCAGCTCCTGGTCGGCGTTGACGCCGGGCTTGCCGCGAAGGATGCGATTACCGACCCGCCCCCCGACCGACGCCACGACGTCAGGCACGACGTTGGCGAGGCCGCCAGCGACAGCCTGATCGAGATTGGTGGTAATGGGTTTGCCCTCGATGACGTTCTCGGCGGCTTGGCCGCCGGCCGAGATCGCCGGCTGGCCTATAGCTTGGACACCGGCCCGCAGCGGGATACCGGCGACCGGCGCGACCGCTGTGCCGGCCGCGTCGAGAACCGGCTTGGCGAGAAACCCCTTGGCGAAATTGGCGAGCGGCTTACCGGCGCCGAACAGCGCCATCGACGCGGCGCCGACCAGACCCGACTTGCCGACGGTGACCATCGCGCGGTCCCACGCGCTATCGACATCGTCGGGCGTCGCCTGCAACTCGGCGTAATAAGCCGGCCCAATCTCCTGCAATGCGGCACCGAGGCCCATTCCCGCCGCGCCGCCCGTGATGGCGCCGACGGTGCCGCCGATAGGAGCAGCGGGACCCGTAACAGCGGACCCTATAGCGCCGCCGGCGAACGAACCGGCGATGCTCAACGCCACGGACGGGGAGCTGCGCGCCAAGCCGAACACGAGTTTCTCGGCCAGCACCGTCGGGCTGGCGAAGTCGGCGAGTTCGGGCGGCTTCTCGTAGTCGGCTTCCGGGGTTTTGCTGCCCCTCGGCTTCTTGCCTTCCGCGACGTCCTTGCCCTGCTTGATGTCCTCGGTCGCGCGCATCAGGCCACGACCGAGGATCGACATCCAGCCGTCGTCCTGCTTCGGGGGCGGCTTAGGCTCACTCGGGTATTGCAGTTCGGTGCCGCTCTGCATCTCCCGCTGCATCGCGACGGGGTCGCTCATCATCGCCTGATAGTCGGGCGGCTTTTGCTGCTGTTGTTGGGTCAGCTCGGCGAGGCGTTGACGGGCAAACTCGGGCACGCGCGGCGACGCGAGGCGGGCCTGGACCCTCGGGTCCGCCAACAACGAAGCCGATGGGGGACCGGCGTATTGGTCCTGGCCGCCGCCGTAATCGGTCGGCTCCTCATCGTCGCCCAGTGCCGACTGCGCGGCGGGAGCGGCGCCGGTGATCGTCCCCGACTCGTATTCCGGCAGACCGAGTTCGTCGTCGAGTGCCGCCATGTCAGCGTCCCGCAGAAGGAGCAGCCGTAGCGCCGCCAACCGGAGACACCGGCGGCGGCGACGCAGGCGCCGTGATGAACAACCTCGCGATGCTCGGGCTTAAAAAGGCGACCGCCTGGTTGGGGTTGCTGCGGTGATATATCCACCCGACGCCGCCGGTACCGGACTTGACCGCGTAAGCCCCACCCTTCGGGTTCTCGTACAAATCTTTGGCGATACCCCGCGCCGTCACGCTCGGCAGGCGCGGCATGTTGAACCGCATGTCCTTAAACAGATTCCCCTGCGCCTCTAGCTCGGGCGACGGCGGGGTTATTTTACCCGTCAGCGGGTCCTTGATTTCGTAGTATTCGGCGAACTCCTTCTCGATCTGGGCAGAGATAGTCGGGTCTTTATTTGCCCCACCGGTCGGCTTCATCGACCGCAGCACGTCGTTGACGTAACGTCGGGTGATCTCGTCCTGGGCGGTCTCGCGCTTCAGCGGAATGTCGACCGTCTCGGCCTTCAGTTTTTCAGTCTCGGCTGATCTGTGCTCGATCTCGGAGTTGAGCTTCTGCCCCTCGCGCACGTTCTTCTGGTACGCCATCGGGTCTTGGGTGAGCTGCATCAGGCTCATGATGCGCGCCTGATCCATCAATATCGGCGCGCCGACCGGCTGCCCGGTCGCCTCGTTGTACCGCTGCGCGATGATGCCCTGCGGGGTGACGTGGACCCGGGCCTGCCCGCCGTCGGGCGTCGCCCAATAGGCCAGCGCCAGCTCCTTCGCCGCACCCACCATGTCGCCTGCGCCCAAGAGACTATGCGCCCGCATCAGCGCCTGGTTGGCCCCGACATGCTGCATCTGGAACAGCATCTCGCGGGCCTTCTGGGCGCCCTCCATGTCGCCGGCCCGGATAAACCCGGTGACCATCTTCCCCTCGGCGTACCGCCAGCCGTCGTTACTGGTCATGCCGCGCGGCAGATTGTCGTTCTGGTAGCGGTAGTAAATTCTAGGGTCGCCCGCCTGGGCCGACGCAACCATTGCCTGGGCGCCGGCGCGCGGCTGATAGGTGCCGTTATCGGTGAGCTTATCCTGCGACTCGGTGCCAGGTTTCGCGTTGGGGCCGCCGATTGCCTGTTGGACAAAATTCATATCGACTGGCGGCAGGTGCTCGCGCTGCTGCTCCGGCGTGTGCCGCGACAGCTCGTTGGTCCGGTCGACGCCAACCCGGTAGGCGAGGATCGAGGACGGAGTCCGCGGGCCGAACTCGTCGCGCGTCTCGCGGAACTTCAAGGCGCCCATCATCAGGTTGGTCGCCGGGTTCATCGGGTCGGCATTGGCGAAAGCCTGCCCGTAAGCGCTGTTTTTGAAACTCGCTATGTCGGCGTCGGTCAGCCCGGCCATCCCCTTTCGGCCGCCCTCGTTGTAGTTCGGGTCGAGCTTGCTGGTGGCGTAGAGAAGGTTGGCGTAGTCCCACGACCCGACCCCGGCTGCGGTCGCCGCCTGCACGATCTGGTCGTGCAGCGCCGGGTTGGATTTTTCCAGCTGCACCAGAAAGGTCGGGTCGATGCTGGCTTTTGGGGTCGCGTTCGGCGGCGCCTTGGGCGCGCCGGTCGCCGACTTCGGAGTGCCGGTCGCTCCCTTCACCACGTACCGCTCCTTCGTCGGCGTCGTGTCGGCTTTGATCAGCGGGGGCTCGGGTTTCGGCGTCGATGCCGTTTCCGGCGTGCTGCTGGAAACCGTAGCACTAGGTTCCTCAAGCCCCGAACTGACGCGCTCAGCCTGAGACCCGGCCGAAAGGGCGTTACCGACAGCATCAGCCGCACGCTTAGCAGCTCTACCGATGCCGGTAACTATCTCCTCCGAATTAGGCGTAGCACGGGCAATATCGCCGGGGCTTAGCGCCTGCCCCGGCCCGACATTGCTGAAGGGGGTGGGCGTCTCAGGCGATGGCGGCAAGGTACCCAGCGCGGACCGTGCCATCGACGGATCTATCGGTCCCTGCGCCTCCGGCGAAACCTCGCGCGGCGGCGGTTGCGGCGGTGGGGTAGGCGCCGCCATCGGCAGCACGCCTAACGCAGACCGCGCTTGCGCGGGGTCTGGTAAGTCCGGCGACGTAGGCGGGGGCGGCGCCGGCGGCGCCGCTAACGGTATCCGCTCACCAGCTGCAACTGCTTGCCGGGCGCGCTGCTCAGCAAGAAGCTGATCGACAGCTTGGGTTGCAGCCGCTCGCTCGTCATAAGGGCTATAGGGATCGTCGTCGAGTGCCGGCATTAAAGTTTTACCTTCCAAGCGCGTTCGCCCGCTCGTCGACCAGCACGTTGCCGTCATTGCTGATCAACTGCCCGTCGGACCACCGAGGGGCGCCCGGCGGCGCATACTGACTTTCATTCGAGAAGGTCTTGTGGATCGGCGTCTTCCAGAAGTCGGGGTAATGCACCTCGTTCAAGTCGGGGTTGAGCGACGTCTGCGCCCGAGGGTCGCCCTGCTGCATCGCGCTCCAGAAGCCGCGCATGTCGTAGTCGGTCATATCGGCGTCGGGGTTGAACTTGACCTTGTTGTTCTTGACCCACGCCCGGAACGCCGCCTCCTGGGTCGGCTGTAACTGGGTGTTGTATGGATTATTGCCGCCGGCGCCGTACCCTGGCATTTGTGGGGTGCCGCCGCCGGACCCAGCTGTCTTACCGGTATATCTCGCATAATCGTCCGGCGTAACGAGACCGCCAGGGGGCATCACCCCTTTACCGGTTACCCGAGGCGGTATCGGCGCCGGTGCAGGAGAAACATTCAATGCCGAAGGCGGCGGCACGGTTATCCTGTTAGCCGCCTCCGGCGGGGGGATCGCCGCAGTTGCGACGACCGGTCCGGTAGCCGGCGGCACCGCTGCTCGCGCCGCTGGCGTATCTGTCGTAACGCCAAGAGCCGACGGCGCGGCGGCGGGTGCCGGTGTTGACGCCGGGTACGCCGACGGGTCGTAACCCGTGCCGAATTGCCGGGCTCGACCCAGGACGGCGCCGGGGTAGGCGCGGGTGATCGGCCCCCACTGACGAGTGTCGGGACCACCGTGGTAATACATCAGGGCCTTGTTGATGTCGCCGCCGTGCGCGTCGAGACCCTGGCGCAGATACTGCGCCGCCGCCGGGATTGCTTGAGTGACGTCGAACGGGTCCTTAACGCCCAGACCCGCAGCCGTGCCGGGCATCAACTGCGCGATACCCTGCGCGCCCGCCGGACTGACAGCTTTCGGGTTAAAGCTAGACTCGACGCTCAGCAACCCGGTCAGAACGACAGGGTCTATCTTGTACTTCTCGGCGGCCTTGTTGATCAACCCGGCGACTTCTTCCGACGGCCTGGTGCTGCTACGCGAGGCGGCATACTCCGGCACTTCGGCGCCCGGCGGCACCCCTTTCGGTGTGCTACTACCGGTAGTAGCGTCAGTATCTCCCCCTCCACCGTATGAATCCTGCCCGGTCGTCTTACGGTAGTCCTCTAAATCCTTGGCTTCCTGATCCGCTAAGGCTTTACCGGTTTGATACCCCTCAATCTGTTCTTGCCTCGCCAGCATCTTCTGATGCGAGTTGATAAGTTCGTCCATCGACTTCCAGCCCTCGAAGAAACCCCCGACGCCGGCGAGCATGTTGCCGATAGCCATACCGTCAGCCCCCCAAGGCGCTCAGCGTCGCCCGTGTGTAGTCGACCGCTTTGTAGCCGGACGGGGTGGTAAAGACGGCGCGGGGGTCGACCCGCTCGACCTCGTCGGCCATGTAGCCGACCTGAAGCGCCGGGCTGCCCTTGTAGCGGAACGTGTACATCGGCAACCCGCCGACGCGGCCGATCGGCTTGATGTCCTCCTTCAAGCGGCGGTCGGAAAACGGCAGCGCCCCGAGTATCGACGCGCCGATGGTGCCGGTCGCCGGCGAAGTCAGGAACGACCCGATGCCGCCGGCCGCCTTGAACAACCCGCTCCACGCGTCGTTCTCAGATTTCTGCGTCGCGGCGAAAGACGCCAGTTGTTCGTCGGCACCGGCCTTCTGCGCTCCGGTCGCACCGGCGATCACCGGCGCCAGGTTGCCGAGGGCCGAGGTGCCTTGGCCATAGAGGCTGTTAGCCGACCCCAGCTGCTGGCCGGCCGACGTCGTGTAGGGGTTGCCGGCGACGTAGCTGTAGCCGATCGGCGAGCCGCCGGCATTGACCCCGGCGGTCATGGCGCCGGTAGCGCCGGTGATGCCGCCGCTGCCGGCTTGCCCCGTCTGTATCCCGGTGCTGGCGCCACTCGTGGCTTGCTGCAACTCTTGCAGCGCTTGGGTCGGCAGGTTCGCCCCCATCGACGCCGCCTTGCCGGTCAGGTCGAGACCGGTCAGGTAAGACCGCTCGCGCGCCTGCGTCCCAGCGCCGGCTTGCGCCGCCGATGTGGCGATGTCGGCGATCCGGTTGGCCCCGGCGTAAGCCGGGTCACTCGGGTCGAGGCCGCGACCGCGCAGCTCCTGTTCCTGGCGTTGCCGCGCCGCGTCGGCGGCGGTGCGCACATCGGCCTGCGCCGACGCCGACGCCTGATCGGCGCGGGCCGGTGAATTATAATCCAACGCCGACTGAACAAATTTATCTTCAGCCGGCATAAACACGTCGCGATACCGGTTGTAGGTATCGGTCGCCCGCTGGCGCGCCTCGCGCGCCGCGATGATCGACTCGTCGGCATTCTCCCCGGCCAGCTTCGACAACGAGGATTGCGAGGAGAGGTAGTCCTTGGCGTAGGGCCAGATATCGTTGAACTGCTGGCGGCCCCAGTTCTGCGCGTCCTGCGCCATCTTTAAGTAGGCTTGGCTGCGTTCGCCAGAAGCGGCGGTCAGGTCGTTGCCGTACTGCAACTGGCCTGGCGCCAAGCCGTAAAACATCGAGGCGGCGTCTTGGTCGGAGTGAAACGCCTGCAACGACGCATCGAGCATCGGCTGGTAGGAGGGGGCATTTGGAGCGTCGGCGCCGAGACCCATCGAATTTACTTTCAGATAGGATCTATACGATCACGGGAATAGTAGACCTAAAATACCTTGGCTGATAGGCCAGCCACGGACAGCTCGACGAGTACATCGCCAGGACGACCATGCCGACACCGGGGTCGTACAGGTCGGCAATCGTCGTCTCGACGCTCCAGCCGCCGCGCTGGCACATTCGCAAGAGTTTGACATTATCCGACCGCACCCCGGTCACCATCTTGCCGCAGCCGCACTGGTTAAAGGCGTAGTCGCAAACCAACCAGGCCAGCTCACGCGAGAACCAGCGAGGATCGTCGGCGGCCATGTGGGCGCGCATGCTGTTGCCGAGGTATTCGCAGGTTACAACCCCGCCCAGGATGCGCTTACTACCCGTAGTAGGATCGACGTGACAGGTCACAAAGCTGTGGTCGACGCCGATAGTAAACCAGCCGCCGACCCGCTCCATGACCCAGCTGCCAGCGGCCGGTGCGTCGATCAGTATCTGCCGGGTTACCAGTGCCATGTCTGCACACTCACCGCGTATTGCCGGGGCGGCAGGAGCTGCACGTTGGCGTCTACCTGAAGCCGGCTCTTGGTCTCGATCCGCCCGTCGATCAGGGTAGCAACGCCGCCGCCGGGGCCGCCGCCGCCAGGGCCGCCGCCGCCACCCGTCCCGCCGCCGCCCGCACCGATGCCGCCACTCACCGGCGGGATCGGCACGATAGGCGTGCCGCCAGTCGTACCGTCGCCGTTGATGCCCGGCGGCGCTGAGTAGATGCCGAGATTTGTATTGCCCCCGGTGCCGGCGCAGACCTGGGCGGCCGACGGGATCGAGAACGCCAATACCTGGCCGGGGGTAAAGAGCGCCGTATTGACCGCGCACACTACGCTCCCGCCGCCACCGCCGTCGCCGCCGGTAGATAGCCCACCATTGTGACCGCAGCCGCCAGCCCCGACGATCAGGACCGTGTTGTTGGAGGTGTTCCAGTCGGGTGGAAAAGTAAAGGGGCTGGTCGAGCTATGCGTCAGGAGGATGACAACGGGCCCGGTGCCGGGGTCGTACTCTAGGTAGATAACTCCTTCGCCGCCCAGAGCGCCAAGACCACCGCCGGCCAGGCCAGCACCACCGCCGCCACCTCCACCGCCATAAAGTCCGCCAACACCGCCATTTCCACCATGACCACTACCGCCCCAAGATCCACCAGAGCCGCCAGATCCCGATCCTCTCGTGCCGTCATATTCAGTCCCCGTGTTACCGGTCGAGCTGGGGGTGGTCTGGCGCGGGGTATGAAAGAGATCGCCCGCCCCGCCATAGCCGCCGGTGCCGTCGTACTGGCCGCCCTGGCCGAATTCGCCGGCGCCGAACAACCCCGCCGCGCCGCCGCCGCCAGCACCGCCGGCGACACCGGAAACGCCGCCGGTAATGGTGAGCTGGGCCTGAAGGAAAGATTTCGCGTGTGCTTGATTGCCGCCGAAATTCTGAGTGATCGCAAGCTGGGCTTGTGCCGACGAGCGGGCGGCGGCGCCTTGGCCATCGAGGCCGAGACCGGATATCAGGGCTTCGCGGGCGACACCGCCCAGGTAGACGATGCCATCGGAACTAAGGAGGGATTCGCGGGTGACGCCACCCAAAACCGCGTTAGGGATCGTCGTCGCAGCCGACCACGACGAGAAACCCGACGGCGGCGTGTATTGCAACGCACCCGCTCGGTCGCGCAATGTAAAGACGGTAGCCGCTGCCGCTCCCGTGCTAGCCACTAGCGTCATCGGCCATGCCGTCGCCGTTAACGCCGAACCACCTGTACCTGCCGCTGGGTTGCCGGCCGTCGAACTAGCGCCAAACCACGAGCCGTTATTTTTATTCCACCATAAAAGATTATTAACAGCATCATAAGCTATGCCGATTATGTCACCCGAGACATAACTAAGACCTAATGCAACACCGTTTGAAGTAGTCCCCGATGACAACAAATAAACAGCATATGCCAACCCGGCTGTCGGTCCTTGAGTTATTCCTACATTCGCGGAACCAACACCAATCCCAGGAAGACCGGCAAGCGTACCTCCTACAAGTATTTCAGCGTACCATTTACCAGTGCCGGATACTTTCGTTACAAGACTTCGCGCACCACTGTTTGCCGTACCTGCTGGACATGTAGCTACGGTATTAAACGACGATAGCGTAACACCAATAGCTTGATCCGCGCTAAACCCATAGCCCGACGTATCAGTGCCATCTAATTCAAGTGCAATCATCAACGAGGCAACACTAGAACTCCCTGTTGCTAAAGGATTGGCCGGAGTCGTGACGCTCTGTCCGCCATTCGCCCACCACGATATTGGCCCAGTGCTCGCGCTGACCGATATCGGCAAACTAGTCGAACAAGCATACCCCACGTAATATGTTGTCCCAGCGGTAACACTTAAAAGATTAGCGAGTGGTATGCGATTATACCCAGCGCCGATGCTTGTTATTTGAGCACTCGACGCTAACAGCACACTGTGTGCGCTGTCGTATATCAATGCCTTAAAAGTTGTACTAGCCGTTGCAGATGGAGTGTCTAACAGGACGGCTGTAACCAAGCCATTACGCTGCGCTACCAACGCCGTTAGAAATATTGAATTAGCGTTTGCGTTGCCGCTAGTGCGAACAGACGGTGCATACCCGCTAAACCCGCCGGTCGGCATTAACTGTCGATCTTAAAACCGCTCGTCGCGGCGTTCAGCGTCGTCGCACTCCAGGCCGCACCGCTGTTGGGATCGGTCGGAAAATAACTCGCGAGCCAACCAAACGACGTGCCTAAAGCCTGACCGGCGAGAGACCCGGCGCTGTCGGTCGCGCCGGATTTGGTGCGCATAGATACCGTGCGGGTGCCGCTGTCAGACTTCTGGGCGTATGCTTTCACTGCGACGCAGTGAACGATGCCGGGTGGTGGCGAGGAGAGGGGGGCGAAAGCGTAGAGGTCTTCGTGGTTCACGACGCTGTCGTAGACGTAGGAATACTGGCCGTCCGGCGGGTTGTTGTTTACCTCGTCGTAGTTTGCCGCGATGCCGGTGAGGTTGCCCCAAAAAAGGTAATTCGCGACTGTCGTTGTTCCACCTGATGGCGGGTTAGGCGCGCCAGACCCAAACGTAGCAGTCCATCGGGTCGTGTTATTTCCGCCATCAAGCAATTGAGTATTGACTGCCGTATCAACCATAAAGCCAATCCAATATGTCGTACCGGCAGTAAGACTTTGAGGCGTCGTCAGCGGTAATATCGAAGGAACACCGGAGGTGCAACCTGTCACAGTGGTGCCGGAAGACATCAAACTACCTGGCGCGCCGCTGCTATTAGCATACACTACGCCACGATAATTTATCGTACCATTAGTAATAGCAGGCACGATAGAAATCGAATTTAGTGTACCAGAAGCTGCTGGTGTATAAGAACGAAGAAAAAGACCGTTTGCAGCAGGCTGACTTACATTAGAGCTTTTCGACACGCTAGACCCCAATATCCCCGCGCCAAACGCAAACTGCACCGCGCTGTCGGAGGCCGGAAACGTCGTCTCGATGCGCGGGGAGGTGAGGAGGACAGCGTTGTTCGTGCTGCTCGTCGAGTCGAACAGATAGAGATCGTCGAAAGTCAGACTCCCGGTAATCCCAACGGCAATCGCAATCCCGTTAGCATAATTATTAGCCGTACCTGTCGTATCGCCAGTGCCGCTAAACGCCGACACGCCATCAAGCCAAACTTGGTACGCAGCCGAATTACCGAAGGTGATATCCCATTCAAGATAGTGAGTCGAATTAGCAGCGACTGCGGCCGAAGACGCTAAGATCGTCCCCGCCACGGTACCATTTCGTAGATTAATAATCCCAGTCGGCTCAATGGTGATCGAACATTGTGGAGTAGCGCCATCACGAAATTGCATCAGTGTCGCGGCGTTACCCCCGGCGAGAGGACTATTAAAACGAATGCCGCCAATCAATCGCGAATAGTTAGTCGGCAGTGTTTTAACCAGTGACGAAGACGTACCGAGTGTATACGCCTGTCCCGTGGCACTCAACGGGGCTACAATAGTATGGGTACCGGCAGCGCTTGTCCATTCGCCTGCCGCCAGCAACGTCAGCACGACCGACGTATTGCTGTTAACGCCGCCATACTTATCGAATCCCTCCGTGAAGATCACCGCCATCGCACTAGCTCGACGTAATAACAAACGACGCCGGTGGGAACGTCGCCGATGCGCCGTTGATAATTGCCTGGGCGGTGAACTTGCGGACCATGCCGTTGCCCGCCACCGATGTATTCACCGGCGTGCCGCCATTGGTCACAGTAAAAGTATTAGTAGTAGGGCTAGCAACCA
>Ga0105242_10003304_pt1 | contig 12557 bp, 15 predicted proteins | sample KBSM24metaG_FD_81521 | JGI IMG/M metagenome (GOLD analysis project Ga0105242, IMG submission 81521) | Miscanthus rhizosphere microbial communities from Kellogg Biological Station, Michigan, USA - KBS M2-4 metaG | ecosystem: Host-associated > Plants > Roots > Rhizosphere > Soil | place...
CGATCCTGAACAAGCGCGCGAACTACCGCAAAGCTTTCGATGGTTTTCGCGCGGAGAAGATCGCCCGCTATGGCGCGCGCGAGGTGAAGCGGTTGCTGGCCGACCCGGGCATCGTGCGCAACCGGCTAAAGATCGCAGCGACCATTAACAACGCGAAATTGTTCCTCGCCGTGCGCGAGGAATTCGGCAGCTTCGACGCCTACCTCTGGAGTTTCGTGGGCGGCCGGCCGATGCAAAATCGGCGGCGCCGCCCGTTCGACGTTCCCGCGCGGACACCGGAATCCGATGCGATGAGCCGCGACCTGCTGAAGCGTGGATTCAAGTTCGTGGGTTCCACCATCTGCTACGCGCTCATGCAGGCGACCGGCATGGTCAACGATCACCTCGTCACGTGCCCCCGCCACGCCGAGCTCGGCGGGCGCGCCGCAAGGACGTCTTACTTTCGCCGGCCCGTGAGGAAAGCTTCTACTTGAGTCTCAACCACGTCTGGCTTCTCGAGCTGGATGAGGTGGCCGGCTTCCTTAACCACCGTGAGCGTCGATTCGCGGATGGCTGCATTGATTGCGCGACAATGCGCCTGCACGTCCGCGATGTCAGTCTCGCCCACGAGGATCATGGTTGGAGCTTTGATCTCATCCAGCCGATCCCTGGCTGGTGGCGACAGTTTCTCTTCGAAGGCGGCGTCATAGTTCTTTAGCTTCTCCGCATTCGTCACGAGCTGCTGGTAAACTTTTCGGCGCGCAGAGTCATTAGAACCCGCGATGAGGAAACGGTCCTGGGACCAGTTCGTCGCCCATCCTTTCACGTCGCCACGTTCCATCGGTTCGTTGTTGCGTTTCGCTCTCTCACCGAACTCGGGGCTGAACTCCATTCCGTGTAACACCGGCCCAATGAGAAGTAACCCATCCACAAATTCCGGATGCGCGATCGCGAAATCGATCGCTAGCGCTCCGCCGGAAGAGCTACCCGCGACTAACGCGTGTTCTACCTTCAAATAGCGCAGTAGCTTCGCCAAATCTTCCATAGGCGAAAACGAAGCGCTCGCTGGCTCGGACCGGCCATAGCCGCGCCGATCGTAGCGGATGACGCGATGCCCTGTGGCGAGCGGCTCCCAAACTTCGTCCCACGTGACAGAGTGCAATAAGCCATCATGCAGGAGAACAACTGGTGCTCCTGCGCCACGCGCCTCGTAGTAGATCTTCGATCCGCCAACGTCCAAGTAACCACTTGCCGGCTGGTCTTTACCGGAAGCAGTTGCTTGAGCTGCTACGATCCCAAGGCCAAGGACGGTCGCCACCCAGAATGCTTTTGCCTGTGAAAAACCGAACACCAGGTTTTTCACACGAGCTCTCTTTGTGGGTGCATAGTCCCGCACGTTCCTATGAATTTCATCTGGAAGATTTTCCCGCGAATCATCCATCCGCGCGCGTCGACGCCGACTTAATGTCGACCACCGGCGTCCCGTCGAATGTCTCGATTGGTCCTATCTTCAGTCGCGAGCCGCTAATCTCGCGCACCGTTACCGGATGGAGCCCAAGCGGATTCGGCCGCGCGGGTGAGCGCGTGTAAAACACGCCGGTGAGCGGACGCGTCGGATCGCTCCGCGGATGGTTCTTCAGCACGCTGCGATCGGCTTGGTGCAGCCAGGTAATGACGATGAGTTCGTGACCGACCTCCATCCCCAGGAGCGCATCGGTAAATTCAGGCTCGATCTCCAGCCAAACGTCCGGCCCTCCTTCCGGTCCCTGCCGCGGCGCGTCTTCCCGCCGCTTTATTGTCGAACGAATAAAACCAACCGGCTCGAGAGTGTAAGCGCCCATTGCTTTAAACTAACCTCTTCCCCTGAAAATAGAAATTAGCGCCTCCCTATCCCAGCGCTAAAGCGCTGGGCTATTTTCATCGGAGCTAATGCCGTGTGCGCCCTTCCGACCTCCGACCTCCGACCTCCGACCTCCGACTTCCGACCTCCGACCTCCGACTTCCGACCTCCGACCTCCGACTTCCGACCTCCGACTCCCGCGGGGGCCATCTTGTGACAACGGGGTAATACCGTAAGGTCAGGGAAATGATTTCCAGTCCTCAGGCGCGCAACAACGTTGTGATTCGGGGGCACGGCACCCAGCCGATGCTGTTCGCCCACGGGTTCGGTTGCGACCAAACCATGTGGCGCTTCGTCGCGCCCGCTTTCGAAAACGATTATCGCGTCGTGCTCTTCGACTATGTCGGGTCCGGCAAGTCGGACTGGTCCGCTTACGATCCGCAGCGTTACGCGACGCTCGATGGTTATGCGCGGGACGTCCTCGAGATTTGTCGCGAGCTCGATTTGCGCGACGTGATTTTCGTCGGCCACTCCGTTAGTAGCATGGTCGGCATCCTGGCGGCGAACGAAGAGCCGGAGCGGTTCAGCGATTTGATCCTGATCGGGCCGTCACCGCGCTACATCAACGATGCCGATTACGTCGGCGGTTTCGAGCGGGCTGACATCGAAGGCCTGCTCGATACCATGGAACGGAATTATCTCGGCTGGGCCAGTTTTCTTACCCCCATCATCATGAAGAACCCGGAGCGCCCAGAGCTGACGAAGGAACTGGAAGCCAGCTTTTGCTCCACCGATCCCGAGATCGCACGGCGCTTCGCCGAGGCGACGTTTTATGCCGATAACCGGACGGATCTTCCCAAGGTGCGCGTGCCTTCGCTCGTTCTGCAATGTTCCGAGGACGCGATCGCTCCGCCGGAAGTTGGCGAATACATGCACCGCCATCTCCGCGGCACTACGTTTCGCGTCATGGAGGCGACCGGCCATTGCCCTCACATGAGCCACCCGGAGGAAACCATCCGGCTGATGAAAGATTACCTGGCTTCGCGCTCCACCGAGCCATCGCCGGCCGTGTCCGCGTGAATGATTTTCCCCTCGACGACGCACCCTGTGGGGTCCTGACGTTTACCGACGACGGACACATCATCGCCGTGAACGCGACCTTGTGTCGCCTGCTCGGTTACGATCGGGACGCATTGAGCGGCGGGCATCTCCAGAAAATTCTTTCGCCCGGCGGTCGCGTTTTCTACCAGACGCATTTTTTTCCGCTACTGAAATTGCAGGAGGAAGTGGAGGAAGTTTACATGTCGCTCCGCGGGCAAAGCGGCGACGAGATTCCGTTCCTGGTCAACGCCCGGCGCCAGGAGCGAAACGGCCGATCCGAGAACGATTGCATCCTGGTCCGGATGCGGCAGCGGAGTCATTTCGAGAACGAGCTGCTGTCAGCGAAGAAGGCCGCTGAAAACGCCAACAAGGCGAAGGACCAATTTCTCGCGGCGCTGAGCCACGAGTTGCGCACGCCGCTCAGCCCGGTCCTGATGATGTCCACGGCGATGGAGCTCGACCCGGCCCTCCCCGATGAAGTGCGCGAGCAGGCCGGCATTATTCGCCATAACGCGGAATTGGAAGCACGGCTCATCGACGATCTGCTCGACCATTCGCGCATCAGGCACAGCAAGCTCACGCTGGTGCGCACAACGGTCGACGTTCACGAGCTGCTCACCCAGACCGCCGAAATTGTCCGGAGCGAGGGCACCAGCAAACGGGTCAACATTCTCTTCGAGAAAAATGCGCGCGACCATTTTGTGTTCGGCGACGCGGCGCGCATCCAACAAGTCTTTTGGAACGTGATCAAGAACGGCGTCAAGTTTACGCCGTCCGGCGGCGAAGTTCGCGTCGTCACCAGCAACGTGGACGGCGAATTGGTGGTGCGCGTGACCGACACCGGCATCGGCATCGCTTCCGAAGCGTTGCCGAAGATTTTCCAGGCGTTCGAACAGGGAAGTCTTCCGACCGGCAGCTTCGGAGGGCTGGGACTCGGGCTCGCCATCAGTCGCGCGATTGTGAAGATGCACGAAGGCCGCATCGAAGCCGCGAGCGAAGGTCCGGGGCGTGGCGCGACTTTTTCGGTCGCTTTGAAAACCATCGCCCCGCCCGCGCCCTCGTCAGCTCCAACCACGCCTGTTCTCGCGATTACATCACGCGCGCTGCGACTACTTTTGGTCGAAGACCACGATTCCACCCGCGAAGTTCTGATTCGCATTCTGCGCCGCGCCGGCCACCAGGTTCACGGCGCTGTCAACGGCGCAGAAGCTTTGGAATTGCTTCGAACCGCGGGACCCTTCGACGCTCTCATCAGCGACCTCGGATTACCCGACCGGAGCGGCTTCGATCTTCTCCGCGAAATTCACTCGACGCACCCTGCCCTGCCCGCGATCGCCCTCAGCGGCTACGGCATGGATGAAGACGTCAAACGCGCCAAAGACGCCGGCTTCACCGCCCACCTGGTAAAACCGGTCCCCTTCGATCAACTCCGCGCGTTACTCGACCAGATCGCCGCCAGCGCATTGTAAGACTGTGTCGGTTTTCGACAGCTCACCGCGGCAGCTCGTCTGTTGAGGCGTATCCGGGTGAAGACCGCTTAGCTCTCCGGGACGTCGTGTTACCAAAGCGCGCTTGTCCGGCATTACGAAATTCATATTTTACCCACTATGAATACTTCGCTCCGGACATGCCTGGCATTCATTCTCACCTCGGTGGTCGCGTTGGCTTCTATGAAACAGGCTAACGCCGGCTCAACCGAGAGCACGTCACGTTCGCGCCTGGGCCAGATCTCCACCCGCGGCCCGATGGGCCACGCCAGATCGCTCATCGGCGGTTTCATTATTACCGGCACGGAACCAAAGAAGATTATCGTCCGTGTCCTTGGTCCATCCATGGGTTTGCCAGGTGTGGTCGAGGATCCGTATCTGGCCCTTTATGCCAGCCCGGGCGGCGAGCAAGGCTACAACGACGATTGGGCGGATACTCAGCGCGCGGAGATCGAGGCGACTACTATCCCGCCAAAAGAACACGATGAGTCCGCCTTTGTCGGTGAGTTCGCCTCGGATTCACAAGCGTATACCGCCGTTGGTTACACCCATACTAACGATGCCGGCCTGGGCATCGTCGAAGTCTACGACCTCGCGCCTGCCGCAGATTCCGAGCTGGCTAACATATCGACGCGCGGCACCGTCGAGAATGGTGACAACATCCTGATTGCCGGCTTCACTATCATCGGCAGCGAACCGTTGCGCGTGATCGTCCGTGCCATCGCGCCTAGTTTGCGAAAAAATCTGACCTACGAAAAGACGCTGGACGATCCCACTCTCGAGCTACGCGATCGCAACGGCCTCCTTCTCGCTTCCAACGACAATTGGCGCAGTAACCAGGAGGCGGAAATTATTGCTACCACCATTCCGCCGGAGGACGACCGCGAATCAGCTATCGTCCAGACGCTGCTCGAAGGCCCGTACACAGCTATTCTTCGAAGCGCGAACGATATAAGCGGACTCGCAGTGGTTGAAGCTTACGCGTTACACTAGTTCGGGCCTGGCCAAGGCCAAGCCCGTTACGCCCCGACATCTCGTCGCCTCAAAAAATTTACCAGTAAGTCCTGGGTTCGGCCAAAGCTCTGATAGCTGCCGCATGAGAACACTGCCGAGAAAATCTATCGCCATCCTGCTGTGCTCCGGACTACTGAGCGCGTGCGACCACGCGCCGGAGCAGAACGCGTCGCAGCCGGTTAAGCCAGCCAGCTCGCTCGTTCTTAGCGCGCCCGTCGATCATCTCGATGGTCTCGCGCGCGAACCAATGTTCGTGCAGCATCCCAACGGCACGCTGTTTCTGACCGGGTACGGAAGGCCCGAGCCGCATCTCTGGCAAAGCACGGACGAGGGCGCCACCTGGGCGCAAGTTAATCTCGGGAGCGAAGCCGACGGCGCGGTCGGTAACTCAGACGTCGATCTCGCAATGGCCGTCGATGGCACTCTTTACTTCGTGGTGATGTCCTTCGACCGAGTGAAAGAGGAAGGCCTTCGGATCGCCATCGGCACCAGCCGCGATGCCGGCGCCAACTGGTCATGGACGCGCCTGTCCGAGGTGCGTTACTCCGATCGTCCGTGGGTCGACGTCGCGCCGGACGGAGCTGCGCACGTAATTTGGAATGACGGCAACGGCGTTGCCTACGCTGTGAGTCGCGACCGCGGGGCTACGTGGCAGCAACAACCGCGCATTCATCCGCAGGGTTGTTCCAGCCACCTTGCCATCGGACCGAATGGCGACATCGCCGTTCGCATCACTCCCGTGTCAGCTTCGGGAAACATCAACCACGCCGGCGTCGATCTGATCGCGGTGAGTTCCGATGGCGGCGCCAGCTGGGCGAAACACCCCGCCCCAGGTCAACGCGCGTTCACCTTTCCCTACCCCGAAGGCGAAGACCCGATGCCCCGTTGGGTTGAGCCGCTCGCGTGGGACGCAAGCGGCGCTCTCTATTCCCTGTGGACTGATCCAGCCGGCCTTTGGCTCGCCAGTTCAACTAATCGCGGGGCCGATTGGACCACATGGCAGTTAGCCAAAGGCGGTGAGCTCCGATACTTCCCTTATCTCATCGCGCGCCGGCAAGGCGAACTCGCCGCCACCTGGTTTTCAGGACGGGGCGAAGGCATCCAGGTGCACGTGGCCACGATCGACATAACCCAGCGCGACTTCCCACCGCAGTTCGCCGAAGCCCCGCCATTCTCACCCGATAGCTGGCAACTCCGTCAAAAGCCGGGCGAACCACGTCGTCGCGATACCGCCGGCGAGTACGTGCCAATCGCTTTCCTTCGCGACGGTCGCCTCGCCATCGTCACCACCATCCAGGACGACCAACCCAAGCGCGGCGGCTTTTCCTTGCGAACGGTTACCAGACCGAAGTAATTCGATTGGCGACGCCGCCGTCGTGCTCCTTCATCTCGGCTGACACTGCCATCGTCACACAGAACGGCTGAGCCAGTCCGTGCCCCGCCGGATCATCGGGTGAAATGTTGCCCGAATTGCTGCAGCTCCAATGAATTCAGATCCGACACAGCCCAGTAGTCCAGCCCCCCGCGACGCCAATGGACAAGGTTATATCCGCGCCGCTTGGAAGTGGCCGGGCTCTCGTCACCGCCACTACCGGGTAGAACGAAAAGGTTGATCGGGTGCTTGTGCCGATCATAGACCAGCGCGAGCGCAGTGCGATTATCAAGGTATTCAAGTCGGCCGCCAACGAGAGGAAATCCTTCGGCGGCGAGATCAGGCACGTCTGGGGCAAAATCGACTTTGCCGTCGAACCACGGCTTCACGGTGTGCTGGTTTGACGAAGCCACGTCGACCAGGTGTGACGCGAGCAACGAACGGACGTGATTCGCGATGAGCTCGTCCGCGATGTCGCGTCGCGATACCGGTCCACGGACGATGGCCAGCCCGACCAGGACGACTGCGCAGGCGGCGACAGCGAGTGGAATCCAGAGACGGGAGCCGCTCTCTTGTGCCTCTTTGCGCAACGCTCGCCGGACGCTTCGCCGCAATCGAGCCGGCGCATGGTGCGCCGCGCCGCTTTGTTGTAATCCCGCGCTCAAAATCCGCACCCGGTTTTCCAACGCGCGGCATTCGGGACAATCCGCGAGATGTTTCTCGAGTTCGCGCGTGTTAACGATGTCGAGCTCACCGTCCACGTACGGATGGATCAGGTCCTGGAGTTCGTCGTGCGTCATGTGTTTGTCCGTTCCGGGAATTTCGCAGCGAGAATGGAGTAAAGCTGGCGGCGCGCTCTTGCCAGGCGCGACATGACGGTTCCGACCGGCACGCTCGCTATGTCAGCGATCTCTTTGTACGCGCATCCTTCCAGCTCCCGCAGCGCCACCACCTCGCGAAATTCCGGCGGCAGCTCTTCGATTGCTTCCCGCACGGCCTGTCGATCGAGTTCCTGGTCCATCCTGATTGCCGGAACCGCGCTCGCATCTTCCGCGGTGTGCAATTCCTCGTCGAACTCGACCTCCTGTTCACGATGGCTCATTCGTTTGAGCGCGGTGTACGCGGTGTTGCGCACCACCCTTAGAAACCAGGCACGGCTGTTCTCGCCGCGAAAGCCTTCGTAGAAACGAAAGGCCCGCAGGGTTGCTTCCTGCACCACATCCTCGGCGTCGTGTTCGTTACGCATAAGAAAGCGAGCCAGGCTGTAAGCGGCGTCCAAATGCGCGAGAATCCGCGCCTCGAACTCTGTCAGCCTGCTCGACCGTCGAAATTGGATCATGCCACTGGTTGCCCACTCATAAGGAACCAGACTGCGCTGCCCTGAATTTTATTCCCGCCCGCTAAAACTTCGCCTTCCCGGGAATAAACGCATCCCTCGCCAGGTCGTGATGAGCAGAAGACCAAACATCATGAACAACGATTACATTCTGCACAACGATAATCCCGACGGCATCGACCGGCGCGGCTTCCTCAAGTGCATGGCCTGGGCCGGCACTGGTGTTCTCTGGACGGCAGCCGGCGGCATGCTCACCTCGAGAATCCTCGGCGCTACGGCGGAGCTGGGCGGCGCTGATTTCACCTTCGCCCAGATCAGCGACAGCCATATCGGGTTCAATAAGGACGCGAATAAGGACGTCATCGGCACCCTGCAAAAGGCGATCGCGAAGATCAACGCCCTGCCGACGCCGCCGGACTTCGTCCTTCACACCGGCGACCTCAGTCATCTCTCCGAGGCGGAGGAGTTCGACGCTCTCGAACAAAATCTGAAGGATCTCAAGACCGGTCAAATCTTTTACGTGCCCGGCGAGCACGATGTCATCAGCGACAACGGCGCGATGTATCGGGAGCGGTTTGGCCGCAATTCAATCGGGGCTGGCTGGTACAGCTTTGACAAGAAAGGCGTGCACTTCATCGGGCTCGTCAACGTCGTCAACATCCGCGAAGGCGGGCTCGGCATCCTCGGCCCTGACCAGCTCGAGTGGTTGAAGAAAGATCTCGCGTCGCTCTCCTCCAGCACACCCATTGTTGTCTTCGCCCACATCCCTCTCTGGGCCGTCTATCCACAATGGGGCTGGGGCACCGATGACGCCGAACAGGCGCTCGCGTTGCTGCGGCGGTTTGGCTCGGTCACTGTCCTCAACGGGCACATTCACCAGACCGTTCGCAAGGTTGAAGGAAACATCACCTTCCATACGGCGATGTCGACGGCCTTCCCCCAGCCCGCGCCCGGCGCTGCGCCCAAACCGGGTCCCATGAAAGTCGAGGCGGAGCGCCTGAGCGCGGTCCTAGGCATCACCGACGTCCACTACGTCGAACACAACCACAGCCTGGCGATCGTCGACGGCACCCTCGCCTGATCGCCCTAGTAGACATCACAACTCGAATGCTACTCACTTCACTCTTCTGGTCGCGCGCCCACGGCGGAGCAACGCACTTCCCTATCGCGCTCGTCTTCGCTTCGGCGTTTTTCGATGCGCTCGGCTTCTACTGCCAGAACTCTCCGCAGAAACGCCAGCTCAACGGGGCCGGCTATCTCCTGATTATTCTATCCGTTTTCGGTTGTCTCGGCGCGGTCGTGACCGGCCTTGCCCTCAGTCAATGGCAGGTCGGTGGAACCGGATTAACCCTGCGCCATCACATGGTGGTCTGGCCCGCCGTGGCCCTTATCGTCGGTCTCGGCACCTGGCGCTGCCTTGTCGGGAAACGACCTTCGACTCTCGGTTTCAAGATCTATCTCGGCGTCGTGCTTGTCGCGTGCGCTCTCATCGGTCTGGCCGGCTTTTTCGGTGGCGAAATGTTACTCGGCGGCCAATAGGCGGAGAACGATGCGAAATGAAACGGATCGGCGAAGCGCGCGCCCTGCTGATTGCAGCCACCGCCTCGGCTGTCACGGTTGCCGGCACCTTCGGCTTTGCCGGGATAATGCGGTCGCAATTTTCCCGGCCCAGCCTGTCGAGCCTCACTGTGGGACCGGCCGCTCCGGGAACCGCTGCGCTCGTGATTGCGACCGCGAACCAGGAGGAGGGGCGCCGGCTTTTTCTTTTGAACTGCGCGCATTGCCACGGTGACGACGCACGCGGCGACGAAGGCCCTGACCTCCACGATTTACGCAAGAGTGACGAACGGATCAGGCAGCTCATCCTAAGCGGCATCAAAGGCGAGATGCCGTCGTTCGCCAAGAAGCTGAACGATTCCGATGTGCGCGCCCTGACCGCCTATCTGCGAACGCTCCACCTGTAGCTGCGATCTGTTGGCGACTGCGCTAAGTGCTCGTCCTCTTCCGCGCCTTCGATGAGACCAGCGCGATGCGTACATTTGGGAGTAGCCAAGCTTTCATTTCTTCTTGCTGGGTTTTGATGCTACTACCTGGATTTTTCCGTCTCCGACGATCCAGCTCTTCCCATCGGGGGTGCGGACGTAGATGGGTTTCTTCGCCAGATTCGAGGTGTAGATCAAGGTCTCGACCGGTTTATTGCTGACGAGTTGAATCATATACAGGGCCACGGCGTCCGAGGTCATTGGGCCGCTGGAAAGAAAAGTGTTCGAGAGAGCGTCGACACGCTCAGCTTTTGTTCCGTCCGCCGAAACGGTTACACGGAAGTGGCCAGCAAGGATGACTTCGTTGGAATTCGGCGGAGTGGCGAGCGCGTAAACAAGCACGCGTTTGCCGTCAGGATCGCTGAGAACAACGTAATCGTATTGAGCGTCGAATAGCTTGCCTGCCAAGGCGGCCTTTGCGGTTTCCCTAGCCTGCTTTCGAATTGCGTTTGAAGCGCCGCGATCGGGACGCTGGCTGGCGCTCGTCAGCTCGTGGCCCAGCCGCTCGAGCGTTGGGATACTGAATTCTCGGATGCCGGCTGCGAATGCGCCGTTGACGCAGACCAGGAGAAGAAGGGCTGCCAACCGGGAGATCATTTCTTTTGAGATTTCGCTTCGACGGCGTCGATCTCGGCTTTCGTACGTTTGCGCATCCTGCCGTTTTCGATTCTCCAGAAACTCCCGTCACTCATCACCAGCTCGATAGGAACACGACAAACATGGCCAGTGTAAAGCCAGGTCTCTACTGGCACATTGCTTGTGGTCTGAGAACAGACAAGAGCGGCTAACTCGTCGCCCTTCTTGAGTCTCTGCTGGGCGAAGGCGGCGAGCAGGTCAACTCTTTCAGCGGTTCCGCCATCTGCTGAAACGGTGACGCGAAAGTCGCCGCCGGATTGGATGAAACGCTTCGTGTCGATCAGAGCGAGAGCGTAAACGAGGAAGCCTTTCCCATCCGGATCGTCGAGCACAACGTAATCGTAACGGACTTCGAAGAGTCGACCTTTGGTGGCGGCGATACCGGTCTCGCGAGCGCGTTTCCGGACGGGATCGGTCGCGCCGCGATCGGGACGCTGGCTTGCGCGAATCAATTCATTGCCCATGCGCTCGAGAGTAGGGACACTAAATTCGCGAATCTCAGTGGCGGAAGCGGAGCCTGCGACAAGCAGCAGTGCCAAAACGAGGGGAACGACGCGCATCAGAAACGCTTAATGCGAAGTCCTAAATCGCTCCAGACGTTTTTTGAGAGTCGACGATCATAAGATCGACGGTCATAGACCGCCGCTACAGTCGAGGGAGCGCCGCTATCGAGCGATCCAATGGACGACGTTTACTTGGGCTGGGTCGGAGAGGAATCCGCGGGCGGCTTCGGGGCCGCCTCGACGGCTGGAGTAACCGTGCCGGATGCCTTCACGGTGATGGTCGGCGCTGGCGCGGGGGCTTTGTCGGCTTCGCTTGGGGTTTTATCGCAACTGGCCATCGCGGCAGCGGCCAGAAGGCCGACAACCGAGCGTTGGATCTTCATGGGTGATGGTCGACTCAGGACTGGTTACCTGAGGTTGTAAATTTCGACCAACGCGATGCCGGTCCCGTCGTTCTTGCCGGCGACAACGGCGGTGTACTGACCGGGAGCCAGCAAGGAAGCGAAGATGCCTGATTCTTTCGGATCGGATAAGCCGAGACCATTGGCGGTTAACAAAGCGGCCGACGCGGGGTCATCCTGCCAGTTGTCGTTCGATTTGATGAGCGTGCCATTTGCATCGCGCAGCTCAAGGGTCGGATCGGCAAGAGTGTTACCGAAGAAGCTGCTCAGCGATGGGCCACGGGCACGCACCGCCAGATTCGTCGGGTTACCTGAGTTGCCGAGGGTGAACCCGGCGATCATGACATTGTTTCCGGTCAGGACGATGCCGCGAGTGCTCATGTTCGCGAGCTCGGAATCGGCCGAGAAATTCAGGTCGTAAACCTCGAAGGTTCCAATGCCCGGCGTTCCTGGCTTGTTGGTCAGCAGGCCGGTGTATTGGCCGGGCGTTAGCGTAGCGATGATGACCGCTTCGCGATCGTCGGCCGGCGCTAATCCGGTGGCTTCGATCTCCGCCTTCTGGCTATCCTTCCAGTTGTCGTTCTCCAGGAGCAAGGCGCCACTTTGGGTGCGCAATTGCAGGAATGGATCGGCCACGAAGTTCGTGATCCCGAAGCTGGCCAAGGATGGTCCCAGGGCGCGGATCAGCACCTTCTTCGGTGTGTTTCCGGTGATAATGAAGCCACCGATCATGAGCCCGTCACCCGGCTGAACCTGGAGACGAGTCGAGAGATTAATAGACTGAGAAGTTACGACTGGGGTAGCGGTCGCTGTTGCCGTAGCAGTTGCAGTTGCAGTTGGTGTGGC
>Ga0105242_10003305_pt1 | contig 12554 bp, 10 predicted proteins | sample KBSM24metaG_FD_81521 | JGI IMG/M metagenome (GOLD analysis project Ga0105242, IMG submission 81521) | Miscanthus rhizosphere microbial communities from Kellogg Biological Station, Michigan, USA - KBS M2-4 metaG | ecosystem: Host-associated > Plants > Roots > Rhizosphere > Soil | place...
CCTTCGCCTTCCCCTTGCCGGAGAAGAAGCGAACCGTCTTCGGGAAGGCGCAGCGCGATCGGTTCACCGCCAAGATCGGATCTGCGCCGGAGGCCGTGCACCTGTTTGCCAGCGGGTCGACCATCGCCGAGTATCAGCGCTACGACGTCGATCTCGCGTGGATCAAGGCACTGGCCGCGAAGCAGCGGATGCTCGTCTTGAGCGGCGACATACATCGAAATCAGCTCGACGGCTTCTACGCCGGCAAGCTGCCGCTGCACGAAGCGACCTCGTCCGGCGTGGCCGTGAAAGACGCCGTGGTCATCGGAACTCGGCGGCAGAACTATGGTCTCGTCGACATCTCGGCGGAAACAGTGACCATGCGACTGTTCGCAAAGAACGTCGAAAAGGAGCGGCGCGTGATCGACCGGACGACCTGGCTGCCGGTCTGATCCGGTGGCAGGAGCTGGGGAGCGTTCTTGATCACCAGGTCGGCAGTCGAAACTTGAAAGGAACCTCCGTGCGAATCCTGATGGCACTCCTCATGTCCTGGTGGCTAGCCGGTTGCGGCTCCGTGCGACCGACGGAGCCCCCCGAAGCGCTTCGCTGCGGCCTCGACCGGTTCACCGTCGATGACATCTACTCCAAGGAGAGCATCTTCTTCAAGCTGCAGGGGGCTGGGGCTCAAGCCGCACCTTCGTCGTTCAACGTCTTGGCACTGAGCGCGGGCGGCGAGTTCGGAGCCTATGGCGCCGGCTTTCTCGCCGGGTGGGACTCGGTCGGCAACGCCGCGCAGCCGATGCCCCGTCGGGACATCCAGGTCGTGACCGGCGTCAGTACCGGCGCGCTGATGGCAACGCATGCCTTCCTGGGCGGGATGGACCGGTTCATGGTCGAGCAATACAGCATGCTTGCGGGCAGCGACGTTTATCGAAAGCGCTCGATCCTCGAGCTCGTTCGAGCCAACTCACTATTCGACACCGCTCGGAAAGACGCACTGATCGCAAAGCTCATGACCACGGGCCTAATCGACAAGGTTGCCGCGGAGTCGGACCGGGGCCTCTATCTCGGATTCGTGAACGCCGACACGGGCGCGTTCGTGCGAATCGACATGGTTGCACTCGCCGACGGCTTCCGGACGGGCGCCTACAAAACCAGGGCAGAACGCGACGCCTGCTACCAAGCGGTCGTGGGGGCTTCGAGCGCTATTCCCATCGCCTTCGCCCCCAAGTTCGTGGACGGCCAGATGCTCGTCGATGGCGGGGCGAGATCGTTCCTGTTTCTGACCCAGGTACCTACCGAATCGGCGGTCGCCGGGATGACTCGACGACTTTTCGCATTCGTACACGGAAGCCTGTCAGTGGCCTGTACGGAAGTCGGCAACAGCGTACTCGCCATCGCTGAGCGGACTTCGTCGATCGCCGGTGATCAGAACTTCAAGGGATCGATCCGCCTTCTCGAGGACCTTGCGCAGAGGCCGCTATCGCGGAAGGACCCGACGCCGACGTTCAAGACTTATTACGCAGCTGCGGCGAATGCGGCCTCCAGCTGCGAACCCATCCGCAAGACCTGCGATCAAGACGGCGCCGGGGGAGACCTGTTCTGCCCAGCCTACGAGACGTGCCTGGCGGCTAGGGGTCGCGATGATGGAATTACCGCAGTGACAGGCGGCGCTGCTGGCGACGGTCGGTGGCTCCGGTTTGAGAAACTGAGCCTTGGCTCCCAAAGCGCGTGCGTCAAGCAGTCGACGACTGCAGATGAGAAAAGCCCACCGACGGCTGTTCGGCGGACCTTTCAATAGCCCGATGCTCTCGACGTATAGCGTCTACCTCGTTTGGAAGCGCTCGCCGGCTAACGTCAGCTTTCGAGGGGCATCCGGACCTCGCCTCTCATGCTGCCCGGAGACTCTCCGCAGCCGATCCTCCGCGCATGCAACTGGCGCACGAGGTTAGCCCGAGCTCAATCGTGTCTCGGCCCCTTATCAGCTGTCCGCGCGACCTCGCCCTAAGGCCGGACGGCGCGATCTACATCGCCGAACCCGGGCCCGGCATTGCGCGGCAGCTTTTCCACACCCTACGATATCGTCTGTTGGCGGATGTCTTCTCCACGCCCATCGCGGCCGCGCCCTGCGCTGTGCCAACTAGGGGGCAGGGAAGGGACAGGCTAACCGCGGATGGGCAAGCGATGCGAGTTCTCGCGTGAAAGCACCGGAGGTAATTCTCAACGAGGGCGGGTCTAAGGCGTACGCAGCTGCTCAGCTGGAAGACGCATGCAACGTGCTGTGGAGCCAAGTGCGGAAAGCCAACCGCAAGGCAGTCCTACTGTATGTGCACGGACGCGCGGCCGGGGGGTTCGGAAGCGATCGGGAGCCACATGAATCCTTTATCAAGGACAAGGTGATCGATGAGTTCGAACGTGAACACCGCGCTGCTGTCGCGATGCTTCATTGGCCCCACAAGGCACTGGGGACGGCCTATCCAGAAGATGCGGCCAGGGCTGCCGGGCCGCTCCTGACGAATCTCGCGCGTGCGGCGACCGCCACGAGGCCCCACGACCTCACGGCTGTGCCGATGGTGGTCATCACGCACAGCATGGGCGGCATCGTCCTCGAAGAAGGTGTCAAGCAAGACGCAGCGGCATTCGACAGCGCCAAGTTTGTCGTGACCGCTGCGTCCGCGGCTCGTCTGGAAGGGTCTAAAAGCTGGTTGGCGAGACTGAAGCCCAAGACGTTCGTAACTCGCAATCGCAAAGACACGGCTCTCAGTTGGCTTAGCGGGGGGCCCTTCATCGGGCTGGGAACGGTCGACTCGCTGGTAGGGAGTGGCTTGGCGCCGCAGGTCTTTTATTTGGACGTATCCAATCAGGCCGTTGGACACCCGCATTTCTATGCACAGGGCGCCACGCAGGGCGGTAGGGCGAACCTCAGGGAAAGATTCTTCAGGAAGCTGTATTCAGGGCAGGAGCCCGTGATCTCGGATTTCGAGCGCGTGGTTACCGAGGCGAACGTGTACCAGCTTAAGTGACCCGTAGTACCGATCGCGGTCCACGACCTCGACCGCGAACCAATCGCTCCCCATGTCGCCCAAGCTGCGTTCAGGCGCGATGTGCCAGCGCATCCGCAACCCGAATGACGTGTGGCTTGCGCGAACTGACGCCGGGAGCTCCAATCGTGCTTTCAAGCACTGGAATTCGCATGGCTTCAAGAGCGTCTGGAGCAGCGGGTCGATGTCTGGTTGCCGGCCCGGGACCCGCGATGGCGACCCATGGTGAGCTTTTCTTGTGTGGGCACGCGCGTTGGGGCGCCGCGCTTGTCGCGTGTGTACTGGGCACTCACGCCAATCCTACGGCTGCGGCGGGTGAACTTGAGGCGGAGTACGCCGTTCGGTGGAGAGCTTCGGCCGGTGTGCCTGCGACCCCGGAAGCGGTCCTCACGGCGCTCGGCTTGAAGAAGGGCAAGGCTGGCAACTACAAGGTCCAGTACTTCGATGTCGATCCATCGGCGGCGCCGATGGCGGGCTTCTCAGTGGTCGTTCGGGAGCGTATCGGTACGAAGACTGACACTGCCTGGAAGTACCGCGGAGCCCAGGCGCCGTCCCCCGTCGATCGGAACACCTGGCGTTGCCCGTTGAGCAACGAGGACAAGCGCAAGGACGAGCTGGACGTATCAATTTTCGGAGATACCTCAACCAAGCGCACCTACTCGCGAAGCTGCACGAGCAAGCAAGTGGTCGGGAAGGCGCTGCCGCCAGAGATCAAGCTCAAGCCGCGAGGCTGCATAGGCGAGGTCTCGCTGCTCGAGGCGAAAGGTAGCGATGTCAGCGTCGAAAGGTGGCAGCTGAAGTCGGGCGCGGTCTTCCTCGAGGTGTCGTGGAAAGGGGAGGCCACGCCTGCGGCGCTGGAGAGCGCGTACGCCTCGGTAGTCAGAAAGCTCGTCGCCAGGGGAGTACGGCCGCTCGATCGAAGCATGACGGACATCGCGTCTGACTGCTGACACGCTTGTCAGGGAGGACAGCGAACACCTCTGTAACGCGAGGGGGAAGCTGGTCGGCAACGTCGTTGGCCGCAGGGCGGCGTAGATGCCTCCGCTTGTGTTGTGTTCAACTGACCCTGCGAGCCGTGTCAACAAACCATGCGAGCGTACATAAAATCGCCTGTCAGCGGTGCTCGCTTAGCGCGGCAGCGGGGGGCAAGGGGCACGCGAGCTGGTTGGCTTCTTCGAGGTGGATCACCGCTCTATCCAATGCCGCGAGCTTGGCAGATACCACGCAGCCCTGGGTCGCCTCTCCGGCACCGGGGCGATCTTCATAGAGAGGCAAGCCTGCATGAGCGATGCGCGCTACTCCCGGTGCCGCTGAAATCGCACAAGCTACCTCGAGAAAAGCGACAGTCCCATGGTTCATTGAACGGCTCGGACGCTCGCAAGGTTTGTTGAATCAGAAGCGGCCGAGTGTTGCGGAACGCCGCGGTCGGGAAGGCGTCGTGCCCGGCGTCGCTCGCAAGCGTCGCCGAATTTCGCTCGCAAGGTTAGTTGAACTCAACACTCATCCAGAACCACGCTCTGAATCTGCTGGAGCAGGGCGTTGGCCTGTCGGACGAACAACCCGAGACCCGAAGCTGGATCAACACCGAGGTCACGTGTAAATTTCGCCAACTTGGATGAGCCGCGAGGACGACGACTCGCCCTCTTCCTCGATGATGGACTGGATAGTGATGCGCATGGCAGCCTCCGACTAGAGGCTGGTCATGGCCTCACTTGGGCGGATTTGCCCCCGTTTTTGGCCACTCTCTTCTGACGGCTGGCGGTGTGCTCGTCGGCGATGCCTGTGGCGGCGGACCGCCGACGCGTCGAAGGCCTCAGGGCACGAATGGCTTCGGCGGCGTGACCGTAAGGTCGCCCGACCTCAACGGGCCAGTGCCGTAAGCCACCATCTTGCCGTTGCTGTCATGGATGCCGAACGAGACCACGTCGGGCGTCATCTGGGCACCGGCTGCGGCACTGCCGTTGTTGGCGACCAGGATCCAGTAGCGCAGACCGGTCGAGTGGGTCGCGGCCTCGACCCTGCAGCGCCCAGTGAAGAACGCTGTCGGGTCCACGCCACCGTGCGAATTGATGAGATCGACGGTGGTCGAGTTGTAGGTACCCCGAAGGCTGTCGTTCAGGTCCACCTGAAGCCGGAACGACCCCGCCGGGTAGTCGGGCGCCGGCGGCGTAAAGCTGATCGGCGCGGTGATCGTGAGCGTGAAGTTGCCGCCGGCGCCGCCGCCGGCGCGGTTCGCGATGAAGACAGTTCCGGTGCCGCGAATCGTGGTGACGTCCGAAACGTGGAGTGCCGGGATGCTCATGTTCATGGAAGTCCCCTTTCCGGTCTTTGCGGCTCGGTCCGCCGCCGTAGCCACTATCGCGCGGCGAACCCCGGCCGTCATCCCACTCAAAGGGGATCACGGCCGTGTAAGGGCTGCTTCGAACGTCGGGGAAAAGGTAGCTGCCCTGGTCGGGGTGGTCGTACTTTTCATGGAATTTGGTGCGCTTCAACGCGAAAAGCCGTTGCACGACAAGCATTTGCAGGTCACGTCACTTTGCCTGCGGCCGCTTCGCGCAACTTCTTGATCCCATTGGGCGTCTCGACGTCCGGCGCACCAGTTTGCACAAGAAGTACGGCTACCCCGTGCTGCGCTTCCGGCGTGCCGAGGGCATTCGACACGATGACGCGCGGTCTAAAGGGGCGCTCACAGCCAGGCCAGACGCGAAAAAGCCCGAGCGCGCATGCGCCGTCGCCTACAGCGTCAGCCTGAACCCTTCGACGACCGCCGCAGGTGTCGTCACCGAGCCGAGGTGGCGACAGCCGTAGGTGTCGCTGCTGGGCGTGAACTCCGGCGCATCCGTCAGTCCGACGAGGCCGCTACCGAGGAGGCGCATCGCGTCGTCATCAAAACGCATCACGTTGATCGGCGCTACGAGCTTGCCATGCTCGACCCAAAAACACGCGTAGCGAGTCATGCCCGTCATGCGGCACGCCTGGCGGTCGCTGTAGTTCAGGTACCAGAGGTTGCTGATGTAGAGACCGGTGTCGAGCGTCTCGAGCAGTTCGCCCTGCAGTAATGTGCCGGCACCTAGACGCAACGCTTCGGGCTCCTCATCCGCTTCAGCGCCGTTAGCCGCAACGCCGTACTCGGCCGAAGAACGGGGTGAGTTGAGCGTGCCGCCGCTGGTGGGCAAGGTGCCGGCGTCTACCAGGGCGACGCGCGGCGGCCGCATGAAGCCCTCGGCGGTGAAGCAAGGGGAAGCGCCATCGGCAATCGCCTCGTCGAGGTCGAATCCTGGTGCAAATTCCGCCTCACCGCGCTGGAATCGCATCAGCGAGCTGACACCGGTGCGGCGCGCCTTGAGCGAAAAGCCGCTCCAGCCGAGCGTACGGAGCAGCTCGACCATCGCGCTTGTCGAAAGCGCAGCGCGGTAGGCGCCCGGCTCCAGCGTCCGCGCCTCGCGCGCCAGCAGCCGCACGCTGCGCGCCGCTTCTTCGAGCTTGGTCGAAAACGCAGCGTCGTCCCAGCGGACGCCGGCATAAACGCTCTTCATCGCTTGGTCGGCGCGGTGGTACAGACACCAGTCGAAGTGAAAGCTCGCGACGCGGTGCCAGTGACGCGAGCCGAGGCTGTCGGCAAAGGCGTGGACCACCGGGCCACCAGCGTAGAAGCCGACGAAGTCTTGCTTCAATTTGACGCTGGCCAACTCGTGCACGAGCGTCATCACGTGGCCGGCCTCGGGCAGCGCGCCGCGGTCGTCGCGCGTACTGTGGCTTGCGGTCTCGGGGCGCAGCAGCCACGGGTCATCGGAGATCAGGTCGAGCTGGCTGATCAGCAACGCGCGCTCGGCCCGCAAACGTTGCGCGTCGAGCGACAGCTCGCCGCCGAGGGCGAGCGTGCCCTCGGCGCGGCGCTGGCCACGCTCGACCGCGATCGTCACATAGGCCTGTTGCACGCTGGTGGCCTGGCGCAGCGCGGCCTTGTTGAAGCGCAGAAAGTCGCTGGCTTCGGCGCGCAAGTAGAGGCTGGTGCGATCCACGCCCGGGTCGGTTCGCAGCAGCGCATCGGCCAGAGCCTCGAAGCCCGCGGGTTTGGTGTAGGAACACGAGTTGACGTTGAGCGCCACGTCAATCATTGCGCGCAGCCGAAGACATCGACCTTCGAGAATTTGCAAGCGGGGGATGCATGCCCGACCCGAATGACCTGCGAAGGTTCGCCCTTGCCGCAAAACGGCGTGCCCATCACGTCAACCGTGCTGGCGTCGCCCACCATCGACAGCGAGCGCCAGAATGTGGCGCTGATACCGCGGTAGTTGGGGTTGCGCACCACCTCGGCGAGCCGGCCATGGCGCACCATGCGCGCGTATTCGCAACCGAACTGGAACTTGTTGCGCGAGTCGTCGATGCTCCACGAGCAGTTGGTATGCATCACGACGCCATGTTCGATGCTGCCGATCATCTGCTCCAACGTGCTGCTGCCAGGTTCTACGTTGAGGTTGCTCATGCGGTCGATCGGCGCACGGTTCCAGCTCGACGAGCGGGTGGTCGCAACGCCGCCGACGTCGAAGCCCTGGGCGCGGGCCCGTGCCTGCGACAAGCTGCCGCCGAGCGCACGCTTGAGGAGCCCGCGCTCGATCAGCAGCGCGCGCTCAGCCGGCGTGCCGTCATCGTCAAAGGCAAAGCCGGCGAATTCGTCGGCTTGCTGAGGGTCGAAGCTGACGTTGAGCAGCTCGCTGCCGTACTGGTAGTTGCCGAACATGGCGAGCGAGACGAAGCTGGTGCCGGCAAAGTTGCGCTCGTCGCCGAGAATTCGGTCGAGCTCCAGCGGATGGCCGATGCTCTCGTGGATCTGCAGCATCATCTGGTCGGGCATCAGCAGCAGCTCCATCGAGCCGCTCGGGCAGGGCGCCGCGCCCACCAGCTCGACCGCCTCGCGCGCCACGCGCGGACCTTCGCTGCTGCGAAAGCCGCTGCGCTCGATCACCTCGATGCCGCCCTGCTGGCAAAAGCCGCTGTACTGCCCAGCACTCGACCGGATCTGCGTCACACCGTTGGCGCTGGCGGTGACCTGCACCGAGGGCGTCATGAACTCCCACTGCTGCTCGGTGCGCGCGCCGTCGCTCGTCAGGTAAAGCTGCTCGGTGCGCGCGCTCCACAACGTTGCGTGGCGGTCGACGATGCGGGCGTCGCTGCTGCCGGCCGCCGCGCAGACCTCTTGGAGCCAGCCGAGCTTTTCGGGCAGGGTGGCGCTGGCCGCCGGTCGCTCGACGCGGCTGGCGTAGCGCCCCGAGGCGGCCGCACGCTCGATGCCTTGGTAGTCGCACACGGTGCGGCCGGCGCTGGCGCGGGCAAGGGCATGAGCACGCTCGAAGGCGGCCCTCAGCCCGGCTTGCGACAGGTCGGATGTTGCAGCGTAGCCCAGTCCGCCATCGACCACGGTGACCATCGCTCCATCGTCCTGGCTGCGCCTGGGTACCTCGGTCAGGTCTTGGCGTACGCTGAGCTGCTCGGAGAACTCGCTCACGCCTCGAACCGCCCAGTGGCAGGTACTGGCAGGGAGACGGTTGGCAGCGTGGCGGGCGTGGTGTTCGAGGGTGTCAAGCATGACGTCTTCGTCAACAAACGCGGCCTCATGAGGCGGCTTGACATTGTGCAGTCACGCAACGAGCTCGCTTTGTAGCAGCACCTCTATGCACGATGCCGGCGACATTCCCGCGAGGTGATCGGAAAGACACGATTTACCCCGAACTGCGAACGCCGCTAGCGAGATCTTCGATCCCCAGCACTAGCGACAAGAGGGCCACGAGCTTCCGCTCTGTGTCTCACTCACGGAGGCAGAAGATCCTAGGTAGTTCGGGCAAGCGATCGGATGCCACTGGGTTCGGAGTGTCCCGAAGACGATGGTGATCTGCTGAAGGGTTTTGAAATTCGTTCTGGAGGGCGAGGGTTATCGTGTCAGTACGCCGCCGCGGGGCCGAGGCGCTGTGGCGGCCTTGTCTGAGGAGTTCAGCCTCGTCCTGCTCGACGTTTCGATGCCCGACACGAGCGGAATCGAAGTGGCGAGGCGGTTGCGCGGCGATCACCGCGCGGCAAACGTCCGGCTGGCACTGCATACCGGGCGCTCCGTCGCCGGAATTCGGGAACAGTTCACCGAGTTCGACGCCTTCATCGGCAAGTGTTGAGTTCAACTAACGATGCAAGCGGTGTCAACAAACCCTGCGAGCGTACAGAAATGGGAGTGCGCGCAGGGTCAGTTCACAGGTTGGTCGGGCGGTACACGGGATCCGAAACGACGAGGCAAATGCGCCCTGCAAGGGCTGGTTACCTTTGAAAACGAAGTCTCGGCTCGGGTGTTTCAGACCACGACTGCGTGTGCGAACGTGACACATCGGAACGCAGTTCGGAGCTGCGCGATGATCTGGGCCACTTTCCCTGGGATGCATGCTGGCGCCGAGCGCTCTTCGTGGTGGCGATGACGGCCTGCGTCGCGCCGTCTTACCTCGAGAGAAGGCGACAGTCGCAAGCCTTGCTGAAACGACCAGGACGCTCGCAAGGTTTGTTGAATCCGGAACGACCGTTTGTTGCGAAAACGCCGTATCTGCGATGGGCCGTACCGGGCATCGCTCGCATAGTTCATTGAATCTCGCTCGCACGGATTGTTGAACTCAACAGCGGTACTGGATCGAGGACAGGGTCAGATGACTGGATCGACTACACGGTTCCTGTTTAACCAGTCTAATACGCAGGCTCCAGAACGCCGACGGCGCTCGTCCTCTGTCTGATGGATGCGCAGGTCGGCGCTTGCGCCCATTGTCATACCGGGCACGGATAGCTCGCGCGGCCTCTCGCCGAGTCTGTTGCGAGGGCGCCGGTTCAACCAAATCACAGGGAGCTAGACATGGTCACAAGGACGGCAACGAAGAAGGTGGCAGGCGCGAAGTCGGCAGTGAAGAGGGGCACGACCAGGAGCGTCCGCGGGGTTCACTCCGAGAATGGCCTGAAGAGGTTCTCGCTTCACAGCCTCGACGAAGCCTCCAAGCCGGCGATGGCGGCGTTGGACGCGACGCGGTCTGCAACCCCCGCCTTTGGATTCGCCGGATCGACGGGCGCGACATCGATGGATCCCGAGACAGCCGCTCGAGGTTATCTCGAGCAGGCGCTAGCGAGCAAGGCGACCCCGGGCTTCACGGCACCCATCGCCGACGCGGTCCCCAGCGAGTTCAAGAGCCTGGGCACGGAATCGGTTCCGCTGACGGGCACGACGATCGTCAAATTCCGTCAGTACTTCAACAAGATTCCTGTCTACGGCTCGTTGGTGACGATCGAGTTGGGCGAGAAGAACGACTTGATCGGCATCAACTCGGCCGTCGGCACCCCGGCGTCGGTGCGCCCTGTCGCGACGATCGCCGCCGCCGACGCGGTGAAGGCGGCCAAGGCATATCCCGGATACGCCAAGGACCTGAGTCAGGTGGTGCCGCGTCTGAACTACTACTTCGACGCAGCGGCTTCGAAATGGCGTCTCGTTTTCATCCTGGAGGACGTGCCCGTGGTGCCCACCACCAAGGGCCCGTCCCCGGTACGGATGGACTTCGTTGTCGACGCGCACAGCGCAAAGGTCATCGCTGCACTTCCGCGTACGCCCTCCGTCGCCGCACAGGGAACGGGCCTCGACGGCCTCGGCAAATCGAGAACTTTCGAGCTGGACAAGACCGGCAGCGTGAGCCTGCTGGTCGACTCGACGCTCAATGTGCAGACGTTCGACTTCAAGTTCAACGACCCCGTGACACAGGCGGGAGCCTTGCCCGGGAACCCGATCAAGAATCCGCCGACATTCTCGCCGGCAGCGGTGAGCGCGCACGCCAACGCCGAGGCAGTGTCGAAGTTCCTGCGGTCGGTGGTCAAACGTAACAACATCGACAACCGCGGCGGCCTGATGCGGTCGAGCATCAATTGCGTCGACAGGCGCGACAGCCCTGACGGCAAGGAATGGATCAATGCCTTCTGGAACGGTGCCCAGATGGTCTATGGACAAAGGCACGACGGCGCGGGCTTTCTTTCGATGTCCGTCGCGCTCGATGTCGTCGGTCACGAGATGTTCCACGGGGTGACCGACATGACGTCGCGCCTCGAATATGCCTTGCAGCCGGGCGCTCTGAACGAGTCCTACTCGGACATTTTCGGCGTCATCATCGCCAATCAAGGCAACCCGGACCCTCGCACCTGGAAGTGGAAGCTCGGTGCGGGTCTTCTTCCCAACGGCGGGGCATTTCGCGACATGTCCAACCCGACCCTCAATGGCCAGCCGGACAATATGAAGGACTTCAAGGTTCTGCCCAACACGAGAAAGGGCGACAACGGCGGGGTGCACACCAACAGTGGCATCCACAACAAGGCAGCGTTCAACATCCTCACGGCGGTCAAAGGGACCGCGCTGGTCTTCACGCCTGACGAGGTCGCGGCCTTTTTCTACCTCGCGCTCACCCAGCGTCTGTCTCGAACCTCTCAGTTCTCGGACAGCCGAACCGCCGTACTCGACAGCGCCCGAACTCTGTTCAGAGCACTGAGCCCTGCTGCACTGGCTCAGAAGATCTCCGCGATCGAAAGCGGATTCACCGCTGTCGGGATCAAGTGACCGCAGCAGCGATCTCTGTCGTCTTCTTCGACCTCGGCGGGACTCTGGTGACCCCCGCGCGAAAGTGGCTGCCCGGAGCGAAACAGTTGCTGCATGGGGTCAAGAAGGCAGGGCTGAGGACGGGCATCATCTCCAATACGGCTGAGTTGAGCAGCCGCGCGGAGATCCTCAAGCTGCTTCCTCCCGACTTCGACCTATCCGTCTTCGAAACGATTCTGACGCTGTTCTCGTCGGAATTGCATTTCGAGAAGCCTCACTCGGCAATCTTCGCCGACGCCGTCATGCGCACCGGGAGGCTGGCGAAGGAGTGCCTCTATTGTTCGGAGGACATCGTCGAATGCCTAATGGCGCAGGAAGTCGGCATGCGGTCGATCCGCGTGCAATCCCCGCCCAACAATGATTTGAGCGGGCTTCTGCAGACGATGCAGCAGTTCCAGGCACTGCGCGCCTTGTCTTAGAGCGACCGTGTCGCCCGTTCATCGCTCACGGCGGAAACACGTACTCGACATAGTTGTCGACGACCTCGAAGTGCGCCAGGCGTTGACAACTAGAGGCTTGTCATCGTCTCACTCAGCGGGTTTTGCCTCCCGTTTTTGGCCACTCTCCAGCAGTCGCGGCGCTGTCGGCCAGGGGCTCATCGGTCCGGACGCGGCCACGACGCTGCTGCAGGCGATCGCGGCGGCTTGCAAGGTCGTGGAGTTCGACGAACACGAGCGCCGCCTGGCCGCGCTAGAGAAGGCGTCGCAGCGATGAGCGTCAAGACCCGGATCCAAGTGCTCGAGGGCAAGACCGCCGGTGTCGGCCACCTGGACATTGCCGGGCTGCTCGCGGCAGCTCGCTTGCGCGCGCAGGGCAAGCTCGAAGACGCCGAGAAGGTCGCGCAAAGCGGCAAGGCGGAGTCGCACCACACCGACCTTGCG
>Ga0105242_10003307_pt1 | contig 12547 bp, 14 predicted proteins | sample KBSM24metaG_FD_81521 | JGI IMG/M metagenome (GOLD analysis project Ga0105242, IMG submission 81521) | Miscanthus rhizosphere microbial communities from Kellogg Biological Station, Michigan, USA - KBS M2-4 metaG | ecosystem: Host-associated > Plants > Roots > Rhizosphere > Soil | place...
AACGTCAAGCGGGTGGAGTTCGCGGCGTCGGGCGATGCGCTGGTTTCGCTCGAGGCGAAACCGAACTTCCGTTCTCTGGGTAAGAAGTTCGGCAAACGGACACCGCTGGCCGCCCAGGCGATCACAGCGTTCGATACGGACGCGTTACGGTCGTTCGAGCGCGGGGAGCCGCTAGTCGTTAGCGTTGATGGGGATTCTCACCAACTGGAACGGGAGGACGTGACGATCATCCGCCGCGCGTCGGGCGCGCTCGCGGTGCAGGAGCATGGCGGATTCTTCGCTGCCATCGACGCGACGGTCACTCCCGAACTCCGGCGCGAAGGACAGGCCCGTGAGCTGATTAGCCGGGTACAGCGTATGCGCAAGGAGGCTGGACTCGCGGTCAGTGACCGGATCGTGCTATCGGTGTCAGGTGATAGCGAACTGAAGGCCGTGATCGACGAGCACAGGGCGTGGATCGCGGATGAGGTGCTGGCAACCGAGCTCGTGTTCGACTCAACGAGCTCGGAAACGCAGGGCAAGCAGTCCATCGATCTCGACGGATTCACGGCCTACGTGGCCATTACCAGGATACAGTAGATGGCAACAAAGGAAAGCGCGAAAAAGCCGAAGGGCTTGAACAAGAAGACGCTTCAGCACTTCGAAAAGCGGCTGCTCGACGAGCGCCGCCGTGTCTTGAAGGAGCTGGGACGCGCCGACGAGGCTTTCGGCGCCACACCGCAGTCCGCGGACGGCGATTTGAGCAGCTACTCGTTCCATATGGCCGACCAGGGCACCGACGCGATGGAGCGAGAGAAGGCGTTCTTGTTCGCCAGCCAGGAAGGACGGTTCCTGTGGCATATCGACGAAGCGCTTCGCCGGCTCTATCGCTCGCCGGAGAATTTCGGTAAATGCCATCAGTGCGGCAACGAGATCGCGTACGACCGTCTCGACGCGCTCCCCCATGCCCGCTACTGCATCGATTGCAAACAGCGTGAGGAAGATGCAAAGAAGTAACGCGGGGCTGTTCTGGCCCGTACTGGCGGTGGTCGCGGCCGTTGACTTCGCCACGAAATCCGTGGCGACCGTCCGGTTGGTTCCGCAGGGACTGTCGCACACCGTTTTCGGCGACGTCGTACGGTTTACGCTCGTTCACAATCCGGGCGCGGCGTTTGGGTTGAACCTGGGATCCTACTCGCGATGGATCTTCATGGTCCTCACGATCGTCGCCCTGGTGATTCTCGGGCGGTTGTACGCGGCGACGCGCGCGGGCGACGTGGTCCGTTCGCTCGCGCTGGCGCTCGTTTGCGGCGGTGCGATCGGCAACCTGATCGATCGGGTCAAGTCGCCGTTCGGCGTCGTGGACTTCATCGACATCGGCTTCGGCGACTCGCGTTGGCCGACGTTCAACATCGCCGACATGGCAGTGAGCCTCGGAGCGTTCCTCCTCGCCTGGGTGCTCTGGGGCGAGGACGCAGCGGCCGCGGAACGACCAGTGGTAGCGCCGGCGCCGATTGGCGCCGAACGTCGGGAGCTCACGTAACCGCCCGCCCAATCGGCACGTGACTACAACCGGCGGCAACAGCCGCGTGTTCTGGACCGCGGCTGTCGCCATCATCGTCAGCGACGTCATCACCAAGGCGCTCGCGGTGCGCTATCTCGTGCCGGCGCACATCCCGCATCGGGTGATCGGCAGCTTCGTGCGGTTCACGCTCGCCTTCAATCCCGGCGCGGCGTTCAGCATGTCACTCGGCGACAATTCGCGCTACATCTTCGGCGCCTTCGCCGTCATCGCCCTGTACATCCTTTGGCGCCTCTACCGCACGAGCGAGCCGGGCGACAGAACACGTGTGCTTGCGCTGGGGCTCGCCTGGGGCGGCGCGGCAGGGAATCTGATCGACCGTCTCCGGGGCTCGCGCGGCGTCGTGGATTTCATCGACATCGGTGTCGGCGACGTGCGTTTTTGGACGTTCAATGTTGCTGATTCGGCGGTTACGATCGGCGCCATCACTCTCGCGTTCGTGCTCTGGCGAGAGGACCGTGAAGCGTTAGCCCGCGATGCCGCCGAGGCAGCGGCGCGCGACGAAGAGCCGTCACGGGCCCAATGACGCAGACCGGCGTCGCGTGAGCGACCGCCGGGAGTTCGTTGCTCCGGCCGATGCGCCGCGGCTCGATGTGCTCGTCGCCGCGCAGCTCGACCTGTCCCGCAATCAAGCGGCGACGCTCATCGCCAACGGGCGCGTGTTGGTCGACGGCCGACGCGAGCGCGCCAGCTATCGAGCGAGTGCCGGCGAGCCTGTCGTGGTGTCGTTGCCCGATCCGCCGGCGCGCGAAGTGACCGGTGAAGAGATCCCGCTCAAGATCGTGTTCGAGGACGACGACTGCCTGGTGATCGACAAGCCGGCGGGGATGGTCGTCCATCCGGCACCCGGCAACTGGACCGGGACGCTGGTGAATGCGTTGAAGGGCCGGGGAACAACGCTGTCGTCTGCCGGCGACGCCGACCGAGAGGGGATCGTCCACCGCCTGGACAAAGAAACATCTGGGCTTCTTCTCGTGGCGAAAACCGATCGTGCGCATCGCGTACTCGGCGCGGCGCTCCAGGCGCGCCGGATCGTGCGGCGATACGCGGTGCTGGCGTGGGGCCACCTGACCGATGACCGGTCAACAATCGAGCGGCCCATTGCGCGCGATCCGCGAGACCGAAAGCGGATGGCAGTCGTCAGTACTGGACGGCCGGCGAGGACGGATCTCACGCGGCTTGCGCGCTTCGACTCCGCGGATCTCCTGCGAGCGCATCTCTACACGGGACGCACGCATCAAATCCGAGTGCATCTCGCCTCGATCGGGCATCCGGTCGTCGGCGACGATACCTACGGTGGAGGGGGAGGGCGCAAACTGTTCGGGCTTCCGCCGCGCCGGCACTTCCTGCACGCGGCCTGGTTGATCTTCCGCCACCCGGTAAGCGGCGAAACGATCGACCTTCGGTCGCCCCTGCCGGAGGACCTGCACCGGGCGCTTGTCGGGGCCGCGGGGCCGGACGTCGATCTCTCGACCGCCAACCCACTCGAGTTCTTTGGATTCTACAACGCCGACCCTTGAGCTTCCCACGACTCCCGCGCTGCTGTTTCGCTCGGGAGGCGGTGAAGCCGTGTACGGCGTCGATTCAACGCAGATCCAAGAGATCATCCCTTTCCACCGCGTGACGCGGCTTCCGGGCGCGCCGCCATTCGTCCGCGGGTTGATCAACGTGCGCGGCACGATCGTCACTGTGCTCGATCTCGGTGTGAGACTCGATGCCTCGTGCGCGCCGGTTGCGGATGGATCGGTGCTGCTCGCGCGATACCGCGACCGGATGGTCGGTCTGGCCGTCGACGAGGTGCTCGACGTGCGCGGTGTCGTCGTCGAAGACGCGCCTGACGGTGGCGTGGTGCGTGGGCTTTCCACCGTCGATGCACGCGCCGTTGTGATTCTGGATCTCGATGCGATGATGCATCGCGTTCTCCTGTCCTAGTCCTCCCCTTGGAGGCTGTTTTGAGCCACACAGTTTTGATTTGCGACGACGCCATCTTCATGCGCACGATGGTCGGCGACATCCTGACCCAAGCCGGGTTCGAGGTCGTCGGCGAGGCGGAGACGGGCGTGCAGGCCGTGGAGAAGTACCAGCAGCTGCGCCCCGACCTCGTGACGATGGACATCGTGATGCCGGACATGGGAGGCATCGACGCGGTTCGCGAGATCTGCAAGCTCGATCCGAACGCGAAGATTCTCATGTGCAGCGCGATGGGTCAGCAGGCCCTCGTGGTGGAAGCCATTCAGGCCGGCGCCAAGGACTTCGTCGTCAAGCCGTTCCAACCCAGCCGCGTGCTCGAGGCGGTCCAGCGCGTGCTCGCCTAAACCGCGCTTCGATTGCTGCCGTGAACACGACCGAATACGCGGAGCTCTTCCTCTCGGAGAGCCGGGAGAACGTGACCGCGGTCAACCAGGCGTTGCTCGAGCTCGAGCGCGACGCCGAGGGACCGGGCGCCGCGGCGTGCGTCGACGCGATCTTTCGGGCGGTTCATACGATCAAAGGCATGGCGGCGACGATGGGGTACGCCGCCGTCACCGAACTGTCGCACGAGCTCGAGACGGTGCTGGATCGCGCGCGCCGCCGCGAGCTGACGATCGATTCCACGGTCATCGACATCCTGCTTCGCGCCGCCGACTCTCTCGAGCGGCTGGTGGAGTTGGCGGTCGCCGGACGCGAACGCGAGCTGGACATCGCGTCACTCATCGCCGATCTCGGCTCGTTGCGGCCGATGGTGGAGACCGCCGAGTGGTCCATTCCAGGTCTCGCGGCGACGACCGCCGCCGGACTCACCGTGCACGTTCGCCTCGTACCGGACGCACCTCTGCGGAGCGTTCGGGCGCTGCTCATCATCCAGGCGTTCGGGAAGGTCGCCGAGGTCACGTCCACGGTGCCGCGGGAAGCGGACCTGCAGGCAGACCGATTCGATGGCGTGCTGACGATCCACTGCGCCGCCGACGCGCCGCGGGACGAGATCGAGCGTGTCGTGCGCGCGGCGGGCGACGTCGAGTCGATTGAATTCAGCGACGCCACGGCCCCCGTGCGTCGCCCGAGCGCGGCGGTGCGGATGCCCGTTGCGCCGACCCCTTCGCTGGGCGTGCGAGTCGCGGCGAGCCGCGGTCGTCACGTGCGCATCGACGTCCGGCGACTCGACAAGCTGATGAACCTCGTCGGTGAGCTCGTCGTCGCGCGCGGGCGCCTCGCGCAGCTCGCGAACGAGGTTGGCGACCACGCGCTCGACGATACGGTTCGTCTGTCGTCGCGACTGATCACCGAATTGCGCGACGAGATCACGGCCAGCCGCATGGTCCCCGTCTCGAACGTCTTCGACCGTTTTCCGCGCGTCGTGCGGGATGCGGCGCGCGCGCTCGGCAAGACGGTGGATTTCGTCGTCGAAGGACGCGACATCGAGCTCGATCGCTCGATGCTCGACGACATCGCGGACTCGATCGTGCACCTGCTGCGCAACGCGGTCGACCATGGGATCGAGGCGCCGGCGGAGCGCGTCGCGGCGGGAAAATCCGTCGCGGGCAGTCTGGTGCTGAGCGCGATGCGCGATCGATCGGCCGTGGTGATTCGCGTGACGGACGACGGCCATGGCATCGATCGCGATCGCGTGCTGGCGCGGGCGAAGCGCGACGGGATCGTCGAAGCCGGGAAAACAGATCTGACAGAAGACGAGCTGCTGCGACTGCTGGCGCGCCCGGGCTTCTCGACCGCGGAGCAAGTGACGGATCTCTCCGGGCGCGGTGTGGGCGTCGACGCCGTCTACACGCGCGTGCGTGCCCTCGGTGGCGCGATGAACGTGCGGTCCGTTCCCGGGCAGGGCACGGCGATGACGATTCGTCTGCCGCTGACGCTCGCCGTCGTGCGGTCGCTGTTGGCGCGCGTCGCCGACGAGATGTACGCGATCCCACTCGCGCACGTGAACGAGACGATCGAGCTCACGCCCGACATCGTGCGCACGGTCCAGGGCAGGGAGGTGGTGATGGCGCGCGATGAGGTCTTCCCGCTCATCCGCCTGCGCCGCCTCGTCGGCCTGCCGCACTACGCGCCGGCGAGCGCGATCGATCTCGAGCAGGTGATCGTGATCGATCTCGGCGACCGCCGCGCCGGATTAGTGATCGACGAGTTGACCGGGCAAGAGGAAATCGTAGTAAAGCAATTTGACGCTGTTCGCGACGGTCCCCCGTTCTTTGGCGGGGCGACGCTGCTCGGCGACGGCCGTCCGTGCCTGATTGTGGACGTCAGCAGTCTCCTCTGAGGATGCTCATGGAAGATCTTCTCTCGCTGAAGGTTTTGCAGCTCGACGCGTTGCGGGAAGTCGCCAATATCGGCGCCGGCCACGCGGCGACCGCATTGTCGCAAATGGTCGGCGAGACGATCATGATCACCGTCCCGACGATCAACATCGCCCGGCTCGAGGAAGTCCCGGTGCAGATGTCCGACCCGGACGAGCCGGTGGCGGCGGTGCTCATGCACATGATGGGCGACCTCACGGGACGAACGCTGCTCGTGTTCCCCAAGCGCTCGGCCGTGCGCCTCGCATCGCGGCTGCTCAAGAAGAAGGAGAACGAGCAGTCGCTCTCCGAGATGGGGCAGTCGGCGATCAAGGAGGCGGGAAACATTCTCAGCTCGGCGTACATGAACGCGCTGAGCGACTTCATGGGCATGCTGCTGCTGCCATCGCCGCCGAGCCTCGCGGTGGACATGTCGGAAGCCGTTCTCACCACGGCGTACCTCCAGTTCGGGACCGATCGCGACTATGTCGTCTGCGTGGAGAGCGAGTTCGTCATCGACGACGAGAGTGAACCGCTGCGCGGATTCTTCCTCCTGCTCCCCGACGCCGCGTCGCTGACGGCCATCCTGAAGGCGGTTCGAGTCGCGTGACCGTCGCGCTGACGTCGGCGCGCGACCGCGACGTCCTTCGATCCTTCGCGCGCCGCATCGATCCCGCTGACGCGGGCGCCCACAACAACCTGGGCGTCCTGTATTACAACAAGGGATTGTATCAGGAAGCCGTGTCGGCGTTCATGAAGGCGCTCGAGCTGGATCCGTCGATGCGCGTCGCGCAGCGGAATCTGGAGATCGCGTACTTCAACACCGGGTACTACGACACGCGCATTCCGGAGCTGCGCGAGCGTCTGCGCCAGCGCCCCGACGACCGGGAGTCGCGCTGGGAGCTGGGACGGACGTTCGCGCTCCTCGGCCAGCAGGAATCGGCCGCCGAGGAGTTCCGCGCACTGCTCAAGCACTCGCCGGACGACGTCGGCGCGCTGCTGCAGCTCGCGCTCGCCGAGAAGCAGTCCGGCGACATCGAGCGTGCGCAGGGGCTCGTCGAGCACGCGTTGCGACTCGACCCGAGCAGCTCCTTGCTCCATTTCACGCGCGGCGAAATCCTGTATCATCGCGGGTTGAATGAAGACGCGTTCCGCGCGCTCGAGCGCTCGGTGGAGCTGAATCCCGAGAACTACGACGCGTTGTATCTCATGGGCTTCGTGCTTGGCGATCTGGGCCGGCACAACGACGCGCAGGCGGCGACCCGCCGGGCGGTGCGTCTCAATCCATCGCTGTCGCGCGCGCACGCCAACCTCTCGCTCGAAACGTCGCGCGCGACGCCGGTGCCGAGGCGCGAGTCGCGCGAGCTGCAGGTGGCGAGCGAAGGGCAGCTGGCGCACTACAACCTCGGCCTGGCGTTCCGAAGCAAGGGCTACTACGCCGAGGCGCTCGGCGAATATCGCGTGGCGCTCGAGCGCGGCGAAGCGCGCGATCTCGTGCTCCAGTCGATGGCCGAGATGCACCTGTTGATGCATCAGCCGAAGGAAGCGCTCGTCGTGTACGACGAGCTGCTCACCAGCCAGAGCGACAGTCCGAAGTTGTGGAACGAGCGCGGCGTCGCGCTGCATCAGGAAGGTCGATACGCGGAGGCGCAGGAGAGCTATCGCCGTTCACTGGGCTGCGACGTCAAGTACGCGATCGCGCACAACAACCTCGGCGTGGCGCTCTTTCACGACGGGGCAGCCGACGATGCGATGGCGTCCTTTCGCACGGCGCTCGATCTCGAACAGACGTTCGTCAAGGCGAGCCTCAACCTCGCGCTCCTGCTGCAAAGCCGGAAGCGCTTCCCCCAGGCGCTCGACGTCTATCGCCAGGTGCTGACGTCGGCCGCCGAGCATCCGGTGGCCTGGAACGGCGTCGGTCTCGTGCTCGCCGAGCTGCGCAAGTTCGAGGACGCGCGCAACGCGTTCGCCCGCGCGATCCAGGCGCGCCCCGACTTCGCGGAAGCCCACTACAACATGAGCTTCACGCTGTCGAATCTCGGCGACTTCGAGGGAGCACTCCGCGAGACGAAGCGCGCGCTGGAGCTCGATCCCTATTATGTGCCGCAGAAGTTCGAGCTGGCGATGGACGTCGAGTACGAAGACCCGGATCTCTCGATCAAGCCGGATTTGGGCGGCGGCGCCGCGACCGAAGATGCCGTTGCCGACTTCAACTTCGATCCGGCGTCGTTCGACGGCCTGTTCTCGACCATGTCGCCCAACGGCGGAGGAGGCGGAGACGCGCACCCCGCGCGCTCGTCGGCGGCCGCCTCGGGCGACGCATCGTCGTTCGCCATGGCGAACGACTTTCTGTCGAAGGGGCTGTACGATCGCGCGTCGGCCGAGATCAATCGGGCGATCGGACGTGGCAACGATCGCGGCGAGGGCCTCGCGCTCCTCGGCGACGTCTACGCGAAGCAAGGACTGTTCGGCGAAGCGCTCGAACGCTACCAGGAGGCACTGCGCGCGCGACCAAAGCTTCGCGCCGCCGTCATCGGGCAGATTCGCTCGCTGCTCAATCTCGACCGCGCCGGAGAAGCACGCCCATCGGCGGAGCGCTTGCTCGCCGAAGACCCGCGCGACTGCGACGTGATCCTCCTCACCGCGACGGCCTGCGCCGCGTCCGGTGATCCTGCCGAAGCGCTGAGTCTTCTCGATGCGGCCCGCCGCGTGGCGCCAATGCGAGCCGACGTGCGCAGCAAGATCGGCGACATCGCGCGATCGCTGGGCGACAACGACGGAGCCGCCGTCGCGTATCGTGACGCGCTCCAACTCGATCCGGATCTCGCCGTCGTACGATACCACCTCGCCCAGCTGCTGCAGGGTAAAGGTCAGAACCGCGAGGCGGAGGTCGAGCTGGCGGCGGCGATCGATACGGTACCGACGTATGCCGACGCGATCCTCGAGCTCGCGACGCTGCGTCGCCGTCTCGGCTACGCCGAGGATGCGGTTTCACTGCTTGTCGAGCTGCTCCAGCGGGACCCGTACCATCTGGACGCTCTGATCGCGCTCGGCGAAGCACTCGTTGCGCTCGGGCGGGACGCCGATGCGGCGCAGGCGTTCGGGCGCGTGCTTCGCTTCGACCCGCAGCACGTCGCGGGCCTGTTTCACGTCGGCACGCTCCTCGCTGACCGCCACCGATATCGCGACGCGGTCGCGTGCTGGGAGCGGGTTGTCGATCTCGCGCCGGCGACGGAGTTCGGCCGACGAGCGCGTCGCGAAATTCGTACGGCCACCGAGCTTGGCCGAATCTTCGCGCACCGCGCGGCGAGCTGACGATGGCGATCGAGGGACCGCTCCGCGAGCTCGGCATCCACGACGTCTTCCAGCTCCTCGACCTGAGCCGGAAGACGGGCGTGCTGCGCGTGTCCTCTGACCTGCGCGACGACGAGGGCGTGCTGTACTTCGATCACGGCCGGGTGACCCAGGCGACGATTCGCAGCAAGGCGATGCCGGTGGAGCTCGTCCTTCGGCAAGCCGGCCGCATTTCCGACGACGACCTCGCGCTGGCGCGCTCCCAGGTGCCGGACGGCCGCGCCGACGTCGCGGACGCTCTGGTGCGCGCCGGCGCGATCTCCCAGCGCGAGCTCGAGCGTCATTACCGGCTCCAGCTCGAGAGCGCCGTGTTCGAGTTGATGTCGTGGAACGAAGGGTTCTTCTCGTTCGAGGAGATTCCGGCCGACCAGATGCCGCACGATTCGCGCATTTCGGTGTCGACCGAGTCCCTGTTGATGGAAGGCGCCCGCCGCATCGACGAATGGTCCCGCATCGCCGACGTCATTCCCGATCTCGGCGTGATCCTCGAGCTCGCGCCCTTCGAGGACAATCAGGGGGGCGAGGGCGCGGCACTCGACCTCCTGCCGCACGAGTGGCAGGTGTTGACGATGATCGATGGTGAGCGCGATCTACGCGGCATTGCCGCGTCGCTCAGTCGCGACGAGTTCGAGATCGCGAAGATCGCGTACGGTTTGACGACGACGGGGATTGTCAGCGCGCGAAAGGCATCGGAGCGGAAAACGCCCGGCCGGTTGTCGCCGGTCGGAGCCGATTCGTCGGTGCCGGCGGTCCTCGCGCGCTCGGTGGCGAGCGAACTGGCCGCGGCACGCGGTGTGATCGAGCAACTCTTGCGAACGGCGCCGACCGGCGCGACGGCACTCGACGCGCGCAATGCGCTCGAGGCGCTGGCCAAACTGCAACGTGCGCTCGAGACGCAAACCGATGGCTGACGAGATTCGCCGCTGGAGCGAAGAGCTCGCCCACGAGCCGAACAGCCTGGTGTTCCTCCAGCTGGCCGAAGCGCTGCGAGCGCAGGGACAGCTTGCCGTGGCGCTGAAGATCGCGCAGCGAGGGCTCGATCGACATCCGGGCAATGCCGACGCGCGCGCGCTCGTGGACCGGATCGTCGTGGAGCAGGGCGCGGAACACGCGGCGCAGCAGGCGCTCGCGGCGCTCGCCGCCGCGTCACAGCGCGAAGCGGACGAGGAGAACGCCGCGTCGCGACTGTTCGCCGACTTGCTGATGGACGACGGGCAAACGGCCCTGCTGCTCGACGAGAGCGGCTACGTCCTCGGTGGATTGTACGTCGACTCCCGCGGTGTCGACGTCGGGCAGGATGTCGGCGCGCAGCTGAGCGGTATCTCCGAGGAGATCGTGCGCTCGACGCGTCATCTCGGTCTCGGCGAGTGGCGGTCGCTGACCTTCGAGACGGAGGCGGCGGTGGTGGCGATGTCGCCGACGCCGCGCCAGGGACTGGTGGTCGTCGCGGCCTCCCGGTCGACCCCCCTCGGGCTCCTCCGGCGCGTGCTCGAGCGGTGCGTCGATCGGGCGTCCCGATGGCTGGATGAGTCACTCTCCGCCGGGAGGCCCAGAACGAGCGGGCAACGGAGGGCTCTGCCATGATGTCGAGCCTTCGTGGGGTGGTCGAAAGACTGAGTCGGCACCGTGGCGTCCGAGCGAGCTTGATCGTCTCGGAAAATGACGGGCTCGTAGTCGATTCGAGCCTTCGGTTTGGCGAAGACGGTGAACGGGTGGCGGCGCTGGCTGCATCGATCTACCGCAAGGCGCGGTTGTCGGCGGGCGCGGCACACCTGGGCGCTGTCTCGTTCCTGCAATTGGACGCCGACGAGGGCCGTCTTTGTGCTGTCGGCCGGGACGATCTGGTGCTCGTCGTCGTCGCGGAGCCGTCGGCAAATGTGGGACTGATTCGGGTTGAACTTTTCAAGGCGCTGGAGACGCTCGCATGAACGTCGCGGCCGTCGAGTCGTGGATCGAGGCACCGCTGCGGCGTTACGTGGACGACGCGCGCGCGCGGCTGGCCGTGCTGCTCCATCCCTCGGGACAGGTGATGGCGCAGGCGGGCTTCACGCGCGACGTCGACGTGATGGCGGCGTGCGCCTTGGCTGCCGCGGCCCACGCCACGTCGGGCGAGCTCGGTCGGCGTCTCGATGGACGGGCCTTTCGCGGTGTTCACTACGCCGGCGCCGCGCGCCAGCTTTTTCTCTCCGCGCTCGAGCTACCGCGCGGGACGTTCGTGTGTTTGACGGTGTTCGACGAGACGTCGTCGCTCGGCCTCGTCCGGCTCTACTTCGAGGAAATGCGACGCGAGCTGGTCGCGGCCACACCGGCCGCGGTCGCGTCGCGTGTCGCGCCGATGTTGGCAGCCGACTTCGAGACGGAGCTCAATCGGAATCTCGCGGCGCTCTTTTCGGGTCCGCGGGGCGAGGCGGTGATCTCGTGAACGCCAACCATCGGCCGCCGGGAGACCACTAACAATGTCTCTCGTCAACTACGCCACGCGCGAGATCACCTGCAAAATCGTCTACTACGGACCGGGGCGGTCCGGAAAGACGACCAACCTGCACTACATCTACGGCCAGGTTCCCGAGGATCGTAAAGGCAAGATGGTGTCGCTCGCCACCCAGACCGACCGTACGCTCTTCTTCGATTTCCTGCCGCTCGATCTCGGGACCATCTCCGGCTTCACGACGAAGTTCCAGCTCTACACGGTCCCGGGACAGGTCTACTACGCCACGACGCGCAAGCTCGTGCTGCAGGGCGCCGACGGCGTCGTGTTCGTCGCCGACAGTCAATCACATCAGCTCGACGAGAACATCGAGAGCTTGCAGGATCTTCATTCGAATCTGGCCGACCAGGGCATCGACGCCCGCGTCATGCCGCTCGTGCTGCAGTACAACAAGCAGGATTTGCCGCGCGACTTGATCCTTGGCTCCGCGTTGCTGAGCGAAGCGCTCAACTTCCGCGACGTGCCCGAATTCTCCGCTGACGCGCTCCATGGCCCTGGCGTGTTCGAGTCGCTGCGCTCGATCGCCGAGCTCGTGCTCAAGCGATTGAGCGGCGGTGCATCCGACGCGACGCCGATGGCCGCGGCCGGGCGATAACGCGTCCCGAATGCACATAGACTCGAAACTTCGCTTCGACAACTTCGTCGTCGGCTCGGCCAATCGCCTCGCCGCCGCGGCGGCGCGCGCGGTCGCCGAAGCGCCGGGCGCCGTCTACAACCCGCTGTTCGTGTACAGCGGCTCGGGGTTGGGCAAGACGCACCTGATGAGCGCGATCGGCAACTTCGTCATGCAGCGCAAGGGTCGCTCGGCCGTGCTCGTGAGCCTCGACGAGCTCGTCGACGAGCTGCACGAGGCGATCGCTACCGGAACGACGGAAA
>Ga0105242_10003311_pt1 | contig 12543 bp, 10 predicted proteins | sample KBSM24metaG_FD_81521 | JGI IMG/M metagenome (GOLD analysis project Ga0105242, IMG submission 81521) | Miscanthus rhizosphere microbial communities from Kellogg Biological Station, Michigan, USA - KBS M2-4 metaG | ecosystem: Host-associated > Plants > Roots > Rhizosphere > Soil | place...
ACCGGTGCGGCAGGCCGGGACGCGGAGCCAATTGCTACTTTTTCGATAGCAACCTGTCCTTTAGAATCAAGCGCTGGAGGCCTATTCGGCACCTCATGCCGCTTCTCCGGCGCAGCCCGATCGCCCGCGGCGGGGCCGCCCCATAGATCCAGCGCCAGCTGCACCAAACGCTGCATCGCTTCGTCAGCCTCGCGCCTGATCCATCGACACCGCAGCGGGAGCGGCCAGCGGGGCGGCCGCATAGGCCTCCGGGTCCAGGCGGCGCATCTCGGCCTCGATCCACTCCTCCACCTCGCGCATCAGCTCGTCAGGCGCACGGCCGGTGCTGGCGATGGGCCGGCCGATGGACACATCCACCGTGCCGGGCCGCTTCACGAAGGCCTTGCGCGGCCAGACCCTGGCCGAGGTGACGGCGATGGGCACCACGGGCACGCCGGTCTCGATGGCCAGCCGGGCGCCGCCGCTCTTGTACTGCCCGCGCTGGCCGCGCGGCGCGCGCGTGCCCTCCGGGAAGATGATGACCCAGGTGCCCTGGGCCAGCAGCCGCCGGCCCTGGTGCAGCACGCGAGCGAAGGCCTGGGCGCGCTGGCTGCGGTCGATGTGGATCATGTCCAGGCTGCCGATGGACCAGCCGAAGAACGGGATGTGCAGCAGCTCCTTCTTGAACACGTAGGCCAATGGGCGCGGCAGCATCGCCGGCATCAGGAAGGTCTCGTACGTGGACTGGTGCTTGACCAGCAACACCACTCCCTGGCCGGGGTCGGTGGGCAGGTGCTCCATGCCGGTCACGCGGGTGCGGATGCCGATGCAGACGCGCGCCGCATCCACGCTGAGCCGCAGCCAGGTGCGCGCGATGCGGTATCGCGCGGGAACGCCGCCGCCGGCCAGCCTCACCAGCAGGATCGCCAGGGTGTAGGGCACGACGGTGACGGCCATGAAGAGCAGATGGAGCAGCGAGCGGAGGAAGGCCATGACGAGGTTTCCGGGGCAGAAGATTCTTCAGGTGCTTTCGGCCGTCTGGCGCTTGTGCATCAAGCGCATGCAGCTATTTTTTCAATAGCATCCGCTATGCCGGCAGCGGCAGGCCGGGCGCACGCGGGTGGGTGCATCCGGATGGGCACGGCTCAGACCGCGACCGCCAGGCCGCCGGCATCGGGCGCGGCGCCGGGGCGCGGCACCGCAGGGTCCAGCAGCAGCGTATCGACCAGCGCGTCCAGGCTGGCATGCAGGCGGGTGCCGGGCGGCCAGCCTTCGGGCAGGGGCAGGTCGGGCAAGAGGTGTTCGAAATGGCCGGTGCACACGGCATGCAGCTGCCGCGCGCCGATGGCAGCCGCCGCCTGCAGGTGGGCATCGCAATTGCCGATCGCCACCACATCTGCGCCCTCCACGCCATAGCGGTCGCGGATCTGCTCCATCAGGCCCGGCAAAGGCTTGCGGCAGGTGCAGGGCTCGCTGTCGGCATGCGGGCAGTAGAACACCGCATCGATGCGCCCGCCCGCCACCGCCACCAGCCGCTGCATCTTGGCGTGGATGGCGTTGAGTGCCTGCGCGTCGAAAAGGCCCCGGCCCAGGCCGGGCTGGTTGGTGGCGATTACCACGTGCCAGCCGGCGCGGTTGAGCCGGGCCACCGCTTCCACGGCCCCCGGCACAGGCACCCAGTCGTCGGGCGAGGCGATGAAGCCGTCGCCCAGCACGTTGAGCGTGCCGTCACGGTCGAGGATGGCGATCTTCAGCATGGTGCGGCGGGGCGTGGGTGGAGGGGTGGTGGGGGCTGGCGCCGGGGCGAATCAGGCCGCCAGGCGCGAGAGGTCGGCCACGCGGTTCATCGCCACGTGCAGGCGCTTGAGCAGTCCCTGGCGATTGAGGCGCAGGTCCAGCGCCTCGGCGTTGACCATCACGTCGTCGAAGAAGGCATCGACCGGGGCGCGCAGCACGGCCAGGGTCTGCAGGCTGGCGGTGTAGTCGCCGGCATCGAACTGCGCGTCGGCCTCGGGCACGAAGCGCTGCAGCGCGGCGAACAGGTCCTGTTCGGCCTTTTCCTGCAGCAGCTCGGGGTTGACGTGCGGGTCCACCGGACCTTCGGCCTCGGCCTTCTTCAGGATATTGCCCACGCGCTTGTTGGCCGCGGCCAGGGCCGGGGCCTCGGGCAGCGCGGAGAAGGCGCGCACCGCCGCCAGCTGCTTTTGCACCAGCGACAGGCGCTGCGGGCGCAGGGCGATGACGGCATCGACCTCCTGCGCGCTGTAGCCCTGCTCGCGCAGGCTGCCGGCCAGACGGTCGTAGATGAAATCGGCCAGGGCGCCGCTGGCGTCCTGGATCTTGTCGCCGAAGGCCGGCACGGCGCCGGCCAGCAGGGCCTGCAGGTCGAGCGGCAGCTCCTTTTCGACCAGCATGCGGATCACGCCCAGCGCATGGCGGCGCAGCGCGAACGGGTCACGGTCGCCGGTGGGCAGGTTGCCGATGCCGAACATGCCGACCAGCGTTTCCAGCTTGTCGGCCAGGGCCACGATCACGCCCACGTTCTCGCGCGGCAGCTCGTCGCCGGCGAAGCGCGGCTTGTAGTGGTCTTCGATGGCGTGGGCTACCTCGTGCGCCAGGCCGTCGTTGGCGGCGTAGTAGCCGCCCATGATGCCCTGCAGCTCGGGGAATTCGCCCACCATGTCGGTGACCAGATCGGTCTTGGCCAGCAACGCGGCGGTGTCCACGCACGAGAGCAGGTAATCGCGGGCGATCTCGCCGTCGGGCGAATCCAGCTCGGGGTTCTGCGCGCCGATGCCGGCGAAGAGCTGCTCGGCGATGGCACGCGCGATGGCGCGCACCCGCTCCACCCGCTCGCCCTGCGTGCCCAGCTTGTTGTGATAGACGACCTTGCCCAGCGCTTCGACCCGGGAATGCAGGGTCTTCTTGCGGTCCTGGTCGAAGAAGAACTTGGCGTCGGCCAGGCGCGGGCGCACCACGCGCTCGTTGCCGCCGATGACGGCACTGGCATCCTGCGGGCTGATGTTGCTCACCACCAGGAACTGGTTCGTCAGCCGGCCTTCGGCGTCCAGCAGCGGGAAGTACTTCTGGTTGGCCTTCATCGTGAGGATCAGGCATTCCTGCGGCACGTCGAGGAATTCCTTCTCGAATTCGCAGACCAGCACGTTGGGGCGCTCGACCAGGGCGGTCACTTCATCGAGCAGCGCGTCGTCGTCGATCGGGCGCACGCCGCCGCCCACGCGCTCGGCCGCAGCCTGCAGCTGGCGGGCGATCTCGGCACGGCGCTCGGTGAAACTGGCGATCACGGCGCCCTCTTCGCGCAGCTGCTGCGCATAGCCGTCGGCGTTCTGGATCACGACCGGCTGCACGGCCGCCTCGAAGCGGTGGCCCAGCGTGGTGTTGCCGGCGGCGAGGCCCAGGGCCTTCACCGACAGCAGCACCTCGGTGCCGTGCAGCGCGACCAGGCCGTGAGCGGGGCGCACGAAGTTCACGCTGCTCCAGCCGTCGGCCAGCTGGTAGCGCATCACCTTCGGGATGGGCAGCTTGGCGATGGCTTCGTGCAGCGCCTTCTGCAGGCCGTCGGGCAGCGTCGCGCCGCGGGCCGTGCTGTTGTAGAAGAGCACGTCGGCCTTGCCGTCGTTGACGCGGGCGAGCTGCGGCACGGCGGAAGCGTCGGCGCCCAGGGCGGTGAGCTTCTTCAGCAGCGCGGGGGTGGCGGCGCCGTCGGCGGCCAGGCCCACGGACACGGGCATGAGCTTGTGCGAGACGGCCTTGTCATCGGCGGCGGGCGCCACTTCGGTGATGTGCGCGGCCAGCCGGCGCGGCGAGGCGTAGGCGGTCAGGCGCGAGCCGGCCGAGGTCAGGCCCTGGGCCTTGAGCTGCTCGAACAGCACGCCGGCGAAGGCATCGCCCAGCTTCTGCAGGGCCTTGGGGGGCAGTTCTTCGACGAAGAGTTCGACGAGGAGGTTGGGATGGGTCATGGTGGTCTGTATTCCTGCTGCGTGCCCGTGCCTCAGGCCGCCTTCTTGTTGTTGTTCTGCTGCTCGGCCTTGGCCAGATCGGCCAGCACTTCGGTGGCCCAGTCCTTGGGCGCCATCGGAAAGCCCAGCCGCGCGCGGCTGTCCAGATAGCTCTTGGCCACGGCACGCGCCAGGTTGCGGATGCGGCCGATGAAGGCGGCGCGCTCGGTCACGCTGATGGCGCCGCGCGCATCCAGCAGATTGAAGCTGTGCGCGGCCTTCAGCACCTGCTCGTAGGCGGGCAGCGCCAGCTGCTGCTCCATCAGGTGCTGCGCCTGCTTTTCATGCGCGTTGAAGGCGGTGAAGAGGAAGTCGGCGTCGGAATGCTCGAAGTTGTAGGTGGACTGCTCCACCTCGTTCTGCTTGTAGACGTCCCCGTAGGAGAGGCCATCCGTCCAGGTCAGGTTGTAGACGTTGTCCACGCCCTGCAGGTACATGGCCAGGCGCTCCAGGCCGTAGGTGATCTCGCCGGTGGCGGGTTTGCAGTCGATGCCGCCGACCTGCTGGAAATAGGTGAACTGCGTCACCTCCATGCCGTTGAGCCAGACCTCCCAGCCCAGGCCCCAGGCGCCCAGCGTGGGGTTCTCCCAGTCATCTTCCACGAAGCGGATGTCGTTCTTCTTCAGATCGAAGCCCAGGGCTTCGAGCGAGCCCAGGTACAGCTCCAGGATGTTGGCCGGCGCCGGCTTGAGCACCACCTGGAACTGGTAGTAGTGCTGCAGGCGGTTGGGGTTCTCGCCGTAGCGGCCGTCCTTGGGGCGGCGGCTGGGCTGCACGTAGGCGGCCTTCCAGGGCTCGGGACCGATGGCGCGCAGGAAGGTGGCGGTGTGCGAGGTGCCGGCACCCACTTCCATGTCGTAGGGCTGCAGCAGTGCGCAGCCCTGTTCAGCCCAATACGACTGCAGCTTCAGAATGATTTGCTGGAAGGTCAACATGCGTGTGTGTGGCATGGCCGGGCCATGCATGGAAATACGGAGACAAAGAGGCAACGCGCAGCGGCGCGCGGAACGGGCGATTCTACGAGCCGCCCCCCGCGTGCCCCGAGGGCCGGGGCACCCGGCCGCGGCAGGCGGCACGCCATCCCACCGGCTTTCAAAAGAAAACAGCTGCCAGCACGCCTGGAGAGGGCACTGGCAGCTATCTTTTCGGTAGCAACAGAGGCTTCAGCGCACCAGCGCGCAATCAAGCCTGCCAGCGGCGCAGCACCAGGCTGGCGTTGGTGCCGCCGAAGCCGAAGCTGTTGGACAGCACGGTGGTCAGCGCGGCATCGCGCGACTCGCGCACCAGGGGCAGGCCCTCGGCCGCCGGGTCCAGGTTCTCGATGTGGGCCGAGCCGGCGATGAAGCCTTCCTGCAGCATGTAGAGGCAGTAGATGGCTTCCTGCACGCCGGTCGCGCCCTGCGAGTGGCCGGTGAGCGACTTGGTGGACGAGAACGGCGGCACCGCGTCGCCGAACACCTCGCGCAGCGCGCGCAGCTCGGGCAGGTCGCCCACCGGGGTGGAGGTGCCGTGCGTGTTCACGTAGTCGATGGGGCCGCCGCCCGCTTCGGCCACGGCCTGGCGCATGCAGGCGATGGCGCCGTCGCCCGAGGGAGCGACCATGTCCTCGCCATCCGACGAGAGGCCGAAGCCCACGATCTCGCCCAGGATGGTGGCGCCGCGGGCCTGGGCATGCTCCAGGCTTTCCAGCACCAGCGCGCCGCCGCCGCCCGCGATCACGAAGCCGTCGCGGTCCACGTCGTAGGGGCGCGAGGCCTTCTCGGGCGTGTCGTTGTACTTGGCGGACATGGCGCCCATGCCGTCGAACAGCGTGGCCAGGCCCCAGGAGAGTTCCTCGCCGCCGCCCGCGAACATCACGTCCTGCAGGCCGAAGGCGATCTGCTGGGCCGCCATGCCCACGCAGTGCGCGGAGGTGCTGCAGGCCGAGGTGATCGAGAAGTTGATGCCCTTGATGGCGAAGGCCGTGGACAGGTTGGCCGACACGGTCGAGCCCATGCAGCGCGTGACCTGGTAGGGCCCGACGCGGCGGATGCCCTTGGAGCGCAGCGTGTCGGCCGCCTCGATCTGGTGGGCGGGCGAGCCGCCGCCCGAGCCCATGATGAGGCCGGTGCGCGGGTTCGAGACCTGTTCGGGCGCCAGGCCCGACTGTGCGATGGCGTCCTTCAGCGACAGATAGGCGTAGGCCGCGGCATCGCCCATGAAGCGGCGCAGCTTGCGGTCGATGAGCGCGTCCAGATCGATCTGGGGGATGCCCGCCACCTGGCTGCGCAGGCCGAGTTCCTTGAACTCGGGCATGGCGCGGATGCCGGACGTGCCCTGGCGCAGGGACTGGACCACGGCCTGCTGGTCATTGCCGATGCACGAGACGATGCCCGCACCCGTGATGACGACGCGCTTCTTGCTGGTCATGCCGATGCTCCCGTTGCGGGTGCTCCGTCCTTCCCGCCTTCTTCGCGCTTGAACAGGCCCACACGGAGGTCGTTGGCCACGTAGATTTCCTGGCCGTCAGCCAGCAGGCGGGCATCGCCGATGGCCATGACCAGCTTGCGCTTGATGACGCGCTTGATGTCGATCTCGTAGGTGACGAGCTTCACGTTCGGGCCGACTTCGCCCGTGAACTTGACTTCGCCCGCACCCAGCGCGCGGCCGCGGCCGGGCAGTTGCAGCCAGGTCAGGTAGAAGCCGATGAGCTGCCACATGGCGTCCAGGCCCAGGCAGCCGGGCATGACCGGGTCGCCCTGGAAGTGGCAGTCGAAGAACCACAGGTCGGGCTTGACGTCGAGTTCGGCACGAATCTTTCCCAGCCCATGGGCGCCGCCGTCGGCATCGATGTGCGTGATGCGGTCGAACATCAGCATGGGCGGCAGCGGCAGGCGGCCGCTGTCGGGGGTGAACAGCCGGCCTTCACCCGAGGCGATCAGTTGTTCATAGGAAAAGGAATCAGCCATTGTCAGTCGTGCTCCAGATCGGCGCCTTGCCGTCGCGGGGGGAGTGGGTGGGAAAGAGGAACGGAAAGAGAAAAACGGAAACTATCAGAAACCGGTGCGCACCGCATTGTGCCGGTACCACGGCCCACCATTATCCTGTGTCGCGGCAGGCGGAGCGTTCGACAGGGCCAAGGGACTTTGCCTATCCTGCCCTGCCCGCATGACATTTTTTTGCCAGCCCTGCAAAGGGAAAAGCTCCCGAAGGAGCTTTTGCAGGGGCGCCGGGCGCCCGGCACGCAGGCCGGAGCGGCCTGCGGATCAGTGCTTCCCAGCGATCAATACTGCCAGAAGATGCGCTGCAGTTCCTGGCTGGTCTGCGGGCGGGTCAGCGCCACGGCGGCCAGGATGCGGGCCTTCTGCGGGTTCAGGTCATGCGCGACCACCCAGTCGTACTTGTCGTCGGGCTGCTCGGCGTTGCGCAGCACGAAGCCGTCCGCCACGCGCGAGGAACGCACGATCTGCACGCCCTTGCTGCGCGCTTCCTGCAGCGCGGGCACGACGCGGTCGGCCACCGAGCCGTTGCCCGTGCCGGCGTGGATCAGCGCCTTCACACCGGAACCGGCCACGGTATCGACGAGCGAACGCGGCACGTTGCCGTAGCCATAGACGATGTCCACGGGCGCGAGGGCCGTGATGTCGTCGATGTTGAACTCCGACTGCATCGTATGGCGCTTGACCGGGGCGCGGAACCAGTAGCTCTTGCCTTCCACCACCATGCCCAGCGGGCCCCACTGGCTGCGGAACGCCTGGGTCTTGATGTTGACGCCCTTGGTCACGTCGCGGCCGCTCTGGATCTCGTCGCTCATGGTCACCAGCACGCCCTTGCCGGCCGATTCCTTGCTGGCGGCGACCGTGACCGCATCCAGCAGGTTCAGCGCACCGTCGGCCGAGAGGGCCGTGCCGGGGCGCATGGAGCCGACCACCACGATGGGCTTGTCGGTGTGCACGACCAGGTTCAGGAAGTAGGCGGTCTCTTCGAGCGTGTCGGTGCCGTGGGTGATGACGATGCCGTCCACGTCAGGCTGCTTGGCCAGGGCCGAGACGCGCTTGGCCAGCTGCAGCAGCTGGGCGTTGGTGAAGCTCTCGGAGGCGATCTGGAAGACCTGCTCGCCGCGCACGTTGGCGACGTTGGCCAGCTCGGGCAGGCCGGCCAGCAGTTTGTCCACCGGCACCTTGGCCGCGGCGTAGGAGGCGCTGTTGGCGGCGGTGGCGCCGGCGCCGGCGATGGTGCCACCGGTGGCCAGCACCACCACCTGGGGCTTGGGCGCTGCAGCGGTTGCGGCGGCCGGCTGCGCGGCGGGGGCCAGCTGCTGGGCGGGCGAGACGATGGCCCAGGCCGCGAAGGCGGCGCCGGCCAGCAGGCGCTTGAGGTTCAGAGGCGAAAACATGAGCAGGAAATCTCCGAGTCGTTGTAGGTATGGAACACGCTGCTGCGCGGCCCACGGGCTCGGGGGCTGGCATGCAACGTTCATGCCCGCCGCCTTGTGGGCCGCGGGTGCCGTATCGTAGTCGCCCGCTCAGGCCCTGCGGGCGAAACCACAACGCTCGCGGTGTTCAGCCCCGGCGGCGGCGCCGGGCCGCGATCCAGGCCCCGCCCGCCACGGCCAGGCCCAGCGCCCAGAGCGGCCCGAGCCCCCAGCGCGACACCCACCAGGCGAAAGGCGTCACCGCGCCGCTGCGGCCTTCCACCTCGGCCAGCAGCACGCCGCGCGTGTGCGGCGCCAGTTCGGCCGTGACGATGCCCCGGTGGTCGATGACGGCCGTGGCGCCGGTATTGGTGGCACGCACCATGGGCCGCTCGAATTCCAGCGCCCGCATGCGGCTGATGGCCAGATGCTGGTCGATGGCCACGCTGTCGCCGAACCAGCCGATGTTGCTCAGGTTCACCATGATGGTCGGCGCCGTGGCGGCATCGGCGAAGCGCGTGCCCAGCTCTTCGCCGAACAAGTCCTCATAGCAGATGTTGGGGGCGATGCGCTCGCCCTGCCAGTCGAACGAAGGCTGCCCCAGCGCGCCGCGGTTGAAGTCGCCCAGCGGGATGTTCATCATCTCGGTGAACCAGCGGAAGAAGGGCGGAATGAACTCGCCGAAGGGCACCAGGTGGTGCTTGTCGTAGCGGTAGGGCGCGGCCTGGCCCGGCGCGAAGCCGAGCACCGAGTTGGTGTAGCCCAGGTCCGCATTGCCCAGCGGAATGCCGATCAGCGCCGCCTGCCGGCCGGCCGTGAAATGGTCGGCCAGGCTTTCCAGATAGCCTGGCATCAGCTGCTGCGGCAGCAATGGAATGGCGGTTTCAGGTGCCACCACCAGCGAGGCCGTGGCGCTCTTGAGCTGCCCGGCATACCAGCGCAGGGCCAGCGGCACGCCGCTGCCGGGCTGAAATTTCTCGTCCTGCGGGATGTTGCCCTGCAGCAGCGCGAGCGAAAGGCCCGGGTGCGGCGCGGCGCCCGGAGCGCACTGCTCCACCGCGCAGTGGCGCTGTGCCGAGAGCGCCGCCCACACCAGCACCGACGCTGTGGCCAGCGCCCACACGCCCCGGCGCCGCGCATCGGCCCGGCGCAGGAGCGCGAGGCCCATGGCCGCCGCTGCGGCGACGAAGCCTACGCCATAGACGCCCACGCTGCGCGCCAGCACGGCCAGCGGCCCCTCGACATGCGCGTAGCCGCCGGCGCCCCACGGAAAGCCCGTCCACCAGACGCCGCGGGCCAATTCGGCCAGCAGCCAGAATGCTGCGAAAACGATAGCGGAGAGCGCTCTGTTTTCGGGCGCTACCCGCCGGAAACACCCCGCCACCACGGCGTAGTAGCTGCCCAGGAAGGCCGCCAGCCCCAGCACCGCCAGCACGGCCAGCGGCGCGGCCAGGCCGCCATAGGTATGCATGGAGATGAAGAGCCACCAGAAGGTGGCCGCCAGCCAGGCCGTGGCGAAGAGCCAGCCCAGCGCTGCGGCGCGGCGCGGCGTGGGCGCTGCCAGCAGCACCCGGCCCAGCACGGCCAGCGACAGGATCTGCAGCCACCAGAGCGGCTGCCCGCCCCAGGGCCAGGCGATGGAGCCGGCCTGCGCCAGCCCGGCCAGGGCCGCCAGCAGCCAGGGCAGCGCGCGCCGCCAGAGCGGGCCGGGCGGCGCGGACGGCGCAGGTGGCACGGCCGGGTCGTGCAGAGGAGCGGCGGCCGCGCCCATCAGGCGGCGGGCACGGCGCCTTCGGCCGCCGGAGACACCTTGAACCAGCGCACCGCGCCGCCCTTGGCATGCAGCACCACGAACTGCAGGCCGCCCAGCACGGCCTGCTCGCCCTTGCGCGGCGTGTGCCCCAGCTCGTGCGCGATCAGGCCGCCGATGGTGTCGAATTCCTCGTCCGGGTCGCTGCTGTGCAGCGTCACGCCGAAGGCCTCGGCCACGCGCTCGACGGGGGTGTCGCCGCTCACGCGCCAGGTCTGGTCGGCCAGGCCGAAGATGTCGCCCTCGTCCTCGGGGATGTCGAATTCGTCCTCGATCTCGCCGACGATCTGCTCGAGCACGTCTTCGATGGTGACCAGGCCGGCCACGCGGCCGAATTCGTCGATCACCACCGCCATGTGGCTGCGCGTGCTGCGGAAGTCGCGCAGCAGGTCGTTCAGGCCCCTGCTCTCGGGCACGAAAACCGCCGTGCGCAGCAGGGCGCGGATGTTCAGCTCGGGCGCGCGGCGCAGCTTGAGCAGGTCCTTGGCCAGCAGGATGCCGATGATGTTCTCGCGCTCGTCCTGATAGACCGGGAAGCGCGAGTGCGCGGTGTCGATCACCTGGTTGATCAGGGTTTCGAGCGGCGCGCCGATGTCGAGCAGGTCCATGCGCGTGGCGGGCACCATCACGTCGCTGGCGGTCATCTCGGCCATGCGGATCACGCGTTCGAGCATGACGCGGGCGTCGGCATTGATGACGTCGTTGGTTTCGGCCTCGGCCAGGGTGGCGATCAGCTCATCGGTCGAATCGGGGCCGGGATGGATGAATTCGACGAGCTTCTGCAGGAAGGTGCGCTTGTCTTCCTTGTCGGAAGGGCGTCCCGGGTGGGGGTCGGACACGGTCTCGGAGTGCAGGACGTGCGGTCATTGAACAAGCTCCAAGGATAGCGGATCACCTTGACGCTGACGCAGCGCCCGCTACCCGCCTGCTCCTTAGCCTGCCGATCGGCCGCCCTGCAGGGCCGCGCGCAGCGCGCCCCACTGGCGCAGCTGCTTCTTGAAACGGTAGTTCATCTCGCCGTAGTGGCGCGTCGCCCGCTCGGCCAGGCGGGTCTTCCAGCCGGGCGGGTGCAGCTGCAGGTAGGCCTCGGATTCGGAGCCGTCGCGCCGCACCGTGGCGCCGGCATTGCGGGCGATGCGCAGCATGGCCGTGTTCTCCGACAGCGCATGGATCAGCACCTCGTTCACGCCGGCCGTGCGCGCATGCATCACGGCGCGCTCGAAGAGGCTCGCGCCCAGGCGCCGGCCGCGCGCATGCGGCAGCACCGACACGCCGAACTCGGCGCGCGCCTGGGGCGCCGGCCGGTGCATGAAGGCCAGATGCGCCGTGGCGATCAGCTGCAGGCGGCGGTTGAAGATGCCGAAGATCTCGTCGCGCACGAAGTCCAGCTGCTCGACGTAGCGGCGCACCTGCTCGTCGCTGGCGGCATGGCCGAAGCGCAGGTAGCGGTCGGCCGGCAGCAGCTGCAGCAGATGCTGGGCGATGCGCTCGCGGTGCTGCGGACCCAGCGACCGGATCGGCACGGCCACGCCCGACGGCGCGGTGACGCCGGGGCGTGCGGTCCGCAGCAGGCTGCGGGCACGGCGCCAGGTGGCGAAGAGCAGATCGGAGGGGGTCGGCATGGTGGGCGTATTTTAGGGTTTTCCCTGATTTCCGACGCAGGCTGTGCCGGAATGCCACAGCCATCGCATGCCTCGGCCACCCTGCATCCTTGAGGGCTCCAGCGCGCTCCCGACCTGCGCATTCAGCTATCGAAAGCAGAGCAAACCATGGCGGGATGGTGTCGCCCATGCGTCACGCCGATGACTCCGCCATTCCATCCGCACGCAGGACAGCGGCAAAAAGGCGACGAATTACAGCGGCACCGCCGTGGTCGCCTTGACCCGGTCGAGCACGAAGCTGGTCTTGCAGTCCTGCACGCTGGGGTGCTTGAGCAGCGTGTCCATGATGAAGCGGCTGTAGTGCGCCATGTCGGCCACCACCACGCGCAGCAGGTAGTCCATCTCGCCCGTCAGCGCGGCGCATTCGACCACCTCGGGCCAGGTCTGCACGCTGGCGCGGAACAGGTCCATGGGGTTGCGCTTGTGGCTCTCGGTGTGCTTTTCGAGCCGCACGTTGAGGTAGGCCGTGAGGCCCAGGCCCACCGCCTCGGGCCGCACCAGGGCGACGTAGCGGTCGATCACTCCCGCGTCTTCCAGCCGCTTGACGCGGCGCAGCACGGCGCTGGGCGACAGGCCCACCTGCTCGCCGATGACGTCGTAGGTTTCGCGGCCATTCGCCTGCAGGCAGCGCAGGATGGCGCGGTCGAGCCGGTCCAATGCGTGGGGAGCGTCCATGGCGCA
>Ga0105242_10003313_pt1 | contig 12531 bp, 9 predicted proteins | sample KBSM24metaG_FD_81521 | JGI IMG/M metagenome (GOLD analysis project Ga0105242, IMG submission 81521) | Miscanthus rhizosphere microbial communities from Kellogg Biological Station, Michigan, USA - KBS M2-4 metaG | ecosystem: Host-associated > Plants > Roots > Rhizosphere > Soil | place: Michigan...
ATCAGGAAAACAAGAATTGATTCAAAAAAAAAATAAAATAAAATTATGGATACTTGGAAAATGAAAATAATTTAATATATGACGAAGATTTAAAAAAAATATAAATAAATAAATAAATAAATGCGAGTGATGTGATTTATACGTAAAGGGGTTTTTTTCATTCTTTTAAACAATGCATATTGTTTTTTATTTAAATATTCCTTGGAAAATTATTACTTGTAAGGATTATAATTCATTTAAAAGATTATTATAAATAATAATTGTTGTGGGAATATTTGGGCTTATGGGACCACAAAATGATATTAATTATTTAAGTTTTTCACGAAGTGATTGAATTAAATGTCCAGGTGGGAAAACGTCTTGATCAAAGATGAGTAAAATCAGTGCCTCTTGAACCTCAGACATAGGAAGCTTCGTCTTCTTGAATGAGTCCATGGTTCCAATCAAAAATTCTGAATATTCTCTAGCATTAAAGTCAAAACTCATCAGTTTTCCCTCAACATTGTTTCTTTTCACTTCAATGTATGGATCTTTGTAGACACCATGTTGGAATTGAGAATACTTTATTCCAGTGTCAACTGTGGGACCTTTTAGTATAAAAAAGATCTATTATTAAATATACAGAAATGCAACAAAATTTACGAAAACCCTGTAAAATAATTACAATACAATTCATAATATATAACATGTTGACATTACTGTACACAATAAATAAATTACTTTTATACTAACCTCCTCTTACGAATGTTTTTTTGGTTGATGGTTCATCATTTGGTGAATCAGTTGTCCTCTTCCGTCTATTAGATGGTGAATCCCATTCCTCAGTAAGGGCTCGGACAAGTTCAGGATTGAATTGAGATTGTGATTGAGATTGAGAATCCATTATTATGAAAAAATAAAGTCTCAAGTCTTTTTACAATAAAGTCAAAATGTTTTTTTTGAAATTTACAAGTCCAGTGAATCATGAAAAAAATTGTGGTGAGATGTATTATGTGAAGAGAGTATATATACACAATCTCAACCAATTCCCTGTGAGTTGACAAAAGTCAAACGTTTGTCACTTTATGCCTAATGAAATGATGGGTTTGTTTGTGTTCATGATAAAAAATCCCATAGACTGTCAAGGTCTATGGTCAATGTCATGGTATAAAGTCAAACGTTCAAAGACACAACCTAAAATTTTTGAGTAAATGAGGTCGACTTAGTTAAGCCATGACTCAAAACACATGTAATATGTAGGATGTAAAAAAGTGACCTAAAACAACAATATTTGTAATGTCAATGATAAAAAACAGTATACATATAATGCACGACCCTCATTGATACCCTCACATATCAGTTTTAAGGGACTCTAAGTGCTTTTGATACTAACTTGAGTAGACTTGAGTAAATGTGTCATGTCTAGATGTCAAATATTGTGTTATATGTACACATCGAAGGTGTGTCGAGTGGATTTTTTTCCACATAAAACAATTCACAACTATATTTGGTAGCTCATTCTTAAAAAATCTTTACTAGCGGTTAAAAAATTGTGTGAACAGTATCCTGAAAAAATCAATTTTTTTTTAAAAAAATAATATACTAAAGTGACTTTTTTCTATGAAGAAATTTCAAAAACAAATCTTTATTAACAATTCAACAGTCGTGTGAATAGAATTCTGACAAATCAATCATTTCTGAAATAATATCATGAAAAGTGAGAAAAAATACAGTACATTCACCATAATTATGTAAGTGTGTAACAGAATTTTGAAGTGATTTCTGTATTTTTAATTATCTAAAGTGGAAATTTGTTGTTTTTCTGAATATTTCCACAATGTGTTCAATTAAAATATTGCCAAGAGTAATTATTGTACTGATAATAATAATAGTGACAATCTAATTTAATTGAGTGTTAAAAATACATGTGTAAAATTATTAACTAATTCTGTGGAATGTGTGACAAAATATAAAAATATATATTGTAATTATAGAAAATGTGTACAAAAGACGAAATGAATGATTCAACGGTTGGTATATGTATTAATTGTGGAAATAATGATTGTTGGATTGTTTTGGGTGATTGTCTTATTTGTGAATCTGAAATTAAAACTTATGGATATTATTTGAATAATTTTTCAACAACAGAGCGATCAAGATTACACAATTTATTAGACTTATTTAATTGTGCTTTTTGTCTTATGGCCTTTTCACGTGTAATATCCCGTAATTGTGATGATGATGAAGATGATGAGATGTTAAAGAAGAAAATACAAGTTTTGAAAATAATTCAGGGCAAAGATGTTGATTTGGATTGTCTGGATCGTATCAATATTATTATAAGAGTTTGGGAAAAACGATTTCCAGAAAAAGAAAAATTAAATTTAGGGCCTTTTCCAATAAAACCAGAACCAAGAAGTGACGAGGAGTTTTCAGATGATGAAGATGAAAATAATAATACGGTAAATCATTTTAGGTAGGATAACATCATCACTCTATGGTTGATAATTTATGAATATTAATGATGATGCAGTCAGCAGCATGCACGTCCAATGGGGATTATGGTGAGTATAATTAAATTAATAACAATAATATTATATTGTATACCAATATGACTAAATATTCACGAGTATGAAGTTGATTAGAATATCTAGAAAGGAAGAAAGAGAGAGTGAGAGAGAGAGAGATGAATGCTATTGTTTGAGTTTGAGAACATAACTCAAATAGAATAATGAGAGAGAGAGAGAGATGAATGCAATCACAGTTCATTTTCTTCAAATCACATTTTACAATGAGAATGACTATATTCCATGAATACATTTTTTATTTATTTAGAAATTGAGAACGTGACATGTGAAATTGATTATAATAATTTCCTGGAAGAGGCCTTTGAATTACCACACTTCTATAACCGTGACATCGGGTGGAATATTGACTTACATTACTGTGATTATCGGGAAAAATACAGTGATACAAGATTTCTAAGATCAAGGCGACGTGCCATAAAATTCCATGAAAATAATTTATCAACCTTTACTAAACAAGATATAGTGAATACTGATTTTAGCCTATCTATAGAACTTGAAGAAAAATTTTACATTTGGCTAATTAATAAACATAACTGGAATTCAGACAAAACCCTACAATTTAAAAATATAAAAACATGGTTGAATCATGGTTGGAGTTTACAATACTTTATCATTGCTAAATCACAGCACATAAATCCACATCTTCGAAAGTTCACAATGTTTGAAATAAGTATTTTAGAAACTTTTGAAATCGAGATTATAAAAGTTCACACCAATTTGAAAATATCTGAACAAGAACAGTATGATTGGATAATATATCCAGCACTTGAAGATAATGACATTTAAGATTTGATTTTGAGTGAGATTCTAATTCATAAATTGATTCAAATTCGAAAGATAATAACTGTTCATGTAATAAGTGCTATTATCGTTTTTTTAAAAAATGTATCCGCCTGAAGTATGTTTCCGTATAATTATCCTGTTATGTGTATCATTTTTTCCTAAATATACAGTTCAAATTGTACAATACATTTTTTTTCAAGAACATGAACCAACAAGTGCCAATTGACATTTTCAGCATAAATTGAGTGAACAGTGATTTTACCAAGCATGCATGTGTGAAGATTTTTGTCAGTGGTTGCCTACATCTTCAATCAATTTTTTTTCCTAAAACCTCACGTATTCAAAACATCATTTCAACTATTTTGAAATGGCACTTTTTAATGTAATAGATTTATGTTATTACATATCTGAATGTTGTTATTATGCATAGTTAGGTATGAATGTATGTTTCTGTTCTATACCAGTAACTGTATTTATATTTTAAAAGAGTGGATTTTTAGAATTTTTAATACATGAATCTTTTTTTGATTTTTGTTTACATACATTCTCCTTCAACTGAGTGAATATGGCGTAATGTATGTATAGAGACTTTTTTTCTGTACAATATTGTATAGTAATAATAATAATCCATAGTATTGCTTCTTTATTTACATGTTATTCCAACTTTCAAATACAACGAAAGTAAAATGGCTTCCAAATAGTAATATGGTACTTTAAATTCAATAATAATTGTTAGCCCCCCCCCTTTTTTAATTTAGCTGTATATCATGAAGGTGTAATAATAATAATAATAATAATAATGTATAATTTATTAGGAGAAGAAATATTCGTTATTATTAGTATGATAATCCAATCATCTATCTATACATCAATTATTTTTAATCCTCAGTATGATATAACCAACAGTTTGAATTCTAGAAATAATATATTGATTTCAGGTGATTCTTTTGTTCATTGTATATCAAATGATTATACCACAATCATGAATAATATCGATTTGTGAAGAAGAAAAAGAATAAATGTATATATGTCCACTTAAACCTATTATGTGAAATGTACAATACATATAAACTATACTTTATAGACATCATCCCTTATTCGTAGGAGAATATTCTCAAAAAAGTTACAATGTGACCATCAATAATAATAATAATCAATTAATTCACTCATTTTTAAATTAATACCGTCATTATATTTTGTACATCTGACAGTAAATGTCATTTATTGTGTTTAAATTGTCTAGGGAATATATATTATACTTAAATAATAAACAACAACTACAAAAAATAGGTAAAACAAAAATGGTCAACTATTGTACTCTTTCATACATGATGAATATAATGGTAACGAGTTAGTTTAAAAAAAAAAGTACAATAAAAAGAAAGTTATGTAAGAAAGGACACCTATTTACTCATAGACTGAAAATCAGAATGAGAAACTTCAATTAATTATATATAACTTATGTATAACTGGCTAACTAACCATCCATTGATGTATCATGTATCAAAATTCAACTTAAATACACACTAACATAATAAAATGTAGATGTAGGAATTAATACAATATATGTTATAGTATACAGAAAACGATAGATAGAACTGTGAAGATGATTATTACAAAACAAAAAAAAAAGTATAAAAAAAATTAATGAAAAAACACAACCAACAATGAAAAATACAAAAATCCGATATCTTCATCAGTCCTCTTAAATATTACTTTTTAGGATGTTGAAGTATATAGAAAACATATATTGCTATTGTTTGGATAAAATGTGTACCATTATTGACCATGATATTAAGGAAAAATGATTAAAAACTGACAGTAAAAATACGTAAGGAGCATTGGTTATATTACATAAAATTATGAGACATTTTACATAGACTAAAAAAGTGGTATTTTTTCTGTGGTCTTCTTGTGTATAAAATTCAATGATTTTTGGAGATAAATACAATATTGATTTTAAAAAAGATCAAACATGTAACAAAGATAATCAAATTTCTAACCATTTTACATCCTCATCCATCCCAATTCACCATCATATTTATCCCAGCGGAAATAATTGTACCAATCAGAACAATTAAAGAAATCATCATGATACTCGTCACAAACATATTTACAAAAATAATTATATTTTTCATCTGCCATATTTAAACCATAAAAAATACTGTTCTCATCTGTTATAACGTCATCAACTTCAGCTTTATAATTAATTTCTTCCTCAGCATCACCCGGTTGTTTTCTAACACAAATATTATCCCAACAATCTTCTTCCTCCTCAGCGTCTTGGCTTACTACTTTTGATATGGATGATGATGATGATGATGACGAGGAGATTGAGGATGAGGATGATACTAATATAGCTTTGAAATTTTGGGTATCAATGGAGGTGAAAGTTCTAGATCTAAAACCATCCATGTGATTTTCAGAATGGGTAGAATACACATGTTTATCTATGTTATCTTCAACTAAAGCTGAAGCTAAGTGTGGGGGTTGGGGTTGGGGTGACTCATTCATTGATCTCTGCGAGAAAAAAAAAGGAAATAGAACAATGGATTGTTAATTGACACATTTATCAATATAACTGTTACACCTTGACACATGATAGTGAATTCTATTGTTACCAAGACAGGCTTGAAACAAAATAAACTTTAAAAAAAGGAAGAATTAAAAAACAGTTACTGATTTGAATTATTCACATACACATATAATCTAGTAAAAATAGTTAATGAACATGATTTATTTATGATTACAATATCAAGAACTTACATGAATTACATCATTTTCATGATGGATGCCACAAGTCATTTGTTGATTGTAGGGTTGAACTTGATGAGTATCTGATTCATGTTGCTGCTGCTTCAATACTTTTTTATGTAATTTGGTTTTGGTAGGAACTGTGAGTTGGATCGCATCTTTAAAATAACTGAGGTTTTTACTGATCCGAGGTTTAATTGAATATTGATATTGTTTTGGAATATTATAACCACGATTCTTTTTATATATTTGAACTCGTTTATTCCTATGTCTGAGCAAGGACTGTAAATGTCGATCAGTTTTTTCCTCTCCCTCCAACAAATCACTTTCACTATTTTGTTCAACTTTTTTAACTCTATACCGAATTAATGACTTCACTTTTTGTCGATCAGTTCTTTTGCATGTTAATGACAACAATACAACTTGCACATTAACCCATACAGTCAACAAACTTGACCTCACAACTTTGGTTAATCGTGCGAACATTTTTAAATGTTATTTTAAGAAGAAAAAATAACTTATTGAAAAAAAACCAAAGTATACACTGAGTTCAATCTTTATTTAAAATTTACTTTCAAAATCTTGGGGAAGCATGAACAATATACTAGAACAGACTGAAGTCTTCACAGCTTATTTATACATCACACACTCAATATCATATATACTGAATTTTCAATCGTTGGCAACTCTTATTGAACCATGATATACACAGTAATTGTGACTTGAAGTGGGTCTAAAATAAATGTTCAGGGGAAAAAATAAATAAGTATATTTATGACTGTACATCTCATTATATGTATGCAGTACAATTGACATGCATTTCACCGTTATAAATCATGTATATATGTATATATGTATACATACACAGTAAAGAGTTTGACTTGTCCACATTGACCTGAAATATTATATGACTGATATTTTAAAAATTTAACCTCAAAGATCTTATAAATGTTGTGACATCAATCAATATATTAGGAGCCAAAGAAACGGTGACACTGTACTTTACAAAAAGGAGAAAATTGATGTATATTGACATACACATTTGGCCTTCCTCCTGTATTCAATATTGAGTACCCTCTGATATTTTAATCAATATTCATACCTAACCTTATGTCAATCAAAACGAAGAGAGTGTATAGCTTTTAAGGATTCTACATAAACAAGGGTCAAAACAATCATTCGACTCCACAGATTTTTTCATGGTCTTAAATATGATAATAATGTTGCACGTGACAGTTCTTCTCTCAACAATTTCCAATGTCTACCTAATGAACATAATCTTAGAGTTTATCTTCCTATTGAATTCCATACATACAATAATATACCTGGAAATTGAAAACTTGAGTTTAGGTATAATTTGACCAGTCCCATTCTGACCTTACTGAATAGACAATTTAATCGACATGGATGGATAAAATGACTGACAGATGATAGTCAACCGTATCATATTACTAAAATCATGTACCTCTGAATACATTGTCTGTCTGTCTGACTTTTATCCTTATTCAGTAGAAACACAGCCGGTATTTTGATATAACAATATTAATGTATAAGTATGAACCAACAAGGATATAGCATAGAATAATACTTAATATGAACATACCAAATGGTTTACCATAGTCTAGTCTTTGTCAAAAACAATGGTCACTTTTTTAAAAATCTACATGAACGTTCTAGATCTCACTATAATTTTGAAATTAAGTAAAATGTTTTCACCCAACTCAGTTTGACAGCCACTTAGACACTTAGTTAATAGGTACTGCAGTCAGTTTATCAAGTGTATAACTTTCACCCGACATCTTGACCACTACACCACAAGCCACGGTATTCTGTATAGGTGAACAAAATGATTGTAAGTTGATGCATATAGTATATTAGCTATGTTGTTGAAAGCATTTTCCGTTCATGTTTTGTCAATATTCGGTAAAATCATTTTATAGTCTGCACAGTTATAATACTACTTCTCATAATAATAATAATAATAATAAATGTGTATGTAAGTGGTTGTATGATATTGAAAAAAAAGAAGGCTTCCGTCTACCCGCTGTCAATCATGTACCTTTTTTTTCAAGTAATTATAATACGCTGGGTATTCTTATATGGACAATACATTACTTAATGAAACTCCTATATGTCATATATGATCTGATAGTTTATACAGTCTAAAATATCTGTATTTAACATATTTGTTTTGAATATAAATATCATTACTTCGGTACTTATTGAGTTTACCTGTTAGAAACTCAAAAACTTGACCTGTTTTTTGTGATTTTATACCATATTTAAACTCCCAACTTTTTGTTGAGAGTTATTCATTATTACTTTGTCTTTAGCATGTTACGTATTAAATTTTGATTTGAAGGAAAAAAAAAGAAGAATTTTGTTGAAGTCATCAATTGATTGTCTTTGTTGAAATTTAAAACAAAATCGTTTTCCTTATTCGTAGTGTTTTTGATATTCATTTACAACTGTGCCATTGTTCAATTTAACTACCATTTATAAAAAATACAATGTCTACACCGGCGAAGGTAATTAAATTTATACATAAATTCGACCATAATACATTATAATTTTCCATATTTATAACAGTGTGTTACAATTGTGATCAGTCCTCGTAGTTTGAGTTGAGTATTGTGCGATTGAGAGCAAAATGAGAGCTGAGTAAGATAATGAGTGAATTGAGAGGAACAAAAAGCTTTCAATTCCTTTGCTTTTGTATTCTCCTTTCGTCTATGTAATTTATTTTATTTATACTTTGAGTCTTCAACAATTTTGCATGTAAGTGAAAAAACTTATTGTACAAAAAAATCTGCACTAAAAATAATAACTATGACTACTAATCGTCCAGTATAGACTCCCCCTTTTAAAAAAACCAACATAAAATTTCCTACTTCAAATCTTAATCAAAATTTAATAGCAAAATATGTGTTCAATGTAGAGATGCTTTTATCATATTTTTTGTATTATTTTTAAAATCATTTTTCTTTCATTCAATTCGTAAAGATTATAGGAACTATCAAATTGCGGTATTAGGATCATGAAATATGAAAGTAAAGAGTAAAAAATTTTATGTTGATTTTTGGTTGGGTTTTGAATATATCATATGTAGATTAGTATTTATTATTATTAAAGTATTAATACTTTGTTGAAAGTTGCGACCTGGAACGTAACAATCCAAAAATATTAATAATTAATGACAATTAATTAATAAGCAATTTTGTCGTACCCAACATTCATCATTAAACAGTCTAAACAACTGGAATGTATGAAAATACTCCACGTGCACAGAGCCTCATTTTCTGTTTATACTGAGCTTTCAATTCTTTCACGGCTCTCATTACTCTCATTCCTCATCTTGAAATGAATGAAATGAAAGCTTAAGGATGCACCACTCACTATTTTAGCTTTAGGAAAAGAGTACTGATCACTAGTGATTTATTAGCAATGTTGAATCAATCATGGTTAATAGTTATGTGTAGTTGAAGATTTCCATTTTTTCATCTTTTTATTTCCAAATTATAGGTAAATTTTCGAAAAATAGCGTATGTAGCACCCAATCGACCACCAGTTGTAAGGATGAGAGGACCAGGAGCAGTAAATGCAAATAATGGTGAAATGACATCATCATCATCATCATCATCATCATCAACAATAACAACTAAACGGGTATTTATATTTCAATCTTATAAATATATATGTAAAATATATATGTTCATATACACATAGGTATAATTTCTTGGTTTGCTATATATTGTTTCAATTTTCTGACTGTAATCTTGAATGGTTACATACAAACATTCAATATTTTGATATATTTAAAGTCAAGACTTTAATTTCTCAGAATTTTATGGGAAACTACTTGATGTACAATTCAATATATAAATATAAATGTTGATATTGAATGTCTCTATGTGAAAATTTTTTCTAGGTCACAAATCATGTAAAAAAACATGGTCCGTCAAATTCTAAATACTCACCGGCTGGACTAGTTCGTAACAGATTGAGGCGTTTATTAACAAAAAGAATGATTGCTCGTGAAAAGATTGCTCGGGAGAAGATTGCTGCCTTTAAAAAACAAACATCCCCTTGTTTGAGATCTGATCCACCTCAACAGGTACGTTTCTATGATATAGTATCCATTAATCTACATGAATAATTATAATAATCCTTACATAGAAACTATAAATGATGTGTGTTTTTGTTTGTCTGCAAAGTATATATTTCTATACTTGGATTGAAAGTTTAAAAGGGGCAATTTAGGTATTCCTAGTTTCAGAGCAATTCAACTTCAAAGTTTGTGTATGAAATTTGAAATCATAGTGAAATCTCATTTGATTACATAGTAAAAAAAAGTGGTTCATTATTTTGCCATATTATTTTTCTGCTTTTAAAGCATTTTTTAAAATTCTGAAAGCTTGAAAATACTTCTAATCGATAGAAAATTGTGGAATTAGTCTATACGGCTGAAAAAGTGAAAATACCTAAAAGGTCCCATTCAAACTTTCATGTCACATATCATCAATCCAATATATCATTCTTAAAAAAATTAAATGTTATTATTTGTGTGTGTGTTCATAACTCATTGAGTTAATAATTAATATTGATATAAATTTTTCTTTCTCTTTTACATAGGTTTTCAATAATTTAGAACATTGTGAGAAATTCCTCTACGATCTGGTTCCGTTTAATTCTTCATCTCCAACTCACGAATCAGAGAATGATAAAATGATAGATTTTCATCTGGATCCATATGTCTCTGGAGCTGTTTTGTATTTAGCCAATCGAGCATCCAAGTCAACTGTAAAAACCTCTAATCCACCAGTTTACATCTCTCCATGTCCATTTACAGTTCGTGATCGTGTAAATGTTTTAAATTCTGAACATGGGGATGTAAGTGAGACTGAGAAGATATTAGAGAATGGTAAAATTTCTAAAAATGTGAATGTTTGTGACGAGAGTGAGGTTTTTATTGTGACTGACGGGGATATCACAGATGAGAATGCTGGTGATAAAAATGATGATGGTGATGATGATCAAAATAATAACAATAATGATGATAGTGATGATTGTGAGATTGACAGCCTCGAAGAGGAAGAAGATGAAGAAGATGATGAAGAAGAAGAAGGAACAACTGAAGATGAAACAGAAGATGAATGTGATGGATCAGAGAGGAATAATGGTGAAAGTGAGGATTTGAACGATGAAACTGAAGATGTAGATGTAGTTGATGATGAATGTGAAAGTAGGGATGAAGAAAACCATGATCATGAAATATTAAAAACAATGAATTCATCTAACAATAATAATATTCTGGACTTAGATGATGAAGAAGAAGAAGAAGAAGAAGAATTAGAAGAAGAAGAAGAAGAAGAAGAAGAAGATGGTGAGCTTAATGTTGAAGAGGAAGATTTGTTGGATGAAAATCCGTTTTATAACTATCATGATCCTGATTTTGAAATCTCGTCACATTCAAGTGATGATGATGATGATGTTTTTTTTGAAAAGCGGGTACTGAGATCACAAAAGGTAATAATTTAGTAATACGTACTATTTCCTGAAACCTGATTGAAAAGATGAGCTGATATATAATGTTTTAGTTTCAATGGATCAATTGTCAAATTTGCAAAGGGTTTTTATACGTTGAATCATGAATATACATAGTTTTAATTTTATTGGGTTATTTTGGATACTAAACTATAATAATAGGTGAAAAGAAATTCAGATGGAACTTGAATCAATTCATTTATATTTAACTCTTAACACTACAATTATTATTTTTCCGATTAGTTTTTTAAATTTTGTACTTAGATGTTAAATTCTAAGTTTACCAAATTCTATACCTGATTAGGCAAGTAAAAAAACTATGAAATCTTAAATATAGATAATACATACATACGTGCTCTTTCTTCTTGTGATTACAGTGTATTAATCTAATTATTTTAATGTGGGTTGTACTTGATCAACAACACTGTTTTGAAATTGTTGATACATTTGAGTTTTTTTTTTGCTGTCTTTATTAACATTTTAGTGGTATTAAATTTTAACATACCTATTAATCATTTTTTTTAAACTGTGTTTGAGTTTGATTATCATGTGACATGTTGACGAGATTGATAGACATGCTACATTTCATTTATCATCCTCGTTATTAAAAATATAGTATAGTATCGTATATACAGGTATCTAACGTTTTGTTTTTCCCTCTTTGTATAACACCTGTCTTTAATCGAGATAATTCTGTGTGTAATATATAGTAATATTGGTTGTGTATTATTGTACTATTAATTTTATAACTAATTTACTCAATTTTCATACTTATAGATGATATTGACTATGTGCATGTTTCTACATTCCAGTATGTACTTGTTTTTTATGTATACAATATGATTTCCAACATCTCACTATCATCTCCATATGTGAGTGATTC
>Ga0105242_10003317_pt1 | contig 12520 bp, 10 predicted proteins | sample KBSM24metaG_FD_81521 | JGI IMG/M metagenome (GOLD analysis project Ga0105242, IMG submission 81521) | Miscanthus rhizosphere microbial communities from Kellogg Biological Station, Michigan, USA - KBS M2-4 metaG | ecosystem: Host-associated > Plants > Roots > Rhizosphere > Soil | place...
AGCGTACATGGCCCAGTTGGCGGGTATTCGCTCGTGGGAGGCATACAGCCGCCTGTCTCAGATTAGCGCCCCGACCCTCGTAATCCATGGTGAGTCGGACCGCCTCGTACCCGCCGGCAACGGCAAATTGATCGCGGATCGTATACCCGGCGCAAAGCTCGTGCTGCTACCGCACGCCGGCCATATCTACTCGACTGACCAGACCGAGGCGGCGCATGAGGTAATTATGGAATTCCTGGCCGCGCAGGCTCCAGGCGGAACAGCAGCCACAGATGAACACAGATAAGCACCGAGGGGCTTTGCCTAAAAGGTCGAAAATGGCGTTTCATTCACACCGGGCTTCAGCCCGGTGTCGGGCGCCGCAAAAAAGTTAAGAAACCGTTTTTAACGGTTTTCAGGGTCGTCGCCATCGAAGGCATGGGGCCGCCCGCGACTCACCACTCGCAGAAAGACCCTTACCCTGATCGTTTGCGGCGTTGGATTGAGCACGTGCGAGAGGTCGAGCGTCGCACCCCGCGCGCCTACAAAGACCTCGACACGGCCGTTGCGCGAATGCGCGAAGCAAACCCGCATTTGTCGGAAGACATGGCCCGCCAACTGACGCTTCATGGCGTGACCCGTAACTCCGAAGGTTCCTATGGGTGGAAGTTCGATCCGTTCATGCGCGGCTGGCCACCCTACGGCTTTGACAGTACGCAGGCCGGCGAATTACATCAGCGCATTAGCTGTCCGGTCCTGCTCTTTCGCGGCATGGAGAGTTGGGCGACCGACCCGGAAATTGACGGGCGCGCCAAAGCGTTGAAAGACTATCGCCTGATCAACGTGCCCGATGCCGGACACTGGCTGCATCACGATCAACTGGAGTTGTTTTTGCGCGAGACGAAGTCGTTTCTCGCCGAGTAGGGATTACGATACAGCACGGAAAGCCGGTAGAGATTCCCGAGACATTGCGCACCGCGCTCGGCGGGAAGATCTGACTTTGGTAAGCGAATTGTAGAACCGGCCTTGCCCGAAAAGTCGATTCTGGTTAGAACAAGTCGCGTACTAGCTGGGAGCGCGGACGTCCTCGTCCGCATTGAGCGCGAAGCGCGAACGGTTTCGTGATTATTTATTGATAAACATTAAGCGTCGTACAACAAACGGTGCGGACGGGGACGTCCGCGTTCCCAGCATTCCCCAGCTCGATCCGACAAGGTCGACTTTTCGGGCAAAGCCGGTAGAACCCGAAAGCATCATTCATGGAAATTAAAGTCGTGCCCGCTACGAAAGAACAAGAGCCAGTCCTGGCAAACCTGCTTGAACTGTATGCCCATGATTTTAGTGAGTTGTCTGATTTGAAGATTGGTGTGGATGGTCGTTTCGGTTATGAGCGGCTCCCTCTCTTTTGGAGAGAGCCTGGTCGCTTCCCGTTTCTGATTAGAGCGAATGGCGATCTCGCCGGGTTTGTCCTGGTGCAGCAAGGATCGCAGGTTTCAACTGCGGGTGAGATCTGGGACGTGGCAGAGTTCTTCGTCCTTCGACGCTACCGAAGGCATGGTGTCGGCGTGAGAGCCGCGCATGGTGTATGGAAGATGTTTGCGGGGCGGTGGGAGGTGCGGGTTACGGTTAATAACCTGTTGGCACGGTCTTTCTGGCAACGTGCAGTATCCGAGTTCACCGGAATGCCTGCCGAATCTGTGCTCACGGAAGTCGCGGGCAAGAGATGGCACGTGTTCTCATTTATTTCGAATCGTAATCTAAACGCTTAGACCGGCTTTGCCCGAAAAGTCGACATTGGCGGATCGAAATTGTGAATGCCGGGAACGCGGACGTCCCCGTCCGCATCGTTTGCTGTATTACACGTGGTCCAACCGAAGAGTTCGCGCTTCGCGCTCATTGCGGACGAGGACGTCCGCGCTCCCAGCCAGTGCGAATCGACTTTTCGGGCCAAGCCGCTTAGACCCTTTCGGCGAGTTCTGTTGCAATGCGCTCCAACCACATGACGCGTTCGTCCAGTCTGGCAAAACGCGCATCGTCAGTTTGCCCGCGATGATAACGATAAAAAATCTGCTGCAGCACGACCGCCAGTTTGAAGACGGCAAATACTTCGTAGAATCCGATCTTCGTCAGGTCCTTACCAGTGCGCGCCGCGTAACGCTCCAACATCTCTTCACGAGTGAACCAGCCCTCGCGGCGGGTGACCGAAGTCAGCGAATCTCGCTGCGATGCCGGGACGGTATGTATCCAGTAAGCGAGCAGAATTCCCAAATCTACCAGCGGGTCGCCCACGGCACTCATCTCCCAATCAAACACGGCGGCGAGGCGCCCAACGTCGAGCGCGTCCAGCATCACGTTATCGAGTTTGAAGTCGCCGTGGAGCAACGTCGGTTTGGGCGCGTCTGGCGGCAGGCGGTCCACCAGCCAAACAGCGAGCTGGTCCATCGCCGGCTGCTCGCTGGTCTGCGATCTTTTCCATCGCTCGTTCCAACCACGCACTTGCCGTTCGACAAAGCCGGCCGGCTTGCCGAGCGCGGCTAATCCATGCGCGTTGATGTCCACCGAATGCAGATCGGCAAGGGCCGCCACCATGGCTTCGCTCACCTTGCGGCGCGCTTTGGGCTGGTCCGCGAGTTCGGGCGGCTCGTCATAGCGCACGACCAGACCGTGGCGGCGCTCCATGATGTAAAAGGTCGAACCGATAACGCTCGCGTCTTCGCAAAGTACGTACGGTCGCGGCGCCAGCGGAAAGACTGGGTGAACAGCGGCCAGGATGCGGCATTCGCGCGCCATGTCGTGGGCCTTTGGCGGCACTGGCCCAAATGGCGGACGGCGCATCACGAACTCTTGATCACCGAAGCGGAGCAGGTAAGTCAGATTCGAGTGGCCGCCGGGAAACTGCTCGACAATCATAGGTGCCCTGGCATCGAACCGGTCGCCTAACTCGGCCGCTAGTTTTTCGCGCGCATAGCCGGCCAGCGCATCCCAATCAAGCTGCTCGCTGGTGCGCACGGGATTGGTGTCTGATGAATCACGCGTAATAGCGCACCAGCCATTCCGCGACGCAGCAGGGCTTGTCGCCGCCATCGCGCTCGACCGTAACTTCCCAGGTTGCTTGCGCGCCTCCTTTAATCTCTTCCAGCGTTGCCAACGTGAAGCGGCCGCGAATGCGTGCGCCGGCCGGTACCGGAGAAACGAAACGCACGCGATTCAACCCATAGTTTATGCCCATCCGCACGCCGCCAACAGACATCGCGCTTTTGCCCAGCACGCTCAACAACGAAAGGGAAAGAAATCCGTGGGCGATAGTCTCTTTGAACGGCGACTCGCGCGCGGCTCGCTCGACATCGATGTGAATCCACTGCCGGTCTTCAGTAGCCTCGGCAAATTGATTGATGCGCTCCTGCGAAACCTCGAGCCAATCGCTCGCGCCAACCTCTCGGCCGACATACTCGGCGAGTTGAGCGATGCTTTCGATATGTGTAACGGGCATGCTGTCGTTTCCTCTAGTTCTGAAGATTTTCGAAGATCGTTGCCGCTCCCTGGCCGCCGCCGACGCACATCGTCACCATGCCGTAACGGGATTTGCGTCGTCGCATCTCTCCGAGTAATTGCACCGTCAGCTTGGCGCCTGATGCGCCCAGCGGATGTCCCAGCGCAACGGCGCCGCCGTTTACATTTGTGCGCTCGTCGTCTATTCCGAGTTCACGCATCACCGCGATGGCCTGACACGCAAAGGCCTCGTTCAGTTCGATCAGATCGATCTGGTCCAGCGCGAGGCCGGCAAGCTTTAGCGCCTTCGGCACCGCCACGACTGGTCCCATTCCCATTATCTCCGGCGGGACACCGCCGACGCCGTATGAAACGAAACGCGCCAGCGGTTTGAACCCCAGCTCCTCTGCGCGCTCACGCGACATCACGACGACCCCGCCGGCGCCGTCAGATGTTTGGCTGGAATTGCCTGCAGTGACGGCGCCCTTCACATGAAAGACTGGTCGCAATTTGGCCAGAGCCTCCGGCGTTGTATCAGCGCGCGGCCCCTCGTCCGTATCGAACGTCAAACTTCTGCTCCGCGCGCCCCCGTTCTCTCCGACTTCATTTATCTCGACCGAGAGCGGTACGATGCCGTCGTCTTTGAAGTGACCGGCGGCTTGCGCTGCCAATGCGCGCTGATGACTGCGGTAAGAGAAGGCATCCGCCTCTTCGCGAGTGACGTTGTACTTGCGCGAAACGTTTTCGGCGGTCAGGCCCATGCTGAGGTAGGCGTCCGGATGGTGCTCAACCAGGTATGGATTCGGTCTGAATCTCGTGTGGCCGCGCAGCAAGCTCATGGATTCCGTGCCACCGGCGATTATGCACTGGGCCATGCCCGCCATGATGCGCTCGGCGGCCATCGCGATGGTCTGTGAACCGGAAGAGCAAAAGCGATTGACCGTCACCGCCGGCACCGCATAGGGTAAGCCGGCGCGCAACGCCGCGATGCGGGCGACGTTCGCGCCCGATTCACCTTCGGGCGTAGCGCAGCCCATGATCACATCATCAATAGTCTCCGGCGGCAGTTCAGGCAGGCGCCGCAGCAGATCCTCAATGACGGCCGCGGCCAAATCATCTGGCCGCGTCGTGCGCAGCGTGCCTCGCGGCGCCTTGCCAACGGCAGTGCGCACGCCGGCGACTATCACAGCTTCTTTCATGGGATCCTCCCTTATCGAGACCGTGTGGAAACGCGGTTCGCGGCTCTGCCGCTTGATGTGCGGAAAGCCTGAGGCTTTCCGTCGGCACCCTGAAATGTCCTGTGGGAGGCTCTGCCTCTGGCGCATAGACAGAGGCAGAGCCTCAAAACTCTCAATAAAGGCTTATCGGAAAGGCGAAGCCTTTCCGCACATCGAGCGGCACAGCCGCAAACCGAAATTTCCACGCAGTCTTGATCGCTGTAAATTCTGTAACCAGTTGCACGGTTAAGGGCGAAACAGAATGCAGGTCGCTGTGCCGTGCGCGTAGAGTTTTCCATCTTCATCGATGATTCTGCCTTCCGCGGTGGCCACCCGGCCGCCGGCGTGAATTACGTTCGCCTCGCACCGCAACTCTCCGCGCTCACGTTTGATGGGGCGGACGTAGTTAACTTTCATTTCCAGCGTCGTGAACGTTTTGCCGGCAGGCATCATGGAGTTGATCGCGCAGCCGAGAGCTGAATCAAGCAACGTAGCCGCCAGGCCTCCATGCGCGATACCCAGTCCGTTGTAGTGGCGCTCATCCGGCTGGACAGTAAAAACCGCACGCCCCTCGCTGACTTCGACGAGTTTGAGACCCAGCAATTGGACCATTCCCGACGGCGCCAACTCACCCGTCATCAATTTGCGCAAGTACTCGATGCCGCTCATGGTACGGCGTGGTGCGTCGGGTGAGCGTAATTCTTCATCCACAGTCTGCGTCATTTTTTAGTGTCGTGTTTCAAAAGTTTGCGTAATAAATGGCGCTTCGGTTCGAGGGCTGTTTCTTCAGTCCCGGAGGGACCAAATGTTTATAGCAGAAGAATCCGAAAAGATATTAAAGCTCCGAAGGAGCGCAATGTTCTCCGGTAGCCAGGAGATTTCGCTGCTCTGCAGCTTTAAGCGGGTGCGGTCCTCCGGTTCTATAAACATTTCGTCCCTCCGGGACTTAAGAACCAGCACGTCCCAAACGATAGCGCCATTTGTTGCGCGAACTTTAGGGACGGGACACTAGTTCAGATTAACTTCAAAGGCGCCCCAAAAAATTAGTTTCGCAACGGCTTGCCGGTTTCCAGCATGTGCTTGATGCGTGCGAGTGTCTTTGGTTCACCGCACAGGGACACAAACGCCTCGCGCTCGAGATCGAGAAAGTGTTGTTCGTCGACCCACTGGCCCGCAGAGAGGTTGCCGCCGCAAAGAATGTAAGCGACTTTGCCGCTGACGTGCAGATCGTACTCACTCATGTAGCCTCCCTGTTGCATCACGTAAAGACCCGCGCGCAATGCCGCCAGAGCGTCGCGGCCGCCAGCGTAGCAAGACTTGCCTTTAAGCGGCGCGGTGTAGCCGTCGGCAAGTTCGAGCACCAGCCGCCTGGCCTCAGCAATTTGATGATCGCGATTCATGACAATGTGATCACCATTGGTAAGAAAGCCAAAGGAACGCGCTTCGGCGGCACTGGTCGAAACTTTCGCCATGCCTATAGTCTGGAGTGCTTGCTGAAGAAACGGCGCCACGTCATTACCCGGTAGCTGCATCGCCGGTGAGACGATCCGGCGCACTAGTTCCTTGCACCCCCCGGCGCCGGGAACCAGCCCAACTCCGACTTCCACCAATCCCATGTAGGTCTCTGCCGCCGCTGCCGTATGGGCTCCGGCCATAGAAACCTCTGCGCCGCCGCCGAGCGTCCGGCCCGCCGGCGCAGTCACGACCGGCTTCGAACAGAAGCGCACACTCATTAAGGCGTCCTGCATCCCCTTAACGCTGCGCTCAATCGCGGCAAAGTCTCCCGCACCCAACCTACCATCGTTCCCGGCGAGATTGGCGCCGACCGAGAAATCCGCGCCCTCGTTGCCGATGACCAGGCCTGCCCAGTCTTTTGCCTCGACGTCCTCGACCGCCTCGCGCAGCATTTCTCGGATATCTGCATCCAGCGTGTTCATCTTGGTATGAAACTCAAGACACAACACACCCTCGCCGAGATCGATCAAGCTTGCGCCTTTGTTCTCACGCACCACGCGTCCGGCTGCCTTCAAGGAGTGGAGTTCGATTTTGCGAGCGTCCGCGGGTTCCGCCGTGTAGGTTTTGCGCTCAGGGTCGTAGTAACTCAGCCGGCCATTGTCGGAGCGGTAAAAAGTTTCGTTACCAGCCGCAAGCATCTCGTCGACCCATGGCGCGATCGCGATGTTGCTTGCTGCCATGGCTGCCACCGTCTGCCGCACCCCGAGCGCGTCCCACATCTCGAAGGGTCCAAACTCGTGCGAGAAGCCCCAGCGCACGGCTCGATCCATGTTGATGATTTGATCCGTGATCTCGGGTACGCGCCGCGCTGAGTACGCCAGCGCGTTGTAGATGGCGTGCCGCGCGAGTGCGCCCGCCTTATCGTCCCGCGCCAGCACGAAGGCGATTCGCTTAGCCAGCGGCTTGATCTTGATCGCCTCGGCAAGTGAGGGAATATCCGGTTCACGCCGCGCGCGATATTCCATCGTCTCGAAATCAAGCGTCAGAATGTTCCCCTTGGCGCCTTTGGGCGGCTTCTTATAAAAGCCCTGTCCCGTCTTGTCGCCCAATCGCCCGCGTTCAATCTGCGTCGTCCGCAAAGTGCGCAGTTTCGAGTTACGCAGGACCTCGCGCGATTCATCGTGCTCGATCAAACCGTAAAGGTTCTCTGCCACTGAGCTGGAGACATCCAAACCGACTAAATCCTGCAAGCGGAACATGCCGGTCCGCGGGCGGCCAATTAGTGGTCCCAGGATCGCGTCGGCCTCTTCGATCGTGTATTGGTTCTCCAGGATGTAGCCGAGCGTCGTGGCGCCGGAAATCGAGGCGAAGCGATTGCCGATAAAGTTTGGTGTGTCCTTGCAGATGACCACGCCCTTGCCCAAACGCCGCTCACCAAAGGTCGTCATAAACTGAGTGATTTCAGGATCGGTTTCCGGTGTCGGGATTACTTCGAGCAGCTTCATGTAGCGTGGCGGGTTGAAGAAGTGCGTGCCGAGAAAGTGAGCTTTGAAGTCGGCGGCAGCCTCGGCGGCAATGGCCCCAATCGGTAGTCCCGAGGTGTTGCTTGAGACGATGCTGTGCGGTTTTCGCACCTGCTCGATGCGGGCCACCAATTCACGTTTGGCCGCAAGGTCTTCGATGATCGCTTCGACGATCCAATCGCCTTCACCAACCCACGCAAAGTTGTCGGTGAGATTGCCGATGGTCAATAGTTCGGCCGCTGGTGACGTGAAGAACGCGGCCGGCTTCAGCTTTTTCAAACGGTCGAGCGCAGCGGCCACGATGCGGTTACGCACCTTTGGGTGATCGAGCTTCAACCCGCGCTTCACTTCATCAGGCGATAACGCGCTCGGCGCGATGTCGAGCAGGTACACGGGAATTCCGGCGTTCGCTACCTGGGCGGCAATGCCGCCGCCCATCGTTCCCGATCCGATCACCACCACACGATTGATTGCGTAGCCCATATTTTGGAGTGCGGTGACTCGTCACCGCTTTGGTCTGATTCAGATTATTGCGTTGATGTTTGCGGCGTATTGCCTCAGCGGAAAAGCGGCGACAAGTCGCCGCACTCCAAATTTCTTCACAATCCGCCAGTCACTTCCAATACCTGCCCCGAAACGTAGTCCGAGAGCGGTGACGAAAAAAAGAGCACCGCCCCTGCGGCCTCTTCGGGCGTGCCGCCGCGCCCCAGCGGAATCATCCTGAAAGCGATTTCGCGATTCGCCTGCGGAATGCCGAGAGCGATGTCTGCCGCTTCGCGCGCGATGCGCTCGCCAGACTCTTTAGCTTGCGTCAGTCTGGTCTCAATGAAACCGAAGGCGACAGCATTCACCTGGATGTTGAACTGGCCCCACTCCTTTGCCAACGTCTTGGTCACGCCGACGATCCCCGCTTTGCCCGCGGCGTAGTTGGTCTGCCCCGCGTTGCCCCGCGTGCCGGTAGTCGAACTAACGTTAACGATCTTCCGCGCGGACGCGCGACCGTGTTCCTCTTTTTCACGCTTCGCCGTTTCTCGCAAGTACTCCGAGGCGGCGCGGATGATGCGAAAAGGCGCGGTCAGGTGGACATCGAGCATCGCCTGCCACTGCTCGTCGCTCATTTTGTGTATCGTGCCATCCCAGGTGTAGCCGGCGTTGTTTACGATGGCGTCAATCCTGCCGTAGCCGTCGAGTGCCGCCTTAATCAAACGCGGGGCGAAGTCGGCACTTGTCACATCACCGGGCACGGCCAGCACGTCGCCATTGGCAGACCTAATCTGCGCCGCGGCTTCATGTGTTGGATCTGAGTCGATGTCAGAGAGAACGACCCTGGCGCCGTGCGCGGCAAAAAGCTCAGCACAGGCCCGACCAATGCCGCGCGCCGCGCCGGTGATGATGGCTACTTTTCCTTCCAACATTTGCAAAAGATTTATTGTCCTCAGCGGCTGTGCCGCCTGATGTGCGGCGGTGGCTCCGCCCCGCCGGACAGTGCTGGCTCCCATTTTCTGGGGCTACGCCCCCGAACTTGGGGCATAGCCCCCGGAGAATCTGCGTAGCAGCTTCTCGGAAGGTCAGAGACCTTCCGCACATCAAGCGGCAGAGCCGCAAAAGTGCATTCGCTCAACATCATATCTCTCACTACGGCGAACCATGAGCTTTTTAATTCACTTGGGCCTTCTTGGCTCTTAGCCTTTAGCCTGGTCTTCCTCGCGCAAAACACGACGGAGGATTTTTCCGACTGCGGTTTTCGGGAGACTCGCTCTGATCTCAATCTCGCGCGGAATCTTGAACTCAGCTAATCCAGTCTCACAGTGCGCTATGAGTTCTTCACGTGTAGCGGCGGCGTCGCGCTTGAGAACGACGCAGGCTTTGACCGCCTCGCCCCGGTAAGCATCCGGGATTCCGATCACCGCGACCTCCAACACCTCCGGGTGGGTGTAGAGCACGCCTTCAACTTCGGAAGGATAGACATTGAAGCCACTGACGATGATCATGTCTTTCTTGCGTTGCACGATGTAGGTGTAGCCATCTTCGTCCATCCGCGCGACATCGCCCGTGTAAAGCCACCTGCGCCCGGCCTCGTCCTCGCGTAGCGCGATCGCCGTTTCGTCAGGCCGATTCCAGTAGCCCTTCATCACCTGCGGCCCGGCGAGGCAAAGTTCGCCCTCACAGCCTGGCGGCACTTCGCTCAAGCCGGTTTCAAGATCGACTATCTTGATGTCGGTGTCAGGCAACGGCAGGCCAATGCTGCCTGGCTTGCGGAGCCCGAGCGAAGGCGTCGAGTGGGTGACCGGCGAAGCTTCCGACAGGCCGTAACCTTCGCTCAGTGTGCCCCCGGTCAAGCGCTCGAATTGATCGATGACTTCGATGGGCAGGGGGGCCGAGCCGCTGTTGAAGGCGCGCAGTTTGTCAACGCCGTACTCCTTCGCTTTTGGATGATTAAGCAAAGAAATATAGATGGTGGGTACTGCCGGAAAATAGGTGGGGCGATAATCGCGAATCGCGGTCAGCACCTCCTCAACATCGTATTTCGGAATCAGTACTTGCTGCACTCCGCCCCAGACGCCTTCGATCATGCCCACGGTAAACCCATAGATGTGAAACAGTGGAATCACCAGCAAGTAGCAACCTTCACCGCGACGCATGGCGGCGTGGGCCCACACGCAAGTCTGGATCACATTGGCGAAGATGTTGGAGTGCGTTAGCATCGCGCCCTTTGGCACACCGGTCGTCCCTCCGGTGTACTGCAACACTGCCACGTCCTCGTCGGTGTTTATCTCAACTCGCGGCACGTCGGGTTGGCCAACGCCGGCCAGCAAGTCGGCCAATCGCAACGTGCCCTCAACCAACGGTGCTGGTGTCGCGGCGGCGGAATATTCTGGCAGCGACGTGATGATGGTAGTCTGGATTGACGTCTGATCACGGACTGCAAGCGCCAGTGGTGCGAGCGTATCCAGCGTTATCAGCGCCCGCATCCCCGAATCCTTTGCGACCACCAGCACCTCACGCTGCGTGTAAATTGGATTAACGTTTACCACCGTAGCGCCGAGGCGAAGGATGGCGAAGGTAGCAACAAGGTACTGCGGACAGTTGGGCAACATGATGCCGACCCGTTGGCCCTGGGCGATGCCGAGCCGCGCGAGAGCAGTGGCAAATTTATCTGCCTGTTCCTTGATTTGGCTGTAGGTGAGATGCGCCCCAAGGAAAGCGGTAGCGGGGTGGTCGGGCACCTCAGAAGCGGCCAGGCGTAAAATCTCGTGCAACGGGCGGCGCGGGTAATTCATGTGCGCCGGCACCCAGTAGTTGTAGTGATTAAGCCACGGTCTCGAGGCGTAGACTGACTCCGTCACACTCAAAGTTGGTTGTGCTTTGCTCATAAGAGGCCGTCTGCTCAAATGGTACTGACGCAGTTTTGGGAATAAATGTCCGACAAACTTTAGTTTGTCGCCAGGCTTCGACAAGCTAAAGCTTGTCGGACATCAAAAATGCACGGCTTGACTAAACGATTGTTCGGCCTCCGTCTACGACGATAACCTGGCCCGTGATGTAGTTTGAGGCATCAGAAGCAAGGAACACGGCGACACCCTTCAACTCTCCGGCCCCGCCGACCCGAGGGATCGGATTGCGCGCTTTTATCGAAGGCTCGGCTAACGGCAAAGCAGGGTCGGCAAGTCGCGAATGAAAAAAGCCCGGCGCGATGCCGTTGACGCGAATGCCCTGCCGCCCCCAGGACGCGGCGAGTTCGCGCGTCAAGCCGAACAGTCCCGCCTTGCTGGCGGCGTAGCCGGCGTAGTGTGGACCATTAGTCGAAGCCTGCAAGCCCGAAACCGACGTTACGTTGATGATGCGCCCGTACTCACGCTTGAGCATCTCGCGACCGGCCGCCTGCGCAAACAGAAAAGCGCCCGTCAGGTTGATGTCTATTACCTTCTTCCACTTGTCGAGGGGCATCGTCTCAGGCCGCTCGCCCCAAGACACGCCAGCATTGTTTATGAGGATGTCGACCCTGCCGTACGCGGCGACAGTTGCGTCCACGAGAGCCTGGACTTGCTCTGCATTCGCCACGTCGCAGAGCATGCCTTCGGCTTTAAAGCCGCGCCCGCGAAAATCTTCGACGGTGGGCCAGAGCCATTCTTCCCGCCGCGCGCACAGCATCAGGGCGGCGCCCGCTTCAGCGAGGCCTTCGGCCATCTCCTGGCCCAGGCCGCGCGAGCCGCCGGTAACGATCGCCACGCGTCCGGAGAGATCGAAGAGCTGTTTGATGTGGGTTGTCATGATTTGTGTCAGTGCTCGTCTTCGGTCCCCGGAAGGAGCAAATGTTTATGGGAACAAGGCTCCCATGGCTTAGCTGCAAAAGTCGGCGAACAAGCGCCAACGGCGCGAGATGTAATAGCCTGGGGCAACGCCCCAGGTGAGCGTCAAGTCAGATTTTAGAAAGCGCTGAAGGCGCGAAATAGAATCGTAACGAAGACGGCACTAGTAGCGCTGACGTTATTTCGCGCTTTCAGCGCTTGGATCCTGTAACTGCCTCAACCTGGGCCGATGGCCCAGGCTGTTACATTTCGCGCCTTTGGCGCTGGAACTCTGAGTTTTGACACAGCCTCTGAAGCGCTGGGCTATTTCCATTCAGTCCCCCTTAGCGGAAGTGAAAAGGACTTTTGCAGCAAAGCCGGCTCCCATAGATCCTCCAGGCTCCGAAGGAGCGAAATGGGTGGCCTCGGGGAAGGGGTGGCGCTCCTCCGGCGCGAGAGCACTCTTTTCACGAACGCGATCTATAAACATTGGCCGCCGTGGTCAGGGCACTACTTGTGGTTAGAACTCCAGCGAAACCTTTTTTCAACGGCGTGTCTAGCCGTCCGC
>Ga0105242_10003318_pt1 | contig 12518 bp, 11 predicted proteins | sample KBSM24metaG_FD_81521 | JGI IMG/M metagenome (GOLD analysis project Ga0105242, IMG submission 81521) | Miscanthus rhizosphere microbial communities from Kellogg Biological Station, Michigan, USA - KBS M2-4 metaG | ecosystem: Host-associated > Plants > Roots > Rhizosphere > Soil | place...
CGGTAATGGCTTTGGAAAATCAAGCGGCAAGTTGCTCGTTGGCATGTTTGGCAGCGGGCAGATCGCGACCTTCGATCCGGCCAGCGGAGAATTTGAAGGGTTATTACGAGATCGCCACGGTAAGCCTATCCAAATCGACGGACTGTGGGCTCTGCGATTTGGTAATGGCGGGGGTGCCGGTCCCGTAACCACGCTGTTCTTCACAGCCGGTATCGATGACGAAGCGCATGGATTGTTCGGCACCATCACGCCGATCCCGAAAAAGAACGGCGATCATGATGATGACGATGATGATGACGACTCGTAAAGAATCGGGAATCACTTAGTCTTTGCATCGACCAGACGCCGCTTGCGGTATCGGGTCAAGGGCGGCTTCGGCCGCCTTTTTTCTTTGGACATCCACAGTGGTGCGGTGTTGCTGAAACCATTAACACCAATCACCTCATCGGATATGTTGATCGGCAGTATGAAGATCCTTTCGGCGATAATTTTTGGCTATTTTTTTTCGCTTTAAGTAACGAACAAACCTGGTCATCGCTCTCCTTACGGGGAACCTGAAATGAATTCGCGACCCACCTAGGTTCTATCGTTTCACTCGCTCTCCCTAGGCTATAATGTCGGTCGCCGTTTGATTTGAAGAGTTTATCTGTGGCAGAATCGCGGCGTTCCAAGACGAGTCAGTCGGTCACAATAGTCGTCGTCTAACACGCTTTACACATACAAATTCCATGATCAAGAAAGTGATTCTCTTCGTTCTACTTTGCGTCGGTGCGGCCCAGGCACAGCATGGTGATTGGCCGACGGCGACGCCGAAATCGGTAGGTATCGATGAAAAGGCTCTGGCGGCGTTTGACGCTGAGATCGCCTCGGGCAAGTTCGGGAATATCGACGGCCTGACGATCATCCGACACGGCAAGCTGGTCTTTGAAAGGAGATATCCGCACGACTATGACAAGATCTACGGCGAGGACGCCAAAAAACAGAGCCCACTCGACGCTCACGACCCGAGTGGCCCGTACAACTATTACAACTCATGGTGGCACCCGTGGTATCAGCGCGGCGAACTTCACACGCTGCAGTCCGTCTCCAAGACGATCACGTCGATCATCATCGGCGTCGCCCGCACGCGAGGCGATTTTCCGGATATTGACACTCCGGTGATGAAATACTTTGACGAGTCAAAGGTTGCAAATGCCGACGACCGCAAGCGTCGGATGACGATCCGGCATCTGCTCACAATGTCCGCCGGCCTCGACTGGAACGAAGGACTTCCCTATTCCGATCCGAAAAACACGGGCAGTCAGATGGAGGCGGCGAACGACTGGGTCGAATACACTATCAACCGGCCGATGGCCTTCGAGCCGGGAAAAACCTACGCATACAACTCGGGGGCGACCCAGATCCTGGCTTATGTCTTTCGCGTCGCGACCGGCATGGACATCGAGGAATACGCAGTCCGCCATCTCTTCACGCCGCTCGGCATAAAACAGTATTTCTGGAAACGCTCTCCCAGCGGTCTCGTCGACGCCGAGGGCGGCATTTATCTGCGTCCACGCGATGTTGCCAAGCTCTGGTACCTCTTTCTCAAGGGCGGCAAATGGGACGGTAAACAGATCGTCTCGCCCGAGTGGGTCAAGGATTCGCTCACGCCTCATATGACCGTCAACGCCAATGCAAAATACGGTCTGAAGTGGTGGTTGTATCCTTACGGCGCTGATAACAAGTTCCTCGCTTGGGGCGGCAGCGGTTTTGGCGGCCAACGCCCACTCGTCCTGCCCGAATACGACCTGGTCGCCGTCTACACAGCATGGAACGTCAATCCGGGACCCGGCCTAAATGGAAAAGATGCGATCGGCCGCCTAACCGCCATGATCACCGACGGTCCAAAATGACTGCCGCTAAATATTTATGGAAGTGACGCGAGTTCTGCTGCAAGGGCCGAGCCCCAATCTGAGCCGTTGGCCCGGTCGGACCACCGATAAGGAATCCGCAAGTATTCATCACCAGTATTTCTCAAACTGGAATCAAGATCGACCCAATCGAGATGAATGTGATCCGAATGGCGTGTATCTGCTGTATACGGATTTCTATGCAGCATCCCGTTTGGCCCGCCAAACCCGCCGCCTCCCGGGATATGAAAATAGGTTACCGTCGTTCCGTCATAATCCGAATAGATCAGGTCCGACCATTTCATTACAGGATGCAGCCTGATAAAAACTTCGATCAGCGCATGAGCGCGTGTGCGCTCGCTCGTCGTGCGAACGTCCAGCATTATGTCGATCGCAAGTCCTGCCGTATGCCGGGTACCTGGTCTAACGTTGTTGGTGGTTAGCAGCGACACCGCGGGAAACCGGCGTTCCAGAGCATCCGCCAGCGTCCTGATCGCCGGACTCTCCGGATTTGTTGCCGATGTATTTTGCCGCATACTTTTTTGTCGCCTCGCAAACTAGACGCCGTTCTCGCAAGTGTTTTGCGTCGATCTGATGTAAACCCCTTCTCGCAGGCAGTAGCCAAAAAAAATAATTTACATGGCTGTATACTGTATGATACATTGTTGCATGAACGGCGTTCGCGGCGTTTTGTTTTTGCGCTGTTTCGCAGTTTCTGCTGCTGATAGTAAAGGAAGGTAGGTACCGATTTGGATCAGAACAGTTGTCCTACAAAAATAGTGAAAACCGTGGAACATGGAACAGTTTGTCCTACAAAAATAGTGAAAACCGTGGAACATGGAACAGTTTATCCTACAAAAATAGTGAAAACCGCGGAACACGGGACAAAGTGGTTCTACAAATATAGATTTGTCACGCCCAATGGAAATCGAATAACATCGTGCGCAATCTTTGGATACGCGAGCCTTTTATGGAACACCAGAGCGAAATCGACACTCAAAAGCTCCCCGGGACAGGTGATGAAACTGTGTTCATGCCTTTGGCAAACGAATCGGAGAACAAGCCTCGACCCTCGCAAAGATCCAAGGAGTTAATACTTCAAATCATTCTCGTGGCACTTGGTATGTTTCTATTGTATGTAATTGGGTTCTTCTACGACTCGGAGCTTAGGGAAATATACCGTAAGAATTTAAGACCGGCGATCCTTGCATATTGGCTAAATGTCTTGGCAGTGCTCCTGGTGCTCGTGCTTGGTTTTAATCTTTACCTCTTTCGAAGTTATCGACGGTTCTATTTTGGCCTCAGTGAAGTAATTGTTGGCCTCGTTGTGAGCTGGTACGGCGCCACGATAGCACGAGATGTTTCGATCAGAGATGGCCTGTTGTTGGGCGTTGCCGCATTATATCTCGTTGGAAGCGGATTTAGAAATCTTTCCAAGACCGTCGATGCTATCCGGGTGGAGGCGGAAGACAAATGACTCCGAGCTTTGCCGTTAAGATTTCCTTCGGAATATGACCGGCCTGTGGTATTTTCATTGGGACCGTCGTACGTAATTCCTGGCTAACCTGACTCATACTTAAGTCGTTTAGTCGGGTGCCCGAATCGCCGCGATCGAAGGAATTCTGTTTACCCTTGGAGAAAATGAGATCTATGAAACTAACGCGTTGTCTATCGGTCTGTCTTTTGCTTCTTACCGCCAATTCGTTTGGGCAGACCCCCGAAACATTCGATATCGCGACGTTCCACGTACCGAAGGGGTGGCAGAAAAAAGTCACCGCCGATACCGTCCAACTTTCCTCTAATAAGGCCGAAGCATTCTGTCTCATCACAGTTTACAAATCAGTTCCGGCTCTGGGTGGCCCGGATGAAAACTTCGAAGCTTCGTGGAAGACGATCGTGGCCAGTGCCGTAAATGTGCCGGCGGCCTCGCAGATGTCGGCACCTGAAACCAAGGCCGGATGGGAGATCCGAAGCGGGTTAGGGGAATTCGATAAACAAGGGGTCAAAGGAATCGTGTACCTGGTCAATGCCAGCGCCTTTGGCAAGATGGTAAACGTCATCCTCATTACCAACAGTGCGGATTATGAAAAAGACATCTCTGAGTTTCTTAACTCGATCAGTCTGAAAATGCCGGAGTCTAGCGCAGCTCAACAATCGAGTGCAGGACAACAAGCCGCCGGCGGAACCGACGTCACGGCCGTCGTCGGCACCTGGGGAGCGGCCTCAAGCAACCAGAGCAGCTATGCCGTTAGCAACGGGCTCGGCGGGTACATCAAAAAGCAATACACCTTTTCGCCGAACGGCACCTACGAGTTCCTAGTAAAGACGTTCCAATACACGATGAGGAATCTGCTCTTTACGAAAGAGACTGGAACATATCAACTCAATGGCAATAGTCTGACGCTTATCCCGCAAAAGGGATATATCCAGGCATGGACGAAAGGATCGGTTGTCGACAGCACCGGCAGGCAATCGGAAACCGACAACTGGGGAAAGCTCGTTTCGACGCAGCCAACCAAGCTCGAAAAGGTTACCTATCAGATCTCGAAACAGTACTTCTCCGGAATTCAGGAATGGCAGCTGGTAATGCAGGCGGTTAAACCCACAGAACGAGACGGTCCTTTCACGGCAAATGCCGCGTTTCCGAATTCATGGCTGTACGGCACGCAGAAATTTCCTATCGTACCGCCGCAATGAGTTTAGTCTTTAGTCTTCTTGAGCCGAGGAAAATCTCTATGAAACCAGTACTTTTGTTGATCGTTTGCTATTTGTCTCTCACGGCTAATTCTTTCTCTCAAGCTGCCGAAACATTTGATATTTCAACGTTTCGAGCGCCAAAAGGCTGGAACAAGCAGGCCGGAGAAAACTCAATACAGTTTTCAACCGAGGACAAGGGCAACTTTTGCCTTGTGACGTTGTTCAAGGCCGTTCCTGGTCTCGGGAACCCGAAGGAAAACTTCGATGCAGCGTGGGAAACGATTGTAAAGGAAGCAGTAACCGTGTCGTCCGTCCCGCAGATGTTTCCCGCTGACACCAGAGGCGAGTGGCTATTGGCCGGCGGATTCGCCCCGTTTGAAAAGAACGGCGAGAAAGGCGTCGCACTGCTCTACACCGCGAGCGGTTACGGCAGGATGATGAACGCGCTGGTCCTCACGAACACTCAGGCCTTCGAACCTGAGCTTACCGCGTTCCTGAATTCGATCAGCTTCAAGAAACCTGCCGGCACGAGCCAGCCACCTATTGGGGCCGCACAGACGGGTCAAAGCATCCCGCCTCAGCCGGCTGCACGGAAGAGCAGTTTTAAATTTAACACCTCTAATTTTGATGACGGCTGGACGAGCACCGAGAAGGAAGATTGGGTAGAGGCCGTGAAAGGACAGATCAAGGTTTTAATTCATTACCCAAAGGCAGGTACGATATTCCCTGCCGACCCGGAACCGTTGACAAACGCCGCTTGGGATATTTTAGTAGCTCCGCGATACAGCAGCTTGAAAAATTACAAAACAGCTTACATCAGCACCTACAACAGACCTTATCTAGGTATGGGATATGCGGCTGAGAGAGCCTCGGGAAAACAAGTATTTGTTCTTCTTTTTCGGCAAGGTGATACGGGTTGGCTTGAGTTTATTGCTCCCGACAAAAATAGCTTCATCCAGCAATTCAAATTTGACCCTGAGACCATAAAGTGGGATAGCGAAAGCGACTTGCTCAAGCCCCTTGTTCAAATGGTGAACTATAACAAATTCGCCGTTGCTGAAAGCGACTTCAATGGCACATGGACCAGTGATTTTACCGGTGTCCAGCAACTCTATAGCGTCTATACCGGAAACTACGCCGGAATGAATATCAACCAGTCAAATGAAGAGTTTGTATTCGGCGCAGGCAACTCTTACAGTTGGAAACTGCTTGTGGTAAGCGGCATGGTTGGCAATACAAAATATGCCAACGTGAAGTCCGCCGGAAAATTCAGTGTTACAAATAACTGGCAGATCCATTTTTCAAATATAGAAACCGGTCCAAGAACGTATAACGTTCATTGGTCATGTATCAAGGGTGCCAGACTATTGCACCTTCTCGACGCAAAATCCCCGGGAAGCGGGATCTATACCGTGTTCGGAAAAAAATAACCACATTGACGAACATATGAAGAATGTTAGATCGAGTTATTGCGTTCGTCGTGCTCGCGGTTTCCATCTCGTGCAAACAGTTGTCGCCGGATCCCAATTCCGCGAACAACAGGCCGCCGGCATGCCCAGGCGACGGAAGTAGGAATGGTGAAGCCCAGCGACCGTACTATGTTATGTATTGGCCGAAGGGGGCAATGTGATCCGATAGTTATCGATCACCGGAACCAACGGCGAGTGAGGTGAATTATGAAAAGAGAAAACTGCTCGCAGGCAATGCGGAAGCCAAACAAAACAACGACGCTCCGATATGCTTGTCAGCTCCAAAAACCTTGCGGGTATGTCGATTCAAATGGTGCTAAAAACCGATCCGGAAAATCTGTGACTCGAGAATGGTCAGATCGTATTGAAGTAGAAATTGTCGTGAGGTGAAACATGGAAATAAGAAACTATAAAAAACTAACCGCCTTAACATTCGTGCTCGCGTTCTTGTGTGCTGGTGTTGCAAATGCCCAGATCGAGGCCGCAGGCGGCGGATATTATCGCGCGGGCTACCCCACTATTTACGGTTCGTTCGGACAGGCAAGCGCTGCCCAAGGCCGGGTGTACGACCAAGTTAAAGTGCAAAGTCGCAGGATGACCGAGCGTGACGCCCTGATAAAAAAGTATGGACTCGCCGCGGTTGAGAAAGCGGAACGTGACGCGGCCGCCCCAAAAGGCTCGGCACCCTCAAATCCGCAAATTGTCGTACCGCCTCCACCCGTCGTTCATAATTACGGACTATTTCGCGCTGACCCGACTGTCGATACCGGTAAGGCACTGGCTGACGCACTTGGCGGCACAGCGGAAGAAAAAGCTCTGATCCAACAGATCTACACATCGACGAAAGCCGCATACGAAAAAGAAGCCGCGACCAGGGGTTGGAAAAATAATATTGCCGCAGGGCTGACGTTCTTTACCGTGGTTTCAATGACCGTATATCACGATGCTGAGGAGCCGGGCGACGAAGCTGTCGGCACGTATTACAAAGTCATGAATGCGGCCCTGGATGAAATTCCGGAATTGGCTGCCGCAGCGAACAAAGATAAACAGGGCTTCAATAATATGTTGGTCGGTTTCAGCGGAATACTGCTTGCAACCTATACGGAAGCCAAACAAAACAACGACGCCGAGGCCCTTGCCACCAGCAAAAAGCTTGCTGGAATGTTGATACAAATGGTTCTAAAAACCGACCCGGACAACCTTCGACTGGAAAACGGGCAGATCGTTATGAAGTAAGGAGAACTAGGCCTGAAGTATCTAAAGCTCCCCCCTATTTACGAAAGGGCTTCGAGTGTCGAATTTGCGCCTGCTAACAACAAGGAAATTCCCTTCCCATATCCTTCTCCGAAAGCCGAGCAAATGAAAGATCTGAAGCGGAAGGAATCGGGCCACTGCTGTATTCACCATCAAGCTCTCAGGGTCACTCGGATGGCGCCTAACGCCGGGTAGGATAAACATCCAGTCAGCGAGTTTTAGCCTTCGCAACATTTCCGAGAGCCGGATCCAAAACGGAGCTACTTCACGCCCAATAAAAAAGCCATCCTCTCCTTTTTTTTGATATAGCGGCATCAGGATCACGCCGCTTTCCACAGCCTTGATGTATCCCTGTCGATTCAGCGCCAGTATTTGACCCCGCTTTATCGGATCGAAGTTTTTGAAGCCAGGGTTCATCACAAAGTTATCATCCGCGGAGATCGCCTCGCGGTGCCGTATTTCAACGATCTGCTGGGGGGCGGTCGCCATTTCGAGGGCACGTCGGTGTTTCTCTAGGTCAGGAACCTCCTCAGCAGCCGCGATTCCGGCGTTGACGATTGCCAACCAAACCAATGCTTCGTGGTTGGCGATCGCCTCGGGGGAATCATGCTGCCCTCCTTCAAAACCCATGGTCACGGCGCCTTTGTTGTTAAGATATTCAAGCATCGTTCCTTCAAGCTGCTCTTCGATGCCGAGCATCATTGTCACGGGAAACATTTTTGCAAAGTGCCTGTTGCGTAAGGTGTCCCCGACCGTAGCGAACGGTAATCCGGCTGCCGAAGTTGTATGAAGGTCAAGTACAAAGACTTCGTTCCTGGCTGTATTGAGGATCTCACGAAAGACACGCTGCAATTCATAAAGCTCCAGGTCTTCAGCTCGCGTAAGCGTTCTTACCAATCCAGTCTTGGCGAGATTCGCCCTCTTCCAGGCCCGATTGAGGTCTGTGTCGATAAAGCGGACCTTCGCGCCTAAGGCTCGGACATTGCCCTCGACGAAAAACACGCGGCCTCTCAGTCTGGCCTCCATCGTCTGCAGCGAGGGCGCGACGTTTCGCAAAGCCTGGGCACCACTCGGTTCATTTCCGTGAATACTTCCCACCACAACCAGCGAAGGCCCACTTTCATCGCCGCAAAGGCAAGCGATCATGTGGTCGATCTCGATCGTGACATCTCTCTTTGCGGTGTTGACTACACTCATAGCTCCGCGGTCAATGCTAATCACGCAATCGGGATGCCATTGCCTTGCCCCGTCGATCTGCCTAATAATATCAGGACGACAGATCTTACACTTCGGGTTTCCCGTGGAAGGATTCGCGCATATGTTGAAATCTACGCGGTCAGCGCAGCTCTAAGTAGACCCTTCCGACAAATGAATTGCGGTGATACGCGAATTCCATTATTATCTGAATCGCTGCATATATATTGTTGACCGGGATTCTTTGTTTCAGGAGATGCAAAATGATCGAAGTTAAAGACATGACATCCGGTGAGATTGAAGCATTGCTTGATCGTATTAGATACGGACATCTTGGCTGCTCACAGAACAACCACCCATACGTTTTGCCGATCCATTTCGCATATGACGACCACTCTATCTACATTTATACGACCGAAGGGAAAAAATCCGATATGATCGATGCAAATCCCGAGGTCTGTCTGCAGGTAGAAGAGGTGATCGATAACGAAAACTGGGGCAGCGTAATCGTCGTCGGGGATGCAGAGAAATTGACCGATACGAACGACCGGGAAAAGGCCTTTACGGCAATAGTTGCGGCGAATCCTACCTTGACGCCCGCTAAGAGTTTGCACTGGGTCGATAGCTGGGTCCGTGAACAGCGAGATGCCGAAGTGATCTATCGCATAAAGCGAAAGACAACCACGGGGCGGCGAGCCGGCGGACATTAGGAATAACCCGGACTATTGCAGCCGACTCCCGTCGTGGACGCTCTGGTCCGCATACCCCACTCACCGATCCGTATCAACCTGCGTTTCCTCGCCACCTATTGGTCGCAGATGTGGCCTTTGGTTAATGCACCTCAGCACATCAGCCCGGAACTTATTAGACTGTGCTATCCTTAGCCGAACCGGACTTCCGTTGCTCAGCTTTCTTCCAGCCCTTGGGCCACCAAATGTCGTCGATCCTGTAAGTCGGTTCTGACGGTTCGCCACAATCGATATTTGGCCACCAAATACCAGGGGTGAAATCTATGAAACAACCGCTTTTTCTGATCGTTTGCTTTTTGTCCATCTCCATTGGATCTTTGGCTCAAACTTCTGGAACATTCGATATAACAACATTCCAGACTCCAGCGAATTGGCAGAAGCAGGCCGCGCAGAACTCAGTTCAAATTTCGACCGAGGACAAAACGAGTGGAGCTTATTGCCTGATAACCTTGTTCAAGTCCCTGCCCGGAACAAATAATTCGAAAGAGAATTTTGATGCTGCCTGGCAAACGGTCGTCAAGGGAGTGGTGAAAGTTTCAGCTGCTCCGCATATGACAGATCCTGTCAATGATGACGGTTGGGAGATCCTGAGCGGATTTGCTCCATTTGAGAACGAGGGCAACAAAGGGATCGCAATGCTCGTGAACGCTACGGGTTCAGGAAAGATGGTAAACATTCTGATCCTTACCAACACCCAGGAATATCAACAAAATATCTCGGACTTTTTGGGATCGATCAGCTTAAAAAAGCCTGTGCCCGAGGTTATAACACCGCCGGAGAGAAATGCGGCGGTTCCTTCGCAGGCTCCGGTTCCGGCGGCTTCCGGCTTCACGTTTACGACAACCAAGTTTGACGATGGGTGGACGAGCACCGTTCAGGAAGATTGGGTGCACGTCGCCAAAGGCGATATCAGGGTCCTGATCCATTATCCGAACAAACAGGCAGATGCGTACAATTCGGTCGTGCTGGACGGACTTAAAAATGCCTGGGATATTCTGGTTGCCCCGAGATATAGCACAGCCCGCAATTTTGAATTTAAGCCGATCACCGGCTGGCAGGCGATCGAGTTTGCGGAGGCTGAAGTCGTCGAAAAGGCAACCGGTAAAACCGTCCACGTTGTATTGTTCAAAATGAATTATTCCGGTGGCGGCGGGAGATATTTAGAGTTTATAACCGCGGACAAGGCCGCCTTCGAACGCGAATTTGGCCCCTATCACCAGACGACGTCAGGTTGGGAAAAAATGGAGGGCATGGCCAATTACAACAAATTCGCCATCGCAGCCGCCGACCTAAAGGGCAAGTGGAAGAATAATTTCTCCGGCATGACTCAGTACGCAAATGCGATTACCGGAGCCAGCGCCGGTGCGGACACTCACGCCTCCGTTGAAACCTTTGTGTTCGGGCCAGGCAGTACTTACAAGTGGGACATCGGTGTTGCCAGCGGATTTGTTGGGAGCATCAAATTTCAAAGCGCGAAATCAGCCGGCAAATTTTCCATTCCCGGTATATGGCAAGTCGCTTTTTCCGATATCGAAGGCAAGCCGAAAACCTATCCCGCACGCTTCTCGTGCGTCAAGGGAGCAAGGATCTTATGGCTCGGGGATACGGCTTACGGCAAGATTGAGTAAGGGCGAACAGGACTCGGACATCCTATTTTCAAAATCATGACAAATCTCAAACTGGGTTTATTGGCGGCCGCTTGTCTGGCCTTGGCGGTCTCGTGTAAGTGGATGCAGCCCGCGTCAAATGTATCAGGCAGCGATCCGAGAACTTCGGCATCTGCAACGCCCACTCCAACTCCAATCGGCGATATCAGGGACAATTCTTCAAAAAAGGCTTTTCACATCGAGGGAACCATTGACGAAGCTCACCAACAGGGAGACGTTTGCGATACGAGCGTCGAATTTAAGGTTCCTGGCACCCTCGAGTTCAAATTCACGCCGACCAATGAGATGAAAGGAACGTACACCTACTCGGGCCCTTTCAACGCTCACGGCTCCGGACCTTACGAGATCCATGACGACGGCACAATGCTGGTCGATGGCACCGGTTGCATTATGGGCAAGTGCGCTACGTACTCGCATAACTGGAAAGCCACAAAGATCGATCCCGCTGCTTGCAAAGGCAAATGATCAAGAAAGCCTTCCCTCGGGAAGACTTACTTCAAATTCTTCTTAAAGAACTCGAGCGAGCGTTCCCATGATAGTTTGGCGGCGTCGGGGTCGTAACGCGGAGTTGTATCATTGTGAAAGCCGTGCTGTTTGCCGTCGTACATGAAGAGCTCGTATTTTTTGTTGTTGGCTTTCAAGGCAGTTTCGAACGCCGGGATACCGGCATCCACGCCCTGGTCCGCTCCTGCATAGTGAAGCATCAACGGTGCAGAGATCTTCGGTACGTCGGCAGCCGCGGGCTGGCGTCCATAGTAAGCAACGCCGGCATTGAGATCGCTGCCCAGGCGAACGGCCAGTTGATTGACGACACCACCGCCGAAACAAAAGCCAATGGCGCCCAGTTTGCCTGTGCTGTCGGGACGTTTTTTCAACCACTCAGCCGCGGCAACAAAATCCTCGAACATCTTTTTGCCGTCAACTTTGCGAAACGCCAATGCTCCAGCTTCGTCTGTACCGGGAAAACCGCCGACCGAGGTCAGACCATCCGGAGCGTAAGCCAGATAGCCGACCTTTGCGAGACGCCGGGCCACGTCTTCGACATAGGGATTGAGTCCGCGATTTTCATGAATAACGAGAACCCCCGGGTGCTTCTTGCCTTTGGCAGGTTGTGCGAGATAGCCCTTGATCGAGCCGTTCCCCTGCGGAGACTGCACAGTTTCATAACCGGTCTTCAATTCCTTGTCGTCCGGCTTTACCGTCTGTGCCCACGCGTAGTTTGGCCGCATACTCTCAAAGATCGCCGCCACCGTCAGCCCGCCAACCGCGAACTTTGTCGCACGATTCAGAAACGCACGCCGGTCAATATCGCCGTGCTGATACTCATGAAAAAGATCTAGCAGTTCCTGTGGATATTCGTTTGCAGTTTTTCGTTCCATGTTTCCCCCTGTCTTAAAAGAATTTTACTTTACGCCACGGTCCGTTTTCAAAAAGCTACGGCACTGGCTCATGCGGCTGGAGTTGCTCACGCCTGCTCCATAACTTGTACCAGCTATAAATCCCGAGCATGGCGAGGGCGAGAAAGATGCAGAATTCGATGGCGATCAGCTTTACTCCTTTTACGGAATAAAGGCCGATGCTGGTGATGTCGACCGTGAC